>MTKY01081899.1_pt1 | contig 14523 bp, 8 predicted proteins | sample 1042731 | NCBI WGS metagenome assembly MTKY01 (sample SAMN06212206, study PRJNA360538) | anaerobic digester metagenome | biome: Wastewater treatment plant; material: sludge; isolation source: anaerobic digester fed with sludge from wastewater treatment plant | place: Denmark: WWTP Soeholt ... | reverse complement strand
CGCAGAGGACAGCTTCGCCGTTGCTTGAAGCTGGGCCAGGTACTGCGCCGTGTGCACGCTGCCCAATAGCGCCGGGTCTACGGGGCACAGTGACTCACTGCGCACACGCTCCATCAGGCCATCTGCAGCCAGCCGGCAGCGCACCGCCTGCAACCGCGCAGCACGCTCGGGGTGGCCCGGCAGGTCATGTACGTCGGGTTGGGAGCCTGTCACCACGAGAGTGGTCAAAGTGCATCCATCCTCCCCGTTCGCACTCCGCCCACGTCCGATCCGATTCTACAGGCAAATCGAAAAGGCGGGAACTCACGGCGGTGGGTTCCACCGCGAGTCGCCGCCTTTATGCGTCAACTTTCAGGGCGCTGGCGCGAGCCACGAGGCCCGCGCTGCCCGCCGAGCTGAGCAGATGCTCAGTCCGTCGCCACCATGTCAGAGGTCACGCGCTCGGCCACTTCCCCGGCCAGCAGCGTATCTTCCCGGTCACTGCGACGCACTGCCCAGACCATGAGCACAATCGCCACCGCTACCCCAATCAGGATGCCGGGGCTGTACCCCTGGTACTCTACCACCAGCGGAGCCACAATCAGCGCCACCAGGTTCATAACCTTGATCATGGGGTTCAGCGCAGGGCCAGCCGTGTCCTTGAGCGGATCGCCGACCGTGTCGCCGACGACGCTTGCCTTGTGGTTCTCGCTACCCTTGCCGCCGAAGTACCCATCTTCCACGTACTTCTTCGCGTTATCCCACGCGCCACCAGCGTTGCACATGAACACCGCCAGCAACTGACCGGCCAGGATCACGCCCGCCAGGAAACCACCCAGCGCCTCTTCCTTCAGGAGGAAACCTACCGCAATCGGCGCCAGCACTGCGATCAGGCCGAGCGGAACCAACTCAACCTGCGCCGAGTGCGTAGAGATGGTCACGGCATTGGCATAGTCGGGAGTCTTGGCCCCGCTGGCGATCTCCGGGTCGCGAAGCTGACGGCGCACTTCCGCCATGATCAGTCCAGACGCACGGTTGACCGCCTTGATCAGCAGGCCGCTGAAGAGCAGTGGCAGCGAGCCGCCGATGAGCAACCCTACGAAGACCACCGGGTTAGCCAGGTTGACGATTTCCTCGAAGTTGGGGTCTACACGCTGAATGTCAGAGAAGAAGCTGCCGAACAGCGACACCGCCGCGATCACCGCCGAGCCAATCGCCACGCCCTTGGTGATAGCCTTCGTCGTGTTGCCCGCAGCGTCGAGGTCGGCCATGATCTGGCGCGCCGTAGGACTCATCCCTGCCAACTCGCCGATACCGTTCGCGTTGTCCGAGATCGGCCCAAACGTGTCCATGCTCACGTTGTTGCCCGTATGCGAGAGCATCCCCACGCCGATCAGAGTCACGCCGAAGAGGACGTACTTGTAGGTGTGCACATCCGGCACTTCGTGCATGCTCACCAGGAACAGGGCAAATACCATGATCCACATCGCCGAGAAGAAGCCCTCGACAAGATGGCCGCGCATCCGCCCCCGCACGATCATGATCACTGCCAATGCCAGCCCGATCAACACCGCCGGCAGTTTGAGGTTGTTGGGGAACTCGAAGCTATAGACCAGGATCGCTGCCGACAGGCTGCCCACAATGACGAACAGCGCCCACACACTGGACAGGTAACCCAGCGACAACCCTTCAAGGATGACCGAGGCCGGCCCAAAGCGCGTAGACGCTGCGATTGTCTGCACGCGCTTGCTCTTGGCGCTCGTGGCATACGAAGTGAGCGGGTTGAACGTCACGGCCAGGCCCACCCCCACTGCCACCAGCGTCGCCAGGGACAGTTGCCCGGCATAGAGCCACGCCAACAGGAACGTCGAGCTAATGGTGATGCAGCTCGATACTTCGTAGCTCTTGTACATGGCCTCTTCGGCGTCGTCCACGCGCCACAGCGACACGGCATACGTGCCGACGATGGAGCTCACCACGCCGATACCACGCACCAGCAACGGCAGAACGATCCAGTACAACTCGCCATTGAGCGCCGTCAGCGCCAGGCCGAGGATCAGGCTGGACACGATGGTCACTTCGTAGGACTCGAAGATGTCCGCAGCCATGCCCGCGCAGTCGCCGACGTTGTCGCCAACCAGGTCGGCCACCACTGCCGCATTGCGCGGATCGTCTTCTTCCATGCCGGCCTCGACCTTGCCCACCAGGTCAGCGCCCACGTCTGCCGCCTTGGTGTAGATGCCGCCGCCCACACGCATGAAGAGCGCCAGCAGCGTACCGCCGAAGCCGAAGCCCAGCAGAACGTCTGGCGACGCCTTACCGAAGATGATGAAGATGATCGTCCCGCCGAACAGACCCAGCCCGTCCGTCAACATTCCGGTGATTGTGCCGGAGCGGTAGGCAATCTTCAGCGCTTCCTGGTACCCGCCACGCTCTGCCGCCGCGGCCACGCGCACGTTGCCTTGCACGGCCATGTTCATGCCGAAGAAACCAACCATCGCCGAGAACGAAGACCCCATCACAAAGGCCAGCGCGCGCGCTATGGCGATGACCAGACGGGCCTTGTCTTTGTTCCCGTCAAAGTACTCGTTGGCTTCCGGGGTTGGGCTGACCACGAACACGCTCAGGAACATGGCTACGGTCAGCAGGGCAATCATCACGACCACAGTCCTGAGCTGTGTGCGCAGGTAAGCGTTCGCCCCGTCACGAATGTGGCCCCAATGACGCTGCATCTCCGCGGTGCCCTTGTCCGCGGCCATGATGTAACTCCGCAGCCAGAGCGCATAGCCGAGCGCCACGCCGGCTATAGCAAGGACGATGAAGATCATCACTTGCTCGAATACTTCGATATCCATTTGGAACATATTGCGGTACCCCTCCTGATGGGCAGCGGCCCAAAGTGTCACTCGATGCAGGTAGCTCCAGTTATTTTATGCAGGCTGCCATTGCCGTAGCTCGACGCTTTGGGGCATCGAAAAGACAACGGGGCGCATTGTACCGCGAAGCCGCATACAGGGCTAGTACTTTCTGCCAAGCGGCTGTGTTGTAGGGGACGATTGTCAGAACAGACGCGCGATCTCATCCACCAAGGGGCGGGCCAGCGCTCCGCGCGTCACCTCGCACACGGCGATGGGGCCAGCGGTCATGCGTCCCAGGTGATAGACAGGGATGCCCGCCCTCGCGTAAGCATCCAGCATAGGGAACAGGCGCTCAGGAGAGACAGTGAGCAGCAGCGCGCCAGAGGCGATGGCGCACGCCGGATCCAGTCCAAAGAAGCGGCACAGCGCTGCCGCCTCCGGCAGCCAGGGCATGGCCTCGCCATAGAACGACACCTGTACACCGCACTGACTGGCTTCAGCCATTTCCCACAGCGCCGTCACGACCCCGCCCTCGGTCGGGTCGTGCATACTGGTCACGCCGCCCACTCCCATCGCCACCGCCGCGTCGCGAACAACGCTGATGCCGGGTGTGTGCAGGAAAGCAGCAGCGCGGTCGAGAAAGGCTTCCGAGAAATGGTCTGCCAGCTCCCGGCGCTTTTCGCGCGCAATGATCGCAGCAGCCTCAACCGGCGCACCCTTGGTGAGCAGAATCAGGTCGCCTGGCCGCGCGCCTCCCGTGCGCACCAGCCGCTCCGGCGCAACCTCACCCAACATGCAGCCCACCACAATCGGGCGACTCAGGCCGTAGGTCACCTCGGTGTGCCCGCCGACTACCACCACGCCCAGGTCGCGACATGCAGCGCCAATCTGCACGAAGATGGCTCGCGCCAGGTCTGCCGTCGCCTGTTCGTCGGGGAGCAACAGGGTCGCCATGAACCACAGCGGCGCGGCCCCGGTTGTAGCGATATCGTTCGCACACACCTGCACCGCGTACCAGCCGATCTCGTCGGTGGCAAAAGTGATCGGGTCAGTCTTGGCGACCAGGTAACGGTCGGCCAGGGCGATCACTGCCGCATCTTCGCCCACCTGTGGCCCCAGCACCACGCGCGGATCGGCTGCCGGCAGCCCAGCCAACAACTCAGCCAGTAGATCGTGGGGAATCTTGCCCACCGGCAGCCGCGTCATGACTTCCCCCTCACATCGCATCCTCCGTAAAAGGCAGGTCCCCGAAGCAAGTTCGGGGACCCCGGTCTTGAGCGCTGTGACACCGGCTACTTCAACGGAAGGAGGGGTGTCACAGCGCTCCACTGCAAACTACCATCGTGCATTGACACCACCTCCTTCTGTTTGAGATGGCATTGTCAGCGGCCAGCCCTGCATCACCTCGCAGCAAGGCCAGACCGTGATAGCCAGATTATGGCACAGGGAGCCGTGCCGTGTCAAACCAGGGCCGAGGCCGATCACGGCACGGGAGTCTCAGCCGCGCTTGCGCCGGTTCTTCTGGAGGAAGCGCGTATTCTCCCAAATCTGCTCCAACGTCCAGCCCTGCTCCAGCCCGAACTCGATCTTCGGTTTGAGCGCACCGGTCGGGCACACGCTGACGCACTGCCCACAGAACACACACGACGACTCCGGCATGGGCACGCTGAACGCTGTGGACACGTGAGTATCGAAGCCCCGGTGATCCAGCGCCAGGGCATAGGTGTACTGGGCATCCTCGGCACACACCTGCACGCAGCGCCAGCACAGCACACACTGGCTGTAGTCGCGCACGTAGAAGGGGTTATCATCAATGAGCGTGTGATCACGCTTTTCCGCCGCCGGGAAGCGATCAGGCTGCGCCCCGTACTCATCCAGCAGCGACTGGATGGCTGGCGCTTCTGCCAGATTCACCGCCGAGCTGAGCATCTCCAGGATGGTGCGCCGGCTGCGCTCAACGCGCTCGTTGCGCGTCTCGACCACCATCCCCGCCCGGCAGGGGACGATGCACGCCGGTTGCAGCAGCCGCCCTCCATCCGCACCCACCACGCAGATGCGGCACAGGCCGTTGGGTGTCGTCGCCTCGTGGTAACAGATGACCGGCACATCACACCCCAGCGACCGGGCGGCTTCCAGAATGGTAGTGCCCGCCGCAACCGTCACCTGTTGGCCGTCAATCGTCAGCGTGATCATCTCACTCGCATCGCTCATTGTCGGCCCCTCTGCCCCCAACTCACTGTGTCTCTCACAGCGTCACGATCCCGCCGCGAACAGTCCCGGCCACTTGCGCAGCGCGCTCAGCACTGCCGCCGCCGCCGTCTGCCCCAGCCCGCACAGTGACGCCTCGCTCATCGTCAGGCCGATGTCGCACAACCGCTCGGCATCGCCGGGCAGCGGTTGCCCCATCTGGTCGAGAATCTCCATCTGCCGCCGCGTCCCAAGCTGGCACGGAAAGCACTTCCCGCAGCTTTCGTGGGCGAAGAAGTGCCCCAGCCGCCGCAGAACGTCGCGCAGGTCAACCTCCGTGTTGAAGACCATCACCGCCCCGGAGCCAAGCGTCGTCCCCGCCGCCTGCAAGCCCTCAAAGGTGAGCGGCAGGTCAATCTCGTCCGCCCGCAGAAATGTCCCCGCCGCGCCGCCCATCAGCACCGCCTGCAACTCACCCACGAAGCCCGCGCAGTGCCCTTCCAGCAGCTCACGCAGCCTCAGCCCAAAGGGAATCTCGTACACGCCCGGACGCCGGACATGCCCGCTCACCGAGACGAGCTTGGTACCCGTGCTCTTCTCGGTTCCCCACTGCCGGAACCACCCTGCCCCATTACTGATGATGGCGGGCACGGCGCACAGCGTCTCGACGTTGTTGACAGACGTGGGCCGGTTGAACAGGCCATGCGTGGTCGGGTACGGCGGCTTGATGCGCGGAAAGCCACGCTTGCCCTCAATCGCCTCGAACAGAGCGGTCTCTTCGCCGCAGATGTACGCGCCCCCTCCGCGCCGCACCTCAACCGCGCAGGAGAAGTCCGTGCCCATGATTCGCTCGCCAAGCAGCCCCCCGCTCTGCGCCTCATGGATGGCCGCTTCCATAATGGCCGCAGCTTCCGGGTACTCCCCACGAATGAACACGAACGCGTAGCGAGCCTGAATCGCGTAGGCGCAGAGCAGCAGCCCTTCGAGCAGCAGATGGGGCCGGTGCTCCATCAGCACGCGATCCTTGAACGTGCCCGGCTCGCTCTCGTCAGCGTTGCACACGGCGTAATGGGGCTGGCCCCCTGCACCGCGCGTGAAGCGCCACTTCATGCCGGTCGGGAAGCCTGCTCCACCGCGCCCAACCAGACCCGCCGCCTCCACTTCCGCGCTAATCTGCTCTGGCGTCAGGGCAAAGAGCGCGCGCCGCAGGGCCGCGTAATCGCCGTACTGCGCCAGCGATTCTGTTTGGTTTGGCACCACACCGGGGAAGAAGACGTGCCGCTCGCCACCCACGACCGCCGCCCGCGCCGGACGGCTACCGTCGAGCAACGCTACGCTGCTAGTCACAGGAGCGTGCGAGCACTCGCCCTCACCCCGGCGGCAGACGAGCGCCGCTGGCGCGTGCTCGCACAGGCCCAGGCACGTGCTGCGCCTGACCGTGTAGCTCCCGTCGGCGGTAGTTTCGCCGGGCCGGATGCCCAGCCGCGCACAAAGCTCGTCCACAACCGAATCGGCCCCCGCCAGCCCACAAGACGGGTCGGCGCACACGTGGATGACCGTCTTGCCTTCAGGCTTGTCAGAAAAAAGCGAGTAGAAGCCAATCACACCATAGATGTCCGCTACCGGGACACGCAGCGTGCGCGAAATGCTCAGCGCCGTCTCCGCGTCAATGAAGCCCGCCTCGCGCTGCACGTCCCACAGCACGGGCAGCAACGCGTCGCATCCGCGCCCTGCGTAGCGAGCCACGATCTCGTCCAGGTGTGTCGTCTCGGCCATCAGCGGGGCCTTTCTGGATCGGTTTTGTGCCCGTAAGTAGACTATAACCAGCGCACTAATGCAAGAGCAGATACCTGACAAACTTAGTGCCCTAAAGCTCCCCGATCCGATTTGCGCGTTCAGATCGGGGTTGTTAGACTCGCAAGGTTGGCTTGCGCGGAGATCGAGTCCCAGGGATCGGGGATGAAACGCAGACACTGGCTGGGCGTCTTCCTGGTTGCGGTAACGGCTGCCGCACGTCTGTGGACAGTCACACCCGCAGGCGTGGCAGCCCAGACGCCCGACGAGATACTCAGCGTGATTGCCTTTCCGGCGGACGGTGCGCAGTTGTTCGGGCTGGTTAACATCCTGGGCAGCGCCGCGCACCCGACAGCGTTTGCCCGTTACACGCTCGAATACGATGACCTGAGCGATCCCGACGTGCTGTGGCTGCCGGTACAGCCGCCTGTCCAGCAGCAGGTGCGCGACGGCGTGCTGGGTACCTGGAACACGAGCCTGGTGCCCGACGGCTTCTACCGGCTGCGACTGTGCGTGTTTCTGGATGACGGGCGGACAGGTGAATACATCGCGTCGAATCTGCGCGTCGCCAACAGCCTGCCGACGCCCGTCCCGACGCTCCCCACCGCCAACGTGGTGCCGGACAGCTCGGTACCCTCGCCCGGCCCGTCACCCACATCGCCGGTCTTCCAGCCGCCCGGCAACACTCCGGCATCCGGTGAGCTGCCGGGCTTCGTCCAGCCGCCAGCGTCCGGCTCATTCGGAGACACTGGCTCGCCAGAGCAGGAGCAGACGACCACGCGCGTCAATACGGGGCGCGTCGGCCATGCGTTCTGTACAGGGTTCTATCTGGCTGTTGTGGGATTTGTGCTCATGCTTGGCTACGTCCTGCTGCGCCGCCGTGCCCGCCCGTCCTCATACTTCACGGACTGGCAGTCGCCGGATCGCTGGCAGGACGGAATGTGACCCAGGCCAGGGGCAATCAACCGGCAGCATCTCTTGAAGTCAAGGCGAATGTCCGACATGTTTCTCATCGTGGGGCTGGGCAATCCTGGCCGGGAGTACGCGAATACCCGGCACAATATCGGCTTCCGCTGCGTGGACGCGCTCGCGGCGCGTCACAGCCTGGCCTTCGAAGATAAGAAGAGGTCGAAGGCAAAGATCGCGTTGGGGAGCATCCAGGGCCGCCGTGTGCTGCTTGCCAAGCCGCAGACGTACATGAACCTCAGCGGGGGGGCCGTGCAGGGCCTGGCGGCGTTTTACCAGATTCCGCCCGCCCAGATCATGGTCATCTTCGATGACCTCGATCTGCCGGTGGGCACGCTGCGCATCCGTCCCAAAGGCGGCTCCGGCGGGCACAAAGGCGTCACCAGCATCATCCAGCGACTCGGCACGCGGGACTTCCCGCGCATTCGCGTGGGCATTGGCCGCCCGGATACGCCGATGGACCCGGCCAGTTACGTCCTGCGCCCTTTTGACGGGCCGGAAGAAGCCGAGGTAGCAGGGGCCGTTGAGCGCGTGATCCTGGCCATTGAGACCTGGCTGACTGACGGTATTGACCCGACGATGAATCGCTACAACGGCTCGCCCGAAGACATTGCTCAGCGCGCCGCGCCTACCTCTCTGGCTGCTGAAGACGACCATGACTCATGAGACAGAACGACAGCGTGCCAGCGAGCACAGCAGCCTGAACCTGGCCGGTCTGCTCGGTCACCTGCGCCCGACTCGCGCCTACCAGTCCACACTTGCCGGACTGCGCGCCGGACAGCCCGTACCCGATCAGCACTTGCTCCGCGCAGCGCGACCTTTCGTCGTGGCGAGTCTCGTCCAGGACATGCAGCGCCCAATCCTGATTCTCACCGGGCGCGTTGACCGCGCCCACAACCTGACCGAGCAGCTTCCGGTCTGGTCACCCGACCTGCCCATCCTGCGCTACGCCGAACCCTCGTCGCTCTTCTACGAGCGCGCACCCTGGACAACGCGCACCATCCAAACCCGCCTGCAGACGCTGGCTGCGCTCACCAAGCCCATCGGGCAGCGCGGGGACGAGCCTCCGCCTCCCATCGTCATCACCTCGGCCCATGCCCTGCTGCAGAAGACCCTGCCGGTGCGCGAGTTCCACGCCGGGACTCGTGTCTTGCGCGTGGGCGCACATAGTCAACCGGAAGCCCTGCTGCGCACCTGGCTCCAGTTCGGCTACACGCCCGCCAACGTTGTGGTCGAGCCGGGAACGTTCAGCCGCCGGGGAGGAATCATAGACATCTTCCCTATGTCGGCAGTGCTGCCCGTGCGCATCGAGTTTTTCGGCGACGAAATCGAGAGCCTGCGCACCTTCAACCCGCAGACTCAACGCTCAGCGCAGAGCATCGCCCAGGTGACGATCATCCCCGCCCGCGAAGCCTTGCCACGCTACGCACCCCGCGTCGCCGAGCAACTGGCCACCTGGTTCGCCGCCCAGCCGGAAGCTGATACGGACGCTGCGTCGTCGCGCCCAGACCAGGAACTCCTGGCCGATGGCGTCGCCTTCCCGCACCTGGAGTTCTACACCCCGTATCTCTACAGCCATCCGGCAAGTCTCTTTGACTACGTTCCCGACAATGCTCTTGTCATCGTAGACGACTGGGGCGAGCTAGAGGACAGCGTCAACGAGCTGGAAGAGCAGGCCATTGCCACGCGCTATGACCGCGAGCGCGCCGGACAGCTTCCCCCTGACTACCCACTGCCCTACCTTACCTGGACAGAGATTCAGGACGAGCTATCTACACGGCAGGTGCTTCATCTGGGTACGCCCGCCGAAGCCATGCCCGGCGACTCGCCGGCCATCGGCGACAGCTTCGCGCCAGGCCAGCGTTACGGCGGCCAGTTGCGCACTGTCCTGGACGACATCGCGCGCGCGCTTGACCGGGGTGAGCAGGTCATCGTCGTGACCCAGCAGGCGCAGCGAGTCGCCGAGTTGTGGGGCGAGCGGCATGACTACGCCCCGCCCAAGAGCCACATCACAGCAGAAGACTCATCCACATTGCTGGCCTTCGTCGAGGGCACGCTCGCCGAGGGCTGGACTCTGACGCACGCCGAGAGGCAGCTCCGGCTGCTCAGCGATGCCGAGATTTTCGGCTGGCGTCGCCCGGAGCCGCGCCGCCGCAAGCAGCCGCGCGCCCTGTCCCCCGAAGCGGGGTTTGCCGATCTCGCTGTCGGCGACTACGTCGTTCACATCGAGCACGGCATCGGGCGCTTCGCCGGCCTGCAGAAGCGGGTAATGGATGAGAGCGAGCGCGAATACCTCGTGCTCGAATACGCGGGCAGCGACATCCTTTATGTGCCCATCCACCAGGCCGATCGCATCTCGCGCTACGTCGGCGCGGACGACCGACCGCCCGCGCTCAATCGCCTGGGCACGCAGGATTGGCACCGCACAAAGGAGGGCACGCGCCGCGCCGTCGAGGAAGTCGCGCGCGAGCTGCTGGAGCTGTACGCCGCCCGGTCGGAGGTGCAGGGGCACGCCTTCGGCCCGGATACGCCCTGGCAGCACGAGCTAGAGGCGTCGTTCCCCTACGTGGAGACAGATGACCAACTGCGCGCGCTCACCGAAGTCAAGGAGGACATGGAGCACTCCCAGCCGATGGATCGCCTGATCTGCGGCGACGTAGGCTATGGCAAGACCGAGGTCGCGCTCAGGGCGGCCTTCAAAGCCGTGATGGACGGCAAGCAGGTGGCGCTGCTCGTCCCCACGACTGTGCTCGCCCAGCAGCACCTCACCACGTTCTCGCGCCGTCTGCTGCCCTTCCCAGTCAACGTGGAAATGCTCTCTCGCTTCCGCAGCCCAGCCGAGCAGCGGCAGATTCTCTACGCGCTGGCCCAGGGCCAGGTGGACATCGTCATCGGGACGCACCGGCTGCTTCAGCCGGATGTGGGATTCAAAGACCTGGGCCTGCTGATCATTGACGAAGAACAGCGCTTCGGCGTCACTCACAAAGAGCACCTCAAGAGCCTGCGCACTGAGGTTGATGTGCTCACCCTCACCGCGACGCCCATCCCGCGCACGCTGTACATGAGTCTGGCCGGTATCCGCGACATCAGCATGATCCAGACCCCGCCAGAGGAGCGGCTGCCCATCGTCACCCACGTTGGCACGTACAACCCCAAGCTCGTGCGCCAGGCCATCCTGCGCGAGCTGGACCGCGGCGGGCAGGTCTTTTTCGTTCACAACCGCGTCCAGACTATTGACACCATCGCCGCCCGCCTGCGCGACCTGGTGCCGGAGGCCGAGATCGTCGTCGGGCACGGCCAGATGGACGAGCAGCGCCTGGAAGTGGTGATGAACGCCTTTGCGCGCGGAGATTTCGACGTGCTGGTATCCACATCCATCATCGAGAGCGGCCTGGACATTCCCAACGCCAACACGCTGATCGTGGATCGCGCCGACTGGTTCGGCCTGGCTCAGCTTTACCAACTGCGCGGGCGGGTCGGGCGCGGCGCGCACCAGGCTTACGCTTACTTCTTCCACCCGCGCACCAGCCGCCTGACACCCGATGCCCGCACACGCCTGGAGACGATCAGCGAGCAGACCGAGCTAGGCGCAGGCATGTCCATCGCCATGCGCGACCTGGAGATACGCGGAGCGGGGGACTTGCTGGGCACGCGGCAGAGCGGCCACATCGCCGCTGTGGGATTCCACCTGTATACCCAGCTGCTAGCCCAGGCTGTGCGCCATCTCAGGGGCGAGAGTCCCCCACCCCAACTGCCCATCACCACGTCCACAGTGACCATTGACCTGCCCATTCCCGCTTATATCCCAACGACGTTCGTGGACGACCCCGCCCTGCGCATCCAGCTTTACCGGCGCATGGCCGAGATTGACCAACTGCGTGCCATTGGCGAAATGCGCGAGGAGCTGACCGATCGCTTCGGCCCGCTGCCCCACGCCGTCGGCGGCCTGCTCTTCCAGATACAGATCAAGCTGCTCGCCCAGCAGGCGGACGCCACAGCCATCTCCAGCGAGAACGGGCAGATCGGGATTCGCCTGCCTTACCTGGCGACCATTGACCGCGCCGCTCTGCAAGAGAGCCTCGGCGCTGATACGCGCGTCAGCCGCGTGGCCGTCTGGCTGCCCTTCGAATCCCTGGAAGATGGCGTCTGGCAGGCGCGGCTGCTGCAAGTTCTGGAGCGCCTGGCCGAATTCGCCCAGCAAACAGCGTGAATCCCGCAACTCCCACGCCGTGTGGGATAGTCTGGCCGGGCAGTTGCGACAGGCGGTGCAACTGCTCGTCCAAACCCACATATCCCACGCCGTGTGAGATAGTATTTGGGATAATGTGGGATAGTTGGGATAACAGGGATACGCTGTGGGATAAGTGTGGGTAATGCGGGAAATGTGGGAAAGCCTGTGGGATTACGCCGACCACTCAGCGATGATGCCCAACGCCCCAGGCCCCACATGCACGCCCAACACAGCCGTCGCAAACGTGACGTAGATTTCGCTGGGGCTGTAGCGCGCCACAGCCGCATCGCGCAGTGCCAACGCTTCGTCTTCCACATCACCGTGAATGATCCCCACCCGCACGATTGGCCGCCCGCCAGCGATCTGCCCAATGTGCGTCAGGATGTGTTCGGTGGCCCGCTTGCGGGTGCGCACCTTGTCCACCGGGTTGACAACTCCGTCGCGCAGCTCAAGCACGGGCTTGATATTTAGCGCAGTCCCCAGCAGGCGGCTGGCTCCCCCGATTCTGCCGCCCCGGTGCAGGTAGTCCAGACTCTCGACGATGAACAGCACGTGCGAGCGCGTAGCCGTTTCCCGAATCGTTTCCGCGACGGCCTCTGCGCTCTGCCCGGCATCGCGCGCCCGCGCGCCCGCCAGCACCGGGAAGCCGAGTGCCCACGAGACCTGCTGCGTGTCCACCACATGCACGGGGAAATCCACCATCTCGCACGCCTGAATCGCGGAGGCATAGGTGCCGCTGATGCCACTGGAGACCACGCCGCAGACGACCGCCTCTGCGTTCTCCGCCGTCCGTGCGTGGCGGTACAGGTCGGCGAAGTCCTGCGGCGAGACCTGCGAGGTCTTGGGCAGTTCGCGCGCTACAGCCAGGCGGCGAAAGAGTTGCGGCTCCGTGATGTCAACCCCGTCGCGGTAACTCTTGTCACCCCATAAGACATACAGAGGTGCCACGTAGATATGGCGCTCAGCAGCAAGATCGAGGGGGATGTTGCACGTGCTGTCCGTTACAAGAGCGACTGGCGTACTCATGGGCTTTGCTCCTCCTTGGGGAGTGTCTATTCACGCTAATCGCTGGCTGCTTTCCCTACCCAGCCTAATAGCCGGACTTCGCCCTTCAGGCGGCTGGTGAGGTTGCGCGAGTTGTACCCGCTGGGGTTGGCGATGAACAAGTCCAGGCGGCCATCGGCAGCCCCAGCGCGCGTTTGGAATCCCGCATAGGCCAGCCACAGCCCGTCAGGGGAGTAACGCGGGTCACAAGCGCCAGGCGTAGACGCCGCCGAGACGATTTCCAGATTGCTGCGGGCGACGACCAGCCCGTACGGGCACTGTGCGTTGCGCCCGCCGAAGGCAACCCATTCACCCTCCGGTGACCAGGCCGCCGAGAAGCCGAAGCGCGGGAAGAGGTAGCGGTCTGTGTTGCCGATCAGCCCCCCATTGGCGTCGCGCAGCACAACCAACGGCGGGTCGGTCATCTCATGGTAAATGACCTGCTGCCCACCCGGTGCCCAGGCCGCACCGAGATTCAGCACCCCAGGCGCGCCCGCCACCTTGCGCACCGTCCCCGCCCGGACGTTGACGATCCAGATGGCAGACTCGGCGGCGAACGGATCGGACAGCCCAGTCGTGAACGCCACTTGCAGGTTGCTCACCCAGACTGGCGGGCCGTCAACGGTCATGTCGGATACCTGTTGCACACTGCCGGTTTCCACATCCAGCACGAACAGGTTGCCGCTGGTCGGCGGAGCGGCATCCAAAGCAGAGCATGACCCAGGCTCATCGGGCACCCAGGACGGGCACTGCAAGCGATCGGAGACGAACGCCAACATGCGCCCGTCGGGCGACCAGGCCGGCCATAGATCGTAAGCGCCGTGCTGGGTGATGTTCTCGAAGCTCGACCCGTCCGCCGAGATGGTGAAGATGTCAACGTCATAGGCGGTGGGCAGCGCCAGGGCCAATCGCGTCCCGTCCGGTGACCATACCGGCTGGTGATTGGGGATGCCGCGCGGGGCCAGCGACGGGATATTGACCAGGCGCAGGCTGACCCCCAGGCTGAGGTCTAACAGGTAGAGTCCGCCCGCCCGCGTGCCGTCCGCCAGCAGAGTCGGCTCCATGAAGTACACGAGCTTGCTGCCGTCGGGTGCCCAGTAAATGCGATCATCCGTCGTCACCGGCAGGTCGAGCACCTCGATAAGCTCACCGCTCGACGGGCTGACCAGGAACAGTGTCTCAAGCTCTGTGTCGGGCACCGGTGTATTCGGGTTCGAGGTGCCGCCCGTACGCTCGTTCAGGCTCACCACCGCGAAGTAGGGGCGATCCAGCCCGCCGCGCAACGCCTGCGGGATGTCCACCGGCGTCCACTGGTCATAGGCCAGGCCCGCCGCCGAATAGGGCGTAGCTGTAGGCGTGAACACTGCCGTCGGCAAAGGTGTCTCTGTGGGGCGCGGCGTCGGCGAAGGCTGCGGCGTCGCCGTGTGCGTAGCCGCCGGCGTCGGAGTCAGCGTTGCCGTCTCG
>MTKY01052810.1_pt1 | contig 14523 bp, 12 predicted proteins | sample 1042731 | NCBI WGS metagenome assembly MTKY01 (sample SAMN06212206, study PRJNA360538) | anaerobic digester metagenome | biome: Wastewater treatment plant; material: sludge; isolation source: anaerobic digester fed with sludge from wastewater treatment plant | place: Denmark: WWTP Soeholt ... | reverse complement strand
GAACCCGAACTCAAAATCATCGACGTCTTCATCTGCAAACTGCGCAAAAAACTCGCTCTGGCGTGCGAAGGCGAAAATTACATCGAGACGGTCTGGGGCCGCGGTTATGTCCTGCGTGACATCGACGACGAGGGCAATGAGGTGCGCCGCGTCGCCTGACGCTTCGCTTCTCGCCACGAGTTAACCGAGGGAACCCGGCGCGGAGCAATCCGCGCCGGTTTTCTTGTGGGGCTTGGGTTTGCCGATTTTGCCATCGCCCCCGCGAAGGCAGGGCCGTGACAGGCCAAATTCGCTCGTCGCCGCGTAGACGACAGCTGCCCCCGCCTTCGCGAGGGCGGCGGTCATACCGCGACGCAGCCAGCGCCAGCTCGGTCCATCCCGAAGATCAACCCTGCCCCTACTGCTGCTTGCCCTGCCAAACGCTGCGCCCGAACTGCGACGGCTGCGCGCTCCCCAGCACCAGTCCCGGGCGCCGCGCCGGCGCTGTCGGCGGCGGGACGATTTCAAACCCCGCGATATGGTCGGGAACGGCAGCCCCGCTGCCATGCGCCGCGCGCAGACGTGAGGCCTCGACCGGCCGGTCCGTCTGGATGCCAAAGCGATGGCCCGCAACCCAGCGCACCGTGCCGAGCATCGGTTCGTGACCGGGCAGGAACACCGTGATTCGTTCACCGATATGCAACGCGCCCGGCGCCTGCCCACCGATACCGGTTTCGGACACGTTGCGGATCGTCACATCGAATTGACCGAGTCGCGTGCAGGCAAGCGCCGCCTTGACGAGGCGCGACTGACGCGGCTGGCGCTTCTCGTCCGAAGGAGGTGAGGCTGGGGGAGCCTCGGGAATTGACATGGCGCGACCCATTGCTGTCGCCCGACCCCCACGTCGGCCGATAATTATGGTCCCGTTGTCGCGGTAACAGCGGAAGGTAAATTTTCGTATAGCGTGTTCGGTAATATTTACGGGTCAGGGCGCGGGCGGCAGCCCGCCGAAGGTGATGATGCTCTCACTGCCATCGGCCGAAAGCGCCGAAACGCCGAAGAAATGATCGTCGACGATTACCCCGGGCAGCATCAGCTCGGCTGGAGCATCGCCCGCGACCTGGCGGCTGTCCGTCCACGCCATACTATCGGCGCGGCGCCAGTGGATGCGGTATGCGGCGGCGCCGGCGACCGGCGACCATTTGATTGTGGTGTTCGAGCTGACCGCGCCATCGATGCTGACGCTGGTGGGTGCGGGCGGCGCGGCGGCAAGCTCGCTGGCCAGCACGACGTTGAGCGCGGTGACGCGCGCCAGATAGGCAAAATCCATCTCGTCGACAGTATCGCCAAATTTGCGGCCATTGGCGGTGCGCAGATCCTGATGCTGATGGTCATAATCCTCGATTCCGACGGTGAAGCGGATCGCGGGATAACCCAGCTCGAGCGACGGCAGATGATCGCCGCCGCGGCGGAAACGGTCGGGGCGGCGCACCGCGAGCACTTCCAGCCCGATCGCCGGGCTCTGCTGTCCGGCGCGGATCGCTGCCTTGGCCAGCGCGCGCGACGGGCCATCGTCCTCGCCGCCGATCCCGCGCCGCGCGAGTTGCGCGGCCAGATCCTCCGACGCGCGGATGCCTTCGCTGAACACGCGGACGCGGTTGTCGACGATCGACCCGTCGGTGCCGTGAGTGCCGCCGACGATATCGTTGTTGAGCATCGCCGCGACCTGCCAGTTCTGGTCTTTCGCATGCTTTGCCAGAAGCTTGCCGCCCCACAATCCCTGTTCCTCGCCCGACAAAAGCGCATAGACGATCGTCGCGCGGTGCTTCTGATTCGATAACAGGCGTGCGGACTCGATCACGAGGGCGGTGCCCGAGGCATCGTCGTTGGCGCCGGGGGCGTCGGCGGTGAAGTTCATCGGGTCGCTGACGCGGCTGTCGATATGCCCCGCGATGATGATGACATGCGCGGGGTCGCCGGTGCCCTTCTGGATTGCCAACACATTTTCGACGATTACGCCGTCGGGCGCGCGCGGCCCGTCAAAGCGATCGGCGATGCGTTTGACTTTGAGGCAGCCGCCGCAAGCCCTGGAAATGCGTCCAAACTCGGCTGCACCCCAATTGCGCGCCGCGCCGATGCCGCGTTTGGGATCGGTCGCCGAAGACAGCGTATGGCGAGTGCCGAACGACACCAGTTTTTCGACGTCGGCTTTCAAGCGCGCGGGGTCGGCGGCGGGGGTGGCGTCCTTCGCGTGCACCGCCATGGGTGCGGCGAGGAGCAGGGCGGCAAGCAGACTGTGTTTGATCATCCCCGCTTCATGCGGCGTTGCAGGCACAAAGAAAAGCCCCTCCCCGTCGGGGAGGGGCTTTGACGTTAGCGCAGGCCGGAGAAACGGATGTCCTGCACGCGGCCATAGCGGATGTCGCAGGTGAATTTGCCCTGATCGTAATAGCCACCACGACCCCAGCGACCGCCGTAACCGTCGCGGACGACGACGCGGCCCTTCACCTTATAACCATCGCGTTTGCGATCGATGCTGGTCACCTGAGTGACGTCGGTGTTGCCATAGCGGCGGCTGCCGTTTTCGACCGCACCGACGCACTGGTTCACGGCGCTGCGGCTGTTGCCATAGCGGTTATAATCGTAGCCATAGCCGTAGCGCGCGTCGTCATAGCGACCGCGATAACCGTCGTCATAACGATCATATCGGTCGGTGTTGCCGCTCGACAAAATCGCGGCGAGGCCTCCGAGCACAACGGCGCCGGCGATCACTTCGCCCGCGCTGATCCCGTCGCGGTCATACCGGTCGCGGGCAGCGGCAGGCGCGGCGCTCATCAACATCGCGCCAGCGGCGGCCGCACCAATTGCGGCCTTGGTCAGGTTGGTCTTGATAGCCATGGTTCGGTCTCCTTTAGGCGCAGGCAGCAGCGTTGCAGCCTGTTGGAGACGTTCTACCGATTCGGGGGTGACACGACGCTGAACCCGTCGCTTATCTGGCGTTCAGCCTTGGTTTTGCTGGCGTTCAGCTTCAAAGCGAAGGGCCGCGCCACCCTCAGGCGACGCGGCCCCGCATAAGCTGTTGATCAAGGGGCAGGTTCAGCCGAAATTGACGTCGACGACGCGGCCATTGCGATAGCTGCATCCGAAACTGCGAACCTCGCCGCCCAGCTGCGACGCGGTGCCGGTGACGTACCAGCCGCCATTATTCGCCTCGGTGCCGTCGATGCGATCGACGCGCGCATCGTCGCCCATTTCGGCCTCGACCGCCCAGCTGCACGCATCGGCGGCGCGCGTCTGGGCATCGCCATCGCGATAGGGGCGCGAGTCGCCGGTTTCCGGGCGATCGTCGACCGGCGGCACAAAATCGCTGTCGCGCTGGTCATAGCGCTGATCGTCGCGATACGGCGGGTCGTAACGATAATTGGGTGCTCGCTCGCGCTTGTCCTTGCTCGCGGCGCTGGCGATCGCGGCGATGGTGCCGATGATCAGCAGGCCGCCAAGGACGTCGCCGGTGCTGACGCGGTCGTGATGGCGATAGCCCCAGCCGCCATGGCGCGACCGCGCTTCGGCGGGGACGGCGCTGATGCCGACCGAGGTGACGACGACCGCGGCGGCGGCGGCAAGGCTGGTGAATTTACGCATCGAGGGATACTCCCCAAGGGCGGGCAAAGGGTGGTCCGGCCCGCGATATTTATGCGCTACGCGGTCAATGCTTTCGCGCCGCTGAACCGTTGCGTTCACGGGACGAGACGAGTCTCGAAATGGTAAGGGCCCGCCATCGTTGCGACGGCGGGCCTTCGAACTCTAGGTGACCAGACCTGTCGGGTAATCAGCAGGCGCAGCGCGGCTTGGGCCGGGGCTTCCATTTTTTCTTTGCCACATAGCGTTTCCGCACCGGCACATTTTCATAAAAGGTCCGCGTCGTCGTCTCGACCGTTTCGGTCACGACCGGCGCCCCGCCGGTGATGATCGTCGTGACCACAACGCCGGGGGTGTAGTAGCCATAGCCGCTCTGATGATAGGTCGAGCCGCCATGGTGCGAACCGCGGTTCGACCACCAGGCTTCGCACTTCTTCTTGTCCGACGCATCGCCGATCGCGGCACCGGCGAGCGCGCCAAGGCCGCCGCCGATCAGCGTGCCCGCGGTGCGATCACCGTGCCCGGCGATGCGGTTGCCGACGACGCCCCCCACGACTCCGCCGACAACCGCGCCGCCTACCGTGCCCCCCCGGCCACAGCGGCGTTCCATTTCTGCGTCATGCCGCGGGTCGTAACCGGCGCCATAATAGTGATGCGGAGGCGGCGGATAGCCGGCGCCATGGCCCTCGACGGTGCCTTCATAGCTGCCGTCGTAACGGCGACCGTCGGGCGTTTCATAGGTGCCGTTCCAGGTGCCGGTCCAGCGGCCTTCGGCGTCGTAACCCGATACGCGGCGATATTCGACTTCGCTCGGCACTCGATCGGCATGGCCCGTGTAGACGCGGACATCGGGATCGGCGGGCGTGCCATAATCGAGCGCGGGGCGCGGATCATGATTATAGGAGGCGCTGACAGCCACGTCGGTGGGCGCGCGGGCGTCGATCATCGGCGTTTCGGCATGGGCACGGCCCGCCAGCAACAACGACCCTGCGGCCACCCCCAACAAAACGAACGTGCGCATGACTGACTCCCTGTTCCCTCGGACCGGGCCGATTGGTTAACAGCTTGTTAGCAAAATCGGCGGCTTTTCGCGAATCCGTTAACCGTGAGGATGTCGTCCCGATTTGGGTCAGCTAAGGGCAGTGGCGAGCGGCGGGAAGCGATGTCCGCGCACCGTCGTGCCCACCGTGCGCTTGGCGCGTTTCGCCGCGCCCAATGTTAACGATGTAAATTCATTCTTGACCCCGCGGGTCGCAGACGTCAATGTTGACGGCGACAACATTGATTCCCCGGAAGACGATGCCTCATGCGTGCCATGCTCTATGCCATCGGACCGATGCTGTTCGACTCTCTCGGCGTCATCGTATTTGCGGTGTTGCTGACCGTTGGTGCCGGGATCGGCCCGGCCACAGTCGCCGGCACGGTCGTCGCGGTCGCAGTCGTTGGATATGAACTCGCGAGCGGGCACAAAGTCGCGGCGTTGCAGTGGATCAGCCTGGCGTCGGTGCTCCTCGCCGCCGCAGCGACGTTGTTCACCGGCGATCCGCGCTTTGTGATGGCGAAGCCGACGATCGTCTATCTGATCGTCGGGACGGTGATGCTGCGCAAGGGCTGGCTCAGTCGCTATATTCCCCCGGCGCAGTTGGCTATCGTCGGTGACGTGATGGACCGGTTCGGCATGATCTGGGCGGCGATGATGTTCGCGAGCGCCGCGCTCAACCTGATCGTCGCACTCTTTTCTACAGCCTGGTGGCCGCTGTTCATCGGCGTCTTTCCGCTTGCGTCGAAATTCGGCCTGTTCGCCGTCCAAATCGCGGTGGTGCATGTCATCACGCAGACCCGGCTCCGCCGCCGTGCCGGCGGGCTGCATCCGGCTGAATAGAAGAAGATTATTCCCCGGCGAAAGCCGGGCCCCAATGGATGTTCTACTGGTATTGGCCCCAGCTTTCGCAGGGGAAAATATTCGCGCGAGCGCCTTAGTCGGCGTCGAGGCCGTAAGCGGTGTGCAGCACGCGCACCGCGAGTTCGGTTTCATCCTCGTCGATCAGCACGCTGACCTTGATCTCGCTGGTCGAGATCGCCTGAATGTTGATGCCGCGATCGGCCAAGGCGCGAAACATCGTGCTCGCGACCCCGGCGTGGCTCTTCATGCCGACACCGACGACGCTGATCTTGGCAACCTTGTCGTCGCTGATGATGCGGTTGAAACCGATTTTGTCTTTTGCGGCGTCGAGCAGGTCGATCGAGCGCAGCAGGTCGGTTTGCGGCACAGTGAAGGTCACGTCGGTCTCGCCCTTGTCGCGGCCGACGTTTTGGATGATCATGTCGACGTTGATCCCGGCCGCGGCGAGCGGGCCAAAGATATTGGCAACGCCGCCCGGCCGGTCGGGCACGCGGGTGACGATAACCTTGGCTTCATTCTTGTCGTGGGCGATGCCGGTGATCAGCTGCCGTTCCATCTGATGTTCCTCTATTTCCTCGTCGCTGACGATCATCGTGCCTTTTTTGGGAGCTTCGTCGCCCTCGACAAAACTGGAGAGCACCTGAACGCGCACGCCCATCTTCATCGCCAGCCCGACCGAGCGCGTCTGAAGCACTTTGGCGCCGACGCTCGCGAGTTCGAGCATTTCTTCATAGGTGACATAGTCGAGCTTGCGCGCACGCGCGACGATGCGCGGGTCGGTGGTATAGACGCCGTCGACGTCGGTGTAGATGTCGCAGCGGTCGGCTTTCAGCGCCGCGGCGACCGCGACCGCGCTGGTGTCCGACCCGCCGCGGCCGAGCGTCGAAACGCGGCCGTCGTCCATCAGACCCTGAAAGCCCGGGATCACCGCAACCTCGCCGCGCGCCATCGCGGCGCTTAGCGCGCCGGTGTCGATATCGGCGATACGCGCGCGGGCATGCGCTTCCTCGGTGCGGATCGGCAGCTGCCAGCCGAGCCAGCTGCGCGCGGGCGTGCCCGTCGCCTGCAACGTCAGCGCGAGCAGGCCCGAAGTGATCTGTTCGCCCGCGGCGACGACAACGTCATATTCGGCGGGATCGTAGCGCGGATTAGCCTCGCGGCAGAAATTGACGAGCCGGTCGGTTTCGCCGGCCATCGCCGAGACGACGACCGCGACCTGATTGCCGTTGGCGACTTCGCGCGCGACGAGTTTCGCGACGGTGCGAATCCGCTCGGTGCCCGCCATCGACGTGCCTCCGAATTTCATCACGATCCGCGCCATGTCGCCCCGCTTTCCTGATCTGGTTTCCACCGCAACTTTTCCAAGCTTTTCTGCGGCGCTCGGCTGTTAGGCAAGGGGGCGTGCGATGGCAAGACCGGCTTGGCTCGCAGCAGATAGAATTTCTTGCATGGCGCGAGGCGGAGTGCCACATCGCGGGGCATGAGTGCTGCCACGATCAACCCGCAAGAAGCCGCCCATTTCGGGGCACTCGCCGCCGACTGGTGGGATCCGCACGGGTCGTCGGCGATGCTGCACAAGCTCAACCCGGTGCGGCTTTCGTATATCCGCGCGCAGATCGACGCGCATTGGCATGGCGATGCGCGCGAGCGGTTTTCGCTGGCTGGGCGGAGCGCCATCGATGTCGGTTGCGGAGCGGGGCTGCTCGCCGAGCCGCTGGCACGGATGGGCGCTAAGGTGACGGGCGTCGATGCGGCGCCCGAGAATATCGCCGCGGCGCGGGCGCATGCGGCGGGGCAGGGGCTGACGATCGACTATTTTGCGGGCGAACTGGCTGCGCTGCCACCCGCGACCTTCGACTTTGTCACGTCGATGGAAGTCGTCGAGCATGTCACTGATCCCGCCGCCTTTATCGTCGAACTCGCAGCACGGCTGGCGCCCGGCGGGTTGATGATCCTGTCGACGCCGAACCGCACGATGCTGTCGAAACTCTTGCTCGTCGAGGCTGCCGAGCGCGTCGGTGCGGTGCCGCGCGGGACGCACGACTGGGATCAGTTTCTGAAGCCCGACGAACTCACCAAGCTGCTAGAAGACGCGGGTCTCGAAGTCGTCGACCGCACCGGCCTGCTGCCCTCGCTCGCCAAGGGCTTCAAGCTCGGCGGCAGCGAGGCGCTCAACTATCTGGTCGCTGCGCGGTGGCCGGCTTAATCCGCGATCCGCGCGTCGATGCCTATATCGCGAAGGTGCAGCCCTTTGCGCAGCCGATCCTGAGCCATTTGCGCGAGTTGGTGCATTACCATGCGCCTGGCGCCTACGAAACGCTGAAATGGGGCGTGCCGCATTTCGTGCTCGGCGGGCAGAATTTCGCGGGCATGGCGGCGTTTAAGGATCATGCGACCTTTGGTTTCTGGCGCGACGAGGAGGTGACGGGCTCGCCGCGCAACAAGGGCGCGATGGGCAGCATGGGGCGGCTGGCGTCGCTGGCTGATCTGCCGAGCGATGAAGCGATGGCGGCGATGATTGTGAAGGCGGTGGCGCTCTGCGACGAAGGTAAGCCGAAACGTCCGCCACCGAAGCGCAAGCCAGCGCTCGATCTGCCTGCCGATCTCGGCACAGCGCTCAAAGCCAATTTTGCAGCCCAAAGTCATTGGGATGCATTCTCACCCGGCAAGCGCCGCGACTATATCGAATGGGTGATCGAGGCGAAGCGCGAGGAAACGCGCCTCAAGCGTATCGAAACGATCGTCGCGCAGGTTGCCGAGGGAAAGGACCGGAACTGGAAGTATAAAGGCTGTTGATCCGTCCGATCAGAAATCGACATCCTCATAATATTTCGGCGGTGTCACGATTTCCATCCGCTCGGCGAGCAGCGGACGAAAGCTTGGCCGCGACTTCAGTCCCGAATACCAGCCCTTGGTCTGCTCATGCCCCGTCCAGTCGATCCCGCCGAGATAATCTGCGACCGAGATATGCGCCGCGGCGGTCAGGTCGGCGAGGCTCATCGTCGCGCCAGCGAGCCAGGTGCGGTGGTCGATGAGGTAATCAACATAGTCGAGATGGTTGTTCGCCGCCTTCATCGCCTCGCGCAGCGCACCGCCGTCGGGCGGCTGGCGGTGGACGATACGTTTTTGCATGCGCTCGAATAGTAGCGGCCCGGTGACCTCATAGTAGAAATCATGGTCGAACCACGCGGTCAGGCGGCGGATTTCGGCGCGGTTGGCCGCGGTGCCGTTGATCATCGCCTTGCCTTCGACAGTTTCCTCGAAATATTCGGCAATCGCCATGCTGTCGATCAGCACCTGACCGCGCGCCTGATCAACCATCACCGGGGTGCGCCCCGCCGGATTGAGGTCGATGAACTCGTCGCGGCGCTCCCACGGCGATTCGCGCACCAATTCATAGCCGACGCCTTTTTCGCCCAGCAACAGGCGGACCTTGCGCGAAAAGGGACAGAGCGGGAATTGATAGAGTTGCCACATGCGCCCGGCATAGCGGCAGCGGGGCGCCGCGCGCAACGGGTATGGCGCGCTGCGATGCTCCCGAGTTGTGGATTGTCAGCTTAGCGGCGCGGGGCGGCGCGTTCGCGTTCCCATTGTGCGGCCATGTCGCGCGCCATGTCCTTGAGCACCGGGGCGTAAACGGCGAGCGCCGAAGCGGCTTGTCCGGCCATCCGCGTCGTGGCGCGCACGTCGGCGCCCATGCGATCGGCATAATCGGGATCGCGGCCCGCAACCTCGCCCAGCGTTGCGTCGCGTGGGATATAGGCGGCGTCGGATTCGGGATCGACGCGGGCGATGGCGTCGGCGAGTGGGCCGACCGGCATCTGCATCAGCGCGCCGACGATCGCGGTGATGGTGTCGGCCATGCGGTCCTGCGCCACCGGATCGTTGAGCGTTGCGACGGTATCGCGCAATTCGCTATCGGCTGCGGCCGCGGGGAGCGGCGCGGCGAGCACGAGCAGGGGGAGAGCGATCATGGTCAAACGTGTCACGGCTTTCATCCCTTCAAAGGACGCAAGGTTCAGCAAAGGGGCGTGCATAGCGGTGCAACGCTTTCGCTGCGCTGAACGTGCGCTCCTCTTGCGATGAACTGCCGCCGGAACGGGATAAGCGATCCTCGCTGTCGCGCGCGATGAGTAGGTGGCAGCGCGGAGCGCTGATGGAGGGCCATGGAGCCGACGCGGCTCCTCCACCATCGCCTTCGGCGACGGTCCCCCTCCCCATCGCTGCGCGACGGGGAGGACTTATTCCGCCGCGACCACCTCTGCCTCGGCATCGCTCAGCGGGTGGGTCAGGCGGGAGAGCATTTCCTTGGGGCAGACCTGCCAGAACTGACCCTTCCAGCGGTCCCAGTCGGCAAGGATTTCGCTCGACCATTTGCTTCCCGTGGCCTTGGCATGGTCCTCGACCAAATCCTTCACCACCGCTTCCCAATGCGCGCTGTTGATCCGTTGCCAGACGATCGATTCGGGATTGGCATGGCGCTCGAACTGGCCATTGGTGTCGAGGATGAATGCCATGCCGCCGGTCATTCCGGCGCCGAAGTTGGAGCCGACGGGGCCAAGGATTACCGCGACCCCGCCGGTCATATATTCGCAGCCGTTGGCGCCGCAGCCCTCCACAACAACTCTTGCGCCCGAATTGCGGACCGCGAAGCGCTCACCCGCCTGGCCCGCCGCGAGCAAGGTGCCCGCCGTCGCGCCGTAAAGGACGGTGTTGCCGATGATACTGTTATGCTGGCTCACCAGCGGACTCGACACGGTGGGGCGCACGACAATGCGGCCGCCCGACAATCCCTTGCCGACATAGTCGTTGGCATCGCCGAACACTTCAAGCGTGATGCCGCTGCACAGGAAAGCGCCTAGCGACTGGCCCGCGGTACCGCGCAGGCGGACCTGAACATGATTATCGGCGAGCCCGTTCATTCCGAACTTTGCCGTCACTTCGGCCGATAGGCGGGTGCCGACGGCGCGGTGGGTGTTGCGGACATTGTACGTCAGCTGCATCCGCTCACCGCGTTCGAACAGTGGCTTCGCGTCATTCAGGATCTGCGCGTCGAGGCTGTCGGGGACCGGATTGCGGAGCAGTCCATGTGAGCGGCGCTGGTTGTCGGGGGCGTCGACCTTGGCGAGGATCGGGTTGAGGTCGAGATCGTCGAGATGTTCGGCGCCGCGGCTGACCTGGCGCAGCAATTCGGTGCGGCCGATCACTTCGTCGAGGCTGCGGCAGCCGAGCCGGGCGAGGATTTCGCGCACTTCCTCGGCGATGAAGGTCATCAGGTTGATGACTTTCTCCGGCGACCCGGTGAACTTCGCGCGCAGTTTTTCGTCCTGGGTGCAGACGCCGACCGGACAGGTGTTGCTATGGCACTGACGGACCATGATGCAGCCCATTGCGACGAGGCTCAAAGTCCCGATGCCATATTCCTCAGCGCCCAATATCGCGGCGATGACGATATCGCGCCCGGTCTTGAGTCCGCCATCCGTGCGGAGACGGATGCGGTGACGCAGGCCGTTGAGCGTGAGTACCTGGTTGACTTCGCTGAGCCCCATTTCCCACGGCGTGCCGGCATATTTTACGCTGGTTTGGGGCGAGGCGCCGGTGCCACCGGTGTTGCCCGCGACGAGGATGACGTCGGCGTGGGCTTTCGCAACGCCCGCGGCAACGGTGCCGATGCCCGCCGAGCTGACAAGCTTCACGCAGACCCGCGCCCTCGGGTTGATCTGCTTGAGATCATAGATGAGCTGCGCCAGATCTTCGATCGAATAGATGTCGTGGTGCGGTGGCGGGCTGATCAACGTCACCCCTGGCGTTGCATGGCGCAGGCGCGCAATGAATTCGGTAACCTTGAAGCCGGGCAGCTGGCCGCCTTCGCCGGGCTTGGCGCCTTGGGCGACCTTGATCTCGATCTCGTCGCACGCGCCGAGATATTCAGCGGTAACGCCGAAACGGCCGCTCGCGATCTGCTTGATATTGCTGTTGGCGTTGTCGCCATTGGCATAGGGTTGGTAGCGTTCGGTGGCTTCGCCGCCTTCGCCCGACACCGCCTTGGCGCCGATGCGGTTCATCGCGATTGCCAGCGTCTCATGTGCCTCGGGCGACAGCGCGCCAAGCGACATGCCCGGGGTGACGAAGCGCTTGCGAATTTCGGTGATTGCCTCGACGCTGTCGAGCATCACGCCCTGGGCCGGATAGTTGAACTCCATCAGATCGCGGAGGTACACCGGCGGCAAGTCGGCAACGCCGCGCGAAAACTGCAGATAGGTCGAATAGCTGTCCGTCGCGACCGCGGTCTGCAGCAAATGCATCAGCTGCGCCGAATAGGCGTGCGTCTCGCCCCCCGCGCGCTGGCGATAGAAGCCGCCGATCGGCAAAGTCGTCGCGCGCTTGTCGAAAGCTGCCTCATGCTTCTCGGTCGCGTTGATGAATAACGACTGGTAACCTTCGCCGGAAATCTTCGCCGGCATACCCGGGAACAGGTCGTTGACCAACGCGCGGGAGAGGCCGACGGCTTCAAAATTATAGCCGCCGCGATAGCTGGAGACCACCGCGATCCCCATCTTGGCGAGGATCTTGAGCAAGCCGTCGTCGATTGCCTTGCGGAAACGCAGGCGGCAATCGTCGATCGAAAGCTCACTGCCGAACAATCCGCGCGCGTGCCGGTCGGCGATCGCCGCTTCGGACAGATAGGCATGGACCGTCGTCGCGCCGACCCCGATCAGCACCGCAAAGGCATGGGTGTCGAGCACCTCGGCTGACCGCACGTTGATCGAGGCATAGCTGCGCAGACCCTTGCGGACGAGATGGGTGTGGACCGCGGCAGCGGCGAGCACCATCGCCATGCCGACGCGATTTTCACCGATGCTCTGGTCGGTCAGGAACAGTTCGCTGCGCCCGGCGCGCACCGCATCTTCGGCCTCGCGGCGCACGCGCGCAATGGCTTCGCGCAGGCTCGCGGCGTCGCCGCCGACGGGGAAGGTGCAATCGATGTCAGCCACCGCATCGCCGAAATAGGCGCGCAGCCGATCCCAGTCGTCGCCGACGAGGACGGGGGAGTCGATGACGAGGACATGGTCGCTCTGCCCCTTTTCGTCGAGGATGTTGGCAAGGTTGGCGAAGCGTGTCTTCAGGCTCATCACATGCCGTTCGCGCAGGCTGTCGATCGGCGGGTTGGTGACCTGACTGAAATTCTGGCGGAAGAATTGGGCGACGTGACGCGGCTTGTCGGAGATGACCGCGAGCGGGGTGTCGTCGCCCATCGACCCGATCGCTTCCTTGGCATCCTCGACCATCGGCGACAGGATCAGCTCCATATCCTCCATAGTCAGACCCGCGGCGACCTGACGGCGGAGCAAATCGCTGCGCTCGAAAATCGGCAGGCTCGATTTGCCGCCCTTGGGCAAGTCGGCCATGGTGCGGAAACCGCGGACGCGCGCGGGATAATCGTGGGCATCGGCGATCTTGTTCTTTATCGCCATATCTTCGTAGAGGACACCCTCATTGAGATCGACGGCGATCATCTGGCCGGGGCCAAGGCGGCCCTTCTTGCGGATGCTCGCCTCGGGCAGCAGCACCATGCCGCTTTCTGACCCGACGACGAGCAGATTGTCGGCGGTGAGTGTGTAGCGCAGCGGGCGGAGCGCGTTGCGATCCATGCCTGCAACCGCCCAGCGACCGTCGGTCATTGCGAGCGCGGCGGGTCCGTCCCACGGCTCCATGACGCTGGCGAGGTAGCTATACATCGCACGGTGGTTGTCGGGCACGTCATTTTCGTTGGTCCACGCCTCGGGGACCAGGATCAGCTTCGCGGTCGGGGCGTCGCGCCCGGCGCGGCACAGCGTTTCGAATACCGCGTCGAGTGCGGCGGTGTCCGACGCACCCGCCGGGATCACCGGCTTGATGTCTTCCGAATGTTCGCCGAAGGCGAGGCTCGCCATTTTGATCTCGTGGCTTTTCATCCAGTTCTTGTTGCCGCGGATCGTGTTGATTTCGCCATTATGGGCAAGGCAGCGGAACGGCTGCGCCAGCCACCATTGCGGAAAGGTGTTGGTCGAATAGCGCTGGTGGAAAATCGCGACGCGGCTTTCGAACAGCTTGCTGGTCAGATCGGGATAAAAATCGGCAAGGCTCTCGGCGAGGAACAGCCCCTTGTAGATGATCGAACGGCACGACAGGCTGCACACGTAGAAGTCGGCGATCTGCGCCGCGATGACCTTTTTTTCGATCCGACGGCGGACCAGATAGAGCTGCTTTTCGAACTCGGCGAGCGATGCTTCGTCGGGCAGCGGCCCGGCGATCATGATCTGCTCGATTTCGGGGCGGGTGCGCTGGGCCTTGTCGCCGATCACTGACACATCGACCGGCACTTGGCGCCAGCCATAGATGGTGAAGCCCGCGTCGATGATCTCGGCCTCGACGATCGTGCGGCAATGCTCCTGCGCTTCCAGGTCGGTGCGCGGCAGGAAGATCATGCCGACGGCGAGGCGGTTCGGACGCACTTTGTGCCCCGACGCGGCGATCGCATCGTCGAAGAAGCGCACCGGCAGGTCGACATGGATGCCCGCGCCATCGCCGGTCTTGCCGTCGGCATCGACCGCGCCGCGATGCCACACTGCACGCAAAGCCTCGATGGCTGCCTCGACGACGCGGCGCGACGCCTTGCCATCGGTCGCCGCGACCATGCCGACGCCGCAGGCATCGGATTCCATGTCGGGGCGATACATGCCGTGTTCGGCAAGTCGGGCGTGTTCGGCGGTGGGGTAGTGGGTCATCTTTGTCGTCCTGACGGTCTATTCGTGTTCGTCATCCCGGCGTCCGCTGGGATGCCGGCAGTATTCAGTCGGGCAGCTTCTTGCGCGCGTTGGCGACCGCTTCTTCCTGTGCTTCAGCGGCGGCGACAGCCGCATTTCCGGATGCGGCTTCCAGATCCTCGACGTGCTTCAAGTCGGCGGCCGACCAGTTGCCGCGGTCATAGGCGGGATCGTCGACGGCGTAATCGCTGGCAG
>MTKY01054613.1_pt1 | contig 14536 bp, 8 predicted proteins | sample 1042731 | NCBI WGS metagenome assembly MTKY01 (sample SAMN06212206, study PRJNA360538) | anaerobic digester metagenome | biome: Wastewater treatment plant; material: sludge; isolation source: anaerobic digester fed with sludge from wastewater treatment plant | place: Denmark: WWTP Soeholt ... | reverse complement strand
CTGCCCGTCAGCCAGCCCCTGCCCCCGCCGCCTGGCTCCGGCCCGCGCCTGCGCGGACGCCGGCCCAGCGGACGCGCTGCCGCCGGGCAAAGCGGTCTGGTGAGCGAACTGCTCCAGGCTCTGACCCCCCAGCCCTCAGGGCTGCTGATCAGCCTGCTCAGCGCGCTGCTATTTGCTGCCGCTCTGGCTGCCGACGCCCCCGCGCTGGCGTTGCTGGCGCTGTTCTGCCAGCCGTTCCTGGGTTCGTTCTACCGTCTGATTCTGGCGTGCATGGTTCCCTCCCCGCGCGAGGCATTGACCAGTTTTCTTTGGCTCGCAGCCAAGGCATTGGCTTGGCTGTTTGCCGGTGCGCTGGCGGGGACGCTGATCATCAGCCGGGGGATCGCGCTGCCATCGCAGCTCCCGCGACTGTTCGGCCCCGCCTGGGCCTTGGCCATCCTGGGCGTGTTTGGCGCGGTTTGGGGCACGCTGCGCCAGGTCCGCTTTCCGCGGATGACCCCGCGCACCGGCAGCCTGGCGCTGGGATCGGCTCTTTTTCCCTGGCTGGGCCTGGCCGGTCTGGCGCTGGGAACCCATCAAGCCGCCCTGTTGCGAAGCGCGCTCTCAGCCGCGGGTCTGGTATTCCTCATTTGCCTGGCCGCGGGAGCAATCAGTTACCGGGCAGCGGGGATTATCCCGCGCGGGCAGGCGGGGCTGGCTGTGTCAATCGTTTTCATCGCGGCAGGATTTGCCGGGCTTTTCCAGCTCGTCATCAATCCGCTGCTTTCCCGGCGGGTGAACCTTACTGAGCCGCTCCAGCCGCTGGTCACGCCGGCGCGGACATCGCCCGCTTCAACCGCGACAGAATTGTTCGCAACGGATACGCCGGAACCCAGCCCCACCGCCACGCCCAGCCCGCGGCCCAGCGAGACAGCCAGCCCAAGTCGCACGCCGACCTTCACCCTCACGCCAGCGCTGCCGCGAGCGGTGGTTTCGGCGGGAAATTCCGGCGGATTAAAGCTGCGCAGCGATCCCGGTTTCGATGCTCCTGCCCTGACCGTTGTATCCAATGGAATTGAGGTGGAGCTGATGCCGGATAGGGAGTCCTCAGGAGGAGAGGAATGGGTCAAAGTGCGCCTGGAGAGCGGTCAGGAGGGCTGGATGGCGGCGCGGTACCTGCGGCCGAAGCCATAAATCCGCCGATGATAAAATTTCGCTCATTCTTAGGAATATTAACCACATCATCACTAAGGGAGCGGTATGCCTGTTCAATTTGGCACTGATGGCTGGCGGGCGGTTATTTCCGATACTTTCACCTTTTCCAACCTGCGTTCTCTGACTCAGGCGATCGCGGACGCTTTTTCGTCTGATTCGTGGCCGGCAGAATACAAGGGGAAATTCTGCGACCGCAAGCGCGTGGTGGTGGGGTATGACACGCGTTTCCTCTCTGACCGGTATGCCGCCGAAGCGGCCCGCGTGCTGGCTGCCAACGGCTTTACCGTGCATCTGGCCGCGGCGGATGCGCCTACACCGGCGATTTCCTACGCTGTATCCAATCTGAATGCGATCGGCGGGATCATGATCACCGCCTCGCACAACGCCCCGCGCTACAATGGGGTCAAGCTCAAATCATATTACGGCGGATCCGCGCTGCCCGAGCACTGCAATGAGGTTGAAATTTACCTCAACGACAATGAGGAAAAAGCCCGCGGCCCGAACCTGATGGATATCGATCAGGCGATCAGCGAAAAACGCATCCTGCGCTTCAACCCCATCGTGGCTTATGATGATCACCTGCGCACGCTGATCGATTTCGATGCCATCGCCGCCAACCCGCAGCATGTGGTGGTCGATTCCATGTTCGGCTCGGGCCGCGGGGTGATCCGGGGGATATTGCAGGGTACCGGCTGCGAGGTGCGTGAAATCCGCGGCGAGATGAATCCGGGATTCGGAGGCGTGCACCCTGAGCCAATCGCGCGCTATCTTTCAGCGCTGGCGGGGGCAATTGGCTCCGGTGTGGGCGGCTTCGGCCTGGCGACAGATGGAGACGCTGACCGCACAGGGGCGATGGATGAAAAGGGGGTTTTTGTCGATCCGCATCGGATCATGGCCCTGGCGCTGCGTTACCTGGTGGAGAAACGCGGCTGGAGTGGTTCGGTGGTGCGCACAGTTTCCACCACGCGCATGATCGACCGCCTGGCCAAACGGTATGGTTTGACGCTGCACGAGACCCCGGTGGGCTTCAATCACATCGCCGATTTCATGATGAGTGAGGATGTGCTGATCGGCGGGGAGGAATCGGGCGGAATTTCGTTCAAGGGACATATTCCGGAGGGCGATGGTGTGCTTATGGGGCTGCTGATCATCGAAATGGCAGCGGTATATGACAAACCGCTCTATCGCCTGGTGGAGGACCTGCTCGGGGAGGTGGGGCCGGCGTTTTATGAACGCACAGACCTGCGCCTGCGCCGGCCGGTAAACAAGCGCGAGATGACCGCCCGCCTGGTCAAACACCCGCCGGCGGAAATCGGCGGGGAAAAAGTGGAGGAAGTTTCCAGTGTCGATGGTGTCAAATACATCTTGGCCGACGATTCCTGGCTGCTGATCCGGCCGTCCGGCACCGAACCGGTGCTGCGCGTGTACGCCGAGGGACGTACGCCTGAGATGGTCAAAGCCGCATTGGGCTATGGGGAACGGCTCGCGGCTGCGGAAGGGTAAACCCATTAAAAGAACCGATCCTGATGAATGCGGCAGATATGATCGAACAATCTGTAGTCGTGAACCAGCCTTTGCCCGCTGTATGGGCCCTGGTGCGTGAACCCGGCTGGTGGATCAACGGCGGGGAAATCCGCGAACATGACGTGCGGGTGAGGGGTGATCTGGCTGAGGTGCGTGACCGCGAGTATGGGTTGTTCCGTCTGCGCGTCCTGGCGCAGCAGGCTCAGCGGTCAGCGTCATTTGGCTGGTACTCGGTGCGCGAAGCGCAGGAGAGCGGCAGCCTGCCAACGGTTATCACATTCACCCTCGAGCCGCTGGGCGAGGAGCAGACCAGGCTGACCGTGCGGGAAAGCGGCTTTCTAAGCGGCGAGATGGCCGCAGCTGAGCGTCAGACGCTGTATGAGGAAAACTGCAGGGGCTGGGCGGAGCAGCTTAAAGCGGCGAAGGCGCATTTGGAACAACAAACGCCTTGAGAAGGGGGCAACTTCCCCGGATATTCGCTGGCAAACAGCCTGATGGAAGCTTCATTGGCCTTGCGAGGCGCGGGAATGAAATCACTCCTCTGCCAGGAAAAGCCGGCTTGCCCGCCGAACGCCCTGCCGGTCCTGCTTCAGCGGGGTGGTTTTGTTTACATGGATTGGTTGTTTTTCGATCGCCATAATTCTTGGCGGTTTCATCCAAAACATTTAAAACGGCTGGCGAACCGCTTTTCTCATGAACTGCTTTAAGGAACCGCGTTTCGCAGTGTTGGGGTTTTGATCGCCATTAATGCAAACGCGCGTTCTTTTTACCCCTTCAGGCGGTCTTCCGGCGAACCATCAGGATTTTCCCGCAACCCTGGTGCAATTCTGACGCTATATTGTTGCCCTGTCAGCGGAACCGGCGCGCTGGCGGGGGCGTTATCGCCTGTGATATGCTTTTGAATTCTGGAGGAAAGGTATGAATAAAGAAATGAAAATTATCCTGGGGGTGATCCTGGGGCTGTCGATTTTCTGCGCGTGTATTTGCTGCGTCAGCGTGGCGGGCGTCTCCCTGCTGGCGCGGAATGGCGATGCTTTCAATACAATCAACCCCCAGATCCCGTGGCAGGACAACCATCCCTGGCCAACAGCTGAACCGGACCAACCGGCGGCCAGCCCAACTCCCTTTTCCTCCCAGCCCGCCGGTTCTGCCGCCGCAGAAACCTTGAGCACCCTCGAGCAGGTGATCGTGCCGATTAATGACCCGGTCAGCCTGGCAGAACGGCTGAAGGGCATCACTGACATTCCCGAAACGGTGCCGCTCCCCGAAAAATCCTACCAGGCGGGTGACAGCAAATCCTTCTGGATCACCAACAATGACACCAACGAAAACTCAGAAATCCAAGCCCGGCTGGCCTATCTCAATGATGTAGTCATGTTCTGGATCGAAGATGGCGTCAGCTATAACAAATCAGATCTGAAAATTCTGGCGGATACGTTTGCAAATGAAATCTACCCCATCAACCGCCAGTTCTTTGGGTCGGAAAGCAATCCGGGCATTGATCAGGATCCACGCCTGGTAATCCTCTACACGCGTGGGTTGGGGGAGTCCGTGGCCGGATACTTCTCCTCGGTCGATTCGGTTCACCCGAAAGCCAATCCTTTCTCCAACGCGCATGAGATGTTTGTGATCAGCGCCGATAATGTAACGCTGGGGGAGGATTACGTTTACTCCACCTTCGCCCATGAGTTCCAGCACATGATCCACCACCACCTCGACCGCAACGAGGAGACCTGGGTTAATGAAGGGTTTTCTGAGCTGGCCGCCTATCTGAACAACTATGATCCGGGTGGGTTTGAGTATCTGTTTATCGCTGATCCCGACATGCAGCTCACCACCTGGATCGCCATCGGGGAGGGCAATTCCGGGGCGCATTACGGCGCGTCCTATATCTTTATGAACTATTTTCTGGGCAGGTTTGGCGAGGAGGCTACCAAAGCCCTTGCGGCGGACCCGGAGAACGGCATGGAAGCCATCGACACGGTGCTGGAACGGCTGGGTGAAAAAGATACTGATGGAAGCCCGCTGACCGCTGACAAGCTCTTCGCGGACTGGACGATCGCCAATTATCTGCGTGAAGACCAGACCAGTGACCCCGCCTACCGCTACAAGCTGTATCCCAACGCGCCTAAAGTTTCCGATACAGAGGAGTTGGAGACCTGCGTTGGCGAGGAAAACCAACGCACCGTGAGCCAATATGGCACCGATTATATTGCCATCCTGTGCCCGGGTGACTTGACGATCCGCTTTGAAGGCGCGCAGTCCGTGCAATTGCTGCCGGAGACCCCCTATGAGGGCGAGTACGCCTTCTGGTCGAACCAGGGCGATGAGTCCGATATGACGCTGACGCGCGAATTTGATCTGACCAGCGCCAGCGCGCCGGTGAGTTTGAAGTACCGCGCATGGTTCGATCTCGAGGAAGATTATGACTATGTCTACGTCCTTGCGTCCACGGATGGGAAAAGCTGGGAGATGCTGCGTACACCTTCCGGTACCGACAAAAATCCGGCCGGCTCCAATTACGGCTGGGGGTACACGGGGGACAGCGGCGGCTGGATTGATGAGAGCATTGACCTGAGCGATTATGCCGGGCAGAAGGTGCGGATCCGTTTCGAATATGTGACCGACGCCGCGGTCAATGGGCGTGGTCTGCTGCTGGATGACATCCGGATGGAAGCTCTGGATTATCAGACCGGATTCGAGAACGATGAGGGCGGCTGGAATGCCGATGGCTTTGTGCGGATGAGCGCCGCGCTGCCGCAGACTTTTCAGGTGCATCTGATCACCGAGGAGGATGGCGGCGTCACAGTGCAGCCGGTCGCGCTCGATGGCGGCCAGTCTGGTGAGATTCATCTCACTCTCGCGGACGGAGCCAAGGCGACCCTGGTGGTGAGCGGCACCACGCGCTTCACTGAAGAGGCTGCCGGGTATCGTTTTTCGGTGCGCTGAAGTCTCTTCTCCCGTAGGGAGGGCATCCACCGATACCCTACATGATCCCATCTCTTCTCTGGTAGGGAGGGCATCCTCCGATGCTCTCCGTTATCCCATCTCTTCTCTGGTAGGGAGGGCATCCACTGATGCCCTCCATGATCCCGACTCTTCTCCCGTAGAGAGAGCATCCACCGATGCCCTCCATGATCCCGACTCTTCTCCCGTAGGGAGAGCACCCCCTGATGCCCTCCGCTGATCCCGTCTCTTCTCCGGTAGGGAGGGCATCCACCGATGCCCTCCTGTGTGTTTGGTCCAATGATCTGTGTGGCGGGCACAAGTGTGTGCCCGCCCTACTATGACATTGTTTGAACGCGGACCAACCCCGCAAGAAAAACGATCCCGCTCTCTTCTCCGGTAGGGAGGGCATCCACCGATGCCCTCCGCGATCCCGCCGGTGGGCACACACGAAAATCCCGGCGGCGGGCACATGTGTGTGCCCGCCCTACAATGACATTGTTTGAATGCGGACCAACCCCGCAAGAAAAACGATCTCGTCTATTCTCTGGTAGGGAGGGCATCCACTGATGCCCTCCGCAGTCCCGCCGGCGGGCACACACGAAAATCCCGGCGGCGGGCACATGTGTGTGCCCGCCCTACTATGACATTGCTTGAATGCGGACCAACCCCGCTAGAAAAACGGTCCAAACTCTTCTCTGGTAGGGAGGGCATCCACTGATGCCCTCCGCGATCCCGCCGGCGGGCACATCCGATGATCCGGGCGCAGGCAGGTAAACCGGATGGTGGGCACAAGTGTGTGCCCGCCATACAAGTTAATACCCCCTTCTTTGGCAGTAGGCACAACCGAGAATCCGGATACAAGCAAGTGTGTGGTCACCTTGTAAGATGAGATAACCTTATCTCTTCTCTGGTAGGGAGGGCATCCACTGATGCCCTCCGTGATCCGGGCGCAGGCAAGTAAACCGGATGGTGGGCTACTGCAAAGCAGGCTGGGGTGCCCACCCCCAACCCCCTCCCGCAGCAACGTAACGGAAGATATTTGAGAATCTTACGCGGGAGGGGGCAATTTCTTTTTGTCGGGTTTTGGCGGCGAAGCCGCCAAAACCCTCCCCTCCAGGGGGGTGGATTGAAGTGGGGAGGCCATCTACCGATACCTTTCACGTTCTCGGAGGCGGGCACAAGTGTGTGCCCGCCCTACAAGTTAATACCCCTTCTCTGGCAGTAGGCAAAGCCGAAAATCCGGGCGCGCCTATCTCATTAGAAAAGAAATAAGGCCGCCATTTTGGACAGCCCCTCACAGCAGCCGCAGCTGCTCGGCTTCCTCAAAGAAGGGCGGATCGTCATCCAGCAGGCTTTCGAAGGACTCGCGGGTGAGGTGCTCGGTCTCGCCCAGGCTGCGCAGATGACGGAATTTCAACAGGTGCAGACTGCTCAATGTGCGGGCCAGTCTGGGATCGTGTACCAGTTTGTAGGCCAGCAACTTGGCGCGGCTGCCTGGAAACACCATCACCACCTGTCCGCCCGGGACAGGCAGGCCGCCCAGCACATGCCGGCTGACCACGGCTGAGGCGATCACAAAGAACATATACACCTGGCCGAACTGGCGCGGTGTCCAGACCAGCGGCGTTTCCCCGCTGACCTGATAATCCAGCCAGCCGCCCATATTTCGCAGCAGGCCGCGAGCCTCATCCAGATCGGCGCGGCGGGCGGAGGGTTCTTCCGCCCTGGCGAGTGTCCATAAACCGCCGGCATCCTGATGACCGTAAGATTCGAGCAGCTCTTTCACCAGTTCAGCCGCCGGCGTCAACCTGCCCGGGAATCGCCGGCAGATGACAGCGTCGATTTGACCGCGGGTCAACCCGCTGCTGCGCTGCAGCAGCCGCACCGTCTCCATTTCAACCAGATCTGCCAAGGGGAGGCTGGCCTCGGCATTTGCGTCAGTCTGGCTGGGAGCATTCGATTCAAGCCACCACAAACAGTTCTCGTCCTCCTGCGAACCGAGCTCATAACGGCGGAGCAGACTGGCTTCTGAGAAAACTTTTCCCGCCAGCGCCTGAATGCGCGTGACCAGGTCATTCGCGGGGGCATCAAGCGGGGGAAGGCAGCCCGCGCGAAGCATGGCGCCCAGACCGGCGCAATACAGCGGTAGGTACGCCTGCGGCTCATGGCGTTCGCTGAGGGAGCGGACGACTGCCTGCGAAAAAGCCTTCTCCCCTTCCTGCCACACGCGTGAAGAGACGGCAGAAGCCGGTCCAGCCATTTTTCCCGGGCTGATCAGCAGTACCTGCGCCATATCCTGATCAGCGCGCACGGCTTCCGAATGCCAGCCGAATCCCGCGCCTCCGGCGGCGGCGGCGGCCGCCGCACAAAAACCGGCCGTGGCTTCAGGGATCAGGCATAAAAGGGGCTTGTCCCTGGGCAACAGTCCGGCCGCGGAACGCAGCGGGCTGTGCAGGGCGGCGGCATGCCAGTTCCAGTCGTACCGCCTCCGGCTGAGCTGCGCCTGCAGAGCGGACGCGTTCTCCCTGCCCCACAGCCAGCTAGCCCATAACGCCGAGAGTGTCCAAAACGCCTGATTTGGCCGCGGAAGCACCGTCAGCCCGCCGGCCAGGGCCGGCAGCTCACCGCGCAATTCGCGCACCCGCCCGCGAAAAAGCGCTATCCCGCCCTGCTCGGGCAGCTCGCGCCAGCTGGAGTGCTCGTTGACCAGCGCCAGAGGAGTGGCATGATGAGCCCACCCCGCCCACGCCGCGGCCGCTTTTTCGAGAGCCAGCCAAAGGTTGCTCTCACGAAAGGAGGAAGGGATGACCAGCTGCCTGGGGCGCGCGCGTCCGCTCAGCGGCCAGAGAGCGGAACCCAGGTCGCTGAGCTCCAACAGCAGGGCGTGAAGGACGCGTCGCTGCCCGGACGGGAGTCCCAGCCCCTCCAGACGGTTGATCAGCGTCTGCAGCACGTACAGCGGCCGCGGCAAATATCCCTCCAACGCCTCCAGCACATCTTCACGGAACGGATCCTCCGGGTTCGCCGCGCGTGAAAGGGCCCGCGCTCGGTGCAGCGCGTCCTGGCCGAAGGCTGGATCAGGGCAGGACTCGCGGGTGCAGGGCTGGTCCCCGCTGGCGCCGCAGGTGGGGCAATCCAATATGAACGAGTACGGATGGGCTTCTCCCCGCCTCCAGTGAAACGCTTCCGCCTCTCCCATCTGACCACAGCTCGCACAGCGCACCCGATAAAGCCCGCGAATATGGCTTTCCAGGCGTTCCCCCGCGCGACGGGATTCCGCCAGGGCTGCCACAGCGGTTTGGATTTCGTGTCCGCCGGGGGGCTGGGACAAGACTTCCATCAGAAAAGCAAGCACAGGATTGGCCGCGCAGACCAGCACCCGCCAGCCTGCCCGCGCCATTTCCACCGCCGCGGAGGGCGAGGAGCCAAAAGGATCCAGCACCCAGCTGCCGGGTGTCAGGCCCAACGCGGCGAGGCTGGAGGCTGCTGCAGTCTGGTTCAGCGGCGGCAGGAAGCGTTCGAGCGGCAGCGCTTCAGATCGTTCTGTTCCGGGTTGGAAAGCCCAGACCTGCTCCATCCCCCGAGTATAATCCGCAAAATCTCACATGTTTCGCCGATTTATTCAACCTCTGACGATCGTTTTGCTGCTGGTTATGACCGCCTGTAGGACGGCCCCAACGGCTTTACCCAGTGATGAGGGCGCCGGAAGAATTGAGCTTTCCGCTTGCCTGTCCAGCTCGCCCGGTCAATCGACGCTGCTGGCCGCGCGCTGCGGCGAGCTGACCGTTCCGGAAGATTATGAAAATCCTGAAGGCCGGCGGATACGCTTGCATGTGGTGGTGATCCCCGCGGCGAGCTCCAACCCCTCCTCCGATCCTGTGTTCCTGCTGGCGGGCGGACCGGGACAGGCGGCGACGCAGGTCTGGCCGATGTTGGTGCCCGCGCTGCAGAAGATCAGTTTCAAGCATGCCATTGTGCTGGTGGATCAGCGCGGAACGGGCGGCTCCAACGCGCTGCATTGCGATACGGGAGAAGCGCAAAACCTGGCAGATGCGCGCTTCCCCAGCCCGCAAGAAATCACCGCCGCTTATCAAAAATGTGTGGCGGGATGGGACGCGGACACACGCCGCTATACGACGGCCCATTTTGTCCGCGATCTGGAGGAAGTGCGCAAGACATTGGGCTACGGGCAGATCAATCTGGCCGGGGTTTCATATGGGACGCGTTCAGCCCTGGCCTATCTCAGCGCCTATCCGCAGCGCGTCCGCACGCTTATCCTGGATGGGATCGTCCCTCCGGGCTGGGCGCTGGGTTCCGCCATGCGCCGGGATGCCCAAAACGCCATGCAGGATATCCTCTCACGCTGCACGGCGGATCAAGCCTGCCGCGAAGCATTCCCGTCCCTGCCCGAAGGCCTGGACAGGCTGCTCTCCGACCTGCGAGCCCGGCCACAGGAAGTAACCCTTCCCGACCCGCTGACAGGCAGGCAAATAACCCTGACGCTGGACGATCAAAGCGCTTCGACGATGCTGCGTCTGATTTCCTATTCGAGTTTTTATTCCGCGCTGATCCCCTGGCTGATCCACAGCGCTGTTGAGGGCGATTTGCAGCCTCTGGCCGCGCAGTTCCTGATTTCCGCCTCCGAAGAAGGCAGCATTGAATCCGGTCTGTTTTACGCTGTCTTTTGCGCGGAAGACATGCCCTGGCTGAAAGAGGAGACCGGTACAGAATCCTACTATACTGATCCCGTGCCGCTGATGAAAGCCGCCTGCGCGGCTTATCCGGCCAATCCGGTGGAAAAATCCGCATATCCCAAGGGGCTGCAAACGCCCACGCTGATCGTTTCCGGTGGAGCAGATCCGGTGACCCCGCCGGCGAATGGCGCGGAGGTGGCCGCGCTGCTGACCAATTCGCGGCATATCATCCTGCCGGGGATGGGCCACGGAAACCTCACTTCGGGCTGCATCACCGACCTGGCAGCCCAGTTCATCGATGAAGGCGGGCTGGAAAAACTCGATCTTGCTTGCGCCGGGCGTATCAAACCGCCGCCGTTTTTCCTCAGCCCATTGGGACCGCAGCCGTAATGATCAGCGCAAACAACCTTCACAAGTCCTTTGGCAAGCTGCAGGCGGTGCAGGACGTCAGTTTCCGGGCGGAAAATGGGGCTGTCACCGGGCTGCTGGGGCCCAATGGCGCCGGCAAGACCACCTCATTGCGCATGATCTGCACGCTGCTGAAACCTGATTCAGGCAAAGCTGAGGTGGATGGATTCGATTCCCTCAGGCAGCCGCAGGAAGTGCAAAAGCGCGTCGGTGTCCTGCCGGATGCGCGGGGATTGTACCCGCGCCTGACTGCGCGTGAAAATGTGCGCTATTACGGACAACTGCATGACATGCAGGCCGCTCCGCTGGAAAAGCGCATCGATGAGCTCAGTTCTCTGCTGGACATGGGCGAGTTTATTGACCGCCGTACCGAGGGCTTTTCAAATGGCCAGAGGGTCAAGGTGGCGATCGCCCGCGCCCTGGTTCACGATCCGCCCAATGTGCTGCTTGATGAGCCTACCAATGGGCTGGACGTGATGAGCACGCGCGCGATGCGCGAGGTGATCCGGCGTCTGCGGGATGAGGGCAAATGCGTGCTCTTCTCCAGCCACATCATGCAGGAAGTATCCGCCCTGTGTGACCACATCATCGTCATCGCGCATGGAAGGGTGGCGGCTGCGGGTACCGCGGAGGAACTGATCCGCGCCTCCGGACAACCCACTCTGGAAGACGCCTTCGTCAAAGCGGCCGGCTCGGAAGAGGGGCTGCAGAAATGAGACATATCCTGGTGGTCATGCGCAAGGAGATCATCGATGCGCTGCGTGACCGGCGCACCAACTTCAGCTCCCTGTTTGGCGCCCTTTTCGCCCCGGCGCTGATGATCGGGATGATCATCATGCTGGGCAAAGCGCTCAATGTGGATTATCAGGAGACTGTGTTCCGTCTGCCGGTCAGCGGGGCCGAGAATGCTCCCGGGCTGGTTGATTTCCTTATGGAGCACAATGTCGAGTTAATCGATGCGCCCGCCGATGCGGTACAGCAAGTCAGAGACGGCATCCTGGATGTGGTGCTGATCATTCCCCGGGATTATCCGGAGAAATTCCGCGCCGGTCAGCCCGCCCCGCTGGAAATGATCATGGATACCTCGCGGCAATCCGGCATCGCTGCCCGGTCGCGGGTGATGGAGTTGGTCAACGGGTATTCACGCCAGATTGGTTTGCTGCGGTTGTACGCGCGCGGGGTGGATCCCAACCTGCTCAACGCCATCGCCGTGGGTGTGCAGGACGTGGCCACGCCGCAAAGCCAGGCGTTGATTTTCCTCAACATGCTGCCCTTCTTTATCACGCTGACGATATTCACCGGGGGAATGGGGATCATTATTGACGCCACAGCCGGGGAAAGGGAACGGGGTTCGCTGGAACCGCTGCTGATCAACCCCGCGCGGCGCGGCGAGGTGGCGATCGGGAAGTATCTGGCATCGCTGCCTTATGCCATTGTTTCGCTGACGCTGGTGCTGCTGTTCTTCTGGCTGGGGTTCAGGGTTGTGCCGATCGAGGACCTGGTGGGGTTTCCCATGACCCTGTCGGCGGATTCGCTGCTCCTGATCGGCCTGCTCTCCCTTCCTGTGGTGCTGCTGGCCTCGGGTGTGCAGATGATCGCGGCATCCTTCACGCGTTCCTTCAAGGAAGCCCAGACTTATCTGGCGTTCATCCCCGTGATTATTGGTTTGCCGGGCGTCTTTATGGCGTTTTCGCCAGTGCGGGCCAGGGTAATCAATATGGTCATTCCCACCTATGGGCAGACGGTGCTTTTCAATATGATCCTGAGAGGCGAGTCTTTGCCATTTGGGTATGTATTGCTCTGCACCTTGGTGACACTGGCTTTCGCAGCGCTGTTCCTGCTGATCTCGATCCGCCTTTACAGCGGGGAGCGCATCCTTTTTGGACACGGGAGCTGAGCTTTGAACAAACTGGGAGAACTGCTTCGGAGGATGGCTGCCGTGCTGTGGGAGCGTCTGTTTATCCCCCTTCCACAGCTCACCGGAAAGGCAAAGCTGGGCGGATGGCTGGGCATTTTTCTGCTGTTTGTTTTGGGAATTGTCTGGATGGGGTACTTCACCAACTGGGGCGTGCACGAAGTTACCTTCATGGACTGGGCGGAGATCACCGCCCCGCGCCTCACCCTCCTGCGCAACGCGGTGACCACCTGGCAGCTGCCGCTGCATATCTCTGACCCGGGGACATTGCACGCCGCCACCTACCGTTTCCTGGCTGTGCCCGATACGCTCCTCTCTCCGCAGATGCTGCTGATGCGGTGGATGTCGGTCACGCGGTTTAATTACTTCAACCTGCTGCTGAGCTACGGCGCAGGGTTCATCGGATTGCTGCTGCTCGCCCGGCGTCTGCGCCTTTCGCTGGTTACCTTCAGTTTTGCCTTCCTGCTCTACAACTTCAACGGCAACCTGCTGGCTCATCTTTCCATCGGACATGTGATGTGGAGCGCCACTTATCTGCTCTCCTGGTTCATCTGGCTGATGCTGTGTCTGCTGGACGGGGAACGTTCCTGGCGCTGGATCCTGATGATGGCCGGACTGCTCACCATCATCTGGCTGCAGGGCGCTTTTCACCATTATCTGTGGCTGCTGCTCCTGCTGGCCTTTACGGGGATTTTCGTGCGCGGGACATTCTGGCAGTGCCTGGGAGGGGGAGTTTTCGCGCTGTTGGGCAGCATGGTGCGCATCCTGCCGGCTTACCTGTATTCAAAATCCTATTCCGCAAGTTTTGTGACCGGATTTCCCAGCCTGGCGGCGTTGATCGAGTCACTGGTCAGTCCGGGCAACCAGCTGGACGCGTCACGCTACTTCCCCTTCGGGCTGGAAGGATTTGGCGCCTGGGAATTCAATACCTACATCGGCCTGAGCGCCGCACTGGTGCTTTTTATCTTCGGGGTGGGATATGGGCTGCTGCGCGTGGATTCCCCCTGGCGCAGGCTGGCTGTCCCGCTGGGATTGCTGGCCCTGCTTTCCCTTGGTTCGTTTTATGGCTGGCTGCGTTACCTGCCCATCCCGCTCATCCAGGGGGAACGGGCATCGGCGCGCATCATCCTGATCCCCCTGCTTTTCCTGATCCTTTTCAGCGCTGAACGCCTGCAGCGTTTCCTGGAACGGCGTCCTGAAGCGCTTTGGGGGAGCGCCCGGGCGCTCACCGGTTTCGTCCTGGCGCTGGCGGTCAATGATATGTGGCACAACCTGCGCATGTGGAACCTGCCCAACGCGGCCGAATTTTCCTGGTGGATATATTTCGACAAATACAAATGGTTCGTCAGCAACCGTTGGGATGACGTGATCTACATCCAGCTGCTGGGGATTGGCCTGGCGGTGAGTTTGATTACCTTCCTGGTCCTGGGTTCGCTTTCATGGCGGGAATGGCGCGGGAAAAAAGGCCGCCTGAAATGACCAGGGTGGCAGCGGGCCAGGCGGACTTCCAGGTTGGGGATCCGGCGCGAAATCACGCGCTGATCGCCGGATTGCTGGAGGAAGCTGCCGGGCAGGATGCGGATATCCTTGTGCTGCCGGAGCTGGCCAATTCGGGCTATGCCTTCGAATCCGTTGCCGAAGCCCGCGCCTGCGCCGAGGAAATCCCTTCCGGCCCGCTCTCGACCCTGCTGAAAGCATGGAGCAGGCCGCGCCGCAGCGTGGTTTGCGGGATCTGCGAGCGGGCGGGCAGGATGCTTTACAACTCAGCTGTGATCTTTACCCATGGCGAACTGGCGGGGGTTTACCGCAAATTACATCTTTTTGACCGCGAAAAGGAATGGTTCACGCCCGG
>MTKY01051015.1_pt1 | contig 14557 bp, 15 predicted proteins | sample 1042731 | NCBI WGS metagenome assembly MTKY01 (sample SAMN06212206, study PRJNA360538) | anaerobic digester metagenome | biome: Wastewater treatment plant; material: sludge; isolation source: anaerobic digester fed with sludge from wastewater treatment plant | place: Denmark: WWTP Soeholt ... | reverse complement strand
CGATCTGGACGGCAGCTTTCACGCGGGGAAGTCTATGAGGCGACGACTGGGCCCCGAACAACGGCGCAGCCGCCCCTGCCGTTGGTGGCGGGGGCGGCTGCTGCGGCCGCGGGATGGGTGCGGTCACTTGCTGAACTGCTGCTCCGGCGAGTCCTCCCAGGCCGTCCACGGCGAGGTGACCCCGTTGCTGCTGACCCGGAACGAGACGTGCTGGTACATCTCCTCGTCGCCGATCTCGGTGTCGGGCAAGGAGTTCTCCAGCCACATGGTGACCGAGTCCGCGGTCGCGAAGTAGCGCGAGCGGTTGGAGGTCGTGATGTGGTCGTCGGCGTTGATGCTGTCGGCCTCGTGCACGTGCTGCTCGATCTCGATGGTGCGGCCAGCATCACAGGTGACCGTCATGTTGTAGCGGATGACCTTGACGCCGGCCGAGTTGAAGTGATCGAAGACCGGCCGGAGCGGCGAGACCGTGCAACCGCTGGAGGTGGTCGAGGCCTGGGCCGTGCCGACTGCGACGAGGGGCAGAACCATGGCGACCAGGGCGGTCGCGAAGGCGCGACGCGACCGGCGGGGAGAGATGGACATCAGTGCTTCCTTTCGGTGAGGGCCGTCGGAGGGTTCCGTCGGCTGCCTCAACGGTCCCGTCTGAGAGGCGCCTCCGCGTCTGGCTGGGGGCCGATCCTGCGCGTATGCCGCGCGGCATACGAGGCGGTCGACGGCGCCCTTAGCGAGCGTCGCTCTGCGTCAGCGGGAGACGGTCACCAGGCCGCGGGCGTAGGCCAGCGCGATGGCCTGGGAACGGTCCCGGGACCCGGTCTTGTGCAGGATCCGGGACACGTGGGTCTTGATGGTCCCTTCGCCCACCCACAGCCGCTCGGCAAGTTCGGAGTTGGTCAGGCCGTGGGCCATGAGGGCCAGGACCTCGCGCTCGCGCTCGGTGAGCCCGGCGAGGGCGCTCGGCGCGGTCACGGCCGGACGTGGAGTGCTGCGCAACGCCGCGACCACTGAGCCCGCGACGGCGGGGTCGAGCCAGGTGTCACCGGCCGCGAGGCGCCGAACCGCTTCGGCCAGGTCGCGCGGTGCCGCGCTCTTGAGCAGGTAGCCGTCGGCTCCCGCGTGCAGGGCCCGCTGGACATCGGGATCCTCCCGGAAGGTCGTGAGCACGAGCACCCTGATGTCACCCCATCGAAGACGCAGAGCCTCGGTGAGGCCGATGCCGTCGAGCGCGGGCATCCGAAGGTCGGTGACGATGATCTCCGGCACGTCGTCGGCCGTGGCGGAGTCGAGCCAGGCGAGGGCGGTTGCGCCGTCGGCGACGGAGCCGACCACACGCAGGTCGGGGGCGGCCTCGAGGAGCATGACGATTCCGGATCGCGTGAGGTCCTCGTCGTCGACGACGAGGACCCGCACCGTCATCGGCCGGCTCCCACGGGCTGGGGCACGGCCAGTTCGAGGGCGAAGCGGTTGCCGTCGGCCCGCCAGGTGAGCCTGCCGCCGACGAGGGCGGCACGCTCGCGCAGGCTGGCAAGTCCGACCCCGCCGCCGGTCAACCCGGCTGCAGGGGTGTTCCCGGCGGAGGGCCACGGCCGCTGGGGGTTGCTGATCCTCACGTGCGCGCCGCGATCCCCGATCTCGATGGCCACAGCGCACCGCGCGTGGGCCGGCGCGTGCTTCAACGCGTTGGTCAGCCCCTCCTGGACGACCCGGACGACCGTGGCCTCGATGCGGGGATCGAGCACCGCCGCGGGGTCGACCCGCTGGGTCAGATGGACCCGCAGGCCGGCGGCCCGGACGATCTCGACCAGGTCGGACACCTCAGCGAGATGCGGGCCCGGAGCGGGCGACCCATCCGCGGCGCCGGGTTCGCAGCGCAGGTCACCGACGACCCGACGCAGTTCGAGCAGGCTGCGCTCCGCACTGGTCTGGATGGCGGCCAGGCTCGGGGCGGCCACACCCCCCGAGGTCGCGCCGATGGCCCTGGCTCCGGCCGCCTGCAGGTGGATGGCGGTCAGGGCGGCACAGACCCCGTCGTGCAGGTCGCGCGCGATCCGCAGGCGTTCGTCGGCCAGTTCTCGGTCGGCGCGGGAGGAGATGAGCTCGCCGGCGGACCGGGCCCGCGCAACGACCTGACGCTGCCTCGCCCCGGCAACCCAGATCGCCGCGACGAGGGCCGTCCACAGAAGCAGCAGGGTGGCGGTCGACCGCACCGGATCACTGGTCAGCCGAGCCGAGGCATAGCTGTGCGAGAGCAGCCCGGCTCCCAGCCAGGCCAGCAGCGCCCCCGTATGCCGCGTCCGCGGCCGGGACGACACGGCATACGTCGCGAGAAGGAGCCCCGCGAACGGCTGCCACTTCGGCACCATGGTGCTCACGAGGGCCAGGGTGCTGTGGAGCGCCAAGACCACCTGGGGTCGGGTGCCCAGCGCCCAGAGGCTTTGATAGGCCACGACCGTGACCACGGGGGGAAGCCACCCAGGGACGTGGTCGCCCGAAGCCGTGGTGACATCGCCGCCCCATACGAGCAGGTCGACGGCGATGGCTAGGGTGACGGCGGCGAGGCGTCCAGGGAGGGTGACCATGGTCAGCCGCAGAAGCTCGCCCAGGGGAACAGGACGCACCAGAATCCTTCGCCGCCGGGCCCGGGCGGGATGAAGATCGGCGGGGCATCGCTCGGGCGGTCGAGCTCCAACCCGGTGCCGCCGACATGGCCTTGCCACGATCCGATCGGCCCGACCTCACGGATGCCGACGAGCTCGCTGTGCAGGACACCCCCGGCCTGCCAGGACAGATGCGCCACGCCTTGGAAGCCCTGCGGGTGAGCGGCCAGGGCCGCGGCAAGATCGGCGTGGGCCAGCAACATCCGGGGCAACAGGAGGTCGGCGTGGCCGGCCAGGGTCCAGGTGGTTCCGGACCTGGCATAGACGGCGATGACAGGGTGCGACATGGGATCTCCGATCGGGGCGGAACGGGGTCTGTCGCACAGCAAGAGACGTCAGGCGCCCTTGGGATACCTCACGAGGACGCATCGCCGGGGACGTTTGGCAGGAGAACTGAATTACGACATACTTGCGTTGTGATTATCGAGGCGGCCGAACGGCATACCGAGCAGGAGACGCGCACCCGGGCGCGGGTCCTTGCGGCGGTGTCCGAGCGGGGCCCGATCTCGGCGTCCGCGATCGGCCGACTGTTGGGGTTGACCCCAGCTGGAGTGCGCCGACACCTGGAAGCGCTCGCGGAGCGGGGGGCGGTGTCCGAGCGCGACCCGGTCGCGGTGTCCAGTGGACGCGGACGGGGGCGTCCCGCGCGCGAATGGGTGGTCGCCGAGGCCGGTCATGCCTCTCTGCCCTCCGGCTACGACGACTTGGCCGCCCACGCGCTGCGGTTCCTGCGCGACGCGGCTGGCCCGGACGCGGTCGCGTCGTTCGCCCGGGCCCGCTCAGCCGACCTCGAGTCCCGGTATGCCGCCGACCTCGCCACCGTCGGTGACTCGCCCGCCGCTCGGGCGCAGGCCCTGGTCGCGGCGTTGAGCCGCGACGGGTTCGCCGCGTCCGCGCGTCCGGTCGGCGAGGGGTCGCGGACCGGCATACAGGTTTGCCAGGGTCATTGCCCGGTGCATCATGTCGCGGCTGAGTTCCCCCAGCTGTGCCAGGCCGAGACCGACGCGTTTTCGCGACTGCTCGGCGTCCACGTCCAACGCCTCTCGACCCTCGCGCGAGGCCAGCACGTCTGCACGACCTTCGTCCCCACCCCGGCTGTCCCCGCACGGAAAGGTGTCACTTCGTGACCGACATCGAGCACCTCAACCCCGGCCTGGCCGGGCTGGGCCGCTACGAATACGGCTGGTCGGACGCCGACTCCGCCGGGGCGACCGCCCGCCGCGGGCTCAACGAGGACGTCGTGCGCAACATCTCCGCGCTTAAGAACGAGCCGCAGTGGATGCTCGACCTGCGGCTGAAGTCGTTGCGGCTGTTCGACCGCAAGCCGATGCCGTCGTGGGGGAGTGACCTCACGGGGATCGACTTCCAGAACATCAAGTACTTCGTCCGCTCCACCGAGAAGCAGGCGACGACGTGGGACGAACTGCCGTCGGACATCAAGAACACCTATGACCGGTTGGGCATCCCCGAGGCGGAGAAGCAACGCCTCATCGCCGGCGTGGCGGCGCAGTATGAATGTCTGGCTCAGGACTCCCGAGTGTGGACCGCCGACCGCGGGCTCGTCCCGATCAAGGAGATCGAACCGGGGGATCGCGTCTTCGCCTTCGACGAGACGGCTGGCCGCTTCGTCGTCGCACCCGTCCGCGCGGCCGCGCAGACCGGAACGAAGCAGACGTATGCCGTCACCGTCGGCACGCGCACCATCCGCGCCACCGAGAACCACCCCTTCCTCGTCCTCGAGGAGGGAGCCCGGGTCTGGCGAACGGTGGCCGAGCTTCGGGTGGGATCGATGGTCGCGACGGCCACATGGCTCGACCGTCAACCGGAGACCGCAGTGACGTCCCCGGCGTCCAAGGGATCGGCAGCCGTCCTTGAGCGGGTCGAGATCACCGCACACTCCGTGTTGATGTCCTTCTCACCCATCGACGCGATCGCGGCATACGGGATCGAACCGGTGTGGGACCTGGAAGTCGACGGTCCCCACAACTTCGTCGCCGAGGGTGTGATCGTCCACAACTCCGAGGTGGTGTACCACCAGATCCGGGAGGACCTGGAGGAAAAGGGCGTCATCTTCGTCGACACCGACACCGGCCTGCGCGAGCACGCGGACATCTTCAAGGAGTACTTCACCTCGGTGATCCCGGCCGGAGACAACAAGTTCGCCTCGCTCAACACCGCCGTGTGGTCGGGCGGCTCGTTCATCTACGTGCCGCCGGGCGTCAAGGTCGACATCCCGCTTCAGGCCTACTTCCGGATCAACACCGAGAACATGGGCCAGTTCGAACGGACCCTCATCATCGCGGACGAGGGGTCCTACGTTCACTACGTCGAAGGCTGTCTTCCCGCCGGTGAGCTAGTTGCCGATGCCGACGGAACCCACCGACCGATCGAGACGATCCGAGTCGGCGACCGAGTCCTCACGCACGAGGGACGCCCCGCCCGGGTGTCCGCGATCCAGGTCCGGGACTATGACGGGCCGATGCACACCTTCACCCCGTTGTCCCCGGGCAACGCGTTCCGGGTCACCAGCGAACACCCTCTGCTGGTCGTGCCTCGGGCCGACGTGACGGTCAAGCGGGCTCCTCGTCATGGATGGTTGCCGGAGGTCGACAGCAGCCGTCTCATTGGCGCGCAGCCTCAATGGCGCCCCGCCAAGGACGTGCAGGTCGGCGACTTCCTCGTCTACCCCAAGCCTCGTTTCGCACCTGCCAAAACGACGTTGCCGTTCGACTTCGCGCGGCTGGCCGGCTACTACCTCGCCGAGGGGCACACGACGCTCACGAACGGTGCGGAGTCCGTGGTCTTCTCGTTCCACATCGACGAGCTGGCCTACGTCGATGAGCTTCAGCACATCTTCAAGGAGCTCTACGACGTCTCTGGATCGGTCCGGCTTGACGAGACCAAGCACGAGGCGCGGTTGCTCGTCTACTCGAAGGCGGCATACCACGCCCTGCGGATCCACTGCGGGACCGGCTCTGCTGACAAACGCCTGTCGGGCGACCTGATCGGCCAGGACGAGCTCTTCCTGCGCGCCCTCGTTGACGCCTACGTCAACGGTGACGGTTCGGTGGCCCGTCGCGGCGGCTCGAAGCAGGCAACGTGGGTGCGCGCCCATACCGTGTCCCGGGTCTGGGCGATGCAACTGCAGGCCATCATGGCCCGCCTCGGCACCTTCGCCACCATGGAGCTGCGCCGCCCTGGTGGCCCGGGCTCAATCCTCGGTCGGGACGTGGTCCGTCGGGACTTGTGGCAGGTCCAGTGGACCGAGCGTGATGGTGAGGCCGTCGGTCCCCGACAGGTTCGGGACGCCGGGGACTACTACCTGGTGCCGGTCAAACGGCGAGAAGACGCGGCATACCGGGCGCCCGTGTTCAACCTCGACGTAGAGGCGCCGGACAGTTACCTCGCCCAAGGGTTCGCCGTGCACAACTGCACCGCGCCCATCTACAAGTCCGACTCGTTGCACTCGGCGGTCGTCGAGATCGTCGTCAAGAAGGACGCCCGAGTCCGCTACACGACCATCCAGAACTGGTCGAACAACGTCTACAACCTCGTCACCAAGCGGGCCACCTGCGCCGAAGGCGCGACGATGGAGTGGATCGACGGCAACATCGGCTCCAAGGTGACGATGAAATATCCGGCCGTCTACCTGCTCGGTCGGCACGCGCGAGGAGAGACCCTCTCGATCGCGTTCGCCGGCGAAGGCCAGCACCAAGACGCCGGCGCCAAGATGGTCCACGCCGCGCCCGACACATCCAGCTCGATCATCTCCAAGTCGGTGGCCCGTGGCGGTGGACGGACGTCCTACCGCGGACTCATCCAGATCCAGGAGGGCGCGACCGGCAGCAAGTCGACGGTGCGCTGCGACGCGCTGCTCGTCGACACGATCAGCCGTTCAGACACCTATCCCTACGTCGACGTGCGCGAGGACGACGTCCAGATGGGCCACGAGGCGACCGTCTCCAAGGTGAGCGAGGACCAGCTGTTTTACCTCATGTCCCGCGGGATGACCGAGGAGGAGGCGATGGCGATGATCGTGCGCGGCTTCGTCGAGCCGATCGCCCGCGAGCTCCCCATGGAATACGCCCTCGAGCTCAACCGGCTCATCGAGCTGCAGATGGAAGGAGCGGTCGGCTGATGCCGCTGCTGGAGAAGGCTTCTCGTCCGCGAGAGGCACACGAGGGTATGCCGTCCGCGCACTCCCACGGTCAGTCCACCGTGGTGCCGGAGCAGTCTCGCGCCGAGCGTCGAGCGTCGTTCGACATCGCGGACTTCCCGATGCCGACTGGGCGCGAGGAGGAGTGGCGGTTCACCCCGATGGATCGGATCGGCACGCTGCTGCGGGACACCCCGTCGGGGGCGCACCTGGCCGTGGACGCCGACCTGGCCGACGGCGTCACCCTGACTTCCATCCCGACCGAGGCCGCCCAGGCCCTGGGTGTGCCCGCGCCGCAGGACCGGGCCGCCGTGCTCGCCGTCGCCCACGCCGACCACTCCGGTGGCGTGATGCACCTGCAGATCCCTGCCGAGGCCGTCATTACCGACCCGGTGCGGATCCGCTTCGTCGGCTCGCACTCGGAGCGGGTGTGGGGCCACCTGCTCATCAGCGTCGGCGCCCACAGCAATGTCACCATCGTCCTCGCGCACGAGGGCACGGCGCGCTTGTCCGAGGTCGTCTCGATCCTCGTTGGCGCCGGTGCGCAGTGCACCGTCGTCACCCTGCAGGAGTGGTCGGACGACACCGTGCACGCCGCTCAGCACGACATCGTGGTCGGCCGCGATGCTGCCGTCCGACATGTCGCCGTCACCCTCGGCGGCCAGGTCGTGCGACTCAACACCAACATCACGTATGCCGGTCCCGGCGGGTCAGCGGAGGCGTTCGGCGTCTACTTCGCCGACGCCGGACAACACTTGGAACACCGCCTGTTCGTCGACCATGCCACCCCGCACTGCAGCAGCCATGTCGAATACAAGGGCGCCCTGCAGGGCGACTCCGCGCACACCGTCTGGGTCGGCGACGTCCTCATTCGATCGGCCGCTGAAGGCACCCAGACCTACGAGCTCAACCGCAACCTGCTGCTCACCGAAGGCGCCCGGGCCGACTCGGTCCCCAACCTGGAGATCGAGACCGGGCAGATCCTTGGCGCCGGACACGCTTCTGCCACAGGGCGATTCGACGACGAGCAGCTCTTCTACCTGCAGGCCCGCGGGATTCCCGAGGCTGAGGCCCGACGTCTCGTGGTCCGGGGCTTCTTCGCTGACATCATCAACCGGATCCCGGTTGCCGAACTCCAGGGTCACCTCATGCAGGCGGTCGAGCGCGAGCTCGCCGGAGCAGGAGGCGGATCCGGTCTCAGCAACCCGCCCACCACCGATGACATGCACCACTCAAGGACCGACGCCTGATGACCGCCCAGCTCGACACCACCTACGTCTTGGTCTGCGACCTGGAGGACCTCGCTGTCGGGACGCCGGCGCTGGCCGACGTGGACGGCATACCGATGGCGCTGGTGCGCACCGCCCAGGCCGAGGTACACGCCGTCCACGACATCTGCACCCACGCCAACGTCTCGTTGTCCGAGGGCGAGCTCGACGGCTGCACGTTGGAGTGCTGGCTGCACGGCTCGCGGTTCAACCTGCGCACCGGCACCCCGTCCGGGCCGCCCGCGACGGTCCCCGTCGCCGTCTACCCCGTCGCCATCATCGACGGCGCCGTCCACGTCAGCACTACACCTATCGCCACCACCGAGGAGCCCCGATCATGACCGTCCTGGAGATTCGCGACCTGCACGTCAGCGTCGACGTCGCGGCGACGGCCGGCGGCGGGGAGCCCGAGGGTCCCAAGGAGATCCTGCGCGGCGTCGACCTCACCGTCCGGTCGGGCGAGACGCACGCGATCATGGGCCCCAACGGCTCGGGCAAGTCGACCCTGGCCTACTCGGTGGCTGGCCACCCGAAGTACCACGTCACCCAAGGCTCGGTGACCCTCGACGGTGAGGACGTCCTCGCGATGAGCGTCGACGAGCGGGCCCGCGCCGGCCTGTTCCTCGCCATGCAATACCCCGTTGAGGTTCCGGGCGTCACCGTGTCCAACTTCCTGCGGACCGCCAAGACCGCGATGGACGGCCAGGCCCCCAAGCTGCGCACTTGGGTCAAGGACTTCCGGGCGGCGATGGACGCCCTCAAGATGGACCCGGCCTTCGCCGAGCGCAACGTCAACGAGGGCTTCTCCGGCGGCGAGAAGAAGCGCCACGAGGTGCTCCAGTTGGAGCTGTTGCGCCCGAAGATGGCCTTCCTCGACGAGACCGACTCCGGCCTGGACGTCGACGCGCTGCGGGTCGTCAGCGAAGGCGTCAACCGGGCCAAGGAGGTCAATGACCTGGGCATCGTTCTCATCACCCACTACACCCGGATCTTGCGCTACATCAGCCCCGACCACGTCCATGTGTTTGTCGACGGTCGGATCGTCGAACAGGGCGGGCCGGAGCTCGCCGACCGGCTCGAAGCCGAGGGTTACGACCGCTTCCTCACTCCGGCCTGAGGCGGGCGGCATCCCCATCCCATGACTGCCGTTGCGCCGCAGGCTCCTTTCACGGACGAGGAGCTGGCCCGGATCCGGGCCGACTTCCCGATCCTTTCGCGCACCGTCCGCGACGGGCGTCCGCTGGTCTACCTCGACTCCGGGGCGACCTCCCACAAGCCGCGCCAGGTGCTCGACGCCGAGCGAGACTTCTACGAGCGGACCAACGCGGCCGTCCACCGTGGCGCGCACCAACTGTCCGAGGAGGGCACCGACGCCTACGAGTCGGCCCGCGCCCGGATCGCCGCCTTCATCGGCGCCCGCCCCGATGAGATCGTCTTCACGCGCAACGCGACCGAGGCGCTCAACCTGGTCGCCTATGCCTTCTCCAACGCGACCGCCGGGGGAGGGGGGAGTGCCTCAGACGCCGGTATGCCGCCCTCCCGCCCAGCCGTCCCGACGCACGCCCCGGGTGCTGACCCGGCCCCCAGCCGCTTCCACATCGGGCCAGGCGACGAGGTGCTCGTCACCGAGATGGAGCACCACGCCAATCTCGTTCCGTGGCAAGAGCTCTGCCGTCGGACTGGCGCCACCCTGCGCTGGATCCCGGTCACCAGCGACGGGCGGCTCGACCTCACCGAACTCGACACGCTGCTGACGTCGCGCACCAAGGTCCTCGCGTTCACCCACGTCTCGAACGTCCTCGGGACGGTCAACCCGGTCACCGAGCTCGCGGCCGCGGCCCACGCCGTCGGCGCCCTCGTGGTCCTCGACGCGTGCCAGTCGGTGCCACACCTGCCCGTGGACGTGCGCGCCCTCGAAGTCGACCTCTTGGCGTTCTCCGGCCACAAGATGCTCGGCCCGCTTGGCGTTGGCGTCCTTTGGGGGCGCCCCGAGATCCTCGACGAGATGCCCGTGTTCCTCACCGGCGGGTCGATGATCGAGACGGTGACGATGGAGGGGTCCACCTACGCTCCCGTCCCGCAGAAGTTCGAGGCGGGCGTCCCTGTCGCCGCCCAGGCCGTGGGCCTGGCCGCCGCGTGTGACTACCTCACTGCCGTGGGGATGGACCGCGTCCATGCCCACGAGAGCGCCCTCGCCGAGCGCCTCGTCGCCGGCCTGGCCACCCGCTCCTGGGTCCGGGTCCTTGGCCCGAGCGACCCCGCCGAGCGCGGGTCGGTCGTGTCCTTCGTCGTCGACGGGGTGCACGCCCACGACGTCGGTCAGATCCTCGACGACGCCGGGATTGCCGTCCGGGTCGGCCACCACTGCGCGTGGCCGTTGCATCGCGCGCTGGGGGCGGCGGCGACGACGCGAGCCAGCTTCGCGGCATACTCCACGGCTGAGGAGGTCGACGCACTCCTGGAGGCACTCGACCGGGTCCCGGCGATCTTCGGGCTGGAGGTGCCCGCCTGACATGGATCTCTACCAGCAGCTCATCCTCGACCACTCAAAGACGCCCGTCGGCTCCGGCCTGCGCGAGCCGTTCGACGCCGAAGTGCACCACGTCAACCCCACCTGCGGAGACGAGGTGACCCTGCGCGTCCGGGTCGCCGACGGTGCGGTCGAGGACATCTCGTATGCCGCGCACGGCTGCAGCATCTCGGTTGCCTCAACGTCGATCCTCGCCGAAGAGGTCACCGGTCGTCCGCTCACGCAGGCGCTGGCGACGTATGCCGCGATGAAGGCGATGCTCACCTCGCGCGGCCAGGACCCCGGCGATGAGGAGGTCCTCGGCGACGGGATCGCCCTCGCCGGTGTCTCGCGCTACCCGGCCCGGGTCAAGTGCGCCCTGCTCGGCTGGGCCGCCTTCACCGACGCCCTCGCACGCTCCGGAGTCGACATCGCCGCCGGATCACCGCCCACCGACCCGGCGTCGAGCACACCCCAGCCCGCCGAACCCAAAACCCGAGCCCAGGAGCTGACATGAGCATCGAGACCGACTCGCCGGTGAACGTCGCCGACGTCGAGGAGGCCATGCGCGACGTGGTCGACCCTGAGCTGGGGATCAACGTCGTCGACCTCGGCCTGGTCTATGGCATCACCGTCGACGGACAGGGGCAGGCGGTGATTGACATGACCCTCACCTCGCCAGCCTGCCCGCTCACCGACGTCATCGAGGACCAGACCGCCCAGGCGCTGGAGGGGCTGGTCACCCAGCACCGGATCAACTGGGTGTGGATGCCGCCGTGGGGACCGGACAAGATCACCGACGACGGCCGCGAACAACTGCGCGCCCTCGGCTTCAACCTCTGAGTCGTTTCAACCTCTGAGACGTCGATGCCGCCGGGCCGCTCCGAGGTCGCTCCCGAGCGCTTCGAGGCATGGCTGGCGCACCGGGCGCTTGAGCACCCCGAGGCCCAGGTCACGACTGACGGTCCGCTGACCGTCGTCCGATGGGACGGCGGTGGGGCCCGCTGCGAAAGTTTCCCGCACGATCTGATCGGTCTCGTGCTCATCCGACGGGGAGGGTATGCCGTCGGGCTGGCTCGCGGGGGCGCTCTCGAAGCATCGAAGGCCGGTCGTCGGCACGTCCAGAGCCGGACCGCCGCGGGGGGCTGGTCCCAACAGCGCTTCGCCCGGCGCCGGGAGAACCAGGCCGACGCCTTGGTGGACGCTGTCGTCGGCCATGTCGAGCGGCTGATCGTCAGGGGAGCGGGCGGCATACCGGATGCGCTGGTGACCGGCGGGGACCGGAAGCTTGTCGCCGCAGTGCTCGCCGATCCGCGGTGCCGGGCGCTGGCGGAGCTTCCGCGTCGCGAGTTGCCGGACCTGCCCGACCCCGACGCCAAGGTGCTGGCTGAGGCGCAGCGCCGAGGCCGAGCCGTGTGGGTGCGTCCGCTCTGAGGTGTCGGTGGCGCCGACTCGTGGTCACGTCACGGTGAAGGTCTTGGAGTCCCAGAGCTGCAGCGTCGCGTCCATGCCGTTGTCGTTGTAGGCCCGAAGCTCATAGGTGCCCGGAGGCAAGGTGATGGACGTTTGCGCCTCAGCGAAGCCGCCCATCATCGTCGTCACCTGGGTCGAGGTCACCTCGGTGGCTCCCCGGAAGACCTTCAGCGGGACATTGCCCTCAAATCCAGTGCCGTAGACCTTGACGGTCACCGGCGACCCGGTGCTCAAGCCCTGGGTGGGAGCGAGAATCCACACGTTGGCCAGGTCATTGAGCGGGTTGCCGCGGCTCTGGACGCCAGTGAGGTCCAGATGCCCGGACGGCGGGACCGCACCGTTGACGCGCACCTTGACGCCCGTGATCGACGGGTCCGCCGCGGTCACCGTATAGACCAGTTGGCTCACGGCCGCCGCCTCGGACCCGGAGCCGAGCGACGAGGGGTATGCCGTGAGGTCAACTGTTGCCACACCTGCGGTGACGGCGATCCCCTTGACCAACGTGCCCGCCGGCCACAGCGTCGCATAGTCGGGATCTGAAGGTGGGAGGGAGATCATCGCCTGGAGTGCCGTCGCGACCTTGCCGGCGGGCATGAGGGTGAGGGACCGAAACTCGCGGTAGAGCCGGGGCCCAGCCACCCCGGAGACCTCGTCGACGTAGTAGACCGGAAGGAGTACGGACCCGGCTGGAGCGGACGGGGCCGTCGTGGCGGGCGCCGGCGTGACCGTGCCGGTCCTGGAGGAAGACGGTGGCTGGGTCGACGGGCCGGTCGGCACCTGCCCGGAAGATGTGACGGTCACCGTAGGGGTCGCGGTCGGGGCGGCGCCACCTTGGGCGCGAAGGATGAGGAACGCGGTCAGGCCGATGACGACGACCGCGATGGCCGCGATGAGAGGACCGAGCGACCGACGTCGGGGATCGATCTCGTGCGGCCCGGTTCCCTCCGGGCCGAGCGGCGGCGTGGGAGGGAGGTGGGGCTGGTCGAAGCTCATGGGCTCACCATCCTGATCGAGGTCTGCGTCGCCCCTGCGGGCACGTTAGGACCTGGCGCCGACATCATGATGACGTGCTCCGTGCCTACCCGCTTGACCGCCACGCCATGTGCCAGGGGGAGCCTTCGCGGCATACACCCGGGATCCCTAGGATGAGCGCATGAGCGAGGACTACCGGATCGTCGAACTGACCGACAGCGAGTGTTGGGAGATCCTGGACCGCGAGCGGTTCGGACGGCTGGCCGTTGCTGTGCACGGCGATCCGGACATCTTCCCGGTCAACTTCCTCGTCGACGACGGGAAGTTGCTCATGCGCACTGCCCCGGGCACCAAACTCACCGAACTGGTCATCAACGCCGCGGTGGCCGTCGAGACCGACGGCCGCGAGGGCGACACCGCGTGGTCGGTGGTCCTCAAGGGCGTGGCTCGGATGGTGGAGTCGTTCTCGGAGACCTACGCCGACGACGCGAAGCACCTGGAGACCTGGCTGCCGTCGGACAAGCCGATCTTCGTCGAGATCACGCCGCGCTCGTTGAGCGGGCGACGCTTCCTGCGCGGCTCCGCGGTCTGACCGGGCCGCTGACGCAGACGTGAGCGGGCGGCATACCTCGGGGGTATGCCGCCCGCTCACCTGCGCTGCCGGGACGAGCCTCAGACGCGGGACACTCCGAAGGTGTTGCACTGGTTGATGTCGCCGCTGGTGTAGCCGGCCATGAACCACTTCTGCCGCTGCGCCGACGACCCGTGCGTCCAGTTCTCCGGGGTGACCCGGCCCTGCATGGTCTCCTGGATCCGGTCGTCACCGACGGCTGACGCGGCCGACAGGGCCGAGTCGATGTCCTTCTGGCTGATCGGCTTGAGGAACGCGACACCGTTGGCGTCCTTGGTCTCGGTGGCGTGCTTGACCCACGTGCCAGCCAGACAGTCGGCCATGAGCTCGACCTTGACGGCGCCGGACTGGGGGCCCTGCGGGTCCTGCTGAGCCTTGCCGAGGATGCCCAGGACGTTCTGGATGTGGTGGCCGTACTCGTGGGCGATGACGTACTCCTTGGCCAGGTTGCCGCCGTCGGCGCCGAACCGGCTAGAAAGCTCATCGAAGAACGACGCATCGATGTAGACCCGGCTGTCCAGCGGACAATAGAACGGCCCGACCTGGTTGGACGCGGTGCCACAGCCGGACTGCGTCGCGCCGGAGTAGATGACTGTCGGTGCCTTGGGGTACTGCTTGCCGTACTGCGGCAGCAACTGACCCCAGAAGGCCTGCACGCTGTTGACCGTGGCGATGATGAGGCACTCGTCGTCACGGTTGGCGTCGGCTCCGGTCTTGCACTTGGAGAAGTCGCCGCTCTGCTGGCCTCCGGCGCTCACCTGACCGGGATCCAGGGGGCTGCTCTGGCTGCCAGTGGTCGAGGTGTCGGGGATCTGGGTGTTGCCGCCGCCGATCGCACCCCCGCCAAAGATCATCATGAGGATGAGCAGGATGAGGCCACCGATGCCGCCA
>MTKY01047109.1_pt1 | contig 14574 bp, 19 predicted proteins | sample 1042731 | NCBI WGS metagenome assembly MTKY01 (sample SAMN06212206, study PRJNA360538) | anaerobic digester metagenome | biome: Wastewater treatment plant; material: sludge; isolation source: anaerobic digester fed with sludge from wastewater treatment plant | place: Denmark: WWTP Soeholt ... | reverse complement strand
AAAGTCGAGACGCGGGAAGGCAGGGGCGGCTTCTCGACTGCACTCGACGCGAACGGCTTTGAGAGGCGGCTCTCGATCGCCGCAAAGATCGCCGCCGGTTCGGGCAACCGCCCCGGGCCATACTCACCGCACGCCATCTCGCCCTCGTCGGGCGCCATCACCGTCACCCCGTCGCCGCGCAGTGTCGCGACATTGCGCTGCGTCGCAGGGTGCAGCCACATGCGCACATTCATCGCCGGCGCAGCGAGCACCGGCTTGTCGGTGGCGAGCAGCAGAGTGGTGGCCAGATCGTCGGCGATACCCGCCGCCATCTTTGCCATCAGGTCCGCCGTGGCGGGGGCGACAACGACCAGGTCGGCCTCGCGCGACAGCTGGATATGCCCCATCTCGACCTCGTCCTTCAGGTCGAACAAATTGGTATAGACCTTGTTCTCGCTGAGCGCCGCGAATGTCAGCGGGGTCACGAACTGCTCGCCCGCGCGGGTGATGACACAGCGGACGGTCATTCCCGCCTTTCGAAGCAGGCGAACGAGCTCGATGCTCTTGTAAGCGGCGATACCGCCGCCGATGATAAGCAGGATGCGGGGTTGGGGCATCGCGTCAATAACCGGTGAGAAGCATATCGAGGGCATTCAGGATTTCGTAGCGCTGGTCTGCGAGCGACGCGATCTTTGGTCCAAGATCGTCTATTCCTATTGCGGATGCCAGCGGAGTTGCGAGCAGATGCTGCTCACCAGAAATCGCAAAAACGGGATGCAGTCGGTCCATTTTTGGTTTTCCTTCCGACGGCAAGAGCGGAATGACAAAACGGGTACCGAAATGACCGAACAGGTCGGCTTGGCAATCAAGCAACAATGCACCGTCGTGCGGACTGCGATGGACGTCGAACTGCGCCATCAAAACTGCCGGTATTTCGCAAGCGGTAGGCCGTTTTCGCGGACATAATCATTCCACCATTCGATCGCGGCGCGATTCTCTTCCTGCCATGCGGCTTCGCGCGCCTTTTTGACTCCGGCGGCGAGACCCGATTGGCATGCTTCGCTGACATTGATACCAAGTCGCTTGGCCTCTTCGACCAGATCGACGCTGAGCGATACATTGGTGGGCTTTTTGGGCGCGGTTTTTTTGACCTCTTCAAATCGCGCCCGCCGGTTCATCGCCATTCTCCTTGCGCATAAGATATGCACATTTGGATTGGGATTCAACCCAGCCAGTTGAGCGCCGCCGCGCCCGCTACTGCCCCCGCCAGCGCGGCGAGCGCATAACGCCACCAGCGCCGCTTCTCGCCCTTTTCCCACATGAGCGGGATCGCGGGCAGCGGCGGTGCGAGCGGGGCGGCGCCTTTGCGCGGTAATTGCGCGTCCAGCCGCCGGATGATGTCGGGGATCAACGCCAGCGTCTTGCCCTGTTCGCGGATCCCATCGGCGAGCGCAGCCTCGGGACCAAGCTCGTCGCGGATCCATTCCTTCACAAACGGACCCGACACGTCCCACATATTGATCTTCGGATTGAGCATCGTCGCGACGCCCTCGACCATCACCATCGTCTTTTGCAGCAGCAGCAAATGCGGCTGGGTCTGCATGTCGAAATCGCGCGTGATCGCGAACAGCCCGTCGAGCATCTGGCCGACCGACAATTCGCTCACCGGTTTGCCGCGCATCGGCTCGCCCACGGCGCGCAGCGCCGTCGCGAATTCCTCGACATTATGATAATCAGGCACATACTGCGCCTCGAAATGGATTTCGGCGACGCGGCGGTAATTGCCGGTGGTCAGGCCATAGAGGATTTCCGCGAGCCAGTAGCGCGCCTGCCGGTTGATCCGCCCCATGATGCCGAAATCGACCGCGGCAATCGTGCCGTCGGCTTTCACGAACAAATTACCCTGATGCATGTCGGCGTGGAAAAAACCCTCAGCAATCGCCTGGCGCAGGAAAGCGTGGACGAGGTTGCCCGCGAGCTTTTCCATGTCATGCCCCGCGGCGATCAGGTCGTCGCGATGCGAAATCTTGATACCGTCGATCCAGTCGAGCGTCATCACCTTGCTGGTGGTACGGTCCCAGTCGATCGCGGGAACCTCATAGGTTGGCACCCCGACCATTGCGTCCTTGAGTTCGGATGCCGAAGCCGCCTCGCGCCGCAAGTCAAGCTCGCGCAACGTCCAGCGGCGGAAATTGGCGATCACCTCGCGCGGGCGCAGCCGCGTCGCTTCGCCGCCCAGCGCCTCCAGATGCGCCGCGGCCCATTCATAGGTGTCGATGTCGCGCGCAAACTGCTTATCGATGCCGGGGCGGCGGATCTTGACCGCCACTTGGCGGCCCTCGGTCGTCACCGCGCGGTGGACCTGCGCGATCGACGCGGAGCCGACGGGCTCGGGGTCGAATTCGGCATAAAGACTTTCCAGCGAAGCTTCGAAAGCCGCCTCGATTTCCTTCCGAATACGGTCGAACGCAACCGGAGCAAGGGCATCTTGAAGCGTCAACAGATTGCGCGCTGCTTCTTCGCCCACGATATCGGGGCGCGTAGCCAACGTCTGGCCAAGCTTGACTGCCGCGGGACCGATCGCCTGAAACGCGGCGGCATAGTCGGGGATTCTCGGCTGAATTGTCCCGAAGCGCGCGATGCGGCAGAGGCGTTTAACCCCTAGCGGCGTGGTCGGCGCACTTTCGATCCCGCGCAGCGCCCCGTGGCGCGCGAGGATGCGACCCCATTTCAGCAGGCGCAGGATATGGGTGACGGGACGGGTCAAGCCTTCCACCCGCTATGAATGGCAACCAACCCGCCCATGATCGGCTCGACCTTGACGGCGGTGAAACCCGCAGCGCCGATCATTTTGGCAAATTCGGGCATCGTCGGGAAACGGCGGATCGATTCGATCAGATAGCGATAGCTATCCTCATCCTGCGCGATCAGCTTGCCGAGTTTGGGCACCAGATGGTGCGAATAGGCGTCATAGGCCTGCGCGAACCCCGGCCATTCGTTGGTGGAAAATTCGAGGCAGAAGAACCGCCCGCCATAACGCAGCACGCGGTGCGCTTCCCTGAGCGCGGCGGGAATGTCGGTGACGTTGCGGATGCCGAACGCGATCGTGTAGGCGTCGAAAAACTGGTCGGGGAACGACAAGGTCTCGGCATTCTGCTCGCTCCATACGAGCGAATCGATCCCGCGCTCGGCGGCGCGCTCCATGCCTACGCCCAGCATGTCCGGGTTGATGTCAGCGACAGTGATGCTGGCGCCCGAGGGCTCCATGCGGAAAGCGATGTCGCCGGTGCCGCCCGCCATGTCGAGGATCGCCTCGCCTTCGCGCGGCTTCACGCGGCGCACGAAGCGGTCCTTCCACAATCGGTGCATACCCCCCGACATCGCGTCGTTCATGATGTCGTATTTGCGCGCGACGCGGCTGAACACCTCGCCGACCTTCGCGGTCTTCTCGGTTGCCGGAACCTGTTCATAGCCGAAGCTGACGGTGTCGGGAGTGGACATTGCGTGTACGCCTTTGCGCGGGGAGAAACGAAGTCGCACCGGCCTTTAGCCAAGGGTTGAAGCGCAAGCAAATGGCGCGTAGCCGCAGCAGGTCAGGATGATCTTATGCCCGAGCTGCCCGAAGTCGAAACCACCGTTCGCGGCTTGACGCCGCACCTGACTGGCCAGCGGCTGGTGCGCGTCTCGACGCTGCGCCCCGACCTGCGCCGTCCCTTTCCCGTTGATCTTGCCCAGCGCCTCACCGGATCGATCGTCACCGGTCTGTCGCGGCGCGCCAAATATGGCATCATCGCCACCGACCGCGGCGACCATATGATCTTTCATCTCGGCATGTCGGGCAGCTGGCGGATCGGTAACGGCGAGCCCGGCAAGCACGATCATCTGCTCATCGACACCGCGGCGGGACAGCGGCTCATGCTCCACGACCCGCGCCGATTCGGGTCGGTCGATCTGGTCGCGGGCGATCCGTTGACGGGATTTCGGGCGTTCATCACTCTCGGTCCCGAACCTTTGTCAGAAGCCTTCGACGCCGCCTACCTCGCCCGCGTGCTCGCGGGTCGCCGCGCGCCGATGAAGGCGATGCTGCTCGATCAGACGATCGTCGCTGGACTCGGCAATATCTATGTGTGCGAGGCGCTTAACATGGCGCGCATCCACCCGACGAAGCCTGCCGCCGATGTGTCGCGGGCAAAGCTCGCGGTGCTCGTCCCCGCGATCAAGGCGGTGCTCGAGGCGTCGATCGCGGCGGGCGGATCGACCCTGCGCGATTACAAGCAGCCCGATGGCGAACTTGGCTATTTCGCGAAAGACTGGCGCGTCTATGGCCGCGAAGGCGAGGCGTGCGAATGCGGCGGCGCGATCGCGCGGATCGTCCAGAGCGGCCGCTCGTCCTTCTATTGCCCTAAATGCCAGCGGTGATGCGGGGGCTTTTCCGCAAAAGCCATTGACCAAATGGGCCATGCTGGCTATGCGCGCACCCTTCGAGCAGGGTCCGGGTTACCGGAACCGGCCGTATCCGGACATTGATTCGCCTGTTTGCGCGATTCGGCTGCTCCGGTGACGCTGCGCTCCGACTGACTTAGACCGTTTGGAAACCGAGGAATTTATGGCCAATACGCCGCAGGCAAAAAAGCGCATCCGTCGCAACACCGCGCGCACCATCGTGAACAAGAATCGCGTCTCGCGCATCCGCACGTTGGTGAAGAAGGTCGAGAACGCGATCATCGCCGGTGACAAGGACGCTGCGGCGACCGCGCTGAAGGCGGCGCAGCCTGAGATGGCACGCGGCGTTGCCAAGGGCGTGCTGCACAAGAACACCGTCGCGCGCAAATTCTCGCGGCTGACCAAGAGCGTCAATACGATCGCCTGATCGGCGCTGTCCCGAAAGGGAACAAAAAAGACCCGCCGGTGTAGAGCCCGCGGGTCTTTTTTTGCGCCTCCGATTGTGACCGGACGATGGCAATTGTGTTGCGGTGCGGTAAGTGGCGGATTTACTGCGATTCGTTGATCTGTAACCGGATCGTAATATCTAAACAATTGAAAATATTAGAGAAAATACGGGTTTCGCGTGATTCCGGCCCCCCTGCCGAGTCAAGATTTTTATTTCAGTATTTTTACACCACCACCCCTTGCTCGACTCGCTTCGTCCTGACTAGACAGATGCGTCGTCGGCCTTCGCCGGTGGCCGCCACATCGACATGATTCGCACTTCTTCGGGCGCTTGATCCCGGAAAGGATGCTTGCGTTTGCGCGCAAGCGACGACTCGGCGTGTGGAGTGGCTGCGCGAAGGTTTCGAGGACGGGGGATCAGCGGGGGCGGTGCGGCGTGACAGAGAGCGGAAGACTTCATGGTGATGGTGCAAGGGATGGAGCGATGAGCGGTGACGCCGCCACGCTCTGGCCGCGCGTCGCCGAAGGCTTGCGCCGTGACCTCGGCGTGCGCACCTTTGACCATTGGCTGAAGCCCGTGCGCTTTGGCGATTATTGCGCCATGTCCGGCGTGGTGACGCTCGAAACCGTCAGCCGCTTTTCGGCCAATTGGATCAACGAACGCTTCGGCGACCGGCTCGAACTGGCTTGGCGCCAGCACCTGCCCACCGTGCGCGGTGTGACCGTGCGTGGCGGCGCCGGCGCGAGCGACCGCGCCGCGATCCTCGCGAACCCGCCGCTGCCGACCTTCGACACGCCCGTTCCGGCGGTGATCACCGTTCCGTCACCCTTCGATCCGCGCCTGTCGTTCGACCGCTTCGTGATCGCGCGGAGCAACATCCTCGCCGCCAACGCCGCGCGCCGCATGGCGATGGTCGAAGCGCCGCAGTTCAATCCGCTCTACCTCGCCTCTGGCACCGGGCAGGGCAAGACGCACCTGCTCCAGGCGATCGCGCAGGATTACGCCTCGGCGCATCCGACCGCGACGATCATCCTGATGTCGGCGGAAAAGTTCATGCTCGAATTCGTCGGCGCGATGCGCGGCGGCGACATGATGGCGTTCAAGGCACGGCTGCGTGCCGCCGACCTGCTGCTGCTCGACGATCTGCAATTCGTCATCGGCAAGAATTCGACGCAGGAAGAACTGCTCCACACGATCGACGACCTGATGACCGCGGGCAAGCGTCTGGTGGTCACCGCCGACCGTCCGCCGTCGATGCTCGACGGGGTCGAGGCGCGGCTGCTGTCGCGCCTGTCGGGCGGATTGGTTGCCGACATCGAAGCGCCCGAGGATGATCTGCGCGAACGCATCATCCGCCAGCGGCTGGCGCTGATGCCGATGCTCGATGTCCCCGACGATGTCGTCGCCTATCTGGTCAAGCATTTCACCCGCAACATCCGCGAGCTTGAGGGCGCGCTCAACAAACTGCTCGCTTATGCCGCGCTGACCGGCACGACGGTCGACCTTCGGCTGGCCGAAGACCGGCTCGCCGAAAATGTGCGCACCGCGCGCCCCCGGATCACGATCGACGAGATTCAGCGCGCGGTCTGCGCCCATTACCGGCTCGACAAGTCCGAAATGGCCTCGAAGCGCCGCGTCCGTGCGATCGCGCGCCCGCGCCAGGTCGCAATGTACCTGGCGAAGGAACTGACCCCGCGCTCCTATCCCGAAATCGGACGGCGCTTTGGCGGGCGCGACCATTCGACGGTGATCCACGCGGTACGCACGGTCGAGGCATTGCGCATCGCCGACAGCGAACTTGATGCGGAAATCGCAGCGATCCGGCGCAGTTTGAACAGCTGATTCACAGGCTTATCCCCGGAGTTATCCACATTGTGCAATGGCGGTGATGCGGGTGACGCCTTTGGGGTGGGAATCGGCCTTTCCCATTTCGCCCTCTCCGCGGAGGCCGGGATCTCAACCTCTCGGATTAACGCGCCGGCGAGATCCCGGCTTTCGCCGCGATGACATGGTTGTGGGTGACCGCATGTGGTCGCTAGTTGCCATTCTCAGCTGCAGAATATCAAACGCATCGAAAGGCCGTACGGCAGGGCTGGACATTCTCGCCCCCCTCTGGTGAAGCGCGCAGCATGGCCGAGGTCAAACTGCATCCCGACTGGCTCGCAGCGATCGGCGGCGAGTTCGCGCAGCCCTATATGGCGGCGCTGAAGGCATTTCTCAGCGCCGAGCGCGACAAGGACAAAGTCATCTATCCGCAGCCGCGAGACTGGTTTGCGGCGCTTGATGCGACGCCGCCGCAGGATGCGCGCGTCGTCATCCTCGGGCAGGATCCGTATCACGGGCCGGGGCAGGCGCATGGGCTGTGCTTTTCGGTGCAGCCGGGGATGCGCGTGCCGCCGAGCCTGGTCAACATCTACAAGGAAATGCAGAGCGACATTGGCATTCCCCGCGCGTCGCACGGATACTTGGGGCATTGGGCAGAACAAGGCGTGCTGCTGCTCAACACTTGTCTGACCGTCGAGGCGGGACAGGCGGCGTCGCATCAGGGCAAGGGGTGGGAGAAGTTCACCGACGCCGTCGTCGCGGCGGTCGCCGCCGACCCGGCGCCGAAGGTTTTCATCCTGTGGGGCAGCCATGCCCAGAAGAAGGCGGCGGATGTTGCGGGTTTGGGCGCGGGCAGCCCGCATCTGATCCTGCGCGCGCCGCATCCCTCGCCCTTGTCGGCTCACAACGGCTTTTTCGGGTCGCGGCCGTTCAGCCAGGCGAATGATTTTCTGGCGGCGCAGGGGCGCGGGACGATCGACTGGGCGTTGCCCGCCGTACCGCGGGAAACGTCAGGCGCGACACCTGCGTGAGCCTGTTATCCGATCCCCTCACGCTGCTCGTGCTCGTCATCTCGGTGATCCTGCTCGGGTTGGCCAAGGGCGGATTGTCGGGGGTCGGCGCGCTGGCGACTCCGATCGTCGCGCTCGTATTGCCGCCGACGCTCGCCGCGGCGCTGCTGCTGCCGATATTGATCGTGCAGGACGTCGTCAGCGTCTGGTCGTTCCGCAGGACATGGGACGGGTGGATCATCGGCTGGATGCTGCCCGGCGCTGCGGTCGGGATCGCCGCGGGCTATTTTTTCGCCGAGCAGGTTGATGAGGCTAAGCTGATGGCGGCGCTGGGCGCGATCACGCTGGCGTTCGGCGTCTATCGCCTGTGGGTCGAGCGTGGTGGGCGCGTCGTCGCGGCGTCGAGCTCACCCGGCTGGATCGGCAGCCTGTTCGGGGTCGCCACCGGCTTCACCAGCCAGATCGCGCATGCCGGCGGGCCGCCGTTTCAGATGTGGGTGACGCCGCGCCGCCTGCCGCATCTGGCGTTCGTCGGGACCAGTTCGGTGCTGTTTGCGGCGATCAACTGGATGAAGGTACCCGCCTATATCGCGCTCGGCGCGTTTCCGCACGAGGTGCTGGTCGCAGCAGCGCTACTGATGCCATTGGCGATCGTGTCGACATTGCTGACGGTGCGGTGGCTGAAACGGATCGATGGCGCGCGCTTCTATGTCCTGATTTACCTGTTGATGGTGCTGCTCGGTGCGAAGCTGATGTGGGACGGATTGGCGGGATAAGGGGCGACTTGTGGCGGCAAAAGGCGTAGGCTGCGCAGCGACGGGCACAGGCGTCCGCCCCCTTTCAAGGTATTGACCATGGCCAAAGGCCAAAAGAAGACGAGCCGCGAAGTCCGCAAGCCCAAGGCCGAAAAGCCGAAGAAGGCGAACGCCAGCAACCCGTCGACAAAGGTCGGGGTGGTCGCAGGCCTCGACAATATGAAGAAGTAACCGCGCCGCCGCCATGACCACAGCGACGATATTGGTCGATGCCGACGCCTGTCCCGTGAAGGACGAGATCTACCGTGTCGCTTGGCGGCACGAGGTTGCGGTGAAGGTGGTAAGTAACAGCCGCCTGCGCGTGCCAAACCACCCTCTGATTGAGCGGATCGTAGTGTCCGACGGCTTCGACGCCGCCGATGACTGGATCGCCGATGCGGCGGATGCGCAGAGCATCGTGGTCACCGCCGACATCCTGCTTGCCGACCGCGCGTTGAAGGCGGGCGCGACGGTGCTTGGCCCCAATGGCAAACCCTTCACCATGGCGTCGATCGGCCCTGCGATCGCGACGCGCGCGATCATGGCTGATCTGCGCGCTGGCGGCGATCAGATCGGCGGCCCGCCGCCTTTTTCCAAGGCCGATCGCTCGCAATTCTTGCAGGTGCTCGACAGTGCGCTGGTGCGGCTGAAGCGCCGATAGCTTTTTCTTTCGTTTTATTTCAATGTTTTGATTATTTTCTTTGCGGCCAGTGACGGCGATCACGGCGGCGCCCCGCGGCGCGCGCCATAAATCGGTGCATCGGGAGCATCCCGAGCGAAATTCAAAACCCGATCACAGCAATCGAAAGGAAGAAACGATGACCAAGAAGATGCTTCTCGCCCCCGCGTTCGCGCTGACTCTCGCGCTGTCGGCGACCCCGGCAATGGCGCAGTCGGCGCAGCCCGCGCAGGGCAGCATGACGATTGTCACCAACCCGGTGCAGATCCTGATCGGCCTGCTGCTGCCCGCGGTGCAGAAGGTCCGCGAAGCCGCGGCGCGCTAAACGGCCGGAATATTCACCTCTGGCCCGGCGCACCACGCCGGACCGGCACCAACCCTTCCGCCGAAGCGACCCCGGCGGGAGGGTTGTTGTTTTGTGTATCCCTCGTCAGTTGCCAGCGCGGCGGTGCATGGCGAACGCGAATAGCAGCACCGCGGTGACGACTCCGACGATCACCCCGGCAGTAGAGGTGATCATGCTGATCGAAGCGGCGGGATCGGGCGCGTTCCACGCCCCGCTGCGCGTCTGTCCGACCATCCACCAGGCTCCGATGATAACGACCAGGTCGAGCCCGACCATCCCGACCAGCGCGCGCGTCGATTTTTTCATGGATCCATCCCCTTGTTGCCAAGGACGCCAGTCTATCATGATGTGCCGCCGATCGAAGCCGAAATCGCGCGGCGGGGCCGACTGGCATCGCGGGTCTTGACCGTCCAGCTTGCGCGCCGCATCCTCCCGCGATGTCGCGACTCTACACCAGCTTCGCCGATTTCTGGCCGTTTTACCTGCGCGAGCACAGCAAGGCGTCGACGCGGGCGTTGCACTATATCGGAACCAGCCTGGTCGTCTTGATTGCGATCGGAGCGGTGGTGAGCGGGCGGTGGGGGTGGCTGATCGCGTTGCCGCTCGCGGGCTATGCCTTTGCCTGGGCCGCGCATTTCGGGGTCGAGAAGAACCGGCCCGCGACTTTTACTTACCCACTGTGGAGTCTCGCGGCCGATTTCAAAATGTGGGGGCTATGGCTGACCGGGCGCCTCGGCGGCGAGCTCGGCAAGGCGGGGGTGCAGCGCTGATGCGCAGCCCGTCCAATCCCTATGTTCCAAGCCAAGGAGATATCGCATGACCGTCAATCGCGCATCCGCCCGCTACGAAGGTTTCGGCAAAGAGGGCAAGGGATCGATCACGACCAAGTCGGGGGTGCTCGACAAGCAGCCCTATGGGTTCGGGACGCGGTTCGAGGGTTTGCCGGGGACCAACCCCGAGGAGCTGATCGCGGCGGCGCATGCGGCATGCTTTACGATGGCGCTGTCGTTCGGGCTGGCGCGTGCCGGCTACGCGGGCGAAACGCTGGAAACGAGCGCCGCGGTGACGCTGGACCAAATCGAAGGTGGCTTCGAGATCAGCAAATCGGCGCTGACTCTGACCGGCAAGGTGCCGGGGATCAGCGCCGAGGAATTTGCCCGCATCGCCAAGGAAGCCGAGATGAACTGCCCGGTGTCGAAGCTGCTCGATTGCGAAATCTCGCTCGAGCATAGCCTTGAAAATTAGGCAGCGGCGAAGAACATCAGATAGACAAGCCGCCCATCGGCGAGGGTCGTGCCGAAACCCGCCGCGCTGTTGTGGAACATCCACGGGCTGAACAGGTTCGGCCGATTGCAGCGCATCGGCGGTGAAGCTTTTCCCAGCGCGCCGGGCCGGCACTGTCACGGGTGACCACCGCGTCGACCAGCGGGTTGTTGTCGATATATCCCGCGGCGGCGATGCCGCCGCGCGTGGTCGGGACGTGGTCGAGTCCGTTGCGGCAGTGACGATAGAAATCGGTGCCGCCCCGGCAATGTTCGGGCAGGCTGAGGTAGAGGATGCCCGAGTATTTGCGGGATCGCTGTGAACGCCGCTGCGCCCGCGATCGCCCTCCAGTGTCAGGCGGCAGTGGCCGTGGCGGGTGCCCGCAGCTCCGATAACGGGCGTACCGACGATGCGCGGGACATCGTCGTCGAGCCCTTTGACCGGCAGTGCGCGCGCCGACACGATGCCCGGATAATTGGCATTCTCGTCCCCGGTTTCATGGCCGAGCGCCAGCGACTGCCGCCGCAGTTCGTGCGGGTCGGCCGCGAAATCGTCGATCATTACAATGGCGGGAGTTATCGATGGGTCATCAGGTGCCGACGAGCAGGTTCCATTCCGCGTGCGGGGTATAGGGGCTCTCGCCGACATCGGGCAGTCTGGCGCGGTTCGCCTGCCAGTCGCGATGGTGGTTGCGCAGCATATAGGTGATGAAGCGCTCGGTCGCGGTGGGACGGTCGGCGGCGTCGATCCCCGCGTCGTCGGCGGCAAGCGTCTCGACCGCCGCCAATTGCGTGCGCGGGCAGCGCAGCACCAGGCTGGTCCACAGCCCGTCGTCGTCATGGTCCCCCTCGAACGCCGACGCGACACCGGCGTCAAACAGCCGTTGGCGTAGCGCACGAATGTCGGGATCGGCGTCGAGCGCAGTGACGCGGGAGACGGTGCTTGCGCTCCATGCCGCAGCATCCGGACCTGCCGCCTCGGCGTGCGACACGCGGTCACTCACCGCAATGCGGTCCTCGGCATCGCCGGGGAACTGCATCGCGCAACTGGTCAGGCCGATCAAGACGACCCGCGGCCGCAGCGCCAAGCTTAAGCGCTGTTTGGCCGCGCCGATTTCCAGCACGTCACGGGCTGCCATGATCCCTCATCATCCCTTCACCCAAGCGACCGATCAGCGACGGGGCGCAGCGCCGCCGTCAGAGCGGTCCATTTCCTGTTCGATCACGCGCCCGATTTCGGAGCGCTGCGATGGCGCGTAGAGATTGTTGGGGCTGGAATAAAGCCCCTTGAGAAAGCCGAAATCCCATTGGGTCAGCGTCACCGGCACTTCGCTGTCGGCGGCGGCGTCGAGGATGCGCAGGATTGTCTCCGGGGCCGCGGCGTCGATCCGCGCCGGTTCAATGCGAGCGAGCGCGCGCATCGCGGCATAGTCGGCGAGTTGGGTTGTGGTCAGCCCGTCGAGCGCCTTGTTTTCGACAACGACGACCGCGGCCATAAACGCTGGACGAGCCGCAGCTGTTATCCGCGACGGGGTGCGCGTTGAGCGGTTGATCGGCATATCGGCCTCGTTCGAGATTGGGCGGCCGTCCGCGTTGACCATCGTCTGGATCTGCCACGCGGAAGAAGGGCCGGGCTCGGCGATGATCTTGCGGATCTGCGTCGGGGTCCGATCGCCGAACATATAGCTATGATCCTTGCCCAGCGCTTTGATAAACGAGGTTTTGTCAGCGGTTACCACGACAAGCAGATTGGGCTTGCAACCGGGCGCCGCGACATCGAGTCCGACCTCCTTTGCCACCGCCCGGATGCGATCGCGGACCGTGTCGCGCTGAGCATCGGGGATGCCAAAGGCGCCGGGGCAAACGGCGGCTTCAAATCGCGCGATCTGGCCACGCGGCGACGCCGGCGTGAGCGCGCCGACGAAGGATTCGATCTGCTGTTCGATATCGCGCTGGCCGATGACGACGATCGGCGCGTCATTCTGCGCCGCGGCGGGCGCGGCGAGCATTGCGGCGGTGAGCAGGACAAAGCGCATGGCAGGCTCCCGAAACTGGACGGCGACGATGCCGAAACCCGGCCGCGGGGACGGGCCGCCGCGCAGGTTCCGACAGCGTTCCATATGGCCCAGCCGGGCCGCCGCGTCGCGCGCGCTTCGACCAAGGGCAGGCGGGCGCCGACGAGAGGACGGACGCATTGGCAATGTGCGGCGCCCCTCCATCGACCTGCGACAGATCAGCGGCAGCGGCGTGGCGGCGCAATATCGCCGCCACGCCTAAGCTGGCCGAGGTTTAGCGGCAGCGCACGTCGTTGTTGTTGCCGCTGCGTTCGATCGCGCGTCCGGCGACCGCGCCGCCGATTGCGCCGAGGATGGTGCCGAGCGTTTCGGACCCGCCCGGAGCAATGACGTTGCCGGCGACGCCGCCGGCGATGCCGCCGACGATCAGCCCGGTCGAGCCGTCGTTGCGGCGGCAATAATATTTATTGTCGCGGCCGCGATACACCCGGTCGTTCGACGACAGGCGGCGTTCCTTGTAGCGGCGGTCGGTGCGGTAGTAATTGTCGGCATAATAGCCGCCATGGCGCGGGTCGGGGCGGTCATAATCATAATTGCCGTACTGGCTGTAGGTGTCGCGGTCATAATAGCCATAGCCGCCATCGTCATAGTGGGCACCAGCCCCGATACCGCCATAACCGCCGGTCGAGGCGCAGCCAGCCGCGAGCGCGGTCACAGCGGCGAGGGGGATCATCATCATCTTTTTCATCGAGGTCTCTCCAATGAGGTCGCGTGCGGGGCACGCGGGGTCGTATGTTTTACCCCTCTGGTTGATAGACCCCCGGTGGAGAGCTTGGTTCCGCGGTAGCGCGAGCGTTGCGGAGGATCAGTCGATGATCGGCGCGCCCTCCGCCTGCAAGCGGGCAAGATTGGCCTTCATCGCGGCGAGCACTTCGGGCGGGTGCGGCTCCCAGCTTGCGACTTCGCCGACGATGCGCAGCGGAGCGCGGCTGCGATAGCTGCGCGTCGGGTTGCCGGGGAATTTCTGGTCGGTCAAATTGGGATCGTCGCACCAGTCGCCGGTGGGTTCGACGATGTAGATGCGCTCGCGGCCGTCGACCGCCGCCAGCTCGCAACCCCAGATTGCGGACTCCAGCGCGGCGGAGAAATAGATCCACGACAGCGGCTTTTCGGTGCCATAATTGCTTGTCCAGCCCGCGGCGAGCAGGTCGCCCACCTGCAAATCGGCGCGGGTGCCATGGTAGAAGGTTGCGCCCCGATCGGGGCCGGTGGGTGAGGGGGCGTCGGTCACGAGACATTCGCTTGGTTGAAGGGCGGCGGTGCGGCCAAAGGGGCGTCCTTATGCGTCATCGGTCAGGCTGACCCAAAATGAAAAATGCCGCGGATCGTCCCTTTTCCTGACTGGGCCATCATGGCTAAGCGGCACGGCGGCGTCGCGCCGTTTTTGCTCAAGATAAATTTACCATCCGCCGCTATACCGCGGCGATGCCCGATGTCCCCAACAGCCCAGCGAAACGCCTGATCGTGGGCGGGGTGCTGGTCGTCGGCGTTTCGGTCGCGGCGTCGATGCTGTTCACCCACCTGAGTTTCGTGGAGTTTGGCGACCTGAAATATGAAGGCGCGATGTGGGCGGCGGCGATCGTGCCGTTGCTGGTTGCGCCGACCGCCTATGGCTGGGTGGCGCTGCTGAGCTGGCGGTTGCACAAGGCGAACGCTGCGCTCGACACGCTGGCGCGGCGCGACGCGCTGACCGGGCTGCACAACCGCCGCGCCT
>MTKY01055629.1_pt1 | contig 14577 bp, 11 predicted proteins | sample 1042731 | NCBI WGS metagenome assembly MTKY01 (sample SAMN06212206, study PRJNA360538) | anaerobic digester metagenome | biome: Wastewater treatment plant; material: sludge; isolation source: anaerobic digester fed with sludge from wastewater treatment plant | place: Denmark: WWTP Soeholt ... | reverse complement strand
GCCGCCGGTCTCCGCGTCCACGCCAACAACGCAACCGGCTTGAGTCTGGCGGCCCCGTGGACGAAGCGGGCGGCGGCGGAGTCTCTGCATGGTGCGTATCGCACCGCGATTGGCCCACCGCCGCCCGCGGGCTCGATCGTGGTCCCAGCGCGGCGCTTACGGGGTCAAGGCATCGATTCCGCGTTCGAGCACCAGGTCCCGATCGCCGGCATAGCTTCTGTTCGTGCCCTGGCCCGGTGGAATCGCATACCCGGGCGTGGGCGAGACACCCACGTCTTCGATCTTCGTGGTTCGGTCCGCCCGATACGCCTCCCAGCTCGGGATGTAGTACGTCAGGCCGTTATCCAGGAAGAACGGCTGGGGCGATCCAGAGCTGCCACGGGTCGTGTCGCCGATGAGCGTGATGCCGAGCGGATTCTCGCGCATCATCAGCACGAACCACTCGGCGGAGCTCATGTTCGTCTGGCCGATCAGGCAAACGACGGGGCCGGTATACACGTGTTCCAGGGCCGGTTCGAGGCCGTGCTCCACCCAGTTGCCGAAATCCGCGTGATTGGATCCCGGATTGCGCAGGCGGTGGTATCCGTAGACATAGGAAGTCTCGGTCAGGTAGCCGGCCAGCGCCTTGGCGATCAGCTCACTGCCGCCGTTGTTGCGTCGCACGTCAATCACCATTCCGGCGGCGCTGCCATAGGCGGAGAAAACGCCGTTGAGGTGGCTGGTGCGCAGCCCCTCCCACTCGCTGTCGGAGAACGTGTCTACGGCGATGTAAGCGAGGTTGTTCTCCAGCCAGCCGTGGAACAGGGGGAAGGATTCCAACTGGTTGAGCCCTTGCGGGAAATAGGACGGGGTGTTGTCGTCGGGAAAGTTTTGTTCGGCGGATCGCATGTACGGGGCGGAGATGTTGCCCTGCGCGTCTTCGATCCAGACGTGCAGGTCCCGCAGTTCCGCCAGAAGATCGGACAGGCGAGTCAGAAACGCGCTTTCGGTCATGGCGGTCTGGAACCAACCGGCGTATTCGTTCCGCACGGCGTTCCAGTCCACGTTTTTGTCCGCGAAGTGTGAGTAGTTCTGATCGAAATCTCTCCAGACCTGGTCAAACCAGGCCTGGACCTGGGCCGCGGTATAATCCGCGCTATCGTCGCCGCCCCCGCCGCCGCCTCCACCTCCGTCCGCGTTGTCGTTCGCGTTGTCGTTCAGGTTATCGTTGTCGGAGTTGTCATTGGCGTTGTCGTCGTCGCTGCTGTCGAGGCTGTCGTCGCCGAGCATCACGTCCAGCAGGAACTCGGTGATCCGATCGATTTCCTCGTCGGTGAGGTCGCCGAACCCGCCACCCGGATGGGGTTTGTTTCCCAGCAGCGTGTCGAGAATGCTATCGACCGTGCTGTTTGTGAAATTGTTGGATGTGCGGGTATGGCACGCCGCACACCCCTTAGACGCAAACAGCGCGTAGCCAGGCGACGGGCCGCCAGAATTGTCGTTGTTGTCATTGAGCACGGTGTTGTCGTTGTTGTTGGTCGCGCCGCCCCCGCCTCCTCCTCCACCGCCACTTCCGGAGGCCGCGCACCCGGTCCATCCCAGCAACCCACCTGCCAGCAGCACGAATGCCCAGCACTGTACGGTTCGACGCATGGCCAGCTCTCCATAATGATGCGATGTGCGCGCGTGTCCGACTCCCGCCTTCCTTCAGCGCGGAACCGGTGAGCCGCGTCTCTTGCGACTCTGGAATGCGCACCAGTGTCCGCAGAGCCCATAGCCTCAACGTGCGGCCATCGGACCGTCCGCGACGTTCAGGCTCCCCGACGGCGCACGTGGAACGTCTCGCGAAGCCGCGTGGACAGGTCATCCTGCAAAGTCTGCATCCGGGCGTACACCGCGGTGGCCGCCGCGACGGGTTCGCAGCGCGTTTGCGGGTCCAGATGAATCCAGGCGTCCGTCACATCGGCGATGCGGGCGCTCGCGTCCTGCCGGCGGCGCACAGCCCAGCAAGCCTGGGCTGCCGCTCCCAGGGCCGCGCCTTCTGGCTCGACCGTGCAGATCACCGGCGTGGCAAACACGTCGGCGACGATTTGCCGCCAGAGCGGACTTCTGGAGCCGCCGCCGGTCAGGCGAATCTCCCTGGGTTCGATGCCAAGCGCGCGCATCCGCCGCAGGCCGTAGTTCATTCCGAGAACCGCCCCTTCCATGGCGGCCCGGCAGAAGTGAGCGGGGGTGTGCGTCGTACGGTTGGCGCCGAACCAGACGCCGGTGCCGTCGGGGACATTCGGACAACGCTCGCCCGAAAAATAGGGGAGCAGGAGCAATCCGTCGCAGCCGGGCTTTATTCCCGCGGCCAGATTGTTCAGTTGTGCTGTATCAATCCCAAACAGATCTTTTGTCAATTCCGTGGCGACGGTCACATTCATGGTGCACAGCAGGGGCAGCCACTGGCCTGTGGAGTCGCAGAAGGCGGCGATTTCGCCCTGGGGATCGACGATGGGTCGCTCGCTGCACGCGAAAATGGTGCCGGACGTGCCGAGGCTGGCGGTCACCACGCCGGGAGCCACGTTTCCGGTGCCGATGGCTGCCATCATGTTGTCACCGCCGCCGGCGGACACGAGAACGCCGGGCGGCAGGCCCAGGGTCTGCGCGGCGGACGGAGTGAGTTGACCACAGGGCACAGCCGAGTCGCGAAGCGGGGGCAGCTTATCGTGGAGGTCTGGATCAATGGCCCCAAGAATCTCGGCGGACCAGCGTCGGTGCCGCACGTCCATCAGCGCGGTTCCCGACGCGTCGCCCCATTCCATGACGCGCTCGCCGGTGAGCCAGAAGTTCAGAAAATCATGAGGCAGCAGAACCGTGTGAAGGCGGCGGAAGTGGTCCGGCTCGTTTTGTTTGAGCCAGAGGATTTTGGACGCAGTGAAGCCGGGGAGCACCAGGTTGCCCAGGAGTCGGAAACACTCCCGGGGTCCGCCCACGGCCTCCATGATGCGATCGCATTCCGCGGCGGTGGAGGTATCGCACCAAAGCTTGGCGGGTCGGATGGGGCGGCCGTCCCGATCCAACGGAACGAAGCCATGCTGCTGCCCGGATACTCCGATGCCCCGGACGGCGGTCGGGTCGATTCCGGCCTGCCGGATCGCGGTGCGAACCGTGCCAACCATCGCCTCTATCCAGGTTTGTGGGTGTTGTTCACAGTGCCCGGAGGGCAAACCCGGAATGAGGTCGTAAGGAATGACTCCGCGTCCGAGCACCTGGCCGGTGTCGCCGGCCACGACGAGGGCCTTGGTGGATTGGGTTCCGCTGTCGATTCCGATGTAGCAGTCAGACATTCAAGTACCTCAGGCTGATTCAGGCCGGCGGCATCATACATCTTCGCGTCGCTGCGTTTCAATCGCGTCGGTTGCCTGGCGGATGACCTCTTCCACGCTGTCGGCGATGCTGAGCTGCCCGGATTGTTGATAAGGCGCAAAGAGCGGAGAGTTTGGGAAACCGAACAGGATTACGCGTTTGCCGTTCTTGAGCGCGAGGGCCACTTCCGAGGCTGTTCCCGGTCCGCCAGGCATGGCCACTACCACCGTGCTGGACAGGACGTTGACCAGGTTTCGAGCGTCGCTCAGGCCGGTGACAATCGCGATGTCGAGGTCGGGCGCGGCGTCATCGGTGTTCGGGCCGGGCAGAATCCCGATGGTCGTTCCGCGGGCCGCCCGGGCGCCGCGGGCGGAGGCCGCCATCACGCCGCAGTTGCGTCCGCCGTTCAGCAGAATCCAGCCGTGGGCGGCGATAGCGCGGCCGAGGGACTCCGCCTGGTGCTCGACCGCAGGGCTCACCCGGGCTCCACCCATGACTCCGATGATGGCCTGCCGCATCTGATGGGCTCCCTGGGGCGTTGGGGACGACGGTCCGCTCCTTTCAGGATGATGGAACCGGCGCGGGTCCGCAAGAGGCTGGGCTTGGCGCCTTGAAGCCGTGCTTTTCGGTGTTACAATACAGGGGTTCCCGGCACCCAGCCCCGCCGTGGTTTCCGGGGGGCACCGGGAGGGAACCGGGCCGACCGAACCGTGGACCGGCCTGTTCGATTCAAACCCCAGAAACGCGGACGTTAACGCATCGATCCGGGGGGATCGGTGTCCCGCACGCCGAAAAACAGAGGGTCAATCACGTGAACGAGCCAGCATTGAATGAGCCGGCCGCCGGGCAGCCCGGCGGAAACGACGCGCCCCATATCACCGACGAGCCGGTGGAAATATCGGCGGTGGAGTCCGAGGAGGGCCCGGCCGCTCGCAACGGCTCCAAGCGGATCGACAAGTTTTTCAAGACGGTCAACAAGATGAAGGCCTCAGACCTTCATCTGAAGGCGGACTCGCGGGCCCGGATTCGCGTGGGCGGGCACATCAAGTCGATCAAGGGCGGTCCGCTGGCCAACGACGAAATCGAGACCATGATTTTTGAAATCATGACTCCCGAGCAGATTGAGATCTACAAGCGCAAGGGGTCGATGGACTTCGCCTACCAGTACGGTGAGGCAGCCCGCTTCCGTATCAACGTATTCCGGCAGCGAAGCAAGACGTCGGTGGCCGCCCGTCGAATTCCCTTTGAGATCCTGGATTACGATGCGTTGCATCTGCCGAAATCCCTCTCTACCATCGCCGATCTGCACCAGGGTCTGGTGCTGGTTTCGGGAATCACCGGCAGCGGGAAGAGCACCACGATCGCCGCGATGATCGAGCAGATCAACCAGACGCGCGCGTGCCACATCGTGACGATTGAAGACCCGATCGAGTTCATGTACACGGACAAGAAGGCGTTCATCAACCAGCGGGAGATCGGGCTGGACGTGGACAACTTCCACGACGCGCTGAAGTACCTGATGCGTGAGGATCCGGACGTGGTCCTGATCGGGGAAATGCGTGACGAGGAAACTTTTTCAGCGGCACTTCAGGCGGCGGAGTCGGGTCACCTGGTGTTCGGGACGGTGCACGCCTCGGGAACATCCAGCACGATCACGCGTGTCCTGGAGCTGTTTCCGGAGGACGCGCGGGACCTGGTGCGCAGCTCGCTGGTGTTCAATCTTCAGGCGATCATCTGCCTGAAGCTGCTGCCCGGGTTGCGGCCGAGCATTCCGCGGATACCGGCCGTGGAGATCATGATCGCCAACAGCACGGTGCGGAAACTGATCTCGGAGAAGCGTGACAACGACATCCAGGGGGTCATTCGGAATTCGTACAACGAGGGGATGATCGACTTCGGGGAGTATCTGCGCAAGCTGGTGGTGGAGGAGTACATTTCGTCGAAGACGGCGTACTCGGTTGCCCCCAATCCGGATGAGTTGCGGATGCGGCTCAAAGGGATTAGCGTTTCGGGTGGTGGCATCATCGGGTAAGACCGGGTACGCTGTGCCGATCCGGGGCGGACCGACCTGACGGGGACGGCGTGCCCGGGCGGGTCTGGTGCGGTCGACCCGCGAACGCGTTTCTGGAATCCTGCGAGCCGAGTAGGAAACAATGCAAAACAGCATGGCCTTGCTGGCCCAGTTTTCATCGATTCATCCGGGATACGTCAACTACGTCAAGATCGCCGTCGTGCTCGTGTTGTTCGTGTTATGGTGTTACCTCTGCCAGTGGGTGGACCGTGATACGGATGTGGTCAAGACCAAGCGCGAGCGGTGGAACCTGATTGTGCTGACGGGAGGCATCGCCGGGTTGCTGGTGCTGCTGCTGCCGCCCTGGTCCGGCGCGAGTTATTTCATCGGCCTGTCTTTCTGGATCGTGCTGGCGGGGGCCTCGGCCCTGGCATACGTTTTCCACCGGAACGGCCGGGTCGTCCCGGACGCGCGCGTTCTGACCTGGAATCATTTCAAGGGCCTGATGGCCCGGGTCAAGGGGGACAAGGAGTCGGCCAAATCGGACAAGGGGCTGCGAATCCAACTGGCGGACTTCGAAGGCAAGACGGTTCGTCAGCCGGAGGATCTGCAGGAGCGTCAATCGTTTGATGCGGTGCAGGATTTCGTGTTTGACGTTCTGTGGCGTCGCTCGAGCATTGCCGATGTCCTGCTCACGCCGGAGCGAACCCGGGTGTTTTTCAAGATCGACGGGGTGGTGGCCGAGCAGCCGCAGCAGGCGGCTCCGCCCGACCACGGCGATCGGCTTCTGCGGTATCTCAAGCGCCTGGCCGGGCTGAATCCGGACGAGCGGCGGCGGCCGCAGAAGGGCCGTCTGAAGGCCGGCCTGCTGGGGGATGTGGACCTGGGATTCCTTGAGGTCCAGACGTCGGGATCGACGCAGGGCGAGCGGCTCCGGCTGCGGGTACAGACCAGCGCGCAGTTGCTTCGGCTGGGGGATCTGGGCCTGGCGCCTCCACGGGCGGAGATCGTCAAGGAACTGATCAAGGCGCCGCACGGGGTGATGTTGTTCAGCGGGCCGCCGGAGTCCGGAGTGACCACCACGCAGTACGCGGTGCTTCGAGAGCACGATGCCTTCATGCAGAACATCTATACGCTGGAGCGCCGCCCCCTGCTGGAGCTCGATAACATCACGCAGCACACGTACAAGGGGGAAGGGGAAGAGGGGGTGAGTTACGCCCGGATGCTGCAGACGGTTCTTCGCCGGGAGCCGGACATCACGATGGTGGGCGAATGCGCGGACCGCGACAGCGCTCAGATCGCGGCGAACGCGGCGGACGAGAAGAAGCTCTATGTGGGGCTGGAGGCTCGCAGTGCGATCGATGCGCTGGCCCGGTTCATGGCGTTGGTGGAGGACAACAAGCTGCTGGCGGAGGTGATGGTGGGATCGGTGAGCCAGCGTCTGGTCCGCAAGCTGTGTCCGGCATGTCGGGTGGGATACCGTCCGGACCCGGTCAAGCTCAAGAAGCTGAACCTGCCGGTGGAGAAGATCGAGACCTTCTATTCGCCCCCCAGCGAGCCGGTGTACGACAAAAAGGGGCGGGAGATCATCTGCCAGACCTGCCAGGGCAGCGGATATGTCGGTCGGACGGGCGTTTTCGAAGTTCTGCGGATTGACGAGAACATCCGGGCGATGATTGCCGACAACGCGCCGCTCAAGCTGATCAAGGCGCAGTCGCGCAAGGCCCGGATGCATTATATGATGGAAGAGGGGTTGCTGAAGGTGATCGAGGGAGTCACCAGCATGGACGAGGTTCTGCGCGGCTTGCGCGACGAGGCGGGCAAGTAGATCGGGAGCGAGTTTATGGCGGTTTCGCTGTTCGTTATCGCGCTGATCGGGGCGATCGCGTTCTTCCAGTCGATCCAGGGCCTGTTCAGCTCTCTGATCATGTGCGTCATTACGGTGCTGAGTCTGGCTGTGGCCTTTGCGCTGCACGAATACGTGGCCCTGGAATGGTTGATCCAGTGGAAGCCGGATTTCGCCCTTCCGTTGTCGCTGGCCATCTGCTTCGTGGTACCGCTGGTCGTGTTGCGCCTGGCTCTGGATGCCATGGTGCGGCGGAGTTGCCTGCTGCCCAGCATTGTGGACCGGGTGGGGGGCGTGGCCTTCGGGCTGGTCACCGCCCTGTGCATCATGGGCGTCGTGGGGGTGGCTCTGCAGATGTTGCCCTTCGGCGAGCCGTTTCTGGGGTTCCGGCAGATCGATGTCAAGAACGAAAAGTACGACCTGAAGGCGGAGCCGAATGGTCTGCTGTTTTCGCCGGATCGTTTTGCGGTGGGGCTGGCCTCGCTCTTTTCCAGCGGCGTTTTCAGCGGCGAGCGTGAATGGCGGCTGGACCACCCGGATTACGTGGCCGAGGTCGGATGGAACCAGACCGTTCCGCGCGATGTCCGCTGCCTGGCGCCTCGAGACGGGATCCAGTTCCTGTCGATGTCCCGCGAAAACTACGTGTATCGGATAACATCGGACGTGGATTCGGGGACGGGACGGCCCACCCACGGGAAGCCGGAGCCGGATCTGACTTTCGGCAAGGGCGGCAGAGAGTTCTGGGCGGTCAAGTTCAAACCGACCAGCGATGCCCAGGACGAGGATGGCAAGCAACGTTTTTCGCTGCACCAGATCCGGCTGGTGGGACGGGATCGGTTCGGGGTGATGAATCAGTTTCACCCGATCGCCGTACTGGACACGAAGGAATTCAACCGGTTCATCATCGGGCGGGAAGAATACGGGAAAACGAAATGGGCGGCCAGCGACCTGTACGCGCCCGCTTCCGACGGCTCGATCTCCGTGCTGTTTGAGCTGCCCGCGGTGGGAGCGGTCGCCAAGGGACAGGCGTTTGAGCCGGTCTTCCTGGAGTACAAGATGGGCGCGCGGGCGGCCGTGAAGGTGACCTCCGAGGCACCCCTGCCGGTCGCCTCGGAGGAGGCGCCGCCGTCGCCGTCCGGCCAGGGTGGCACCGGCCAGCCCCGTCCGGAGACGCGCGGACGGACGCATGGCGCGGATCTGACGGAGGCGTCCTTTGACAACGGGCTGCCTCATGCCGGCGTGCATTTCACCTCGGTTGCCGACGCGGAAATGCGCGACGGAGAGTTGATCAGCGGACACGTCATCAGCACGCTGGAGACTTCCGGGGCCGGCGAGCCCCTGCGGCGGCTGCAGGTGCCCGAGGGCAAAGCGCTGCTGCGGCTGGACGTGGTGAATCTGCGAGCGGGCAGTCTGCTCGGGCGAGCCAAGAGCTTCGCCGTCAAGACGGTGAGAAACTACCTGGTGACGGATGATTCCGGCACGCAATACAAAATCTGCGGACAGATAGCCGTGGCCGACGTGGGGGGCCAGCGGATCATGGAGGTCCAGTATTTTCCCGAGGTCATCGGGTCGCTCGGCGGTGTGCGGGATTTTCAGCGGATCAAAGACCGGAACCTTCAGGGAAATTACGAGCTGTACTTCCTCTTCGTGGTGGACTCCGGCAGGAGAATCACTCGATTCAGCACGGCCGGCGAGGCGGGAGGCGTGGACATCAGCGACCTGAACCTGGTCGCTCCGTGATCGCGGCGGGAACCGAACCCGCCGTGACTGAAAGCCATGGCGATTCAATTTGCCTGTCCGGGTTGTCAGCAGCCCATTGAAGTGGACGACGAGTGGGCGCAGCGGCAGGTGGCCTGTCCGTACTGCCGGCGCACGATCACCGCTCCGGCAACGTCGACGATCGAACCGCTGACGCCTCCGACGGCCAAGCCGCTCGGGCGAATCGGGTTGGACGAGCGCACGGCGGAGGCCGCGTTTGGAGCGGCTCCCCCATCGGGTCCGCCCGGCACGGCGATTGCCGAGGGGAACCCGTATGCCGTCTGGGCCCTGGGGACGTCCATCTTCGCCGTTCTTTGCCTCTTTGGCATCTCGGCGATGATTCTGTCTCAGATATCCGGAACCGTCGCTCCGGACAGCACCTCGGAGGAGATACAGGAATCTTTCGCCGAGCTCCAGAAGCAGTGGGTGAGCGAAGCGCAGAAGGGCAAAATGCCGCCCGTCGTGGCGGTGCTGGGGCTGGGAACGTGCGCCACGGTGATGACCTGGACCGCCGGGCTGGTGCTGACGGTCCTGGCCCTTCGCCGACGGGCTCGCCGGCAGATGTCCATCGCCGCGCTGGTGATTACACTGCTGCTCCCGCTGTACCTGTTCATCAGCACGATTGCGCGGTTCTGACCGGAGCGGCCGCGGGCGGCGGGGTTTCCGCAAGAAGGGAACATGCTCGTGAAAAGGGCCATGGATATCCTGCTCGATGAGATCCGGGACATCGGCCGCCTGCGATCCATCCAGGAACTGCTGGACTGGGACCAGCAGGTATGCATGCCGCCCAAGGGCGTGCACGCGCGGGCGGAGCAGGTCGGCCTGCTGGCCGGGCTCGTTCATGATCGTCTGACGTCGAAGCGGGTCGGCGACGCGCTGGCGGCCCTGGACGCACCGACCGGCGATCCGGTGGTCGACACGAACGTGCGGGAGACGCGTCGCGCGTATGAACGGGCTGTGAAGGTCCCCGGCGATCTGGTTCGTCAGCTTGCGCAGACGTCAACCCGGGCGCACGAGGCATGGGAACGGGCGCGGCGCGAGGACGAGTTCGCGACGTTCGCGCCGTTTCTGGAGCGGCTGGTGGATTTGCGTCGTCGCGTGGCCGAGTGCATCGGGTACGACGGAGAGCCGTACGACGCGCTGCTGGACGAATATGAGCCGGGGATGAGCACGGCGCAGGTGGCGGAGCTGTTCGCGGCGCTGCGCCGCGGCCTGGTGCCCCTGGTGCAGGCGATTGCCGGCGCGGCTCGACGGCCGGACGCGTCCATCCTCCGACGCCGCTACCCGATCGACGCGCAGCGAGAGCTGGTTCTGGCGATCAGCCGGGCGATGGGGTTTGATTTCGAGGCGGGCCGGCTGGACGTGTCCACGCATCCGTTCACCTCCGGCGCCTGTCCGGGTGACGTTCGCTTCACCACGCGGTACGACGAGCGTTTTCTGCCGTCGGCGCTGTTCGGCGCGATGCACGAAGTGGGGCACGGCCTGTACCAGCAGGGGCTCTCGACCGAGCACATGTTCACGCCGATGGGCGAGGCGGTTTCCCTGGGCATTCATGAATCGCAATCGCGACTCTGGGAGAACGTGGTGGGGCGTTCGGCCGCCTTCTGGCGCCACTGGTACGCGGGGGTTCGGAATCGTTTTCCCGAGGCGTTGAAAGACGTGGAGCCGCAGGAGTTCGTCGGGGCGGTCAATGCGGTGTCCGCGTCCTTCATCCGCGTGGAAGCGGACGAAGTCACGTACAATCTCCACATCATTCTCCGGTTCGAGCTGGAGCGTGAGATCTTCCAGGGCCGGCTGGCGGTGTCTGACGTTCCGCAGGCCTGGAACGCGAAGTGCACGGAACTGCTGGGGATCACGCCGCCGGATGACCGGCGCGGGTGTCTGCAGGACATCCACTGGTCGATGGGGGCCTTCGGCTATTTCCCGACGTATGCTCTGGGCAACCTGTACGCCGCCCAGTTCCACGCGGCGGCCCGTCAGGCGATATCGGACCTGGACGATCGGATTGCCGCGGGAGACCTGGGTACGCTGCTGAGCTGGCTGCGCGCGAACATCCATCGCCACGGGCAGCGCTTCCGGGCCTCGGAGCTTGTCGAGAACGTCACCGGGCGACCGCTCGGGGTGGCGTCGTTCCTGGATTACGTGCGCGACAAGGTGGCGCCCTTCTACGGGCTGGACTGACGAACGGGGGCGGCGGCGGGCCGAGAGCGTCAGGTTGCGCGGCCGTAGGGACTCTGGTCAAACGGGCGATCGAAGCGCCGTTCGCCCAGCAGAGCCACGAACGGCGTTTTGGCCAGAATGGCCATATCCAGCCGGAAGCTGCAGTGCCGGACGTAGTACACGTCGTAACGGATGCGTTCGGTCCAGTCCGCGCCGCGGCTCATGGAGTTGACCTGGGCCAGTCCGGTGCAGCCCGGCCGCAGCAGCAATCGACGCCGCTGGGTCTCGTCGTAGGCCAAGGCCTGGCTGATCAGCCCGGGTCGCGGACCCACCAGCGACATGGTCCCGGCCAGCACGCTGAAGAGCTGGGGTAATTCGTCGATCTTGGTGCGTCGCAGCAGGCGGCCCAGCGGCGTGATGCCCGGGTGGGCCAGAGTGACGGTTTCCTTTTCGTCATGCCGATGATCCGCGTACATGGTGCGGAATTTGCGGATGCGGAACGGCCGGCCATGGCGACCGGCCCGCTGCTGCGTGAAGAACACCGGGCCCCGGCTGGTCAGCTTCACCAGCAGGGCGGCCGTCAGAAGAAGCGGCGACAGCACGACAATCAGCGACAGGGCGACCACCACGTCAAACGCCCGTTTCCCGCCGCGGGTCCAGATGGTCCGTGAGACATGCATCTACGCGAACCCGCTTTCCGCTCGATCTTCAAACATCCGTACGTAGCTTTCGTATCGCTCCGGGTGGATGCGTTCTTCCTCCACGGCACGCTTGATGGCGCAGCCCGTTTCGGGAATGTGCGTGCAGTTGGGGAATCGGCAGTCCGGTACGAGCGGCACGAACTCACGGAAGTATTGTTCGAGCTCACCCCGCGGGATCATCGAGACGTCGAACGATCGCACGCCCGGAGTGTCCACGACGTACGCGCCGATGCGCAGCCGGATCAACTCCGCGGTGCTGGTCGTGTGCCGGCCTTTGAGCGTCTCGTCGGAGATGTCGCCCACGCGAAGCCGCAGCCCGGGCTGGATGGCGTTCAGCAGCGAGCTCTTTCCGACGCCGCTCTGGCCGGCCAGCACGGTGGATCGGTCGCGCAGGAGGCGGCCCAGTTCGTCCACTCCCTCCCCCGTCAGGGCGCTGCAGGCAATGACGCGGTATCCGAGCGTCGCGTATCGTTGCATGATTTCACTCACGCGCTCGTCCGCGCCCAGATCGATCTTGTTCAGGCAGATGACGGGCGTCATCCCGCCGGCCTGGGCGGACACGATATAGCGATCGACCAGGTGCGGTTTCGGTGGGGGCAGGTCGGCCGAGCTGACGATCAGCACCTGATCCACGTTGGCGGCGATGACCTGCACCCGCCGACCGGTGAATCGCCGCAGTTCGCTCCGGCGCGGCTCGACCGTTACGATGACGCCCTCCGCCTGGACGCCCGGCCCGTCGGCCACCACGCGGAATCGAACGCGGTCACCCACCGTGACCGGGAAACGCTCGCCGATGGCGATCGTCCGCAGGATCCGGCGGACGGTGCACGGCCAGATCCGCCGGCCGTCATCCACATCCGCGAACCGGCCGCGGAGGATCACGACCGTGCCGAGGTTCAGCCCCTCCGGGGGCTCGTCGGTCTCGATGATGGTTCGCTTGCGGGAGAGGCGACCCTTGGCCACGACGCTTTCGCTGGCGCTTGCCTCAATGTCTTCGCCGGCGCGGTGCTGGCGCGTCCAGTCTTTCGTTCGCGAGGGGCGGGACCGGTTCGAACGGAACGACACGCGGACCTTGCGCCCGGGTTTCCTGCCCTTCTTCTCATTCGCGTCGGCCATGCCCGATCCATTGTCCCGGACCGGCGCTTCCCAAGTCAAGCGGTGCGGGGCGGCGGGCGTTCGCGGACGACGGCGGGCGTTCAGACGACCAGGCGGTCGACGAACCCCGTGTCGATCCGGCCGTGGAGGAAGTCCGGGTGATCGAGAATGCGCAGGTGCAGGGGGATCGTGGTCTTAATGGGGCTGATCACGAACTCGGACAGACAGCGGCGCATGGCGGCGATGGCGTCTTCCCGCGTGGCCCGGTGCACGATGAGCTTGCCGATCATGGAATCGTAACGGGGCGATATCCGATACCCCGCATGGGCGTGGGTATCCAGCCGGACGCCCAGCCCGCCCGGCGGCCGGAATACCTCGATGACGCCCGCGCAGGGGCGGAATTTGTTGTCCGGATCCTCCGCGTTGATGCGCACCTCCAGGGCGCATCCGTTGCGACGGATGGCCTTCTGGGTGACCGGCAGGGGCTCTCCGGCGGCGACGGCGATCTGGGCCCGGATCAGGTCGAGCCCGGTGACTTCTTCGGTCACGGGGTGTTCCACCTGGATCCGCGCGTTCATCTCCATGAAGTAGAAGCGCCCCTTCTCGTCGCCGATGAATTCGACGGTGCCCGCGTTGTGGTACTTGGCCGCCCGCACCAGCTTCGTCGCCCACTTGAAAAGGTTCGCACGGGTTTTGTCGTCGATTCCAGGAGATGGCGTTTCCTCGATCAGTTTCTGATGCCGGCGCTGCATTGTGCAGTCACGCTCGAAGAGGTGCAGCACTTTCCCGTGCGTATCGCCGATGACCTGGACCTCGACGTGCCGCGGCTTGTCGATGAACTTCTCGATGTAGACGGCCGCGTCGCCGAACGCGGCCAGGGCCTCCTGCCGCGCCTGGGCCAGAGCGTTGGCCAGTTCACCCGCCTCCCGAACCACACGCATGCCGCGGCCCCCGCCGCCGGCGGAAGCCTTCACGATGACCGGCAGGCCGATCCTCCGGCTGAGTTTGGCCGCCGCCTCGTCATCCTCCACGGGGCCGTCGCTGCCCGGAACGATGGGGACCCGCGATTTCTTCGCCAGGTCCCGCGCGGCCGACTTGTCTCCCAGAAGCCGCATGGCCTGTGAGGAGGGCCCGATGAACTCGATCCGCGACGCCCGGCATTTGTCCGCGAACTGGGCGTTCTCGGCCAGGAAGCCGTAGCCCGGATGAATGGCATCCGCCCCGGCCAGTTCGGCCGCCGCGATGATGCGGTCACTGCGCAGGTAACTGTCCGACGGAGCGGCGGTGCCGATGCAGAAAGTGCGGTCCGCCAGGTCCAGGTAGGCTGAGCCCCGGTCCTCCTCCGAGAACACGCAGGCCGTCGGCACTCCCATCTCGCGGCACGCCCGCAAGATGCGTAACGCGATTTCCCCTCGGTTGGCGACCAGTATCCGTTTGAACATTCGTCTGACAGCCGATGGATTCGACGATGCCTAAGCGGCGGGTCCGTTTTCGCCCGTCAGCGGGCGTACGCCGCGCCGCGGCGCTTTTAATGCTTGCGGACCATGAACAGCGGCTGGCCGTAGTCCACGCCGTCTGTGTTGGAGACCAGGATCTTCTCGATCGTGCCCCGGACTTCCGCCTTGATTTCGTTGAACACCTTCATGGCTTCCACGATGCACACCACGCTGTCTTCC
>MTKY01053862.1_pt1 | contig 14587 bp, 8 predicted proteins | sample 1042731 | NCBI WGS metagenome assembly MTKY01 (sample SAMN06212206, study PRJNA360538) | anaerobic digester metagenome | biome: Wastewater treatment plant; material: sludge; isolation source: anaerobic digester fed with sludge from wastewater treatment plant | place: Denmark: WWTP Soeholt ... | reverse complement strand
AGGGCTCGACGGGGTGGCGCCTGGCGCCGTGAAGGCGCTGCGGGTCGTCCAGGTGCTCCCCAAGACGACGCCGGTCGGCGATGACCCACCCATCGGGCTGGCCGGTCAGGAGCCGGCCAGGGCCGTGCTGGGAACGGTGCCGGTAGCCGCCGATGGCTCCGCGTACTTCGAGCTGCCCGCGCGCACACCCGTCTACTTCCAAGCCCTGGATGACCGTGGGCGCGCCGTTCAGACGATGCGGAGCGCCACCTACCTGCAGCCGGGGGAGCAGGCTATGTGCATCGGCTGCCATGAGTCCCGAACCACCGCGCCGGAGTCGGTGGAGGCCCGATCGGTGATGCAGGCGCCGCAGCAGCTCACCCCCGGACCCGACGGAACCCATCCCTTCTCCTACCCGCGGCTCGTGCAGCCTGTACTCGACCGTCACTGCGTGAGCTGCCATGGCGACGCGGAGCCCGCGGGCGGGCTCCCTCTTACCGGAACTCCCGAGGGGCCATGGACGCGGTCGTACCTCGCCCTGACAGGTGGGCTGAGCTTCTGGGGCGATGCGACGAACGTCGCTCACGCGGGCGATTCCCTGGTGCCCCGGTACGGAGGCTGGAATCCCGTGCACCGGACCGATCCGGGGGGCGCCTTCGGATCCCTAGGCAGCCGACTGATGCGCCTGCTCGACGAGGGACACGAATCCGTGACCCTCGACCCAGAGGAGTACGAGCGTCTCGCCCTGTGGATCGACTGCAACGCGGTGTTCTACGGCACCTACGACCGCGGCGACCAGCAGGCCCAGCTCCGCGGCGAGACCGTTCCCATGCCGGAGGTGCAGTAGCGTCCCCTACTCGGCCAGCGTCGCGCGCCCCCAGTAGGTTCGATCGCTCGAGTTCCTCGCCGAGCCGTTCCACATGAGCTGGCGCACGCGGTGCACGCCATCGAGGCTGTCGTTGACCGCCAGGTCGAAGAGGAGCTTCTGCCCCGGTTGGGGCTCGAAACCCAGGGCGCTGAAGGGGATCGCTACCTCGAGGGTGTAGCCCGTCCCGTCAGCGGCTGGCACGACGGTGACCTCACAGTCATAGGCCTCCGGCGCCCTCATGACGTGGGTGCGGGCCTCTCCGTTCGCCAGGCCCGCCCCGATTAGCACCTGGCGGTCGCTGAAGAGGAGTTGCCCAGGGTCGTCGACTTGCTCGTGGCCCAAGAAGAGCTCCAGCCCGTCGCCCTGCCAGAGATCGGCGCCCTCGTGTTCGTTGCGCATCGGGGTGCTATCGGCCACATCCGCGATGAGGTACAGGTGCTGGTCATCCCAGCACATCCTGAAGGCCATCTCCACCCCGCCCGCATCCGCTCCTTGGACGAGCCGATCCTGGCTGATGAGGCTGGGCGGCGTGCCGGGCCAGTCGTTCCGGCTGCCATCGATGGTCATCAGCCCCGGGGCGCGAGGGACGTGAACGGTCTTCGTGCCGCCCGACCGGCCCGCGAACTTCGGATCCTCATAGCGGAAGGGCTCGCGCCCGCGGTGGCGGATCTCGTAGGTCGCCGCGTGGGCGCGAACGGCTTCCTCCAGGAAGTCGAACCAGGGCGTGTCGGTGACGCTGATGACCCCCGTGTTGCCATTCTCGCCCGTATACCCCTGGAAGAACCGTCCCGTGCGGGCTTGATCGATGAGCGTGAACCACTCGGAGCCGACGATGAAGCCCATGGCGGCGGCCTGCTCGACGTAGTTGCGGTAGGCGAGCCCTCGCTCGCGCTGACTGCTGACCTCGGGCCCGCCGCCAGGGAGGCCCGTGTCGCTGGGCGAGCAGTAGTGCCACTCGCTGAGGAGCATCGGTCTGCCACCGCTCCACGCGTAGAGGCGCTCCAGGAACCCTACGTCGAGGCCATATGTGTAGTAGTTGACGCTGATGACATCCATATACTGCCCAGCAACCCGCACCAGCGTCTCGTCGTTCGCCGTTCCGGGCTGCCAGCGGTTTCCGATGAGCATGTGGTTCGTGTCGTACTTCCGGAACGTGGTGGTCAGTAGGCTGTAGTACCGATCCAGGAACCGCTCTGTGTAGTCCCTCATATCGGCCGCTGCTGAGGCTGTGGCCACCGGCAGGCCTTGGCCCGTGAGTTCGTCGAAGCTCTTCGCGTCCATGCCCCAGGCTGCGTTGAAGTCCTCGATGGTCTGGTACCGCTCGCGGAGCATCGCGACGAGCTCGAGCTTGCACGGCTCATCACCCGTGAGTTGGGGAATGACCCTGGGGATGTCCTCGCAGGCCTGCTCGTTCTCGAGGTAGTAGCCGATGATGAGCGGATCATCGGCCGCCGGCGCGACCTGCTCCGCGAACAGCTCGTCAATGCGTGTCGCGGTGATCGTGTCGAAGGGGTCGAAGAAGCCTCGAAGACCCTCGAGAGGGCGCTCGAGGGCCCAAGGAAGCTGGAGCGGCAGGTGCGCGACATAGGGGAAGCCGGCGGCACGGTAGGTCTCTGCCCCGCTGGAGAAGGCCCCAGCCGCATTGAAGCCCCAGGGGCGCACCCGCTCGATCATCCTCGCCCGCCACGCCTCAACATCGAAGGGCTGCCCCTCCTTGCGGATCACGTTGGCCAGGTAGAACGAGAACGCCCGGCGCGACCAGTACGACTGGGGGTGGTACGCCGTCTGGAACTCGCCCTCATAGGGGGGAAGCCATTCGTAGATGCTCTCCCGGCCCTCGATGGTCGTGTAGTCGTCGCAGGGGCCGAAAGCGCAGAGCCCGAGCAGGAAGTAGGCGTTGCCCACCGGATCGACGAGCGTCCACTGACCATCGACCTGCTCGACGTGGAAGAACCCCGTGGCCGTCAGGCCGAGCTCGGTTCCGCTGCCGGGAAGGCCACCGTAGGGATCCAGGTCCGGTAACGAGAGCGCCTCGGTGAAGGCTCTCTCCGCCTCCTCACCGGCCCTCAGATCCTCATCGCTGTGGACCTTGCCGGGGTACTCCGCTTGCGCGTCCTGGCCATACTGGTCCACTACGATGACCCTCGCGCCGTCTACTGGCTCGGATTGGGCGATCCCCACCGTGTACACGCTGTCTCCGGGCTCGCACGGCATCAGGAGGGACCATGCGAAGATCTTCCAGCCCCACTCGCGGTTGTCCTGAAGCTCCTGGTAGCAGCTCTCGGGGACCCTCAGGCTCAGGCTGCGGTCCTCGAAGTTGGTAAGCTCAAACTCGCCCGCATGCCCCTGATGGAGGAACGGCAGTTCCGGTTGGGCTTGCGGGAACGGCATCGCCCCCGTGTCACCGATCCGCCACGAACCCCCCTGCGCGTACCCGAAGTCGATAAGCATCTCCATGCGTACCGAGTGGGCGCTCTCAGGTACGCCGCTCAGCCGGGTTGTGACCTCCCCGGCACGGATCTCCAGTTCCGCGGACGCGCCGCCCTCGTAGCGGACCCGCGCCCGATCCGCCTCCGCGGACTTCTCGATGGCCGGATGCACCGTCTGTCCATCTTCGCCGACGAGGGCCGGATATGTGAGGGTGAACACCCCCATGCTGCCGGCATCGATCTGCAGCCCATCGTTCGTGAAGCTCAGATCTGCGGCGAGGCAGACCGGGGACAGGCAGCCAAGGGCTCCCACCCAAAGGGCGATTCTCATCGTCGGGGACATCGTGTGCGCCTCCTCAACAGAGCATTGCTGGGCTTCTCATCCGTAATACCCCTAACAACACCCCCTAACCTCCCTCCGACTCGGCCACGCTCGCAGGCCGCGCTTCGCAGGCGCCGAAGTACCTAAGCACCATCGAGCACCGACTGGAGGCATGCCATGTTCTGGGTCACAGGTTGCACGGCTATCGCTCTCGGCACAGCGGCCGTGGGGGCAGTTCAGCACGAGGGAACGGTCGATGTCGCCGCCTTCGGCGCGGTGCCCGACGATGGCCAGGATGACACGGCAGCGTTCCTCGAGGCCTTCGCCGAGGTGGCGCGCACCGGCGCCCAGCGGCTCGTGCTTCACCCCGGGCGCTATGACCTCACAGCCGGCGCCAATCCCGAGAGCCCAGCGACTCTCTTCCCGGTCGCTGATCTAGATGGCTTCACCCTCGATGGCGGTGGGGCCGAGTTGATGGTCAGCGGCGCCACGAGCCTCTTCTACTTCCTCAACTGCCGTAATGTGCACCTCACGGGCTTCACTGTGGACTCCCCCCGAGCGCCCTTCTCCGTTGGCGAGGTGATCGCCGCCGAGCCGAGGTGGTTCGATGTGCGCGTCGATGACGAGTTCCCCGTCGAGGGCGGGGAGGCAGTGGGCGCGTTCATGGACTACGAGCCCGACACCCGCCTCCCTGTTCGCCAGGGACTGGACGTCTACAGTGGCGTGGAGCGAACGGAGCTGATCGGGCCCCAGACGCTCCGCGTCCATCTGGGCTGGGACATCGCCGTTCCCGTGGGCCATCTCGTCGTCCTGAGGCACTGGGTGTACGGCCACAACGCCATCGTCTTCCAGCGGTGCCAGGAGGTATCTGTCGAGGACATTACGATCTACACGACGCCCGGCATGGGGCTCATCGGCCTCGTGTCTGAGAACATCTCGCTGACGCGGTTCAACGTCCTGATCCGCCCCGGCACCCGCCGGCTCATATCGGCGACGGCGGACGCGACCCACTTCGGGGGCTGCAAGGGCACCGTGTCCCTTACCGACTGCACATTCGAGGGGATGGGCGATGATGGCGCCAACATCAAGTCCGGCCTCTACCTCACCGTACTGGAGCGGGTGGATGAGCACACGGTTCTCGGGCAGCACAACCTGAAGATGGCTGACCTGCCCGACGCCGGCGACACGATGGAGATGATCCGCCGCGAGACCCTCCTCACCTACGCCAGCGGCACCGTGCGCGCGGCCTCCCTGGAGCCGGTGGAGGGCAACATCCACCGCGTGGAGTTCGAAGAGCCCCTGCCGGAGGGGCTGCAGGTCGGCGATGTCCTCGGCAACGCCTCCCGTACTCCGCGGCTTCGCATGAGCGGCTGCACCGTGCGGCGCAATCGGGCTCGGGGCGTTCTCTGCCAGACCCGGGACGCCGTCATTGAGAACTGCACATTCGACCGCTGCACCTCGTCCGGCGTGCTCGTGATGACCGAGGTCACGCACTTCTTTGAGAGTATCGGCACCCGCGACGTTACGGTACGGAACTGCCGGTTCATCGACTGCAACGGCGGCGCGGCCTCCTCGGAGGCCGCCCTGCAGGCCTTCGCCTGGATGGGCGGCATGGGTTACCCGCCCGAGCCGGGGGTGCACGCCAACGTGCTCTTCGAGGGCAACCTCATCCAGGGCACGGATGGTGCGGGCATCTTCGCGGCGGGCGTCGAGGGGCTGACGGTGCGAGGCAACACGATCACGGGGGCATGCAGGGCGCCCCGCAATGAGATCGGTCAACATGCGGTGTATATCATGTCCTCCGCGAACGTTGTCACAGAAGGCAATGTCATCGACCCGGCGGTCCAGGGAGAGGGTTTCCGGGGGGCCGTCCGGCTGCCCGAGTGACCTGTCGAGCCATGCCGAGTGACGTTCACTACGGTGGTTCGGTAGTATGATGATACTTGGCACATCGTAAGCCGCACGGGAACGGCCCACGTTACTGGCGCCGTCCTAGTGAGGTCTACTGCGTGAGGCATTTCCACTAATGAAGGAGGATCTCCATTGAAGCATGCGATGGCACTCACCCTGGTCCTGGCGGTTCTGACGGCCGGCGCGGTCTGGGCCCAGGACAATGTCCTAACCGAGGAGGAGCAGGCCCAGGGCTGGCAGCTTCTCTTCAACGGCGTGGACTATGAGGGTTGGACGAATGTCAACGAGCACTGGGTCATCGAGGACGGCTGCATGGCTACGGTAGCCGGCGGTGGCGGCGACGTCATCACCGAGGCCCGCTATGGCGACTTCATCCTCAGCGCGGACTTCATGGTGACGGAGGGCGCGAACTCCGGCATCTTCTTCCGTATCGACGACCCGGGCAATGTCGTCTACACCGGCATCGAGGTCCAGGTCCTGGACAGCGCGGGCGTGGAGTCCCCCGGCGTGCACCACTGCGGCGCCGTCTATGAGATTCAGGCCCCCTCTGTGAACATGGCTCGCCCCGTCGGCGAGTGGCAGAACATGACCATTCTCGCCCAGGATGACCTGCTCACCGTGACCCACAACGGCGTGCCCGTTGTGGTCCTGGACCTTGATGAGTGGACCGAAGCCCATCAGAACCCCGACGGCACCGCCAACAAGTTCCCCATTGCCTACGCCGAGATGGCCCGCGAAGGTCACATCGCCTTGCAGCATCATGGCCAGCGGGTCCTCTACAAGAACGTCAAGATCCTCCCCCTCGACTAGAGGCCACCGGAGGCGGCCGAGGCGTCTTGGCCGCCCCCCATCGCGCAGCACGGCCTAGGGCGGACCGGCATCTGCCCGGTCCGCCCTCTGTTTCGAGAGCGGCCCCCGACCTGAGAGGAGCGCCCCGTGAAGGCAGTCCGCCGCATCACCGTACGCCCCTATCTTCCCGAGAGCCTCGAGCGGCTCCGAGACCTCATCTACAACCTATGGTGGTGTTGGCAACCCGACGCCATCGAGCTCCTGCGGCGTATCGACATGCGTGTCTGGGAGGAGACGAACCACAACCCAGTCGCCCTCCTGGCGAATGTGAGCCAAGAGCGTCTCAACTACTTGGCGTCTGATGTCAGCTTCCTGGACCATCTCGGCCGGGTCACCGATGCGTACAGCGAGTACCTCAATGATGAACCGTGGTTCGCGCGCACACACCCCAGCCTTCGCGACTGTACGATCGCGTACTACTCGTTCGAGTACGGGCTCACCGAGGCCGTCCCCAACTACTCCGGCGGCTTGGGCGTGCTCTCAGGCGACCACATCAAGAGCGCCAGCGACCTCGGAGTTCCTCTCGTGGGGGTGGGGTTGCTCTATCAGGAGGGTTACTTCCGCCAGCATCTGAGCGCCGACGGCTGGCAGCAGGAGACCTATCCCGACAACGATTTCCATCTGCTTCCGCTGCAGCCGATGCTCTCGGAGGACGGCGAGCAGGTGAAGGTCTCGGTGCCCTGCCTCGGTGAGGAAGTCGTGTGCGGGGTCTGGAAACTCGTCGTGGGCCGTGTCAACGTCCTGTTGCTGGATGCCAACCTGCCGGAGAACTCCCCACGCTCACGTGCAATCACGGCGCGACTCTACGGCGGCGACCAGGACATGCGAATCCGTCAGGAGATCGTGCTCGGCATCGGCGGAATCACCCTCTTCGACAAGGTGCCTTTCCGCCCCCACGCCTTCCACATGAACGAGGGGCACTCCGCCTTCCTCGGCCTCGAACGCATCCGCCGCACGATGGAACGGACCGGGTGCTCCTTCGAGGAGGCCCGGGAGGCCACCATGGTGAGCAACGTGTTCACCACCCACACCCCCGTACCAGCGGGTCACGACCGCTTCGATCAGTCGCTGATGATGCGTTACTTCGAGGGCTACTATCAGCAGCTTGGGCTGTCCGCCGATGAGTTCCTGGCCCTGGGCCGCGAGGATCCGAGCAACAAGAGCGAGCCCTTCTGCATGACCGTGCTGGCTTTCCGTCTATCACGCGGCCGCAACGCCGTCGCGAAGCTCCATGGGGTGACATCCCGGCAGCTCTGGCAGCACCTCTGGCCAACCGTACCCCAGGATGAGGTGCCCATCTCCGCCATCACCAACGGGATCCACAGACCCTCATGGATCAGCCACGACATGGCCGCTTTGTTCGATCGTTACCTTGGGCGGCGCTGGAGCCAGGAGCCAGCGGAGCTGAGCGTCTGGAACTCGAGCGACTCCATACCGGACCCCGAGCTGTGGCGGACCCACGAGCGGCGGCGCGAGCGCCTGGTCAGCTACGCGCGCCGGCGCCTGCGGGCGCAGCTCGAACGCCGCAACGCCCCCAGCGTCGAGATCGCCCAGGCTGACGAGGTGCTGGATCCCGAGATCCTCACCATCGGCTTCGCCCGGCGGTTCGCGACCTACAAGCGGGCGACTCTCCTTCTGCAGGACCCCGAGCGCCTCATCCGGCTCCTCACGGACCCCGAGCGGCCTATCCAGATCATCTTCGCCGGCAAGGCCCACCCCAACGACAGTCCCGGTAAGGACCTGATCCGAGAGATCTTCCACTTCGCGCATAGAAACGATGTGCGCCATCGGGTGATGTTCATCGAGGACTACGACATGACCACCGCCCGCTACATGGTTCAGGGGGTGGACGTGTGGTTGAACACCCCCCGGAGGCCCCACGAGGCCAGTGGAACCAGTGGCATGAAGGCCGCCGCCAACGGCGTGCTCAACTGCAGCACTCTGGATGGCTGGTGGGATGAAGCCTATAGCCCCGAGGTGGGGTTCGCCATCGGCCGGGGCGAGGTCTATGACAACCTGGAGTACCAGGACGACTCCGAGGCGATGGCCCTCTTCGACCTCCTGGAGAAGGAGATCGTGCCCCTGTTCTACGACCGCGGCTCTGACGGCCTGCCGAGGCGCTGGATCGCCCTCATGCAGAACGCCATCCGCAACGTCGCGCCCTTCTTCAACACGAACCGTATGGTCAGGGACTACACCGAGCAGTACTACATCCCCGGGCTGCAGAAGGCCCAAGCCATCCGCGCTGACGACATGAAGCGGGCCAGAGACGTGGCAGAATGGAAGCGTGGCGTGCGGGCGGCTTGGGGCCAGGTGAAGGTGCTGGCGGCGACGGATGAGGCCGGCGGGGAGGCGGAGGTAGGGGACCAGTTCGGCGTCCAGGCGACCGTCGACCTGGGCGGGCTTACCCCCAAGGACGTGCGGGTCGAGCTGTACGTCGGCCGGATCGATCCCGATGGGACCATCTCGGACGGCCAAGCCGCGGAGATGGTCTGCACCAACCCGGACGAGGCGGGCGCCCCATATCGTTACGCGGGACGGCTGCCGTGCCGAGTGTCAGGGCCCCTGGGTTACACGGTGCGGGTGCTTCCGAGCCACCAGGATCTCGCGTGCGCCTACGACCTCGTGCCGATCGTGTGGGCGCAGCCCGAAGTCATCGCGGCGGCCTCGGAGGCGAACGGTTCGGCCTAGGGTTCGAACCGATCATAGAGGAACCCGGCAACGCCGAGGCCCACGCAGGTCGCGGCGATGCCTGTCAGGTTGCCCGCTACAGCGGCGGCCCATACGGCTCCGGTAAGGGCCAGGGCCCCGGCGGCCGAGCCCGCTACAAGCAGGAACACGAGTATCGCCACGGGCGTTAGCGCCAAGTCCGCGACGTAGCCCTTGCTCAGGCCAGGGTCATAGCTGGGGTAGAGCAGGCCGGAGCAGACGTGGACCGAGCCGAGGGCCGTGTAGAGCGCCGGCGCGATACTCAACACGGAGTAGACCTGTGGGCCGTTGACGAGGCTGGTGGATTCCGCCACGGCTGAGCCCGAGACGATCAGGAAGAGGCTGAAGCCGCCCGCGGGAACCACGAGGAGCGCCAGGAGCATGCTGAACGGCGACAGCGGGAGGCTCTTCAGGACCGATAGGTGCGAGAACTCCTCTCGTACGTTGAGCCGCACCCGCTGGGACCAGGCGAACACCAGAGCGAGCATGAGTACCGGCATGTAGGGCATCACGCCCTCGAGCCTCTCGTGCCCCTCCATAAGCGGCACGACTCCCAGAGGCGCCACGGCAAGGAGGGCAACGATGATGAGCCCCCACGGACTGCTCCGTATGCCGTAGACGAGGCTCTTGGCCACCAGCGCCCAGGAGCCGGACCCCAGGCGGGGGAGCCCGTACGGGTTCCCTCGCACGGTACGCCCCGCGAGTTGGGCGGCGCGTATCGACGAGGCGTCCGCCTTCCGGAAGGCCTGCCAGATGGCGTGGCGCCGCTGGGTTGCGGCGAGGGCCGACTCGAAGGCGGGCCGGGTCAGAGCGAGGACCGCGGCGCCTGAGATGACAGCGGTGGCGAGGAGTATGGCGAGCGATCCGCCTAGGTTCACGCTCTCGCTGAGGGGCGCCACGAACATGTCAGCGACGAGCCCACACGGCAGGAAAGCCCAGTAGATCAGCCGCGAGGTGAGCAGATCTATCGCCGATTCGAAAGGCTCGCGACCTTGAGCGCGGTCCCAGAGCAGCTCTACCAGCAGTGCGATAGACAGCCCCAAGGCGAAGAACCGCAGCCACTTAGCCGCGGCGAGGCCACTCCACTTGCCAGCCGATAGGGCAGCCTGGACGAGACGGCCGAGGTTGGTGGCGGAGATGTAGAACAGCATCACGCCTAGCCAAGTCGCCAGCGCCCATCCCCTGCCGGCGGTGCTTGGCATGACGATGCGCATCGGAGCAAGGACGTACAGCACCAGCGTGAAGGTCGTCAGCGCGCAGAACAGATAGTCCGTTGCCATCCGGGCGAGGAGTATCTGAGGCAGCGAGATGGGGGCCGGGAAGAGGAAGTCGAGTTCCGACTGCCTGAAGGCGAGCAGATCCTCCTCCAGAGCCCGGTGAATCAGGCTCAGGGCCACTGCCAAGAGCAGGACCATGATGATCGAGCGCACGTTGTCCGTGAATGGGGTGAAGAACCGCTTTGAGTCCTCCGCCCACGCGGCGTCGTAGGGCGGTATGAGCAGGACTCCCACGGCGATCATGACCCCCAGGATGACCCCGGGTGTCAGGATCAAGATCGGCAGCAACTGGGCCGGGCTCTGCCGGAGACGTTTCAGGGTGTTCACGGTTCGGCGCCAGAACAGGAACCGGATCACCCTGCTCGTTCGGCTCACTCCGCCGTCTCCTCGCTCTCGGTCAGGGTCAGGAAAGCGTCTTCCAGCCGGCCACCATCCAGCGCAGCCCGATGGCGGATCTCGTCCAGCCCGCCTTCGGCAATGATCCGCCCTCTCGACAGCACCAGGATGCGATCGCACACGCGCTCAGCCGTATCGAGGATGTGGGTGGAGACCAGGGCCGCGCCGCCTCCTGAGGCTGTTTCTCGAACCATCTCGAGGAACTCTCGCTGCCCCTTGGGGTCCATGCCCATCAGCGGCTCATCGAGTAGGTACACCTTGGCGTCATGGATGAAGGCGCAGGCTGCCGCGAGCTTCTGCTTCATCCCCTTCGAGAGGGTCAAGACGAGGTCGTTCCGCCGGTCCAGGAGTCGGAGGCGATGGAGGATCTCCTCGCCGCGGTCCTTGAGGATGTCCTCAGTACCATAGGCTATGGCCACGAACTGCATGTGCTCCCACACGGTGAGCAGCTCGTACGGGTTGGGCAACTCAGCCAGGAAGGCCAGCCGCTGCTTGGCCTCGCGCTCGTGAGCTCGTACGTCGTAGCCTACGACCCGGATACGCCCCTCGGTGGGACGGACGACGCCACTGATGCAGCGCAGAGCGGTCGTCTTGCCCGCCCCGTTGGGCCCCACCAAGCCCACGACCTCGCCGGGTTGCAGGGTGATACTCAGGCCATCCACGGCCGTCGTCTCTCGGTAGCGCTTCACGAGGCCCTCAACCTCGAGGGCGGGTGTGGTATCTATGGGATGGCCACCGCTCTACTAGCTGCTCGGGTACGCTGGAAGGCGGTAGGCGGGCTGTAGCCCCTGCTCTCCGAGCATCCGGACCAGGTTGTCCTTGTTGAGGGCCTTTTGCAGGGCCTCGCTGTAGGTGATCAACCCATCGGCTACCAGCCCGGTCAAGGCGTCATCCATAGTCTGCATGCCCTCGCGACGGCTGAGTTCCATCACCTGGTGGATCTGGAAGGTCTTGCCATCCCTGATCAGCGCGCGGATGGCGTCATTAGCGATCATGAGCTCGCACGCGACGATCCTGCCCTGCTCAGAAGCCATGGGGATGAGTTGTTGGGAAATGACGCCCTGGATCGAGCCGGCAAGCTGCACACGCACCTGCTCCTGTTGGTTCGGCGGGAAGACGTCGATGATACGGTCGATTGTGGCTGGCGCCGAGTTAGTGTGCAGTGTCGAGAAGACCAGGTGCCCCGTCTCGGCGACCTCCAGGGTAGCTTGGATGGTCTCCATGTCCCGCATCTCCCCGATGAGAACGATGTCCGGGTCCTCGCGAAGCACGGACCGCAGGGCGGCCTGATAGGAGTAGGTGTCCTTCCCGAGCTCTCGCTGGTTGATCATCGCCTTGCGGTGCTGATGCACGAACTCGATGGGGTTCTCGATAGTCATCACGTGCACGTTCCGCGTATGGTTGATCTCGTTGATCATCGTGGCGAGGGTGGTGGATTTGCCTGCCCCCGTCGGGCCCGTGATGAGGATCAGTCCCCGAGGTAGCGCGCAGAAGCGCTTGAGGACGTCGATATGCGGCAGCCTCATCTCCTCCATGGTAGGAACATCGTCGGAGATGGTCCGCATGGCCGCCCCTACCGACCCGCGCTGCCGGTACACGTTGAAACGGAAGCGGCTGATGCCCTTCACCCCGTAGGAGAAGTCCAGCTCGCGGGTCTCCTCGAACTGCTCGATCTCCCGGTCCTGTAGAGCGTCGTAGATCAGCCGCTGGGTGTCATAGTCCGTGCATGGCTCGTACTCAAGGGCCCGCAGCTCTCCGTCAATGCGGATGGTCGGAGGAAGGCCCACCGTGATGTGCAGGTCCGACCCCTTACGTTCCACGCATTCGATGAGCAGATCGTCGATGGTGACGTCCCTCAAGCTTCGCATGGATGCCCATTCCTCTCTCGCGGCCAAGCGCCGCGCTGTGTCCCTCCCACGCCCAAGTCCGACGGGGGACCTATGGGCGGCACGGCCTCCACTTCCCCAGCTCGGACTTCCCGGCAACGCTTGCCAGGAGCACTCACACGGGTTCGACGCCTCGGGCGCGTCCCCCTGTATCGATGTGTGGTCAGTACGCTCTACTGGGCGTGGATAACTCGTAGAATCTCATCGGCTGTTGTCTCTCCAGACAGTGCCTTGGCGAGCCCATCGTCCATGAGCGTCCTCATGCCCTCCGCGCGGGCCATGCTGGCGATCTCGTGAGCAGGGGCCTCGCGCAGCACCAGGGAACGAATGCCGTCGCTTACCAGCATGAGCTCGAAGATGCCCACGCGACCTTTGAACCCGGTGTCCCCGCACCGGTTGCAGCCTGTGCCCATCATGAAGGTCGCGTTCGCCCGGTCCTCGGGGGAGATCCCCAGCCGCACCAGAGCCGACTCCGGAGGCAGGTAGGCCTCGGCACAGTTAGTGCACACCTTTCGAATGAGCCGCTGGGCCAGTACCCCCGCCACTGATGAAGCGATGAGGAAGGGCTCGATCCCCATCTCGATCATGCGCGTCACGGCCGTTGGCGCATCATTGGTGTGGATGGTGGACAGCACCAAGTGGCCCGTCAGGGCAGCCTCCGTAGCGACCAGAGCCGTCTCAGTATCACGGATCTCACCGACCATGATCACATCGGGGTCCTGGCGCAGGAACGACCGCAGCGCCGACGCGAAGGTGAGCTCCTTCTTGATGCCCACCTGCACCTGCGTCAAGCCGGGGATCTGGTACTCGACCGGATCCTCTGCCGTCAGGATGTTGATGTCAGGAGTGTTCCGCTCGTTGAGCACGGCGTACAGGGTCGTTGACTTGCCCGAACCTGTGGGCCCGGAGACCAGGATGATGCCGTACGTCCGCTGGATGAGCTGATCGAAGCGCCGCTTGGTATCCGGGGGGAAACCCAGCTTCTCCAGCCCCATGCGGGTCGTCGTTTTATCAAGGATGCGGAGGACGGCCTTTTCCCCGTGGGCGCCGGGCAGAACGGAGACGCGGAAGTCGTACTCCCGACCCTGGATAGTGAGTGAGATGCGCCCGTCCTGGGGGAGTCTCCGCTCAGCGATATTCATATCCGATAGGATCTTGATGCGGGAGATGAGGGCGCGCTCGATCCCCTTTGGGATCTTGGTCGCGTCCCGCAGCACGCCGTCCACTCGGTAGCGCACTCGCAGCTCGTCCACCTCGGGCTGGAGGTGGATGTCCGACGCATCCTCGTTGAGCGCCTGGGTGATGATCATGTTTACGAGCCTGACCACCGGCGCATCGTCGGCCATGGACGCGGCCTTCTCGTCCTCCCCTTCGTCCTCGACGACTCGCTTGAACTCGAGCATCTCCTCATCCATACCGGTGAGGATCTCGCGGACGTCGCTCTCATGTATGGAGTCGATGAGGTTGAGTTCGCGCATCACCGCCTGTATGTCCGAGGCCGTGGCGATCCAGGGGATAGCTGTCATCCCTGTAGCCATCTGGACCTCATCTAGGGCGAAGATGTCCAGAGGGTTCTCCATGGCAAGGGAGACCCGGTTATCCTTGATGCGCAGCGGGATGACGCGGTACGTCCGGATCAGGCAGGACGGGAACTGGCGCATGACGTCCGGGTCGAGCTCAAACTCCTCGAGGTCGACGAAGGGGATCTCCCACTGGCACCCTAAGCAGCGCACCAGTTCCTTCTCCGAGAGAGCGCCCATCTCGAGCAGGACCTGCCCGAGCGGTGAGCCCGATTCCTGCTGTCGTGCCAGAGCGTCGGTGAGCTGATCCTCGCTCACTGAGGTCTGTTCCCGGATGATCTCGGTCATCGAGCTTGTAGCCATGTGTCCCCTACCGATGGTACTGCGTGCCTGCCGGCCTCCTAATGATCTTGCCGGCCGGAGAGCGTCGCCTCGGAGCAG
>MTKY01051149.1_pt1 | contig 14591 bp, 8 predicted proteins | sample 1042731 | NCBI WGS metagenome assembly MTKY01 (sample SAMN06212206, study PRJNA360538) | anaerobic digester metagenome | biome: Wastewater treatment plant; material: sludge; isolation source: anaerobic digester fed with sludge from wastewater treatment plant | place: Denmark: WWTP Soeholt ... | reverse complement strand
TGGACGCATGAGGGCGAACTGGGCTGGCCGATGCTCGAATCGCCTTTGGCACGGCAAAACGCCGCAGGAAAGGTGGTTGTGGGCGATGCCGTATTGACCTGCGGGAAGAACCCCGCCTGGCTGTACGGCAACCCGGGCGCCCGGCTGTGGGTGGCGGGGTACAACGGTCCGGCGGCCCGGTTGCGGCTCGAGGTACCGGGCGGGTCAGTCAGGGTCAAATCGATGGGTACCGGGTTGGTGGTGTGGGACAACGGACGGGTCTCCATCGACGCAGTGGATCTCGCAGGCACGCCCCAGATCCGGGGCGGACGTTGAGACAGCCGGGCTGTTGGGTGGCTACCTAGACAAACGCTTCCGGAGAACGCGGCTCCAGCCGGCCATGCCGCCGCCAATCAGCAATAACGCCAGCCCCGCGCCACCGTTGACCACACGGGCATGACCCGGCGCCTGGAAAACGGTGGCCACGAGAACAATCACGGCCAGGAACGCCAGAAACGCGCCAAGGATAAGGAGGGCCTCGGCATCGCGTTTAACATGACTGAGAGGATCTTGGTCGCTCACGGCTAGCTCCATTTCGAGAAGTAAAGATAGACCAACACATGGGGCAGCATGGAGATGATGGTCCAGAACCGCAGGTCGTAGAAAAAGCCCTTCTTGGGGGCGTCTACGTTCACATATTCCTTGCGGAGCGTAAACACCCAGATCATCGCGCCGATAAACAGGCCGAGGGCGCAGATGGTCGCCCAGGGCATATAGTACCGGCCCAGGAAATCATTGATAGGGCTGAAAAAAGGTTCCAGAACGGGCTTGAATATCCTTGTCATCAGGTTGGGATCGGTCTGGGGGGCATCCATTTACTCAACCCTTTCCGCGAGCACACGCTGAATCTGGCCATCCTGCATCACCTGGCCGAAAACGAGTCCCCGGATTTTTTCCTCCGGCTCGCGTTTCGTCAGGAGGCTTACGACGACCGTGACGACAATGGTAAACACAAAGGACCACCATGCCACGAACAGGAACGCGTCGGCCGAGGGGAACAGGCCTTCGGTGAAGTTGAGCACCGTGCTGAACGCGACGCCGCTCAGCATGCCGACGAGACCGCCCCAGCGGTTCGCGCGGCGCCACATGATGCCCAGGAGGAGAATGGCGAATACCGGCCCCTGGAACATCGACAGCGAGGTCTGGATGAAATTGTACATGCTCTCGACCCGGTCCAGAATGGGCACCAGCGACGCTCCAACCACCACGAAGATGATGGTGAAGAGACGGCCCATGACGAGGCCGTGTTTCTCGCCGGGGAGGCGTCCCGTGAAGAACTCATGGACGCGGCCATAGAGGTCGGTGGTCCAGATGGTGGAGGCGGAATTGAGGTAGGTGTCGGCGCTGGACAGAAACGATGCCACGAGCGCCGAGAAGGTGAGGCCGCGCACGCCCGCCGGCATCAGATGGCGGATCATGGAGGGCACGGCATCGTCCCCTTTGGTGATGACGCCTTCGGGAAGAATGACGATGGCGGCCAGGCCCGGAAGGGCGACCATCAGCGGGATGAAGGATTTCAGGAATCCGCCGAAGAGCATGCCGCCCTTGGCGTCCCATTCCGAGCGCGCGCCAAACACGCGTTGTACCACGCCCTGATGCCCGCTGAAATAGGCGGTCGACATGACCAGTCCGAGCCCGAACACGATTCCGGCCCAGGGATACGGGGTATTGGGGTCGTTATTGGGCTGCAGCATCGTGAGATGCCCTTCGCCCTTGATGGCGATCACCTGTTCCTGCAGGGCGCCCCACCCGCCGACCTCCCACATCGCCAGCGCGAGCAGCGACAGCCCGCCGACGAACATGACCACGAGTTGGATTACGTCGGTCATGACGACGGCCGCGAGACCGCCGGAGAAGGTGTAGATGAACACGGCCACAATCGTGATGGCCACACCGACCCAGATCGGCCAGCCGAGAATGCTCGACATGAAGTTGCCGGTGGCCTGAAAGATGACGCCCAGCATCGTCACCATAAACACACCCCAGATCGCGGCGTGGATGATCTGGACCGCCATGTTGTAGCGGCGGCCGAGAAACTCCGGGATCGTGTAGACGCCGGCGCGCCAGTAATAGGGCATGAAAATGAACGCGGCAATGACCATGGCGGGCATCGAGCCTATCCAGTCGAAGTTCGCGGCGGAGACGCCATACGTATAGGTGGCGCCCCCCACGAACACGAAGTCGCTGGCGCCGATGTCGCTCACCACGATGGACATGCCGATGGCCCAGAAGGGCAGGGCCCGGCCCGCCAGAAAGAAATCCTTGGCCGACTTGACGTATTTCCCGTAATAGGTGCCGATCCCGACGACGCCCAGGACATAGGCGAGGATGATGATAACGTCAAAGATCGACAATCCCCAGAGTTGGGGTCCCGCTGCCATAAGCGCTCTCTCCCGCTGCGTGTTAGTGGCCCTTCCGCCGTTCCGCCGTGGGCAGGTGCCGTGCCGGCGGATCATCTGCCCGAGGGGATGATAACGACGGACCCAACGCGGCAAGTATGTCAAAGAGTACCGAACAGGTCAAGTGATCATAACCGGCGGGACCCGCGCGCAGACCCGGACGACGCCCCGTCACGGCCCCGCTGAGCCGGCACATCTCGCCGGACGCGCGAGGGAGGCGCAGTGTCCCGACCCACCGATCAAGGCACGAAGCGGGGGCGGTCCTGACTGGCGGACGGTGACGTTATGCAGTTCTCCCCTCCCCCGTTGACTGCGCCGGAACATTCGCTGGCGGCCACCCGGTTTCCCGCGGCGACGTCGGTGACGATCCCTTTGCTGGCGTAAATGGGACGAATCAGCGTGCGCAGCCGGGGCAGCCGGCGGGTAAACTCGATGGCGCCCAGGACACACGCCACGCCCCCGACAGTCATGGTCGCGGCCGAACCGAATTCGCGGGCCGCCACGCCCGCCAGGAGGTTGCCCAACGGCGCGACGCCCATGAAGGAAAGCGAATAGAAGCTCATGACCCGGCCGCGCTTGTCGTCGTCGACGATGGTCTGGAGGACCGTGTTGCAGGAGGCCATCAGCAGCATCTGGCCCAGGCCGAGCAGCGGCATGAGCACCAGAGCCAGCGGAAACGAGCGGTTCAGGGAGAAGACCAGCAGGAGGCTGCCGAAAAGGGCCGGCGCGATGGCGATGAGCCGGAGCAGGCCCCGGGCGGAGAACCGGCTGGCGAGATAGAGCGCACCGGACAACGCGCCAACTCCGGCCGCCGCCACCAGAGCTCCGTAGCCCTTTGGGCCGCCGTCCAGGAGATGCCGCGTGAATGCCGGCAGCAGGGAGTGGTATGGCATGCCCGCAAGGCTGACCAGCGCCATGATCAAGAGCAAGGCCCGGATGGGCGGAAACGTGAACGCATAGACCAGCCCTTCGGTCAGATTCTGCAAAACGTGTTTCGTGCCCGGCTGCCGGGACCGCGGCCTGGTGCGCATGACCAGCAAGGCGAGGATGACCGCGAGAAAGCTGAACCCGTTGAGAAGAAAACACGCGCCCACGCCGAACAGGGCGGTCATCAGGCCGCCGAGAGCAGGCCCTGCCAGGCGGCCGGCATTGACGAGGGAACTGTTCAGTGCGATGGCCCCGGTAAGGTCTTCGGGACGTTCGACCATCTCAATGACGAAGGACTGCCGGGTCGGCACATCGACCGCGTTGACCACGCCCAGCCAGAGCGAAAGCGCTACGATTTGCCAGATCTGTATCTCGCCGGAAAGGGCAAGGAACGCCAGCAGAAACGACTGGACCATGGCCAGCGATTGCGCCGCCAGAAGCATCCGGCGGCGGTTCCAGCGGTCGGCAAGCGCCCCGGCAAGAGGCGTCAGAAGGAGCGCGGGAATCTGGGACGAGAACCCCACGACGCCCAGCCAGAATGCGGCCGTCTTTTCGTCGGCATACATGGTGCCGACGAGCCAGAGCAGCGCCGTGCGTTGCATCCAGGTACCGGTCAGCGATATGCCCTGCCCCACGAAAAACAGCCGGTAATTGCGCGACCGAAGCGGCCGCACGATATTGTTCCAGCGCGATCTCCGGGGACTATCTGGCGCAAATTCGCTCACGAATACGTATTCCGACCTCCACGCAGGGCATCCGGCGCCGTGCTCGCGATATGCGCCGCGCTCTCCGGACACGGGCGGGCGCATTTTTGCTTTGTTTTTCCGCGCCGCCTTCCGTTAGGCTGGGATTGCAGGGAAGAGACGGGACTCGTTCGCCTGAGCATACTGCATGAATGGCTGCGGTTTCACCTTGTCCCGGTCTCACAATCACATTCGCCAGAGCAGGCGCCAAGGAGGCCCGATGATCGTGACTGTCAGTTGCGCGCTGGGTTGTTGGATTGTTGCGGCGGGCATGGGCATGCCGAACGCTGGCACCCCGCCCGAACCGCCGCCGAGCCCCCCGCAGAGCGAATGGGCCTTTGTGGAAGCCCTGGCAGCGCCGCTGACCTGGATGCCGCATTGGGACAGAATGGAGGCCGCGGACGGCGAGGCGGACCTTGGGAAAGGCGTCACGGTCGAGACGGCGTATCCCGACCCGGACGGCGTGCTCGATACGGCGTACCAGGACCTGCAGGACTTCTTCGGAAGCGTCAAGCTGCCGGTGAACGGTCCGTACCGCATCATCACCGAACAGGCGCCCACGAACCGTTTCGAGACCTTCCGGCTTGTCGTGAAAGAAGCCGAATGCCGCATTCAGGCGGGCGACACGGAAGGGATCCGGCGCGGCATCTACTTTCTGGAAGACCGGCTCATGAGCGCCGAGGGGCCTTTTCTGCCGCTGGGGGAGCTTGAACGCGCCCCGTTCATCCACACCCGTATTTCGCGGTGTTTTTTCGGTCCGATCAAGCGGCCGCCCAAGAACAAGGACGAGCTGCTGGATGATGTGGATTACTATCCGGACGGGTACCTCAACCGTATCGCCCACGATGGCGTGAACGCCCTGTGGCTCACGATTGAGTTCAAGGACATCTGCAAGACCTCCTTGACGCCCGTGGTGGATCCGAACCGGGACCGCCGCCTGGAAAAACTGCGCAAAACCGTCGAGAAATGCCGCCGGTATGGCATCAACGTGTTTGTTTTCTGTATTGAACCCCGGGTGATGGATGCCGACAACCCGCTGCTGCAGGCCCATCCCGAGCTGGGAAGCAAACCGTTTTCGGGCACGGGCCGTCTTTTCTGCCCGTTCTCGGAGGCGGCGCAGACCTACCTGTACGAGGCCGTGCACGACATTTTCTCGGAGGTCCCCAATCTCGGGGGGCTCATCAACATCAGCTTCGGAGAACGTTCGACGACCTGCCTGAGCGTTGCGGACGAGAACTGGCGGGTCGCGTGCCCGGTCTGTGCGGAAAAGGCGCCGGGCGAGATTCTGCACGCCTCGCTTTCGGCGATGGAACGGGGCATGCACGCGGCCAATCCCCGGGCGAAGCTGATCTCGTGGCTCTACGTGCCGGGAAACGGCACGGGCGTGCCGCGAAGCACCGCGCCTCTCGTGGACATCGCGCGGCGCACCCCGCCCGGCGTGATTTGTCAGTACAACTTTGAATCGGACGGCGCCAAGCTGCAACTGGGCAAGGAACGGCATGCGGGCGACTATTGGCTCTCCTACATAGGCCCGAGCGAGATTTACACGCGCATCGCGGAAGCCGCGGCCGGGAACGGCGTGGAACTGGGCGCGAAACTCCAGGCCTGCAACTCGTTTGAGGCATCGACGGTGCCGTATATTCCGGTTCCGGGCAACCTCTATCAGAAATACGCGACGATGCGGCGGCTGGGCGTAACCAGCGTCATGCAGTGCTGGTATATGGGGAATATGCCGTCGCTCATGCACCGGGCGGCCGCGAGCGTGCTGCCTTTTTCCCCGGCCGATCTCAGCGAGGACGCATTTCTCCTGGAGCTTGCGCGGCGGGACTGGGGCCCCGCCCACGCGGAACGCGTTGTGCGGACATGGCGGCTGTTCGGGGAAGCGTACGACAATTATCCGATCACGAACGCGTTCCAGTACTACGGCCCCATTACCGACGGCATTGTGTGGCCGCTCCATTTGAGGCCCGCCCACAAGAACCTCTCCCCGGTATGGAAACTGGAATTCCCTCCCAGCGGCGACCGGATTGGGGAGTGTTTTTCGGGCAGCCATACGATGGAGGAGGTACTCGAACTCTGCGGGCGGATGTCGGAAACGTGGCAAACCGGACTGGATGAGCTCCTGGCGCTTGCGCCCCTCTACGCCGAAAATCCGGAGCGGCAGCGCGATCTCACTGTGGCCCAGGCGCTGGGCATCCAGTTCCGAACGGGATACAACATTCTGCGCTTTTACGACACGCGCGAGCGGCTTCTCTACGACGCAGCCGGTTCCCGGGCCGAGCTGCTCGCGTCGATGCGGGGCATCGTCGAGGAAGAGATCGAGAACGCCACGAAGATGGCCGCGCTGTGTGAGAGCAATCCGTTCCTCGGATTTCAGGCCGAGGCGGAGGGCTACACGTATTTTCCGGCCGAACTCCGTTGGCGCGTGGAGCGGCTGAGGGAATTGCTGGAAACCGAGTTTGTGGAGGCCGAGCAGGCGATCGTGGCCGGAGACCCCGTGTTTCCGGAGGAATCCGGGCTGGTGGATGGCCCGCTCAATTACCGGTGCCAGCGGGTGAACGAGGGTTTTGCGTCCGCCTGGCGGGAGACCGAGGCCTGGGCAGCCCTGCCGCAGGCGGCCCTGCCCGCCGAAGGGCTCGCGTGGACGTGGCAGGCCGCGCATGATGGCGATTTTCTTTACATCAGCGCCGACTGCCTCCCGTCGGAGCAGTGGCGTCCGGTCGCCATCGCCGTGGCCATCGAGCCGACCCACATCTACCCGCGCCGCACGTTTCGTGGCGACGTGAACGGAAAGCAGACCGCCCGGCTGGGCTGGCTGGTGCCCGATACGCCGTGGGACCTCGCCGTCGAAAACCGTGAGGGCCGGCAGACGTTCCGGCTGCGCATTCCGATGGAGGCCTTCCGCGGCGAAGCGACGCCCCCCCGGCCCATGCGGATCAACGTGGAGATTTCCGGGCTGTCCCGCGACAATACACGCCAGACGCTGGTCAGCTGGGCGCCGCCCTCCGAGGTTACCGTGATGCCGCGGTTGGGGTATGGCGCCGACAATCCCGCCCGGATGGGCTGGCTGCGGCTGGAACAGGCGCCGCGCGAAATCAGTGGGACGTGATCGCCGGCTCCGGTTCGACGCGTTGGTACGTAAAGACGAGCGCACCGGGGGACGCGGAGATTTCGACGGGAAGGCCGTGTTCGAGCAGGTTGGCCCCGGTCATCTCGAACACGGCGGCGGGCTCGTCGAGGTTGGTGATGCGGTAGCGGGCGTCCGGATCGAGCCCCCGCAACACCAGGTCCGCGGCACGAAAGATGCATGCGTCGCGCCGAAAGATCTGGACCATGCCCTCCCCGGTTTCGGGCCGGTCGAACTGCCAGGCCATCCACACATCGTTTGCGAGGCTGTACGGCGTGAGGGGATAGAAATCCCCCGCGTAGTTTGGCGCAACCGCAATCCACTGCGCCGTCAAGCGGCGAAATTCATGGTAGTCGAGGTCGGTTCGGCGGGCATCCCACAGGCAGTTTGGATAGGGCGTCATCATACTGCGGAACCGGTAGGGATCGGCCTCCTTGACACCGGTGCCATGAAAGGGGATCCAGGAGGAGATGCCGTACGTGCAGCCTTGCGTGCCGGTGGGTTCGAGGATGTAGTCGCTGCGCCACAGAGGGACGGCGCGGCGAAGCGTCTCGAGATCGTTGCGGCGGCCGCCGCTGGCACAGGTGTCTATGCGCAATCCGGGCCGGCGCCGCAGGAGTTCGTCCCAGAAGGCAAGATAACCCGTGACGTGCCGGATCTCGGTGATGCCTTGACGGTCGGGGGCGTCCGCGTTGCGCCAATGGGTCAGCGGATCCATGTTGAAATCCTGCCGGTAGAGATCGATGCCCTGGCTGGTCAAAAGGGCACCGGTATGGTCCACGAGCCACCGCCACGCGTCGGGGTTGCCGAGATCGAGGAGTTTCTGTCCGCCGTCTTCGCCGAGCAGCCACTCCGGATGGGTGTCGTAGAGCCACGTGCCGGGAGTCACCCGTTCGGGCTCGAACCACAGGATGGTCTTGAGGCCCCGCGCGTGCGCGTGATCCGTGATGGCCCGCAATCCCCGGGGGAAGCGGTTCGTGTCGACCTCCCACGTGCCGGTGTTGGGCCACCCTGAGGCGTTGACATACCAGCCGGCGTCCATCCACCAGTAATCGAGGGGGATTCGCTCTTCGAGGTACCGGTCGATGAATTGAATCTGGCTGGCTTCGTCGGCCGTGACCATTTCCCCGAAGAAGTGCGACGAACAGCCCGCCAGATGCATGGGGCACAGCTGGCCGCCGGGTCGCGGGACGTTATGGGCAATCATCCACCGCCGCCAGGTGTTCTGCGCATCGACGCGATCGCCCTTCCAGAACTGCAGAACAATGAGCGGTGTGCGCACTTCCTCGCCGGGGTGAAGCGTGAAATGCGTCTGTTCCTGACCGGCGGCGATGCGCAGGCCGGTCGCCAGATCGCGAGAAAACGTCGTGCACCATTGCCCGGGCCATCCGACCACGGCCATGACGCCCTCGCCGGGCCACTCGATAGTGAAGTAGGGGAATTCGCCGTTGCTGCCGCGCCCGCCGGTGGACGCGAGCGGTGTGACCTGGCCGGCCGGCAGGACGGTGCTGCGAGGTTCGTAATCGTTTGGCGCACAGATGCTGCCCGTATGGTGGTGAAGAACGAACTCGGACGGCCGCGCGAACCGGGCATAGAGGTCGTCGGGGAGGCGTTCGAATGCGGTATCCAGCGCGAGGATATCGGCGAGGATTGGGGTATCCACGGCGCCGGCATTCTTAAAGTACAGGGTCCATTCAACGATGGGAAAGTCGAGGTATTCGACGGCGACGCACCGGACTTCAAGACCGGTATCCGGATGGCGGTAATGCAGTTCGTGCCGGCGCCGGGCGTCATCCAGTTGAACCCAGGTAGCGTCCGTGACGAACTCCGCCAACGCCTCCGGAAAGGACCGCTCGCCGTAGTTAAAGGAGAAGGGCGGAACGGGGGTGCATTCGGGCGGGTCTTGCCCCTCGATGATGGGCAGAGCGCCCAGCCAGACTTCCTCTCCGCTGGACAGCATCACCCTGGCGTCGGCCCAGACGGCCTGGTCACAGGCTATTCCGTCGCCCGCGTCGCTCACGCGGAGGTGGAACTCGGTTGCGCCCTCGAGATCGACGGAAACCGGCAGTGCAGGCATGCCTTCGTGCAGCACGGGCGATGTGAACAGGTCCCGGCCCTCGCCCAGACCCACCGCAAAGACGACACTTCCCCTGCCCCCCTGAGTCTGGCTGTTGGTATCCACGCCCGCCCGGGCGGTCAAGGTCTTACCCGGGGCAGGCAGTTGTACCAGCAGATCGCTCGGGGCATGGGTAAACAGACCGCGACGGTACGCGCGCGTACCCAGCATGAGAGGCCGGTCAACGCGGCAGTTCTGCCAGACGTGGTCAAACTGTTCGAGAATAACGATGCCGCCGGACGATTCGGCCGGAGCCGCGTTCTGAAACTTGGCGTCCACCCAGCGCCGCATTTCGTACATTTCGCCCGGTCCCGCGTCCGCATGTGCCAGGGCGCTTGCCAGTCCCAGAAGAACACCGCATATCGAGAAACCATGTTTCACGGCTGGACGCTCCTTTTCGTCGTGCGGTCCATCCTACCACGTTGATTGACAGATAGCAGCGTGCCGCATCCCCCTCCCGGGCCCAGGGCGGACATACCCGGCCGGGTTGAGGCGTCTGGATGGTTCTTTGTGATAAACTGGCATGTTCCCATTGACCGCAACTTACGGCCCGGCGGCCCCCGTTCGAAACGGATTCCTCAGGCCAGGCACTTCAGGACAGTCTTCGCCTTCCCGGCGGGAATGGCCCCTGCCGCCGCCTGATCCCGCCCCAGGGAAGCGGCGTCGCCGGGCCCACGGACCCGAAAGGATTGAAGTGTGAGCAGCATTGCCGGCGGGCAGGAGCCCGCGCCCGCATACCGCCAGACGATTGATGAAGTTCTCGCGACCCTGGCCACCGACACGCAACGGGGCTTGAGCCAGGCCGAGGCCACGGCGCGGCTCGCCAAGTACGGCCGGAACGAGCTGGCCTCGGAAGATCCCGTGCCTGCGTGGAAGAAGTTTCTCGCGCAGTTCAAGGATGTCCTGGTCATTCTGCTGTTGATAGCCACGGCAATCTCGGTAGTGTTGTGGCTTGTAGAACGGGACTCGGCGCTTCCCTATGAGGGCATCGTCATTTTCGCCATTGTGCTGCTCAACGCCTTTCTCGGCTACATTCAGGAAGCGCGCGCGGAATCGGCGGTGGCGGCGCTGCGGCAGATGGTCTCGGAGATGGCCACCGTTATGCGCGACGGCGAGCGGCGGCGGATTCCCGCGCCGGAACTGGTGCCCGGCGACCTCATCCTGATTGAGGAAGGCGACGGGATACCGGCCGACGCGCGATTGATCCATTGTACCGCGCTGCAGACGGCCGAGGCCGCGCTTACCGGCGAAAGCCTGCCGGTGTCCAAAGAGACGGCCCCGATGAAGGACGAAGCGCAGCTGGGCGACCGCGCCAACATGCTTTTCAGCGGGACGGCCGCGACGTATGGCCGCGGGCGGGCGGTAGTGGTAGCGACGGGCATGCAGACCGAGCTCGGGCGCATTGCCGGCATGTTGCGACAGGCCCCTAAAGAGACCACGCCGCTCCAGGTGGAACTGGACCGGGTGGGCAAGTTCCTCGGGATCATTGTCGTCATCATAGCGATCGTGATGATCGCCACGTTGATCTTCGTCGAGAACCTCCGGGGCCTGGCGGCGCTGTTTGAGGCGCTCATCCTGGGCGTGGCCCTGGCCGTTGCGGCGGTGCCGGAGGGCCTGCCCGCGGTGGTCACGACGGTACTCGCGCTGGGAGTGCAGCGCATGGCCGGGCGCAACGCCATTGTGCGCCATCTTGCGGCCGTCGAAACGCTGGGATCGGCCACCATCATTGCCTCCGACAAGACCGGCACCCTGACAAAGAACGAGATGACGGTGCGGACGGTGGTCACGGCGAGCGGGCGGGTAGATCTCGAGGGCACAGGGTACGCGCCCGAAGGCAAGGTTCATGTAAACGGCGACGCGCTTCAGGAAGGCGTTCTCCGCACGGAGGTGGAGCACGCCTTGATTGCCGCCGACCGCGCCAATAATGCCGTGCTCCAGCAGAAAGACGGCCGCTGGACGGTCCAGGGCGACCCGACGGAAGGCGCACTGGTCGTAGCGGCGCGAAAGGCCGGTCTGCCCGACGAGACGCTGGACGCGCGGTTTGAGCGGATCGGGGAGGTGCCGTTTTCGTCCGAGCGCAAGCTGATGACGACCGTTCACACCGATACCGAGCGTCCCGAACGGCTGCTGGTGTTTACGAAGGGCGCCCCGGACATCCTGTTGTCCCGCTGCACGCTGGAGCAGGTTGGCGGAGAAGCCAGACCGTTGACCGGACAGCGCCGGCAGGAGCTCGCGGCCACCAATGACGAACTTGCGCGGCAGGCATTGCGCACGCTGGGCGTGGCCGTGCGGGAATTGCCCGCCGACGCGCTCGAACACGAGGACGCCAGTGAAACGCTGGAACGTGAACTCGTATTCCTGGGTCTGATCGGGATGATCGATCCGCCGCGTGCGGAAGCGAAGCCCGCGGTGGAGCGGGCCCGCAGCGCCGGCATCCGCCCCATGATGATCACGGGCGATCACCCCACGACGGCCGCGGTCATTGCCGAGGAATTGGGGATCGCGCCCAGGGGCCGGGCGGTCACCGGCGCGGAACTGGCGAAGATGCCGGAAGACGCGCTGGCGGAGACGGTCCACGAGGTGTTTGTTTATGCGCGCGTGGATCCGGAACACAAGCTGGGCATTGTGAGAGCGCTGCAGAAGAACGGCGCGACGGTGGCCATGACGGGCGACGGCGTGAACGACGCCCCGGCGCTCAAGGCGGCCGACATCGGGGTCGCCATGGGAATCACCGGCACCGACGTCTCCCGCGAGGCGGCGGACGTGGTGCTGACGGACGATAATTTCGCGACGATCGTCGCGGCGGTTGAAGAAGGCCGGGCCATCTTCGACAACATCCGCAAATTCCTGCGGTACCTGCTCTCGTCGAACATCGGCGAGGTCATGACGATGTTCTTCGGGGTGCTCCTGGCGAAATCCATGGGGTTGAGCGCTCAGGGACACGGCGTGGTGATGCCTCTGCTGGCCACGCAGATCCTCTGGGTCAACCTGGTGACGGACGGAGCTCCCGCGCTGGCGCTCGGCGTTGATCCGCCCGACCCGGACGTCATGCGCCGCAAACCGCGGCCGCGCCGCGAAGGGGTGATCACGCCGGCCATGTGGGTCACCATCGTGCTGGCGGGCGTGGTGATCGCAGCGGGCACGCTGTTTGTGCTCGACGCCTCGCTGCCCGGCGGTCTGGTGGACGGCCGCGGCGACATGCGCTACGCGCAGACCATGGCGTTCACCACCCTGGTCATGTTTCAGATCTTCAACGTGTTTAACGCGCGTTCAGACGAACGCAGCGCGTTCCACGGGTTTTTCCGGAACAACTGGCTGTGGGGCGCGCTGGCCCTTTCGGTAGGGCTGCAGGTGCTTGTCATCTACACCCCGTTTCTGCAGAACGCCTTCTCCACGTGCTCACTGAGCTTCAAGGATTGGCTGGTGTGCATCGCGGTCGCCAGCACGGTGGTGTGGGCGCGTGAACTGAGCAAGATCGTTGTGCGATTAACAAAACGCCTGCTGGTCTGACCGCGGAACGCAGGCGGTTTGCCGCAAACCGCATCCGAGCTTGTCGGATCCGTCCCCGTCCGCTATTGCTCCGCCCACAGGGCATTGACAGCGGCGACCGTCTCGTCGACCAGCTTCTGGCCGCCTTCCGGTCCCACCGTATTGCTCTGCACGATGGCGCTGTAGCCTCCACCCGCGGCGGCAAACGGCGTGGGCACGTAGGTGCCCGGCCCGGCGAGCTGAATCACGAAGGTGTGCAAAGCCTTGCTCTTCGCCTTCATCTGGATGCCGTACTGGGTGAAGAGCTCGAAGTGGTTGGTGGCAATCGCCACATCGCCGAGCCGAAGAACGTGCAGATCCATGACATACGGCGGGATTTCGCCCGCCTGCTGCCGCTCGTAGCGTCTCAGTGCTTCCTGAAGCCAGACCACACGGCGGTAGTCTCTGGGCTCGGTGGACGCGGCCGCGATCTCGGCCTGAATGTCCTTGTATTCCTGCTCCGTGACCAGACGCTGGGGCAATTCGATCGATTTCACCACGTGGACCAGCGGCAGGTCCGCGAACTTCTCCTTTTGTCCGCCCTCATAGGCCTCCTCCCAGGCGCGGATGATGCGCCGGGCAATCTCGTCGAGGCGGCTCAGCCCGCGCAACTCGCGCATGCGGTCCTCGGCGGCGGCGCGGTACCGGATGTGGGGCGACTGATCCCCCGCCGCGCCGATCCACCCGAGAACGACCAGTGCCTCGCCGTATTTCGCCTTCAGACCTTCCCGGACCGGATGCCAGAAGTCGGCGTTCACCGCGCTGAGGCCTTCCACTTCCTGGGCGGTGCAGGCGAGATTCACGGCCGTCGCGATGAGGGTGTCGTCGTCGTCCCAGAAAAACAGCACTTCCACGGCATGATCTTCGGGACCCTCGATTCCGCGAAACGCATCGATGCTGATGTCGCCGTACATCTGGCCGTGGCCGTCTTCGAAGAAGGAGCGACGGTTGTAGCCGATGAGCGCATCTGCCATGCCCCACCCGGCCTTCGCGGGCTTGCGGGCCTTCCACGCCGCCTCGGCCACATCGGCGATCCGCGCGGAGAAGAATTCGGAGTATTCAGTGGGGCGCATCACGTCTTCGTCCGGGATGACGTAAATGTCCTCGATCATCACGGGCGCCGTGTGGGTGTGGGTCGCGCTGATGATGAGCTTGTTCACGTCGAAGCCGGGAACGCGCGGCGCCAGGAGTTCGACCGCGCGCGCCCGGATGTGTTCGGGTACGTACACAATATCGCAGGCCACGAAGATTGCCTGATCGAGGACCGTGTCGCCGTCGCGCGATTCCATGGCGAGGGCGTTTGCCAGCAGTTCGCTCTGCACTTCCCGTGCGATGCGCGTCGACATCTGTCCGCACAGGGCCACCGGCTTGTCGGGCGTGATGCTCACGGTTGACGCCCCCACCTGCAATACCGCGCTGTACGCGGCCACCGGGGCGAATACGGCTAGAAGTCCAAACACGCAGCATACGATCAAAGCACCGTGACATCTCATACCAGCGTCTCCCTTCATTCTGCTGAGCTCATGCCCGACTAGGCTATAGGATTTCCCACCGCCAACGCAAAGTCGGAGTAAGCCGGACCACGCGCTGTTCGGGTCACCTGTGGACGACGTGAAATATGGGACTCTTGGGAACCCGGAACGGGGTCCTCCAATCTGAAGAGACGCCTGCGCTGCAAGAAATAACCCGGCGATCCGGCGCCTGCGGTCTTC
>MTKY01053488.1_pt1 | contig 14617 bp, 14 predicted proteins | sample 1042731 | NCBI WGS metagenome assembly MTKY01 (sample SAMN06212206, study PRJNA360538) | anaerobic digester metagenome | biome: Wastewater treatment plant; material: sludge; isolation source: anaerobic digester fed with sludge from wastewater treatment plant | place: Denmark: WWTP Soeholt ... | reverse complement strand
AAGCGCGAGCGAACGGCGGAGGCTCGCGAACCCTGGCTTCATTCGAGCGAGTGGTTTCGTGGGGTGGCTCATACCGTGACCCACGAAAATTGGTCAACCGTCTCAAGCTCCGGGCCCAGGAAGCGGTGCCCGAGCTCGCGAAACTCCTCAGGACGACCGGTGGTGAGGAAGTGGTGCTTGGGAGCACCCAGGGCCGGATCACGCTCGAGACCCTCACGTACGAGCAACGCGTAGACGTCCTTGGCCGTCTCCTCAGCGCTTGAGACGAGAGTGACGCCGTCGCCCATGACGTAGGACAGCACACCGGTCAGCAGCGGGTAGTGCGTGCAGCCGAGGACGAGAGTGTCGACACCAAGATCGATCAGCGGTTGGAGGTAGGACTGGGTCACCTCGAGCAGCTCAGGTCCGCTGGTGATGCCTGTCTCGACGAACTCGACGAGTCGAGGGCAATCCTGCGTGTGCAGCGTGATGCTGGGGTTGGCAGCAAACGCATCGTCGTACGCGCGCGATGTCGCGGTGGCAGTGGTGCAGATGACGCCGATCTGGCCGTTGCGGGTTGCACTGACGGCGCGGCGGGTGGCCGGCACGATGACCTCGACAACCGGCACGGCGTAGCGCTCGCGCGCGTCGCGCAGCACCGCCGCGCTGGCCGAGTTGCAGGCGATGACGAGTGCCTTCACGCCTTGATCGACGAGGTGATCGAGGCATTCGAGGGCAAATTCGCGAACCTCTGAGATCGGCCTTGGGCCGTATGGCTGGCGCGCGGTGTCACCCAGGTAGAGAACCGGCTCGTGCGGCAGCTGATCCAGCACGGCGCGAGCCACCGTCAGGCCACCGAAGCCTGAGTCGAAGATGCCGATGGGTGCGCTGCTCACAACGGAAAAGGGTACGTGCGCCGACTGACGCGACAAAGCGAACGGGCCCAAGATCACATCCCACGGGTATGTCAGAGCGGGAGCTTGGGCTGCGGCGGGGCGTGCGCGGGATCGACGCCGTCGAAGAGTGAGGAAACAGACTCCCCAGCGTGAATCCGAGCGATGGCCTCCGCGAACAAGCCAGCAACTGATCGTACCTGGAGCTCGGGCCAGTCGGCCGGCGGCGGAACGGTGTCAGTCGTGACGACCTCGGTGATGCTGGGGTGGTTGCGTAGTCGTTCGACAGCCTTGCCGGTGAACAGGCCGTGCGTACACGCGACCGACGCCTCGGCGCAGCCTTCTTCTTCGAGCTTGTTCATCAGCTCGATGATCGACCCACCGGTGGCGATCTCGTCGTCAAGCACGATCGCTGTCTTGCCAGCTACGTCGCCGACGATCGCGTCGATGACGACTTTGTCGTCGGCCTGACGCTGCTTGCTGCCAGCCGCTACCGGGACACCGAGCAGGCGCGCGAACAGCGACGCCGTCTTGGCGTTGCCCAGGTCGGGCGAGACCACGACGACATTGCTGAGATCGCGGCCGCGATAGTGATCGGCGAGCTCGCCGATCGCGGTGAGGTGGTCGACGGGCACGCTGAAGAATCCGTGCACCTGCGGAGCATGCAGCGTCATCGTGACGACACGGTCGGCGCCAGCAGTGGTCAGCATGTCGGCGACAAGCCGTCCGCCGATCGAGATGCGCGAGGCGTCCTTCTTGTCCGATCGCGCGTACGCGTAGTGCGGGATGACGGCAGTGACCGAGGCTGCGGATGCGCCGCGGGCGGCGTCGATCATGAGAAGCAGCTCCATCAGGTGGTCCTGCGTGGGGGGCACCAGCGGCTGGATGATGTAGACGTCTTTGCGGCGGCAGTTGGCCAAGAGCTGAACCTGCAGGCAGTCGTTGCTGAACCTGACCGTCTCGGACGCTGAGAGCGGCTGGCCGAGTTCTGAGCAGATCTTCTCAGCCAACGGGCGATGCGCGCTTCCTGAGAAGACGACGATCTCGCTCACAGCACTGAGGCTAGCCGACGATGACCTACCAATCGACCATGGCTTGCAGTTTCCCAACAGGTCCCTGAAAACTTGCACTCCACCCCTGTTGCAACGAGGGATGAGTGACAGTTTTCAGGGACCTGCTGGGAATCTTGTGACAGGTGTTGCGGGCTAGGCCCAGAGCTGCCCGTCGAGCTTGTCCTCAGCCTCGTCGAGGGTGCCTTCGTACGCGCCCGTCGACAGGTATTTCCACCCGCCATCAGCGACGACGAAAGCGATGTCAGCCGACTCTCCGGCGGCCACGCACTTGGCGGCCTGGGCAAGGGCGGCGTGCAAGATTGCTCCGGTGGAGATGCCTGCGAAGATGCCTTCGGCGGCGATCAGCTCTCGCACCCTGCGCACGGCATCGCGCGGTCCGACGGAGATGCGAGAGTCGATCAGCGACTCGTCGTACAACTCGGGAACGAACCCTTCGTCGATGTTGCGCAGCCCGTAAACCAGCTCGCCGTAGCGTGGCTCAGCGGCCACGATCCGCACCTCGGGTTTGCGCTCGCGGAAGAACCGCCCGACGCCCATCAACGTTCCCGTCGTGCCGAGACCGCCGACAAAGTGAGTGACCTCTGGCAGGTCCGCGAGGATCTCCCGGGCGGTTCCGAGGTAGTGCGCGTCGGCGTTGGCCGGGTTGCCGTACTGGTAGAGCATCACCCAGTCGGGGTGCTCGGCAGAGATCTTCTTCGCCACGCGCACGGCCTCGTTGGATCCACCGGCAGCAGGAGATGCGATGATCTCGGCACCCCACATGGTGAGGAGCTGGGTGCGTTCGATCGAGGTGTTCTCCGGCATAACGCACACGAGCTTGTAGCCGCGCTGGCTCGCCACCATCGCGAGTGAGATGCCGGTGTTGCCACTCGTGGGCTCAAGGATCGTTGCGCGAGGCGTGAGCAGACCATCGGCCTCGGCCTTGAGAATCATCGCCAGAGCTGCACGATCCTTGATCGATCCTGTCGGGTTCTGATCCTCGAGCTTCGCCCACAGCCGTACGTCGTTTTTCGGCGAGAGCTTGGGGAGGCCAACGAGCGGAGTGCCGCCGACGGAGTCGATCAGCGAGTCGAAACGCATGGGACGCCAATCAGGCCGCGGCGCCGCCGGCAACCGCGGGCAGGATGACCACAGTGTTGCCGTCGGTGACGGGGGTACCGAGTCCACCAGTGAACCGGATGTCTTCGTCGTTGACATAGATGTTGACGAATCGCCGCACCTCGTCATTCTCGACCAGCCGCTCCTTGATCCCGGCGTGATTGGTCTCAAGCTGGTCAATCAGCTCCGCGACCGTGCTGCCGGCGCCGTCAACGGCACGTTCGCCGCCGGTGTAGGGACGCAGGATCGTCGGAATGCGGACCTCGATGGCCATCAGTGTTCTGCCTTCTGCTCGTTGGGTGCAACTTCATAACCGTCCACGACGCTGACTTCTTCCTCAGCGACCTCACCGTCCACGATCCGGTAGGACCTGAAGTCGACCGTGCCGCTCTCGTGCGCGCCATCGCGCGTCGACACGAGCACATAATGAGCACCCGGCTCGCCAGCAAGGCTGATGTCGGTACGCGACGGATAGGCCTCGGTCGCGGTGTGCGAGTGATAGACGATGACCGGCTCTTCGTCGTTGTCGTCCATCTCCCGATAGAGCTTGAGCAGGTCGCCGGAGTCGAACTCGTAGAACGTTGGCGACATCGCAGCATTGAGCATGGGGATGAAGCGAGTCGGCAAGTCCGACCCGATCGCACCTGCGACGACACCACACGCCTCGTCGGGGTGGTCGCGTCGCGCATGCGCGATGATCGCGTCACGCGTGGCTCGGTCGATCGTCAGCACCCACCGAGTTTATCGGCCCTGACACCGGCATCGCGGCGCCAACCGCCTGCTGAGACACCGGAGGGACGACGGCATCGACATGCCGGTGACCCGTGCCGGCGCAACGTCGATTCTTTCGTAGCTCGCCTCAGTCCAGAGCGGAGATCAAGGTCTCCTGAACGTGGCCGAGCCAGTCGTAGATCTCCGACATCGCAACGATGGCTTCGTCGGCGGACTCGCCCACCAGCATTGCGTCTTCCTCATTCTCGATGCCCAGGCGCACAGCGAGAGACAGCCGGATGTCAGTGAGCGACTTCAGCCACGACTGCACGGCGTCGGTGTCGAGCTCGACCTCGATATCGGCGCCCTCATCATCGGTGGTCTCGAACGACAGCCCGCCATCGATCAACGATCCGATGACAACCTCGGCGTGATGCACCTTGGTCGATGTCAGCGACCGCTCGGTCAGCCGTCGAAACTCCCCTGAGTCCTCCTCGCTGCCGCGATAGGCATCGGGTAGCAGGCGCGCGAGCACTGGATCCTCTGGAGGTACAGCCGATCCGCCCATGCCGAGCTGCACGGCCAACGGATCAGCGTCGGATTCCGCGGCACCGTTGCGATCACGCAACAGTTCGACCACCTGACCCGCGAGGTTGGCCAGCAGGTGCGCCTCAGCGGAGGTGAAGGAAGCGGAGATTCTCCCACGACGTCGACGCTTGAACGGCTTCATTCAGGCGTCCTGCCGTTCGAGGGATGCCCAGAGGCCGTACTCATGCATGGCCTGCACGTGCCGCTCCATCTGCTCACGGCTGCCGCTCGACACGACGGCCTTGCCGTCATGGTGCACCGCGAGCATCAGCTCATGGGCCTTCTCGTCGGTGTAACCGAAGTAGTTGCGGAACACATACGCCACGTATGACATCAGGTTCACCGGGTCGTTCCAGACGATCGTCACCCAGGGATCTTCGAGCTCGACGATGTCGTCGACATCGGACTCGGCAATCTCGATCGGGGCTGGCGTGGTCACCTCCCCATTGTGGCGCAGCCCCGTCGCGCGGCGAAATAGGCCGATGCACGCAGGCATAGTCTGGCCCCATGACAGCGCCCTCGACGGTCAGCACGGCGCTGCTGACCGACCACTACGAGCTCACGATGCTGCAGGCAACTCTTCACGACGGGACGGCGCAACGCCAGTGCGTGTTCGAGCTGTTCGCCCGAAGGCTGTCAGGTGGCCGCCGATACGGCGTCATCGCCGGGGTCGGCCGTCTCCTCGAGGCATTGGAGAACTTCTGTTTTGATGAGTCCGCCCTCGGCTGGCTCCGCGAAGCCGACGTGATCGACGATGCCACGATCAGCTGGCTCGCGTCGTATGAGTTCAGCGGCTCGATCTGGGGCTATCCCGAGGGCGAGATCTACTTTCCCTACTCACCTGTCCTGATCGTCGAGGGAACGTTTGCCGAGTGCGTGATCCTCGAGACGGTGTTCTTGTCGATCCTCAACCACGACTCGGCAATCGCATCGGCTGCTGCACGAATGGTCAGCGCGGCTGTTGGTCGTCCCTGTATCGAGATGGGCTCGCGACGTACGCACGAGCAGTCAGCGGTGGCGGCCGCGCGTGCTGCCTACATCTCCGGGTTCGCCGCAACCTCCAACCTCGAGGCAGGTCGAAGCCACGGCGTTCCGACGACCGGCACCAGCGCGCACTCATTCACGCTGCTGCACGACACCGAGAAGGATGCCTTCGAGGCACAGGTGCGTGCGCTCGGACCAGGAACGACGCTTCTGGTGGACACCTACGACATCCCCGACGGCGTCAGGCTCGCCGTTGAGGTCACCGGCGCCGAGCTCGGCGGGGTGCGACTCGATTCAGGCGACTTGGTGTCGCTCGCCAAGACCGTGCGCAAGCAGCTCGACGACCTCGGTGCCACCTCGACGAGGATCACCGTGACGAGCGACCTCGACGAACACGCGATCGCCGCGCTCGCATCGGCGCCGGTCGACGGGTATGGGGTCGGAACCGCGCTCGTGACGGGTTCGGGCGTGCCGACGAGCAGCTTCGTCTACAAGCTCGTTGCCCGTGCAGGCGATGATGGCGAGATGGTCTCTGTGGCCAAGGCAAGCAAGGACAAGATCTCGGTCGGCGGACGCAAATATGCGTTGCGCCGCCACACCGAGGCAGGTGTCGCCATGAGTGAGGTCATCGGCATTGGCGGCGAGCCGAAGGGGCCGGGCCGCCCACTCCTGGTCGAACTGGTTCGAGACGGCAGACGGGTGCACGACGAGCCTCTTGAAGCCGCCCGCACGCGACTCCAGAGCGCGCTCGAGGAGCTGCCTGCGGCCGCGAAGCAGCTCTCCCGCGGCGAACCGGTGATCGAGACGATCTTTGAGGATGTGACGGCATGACGCGCGCACTGATCGTCGTCGATGTGCAGAATGACTTCTGTGAAGGGGGCTCGCTCGCGGTCGAGGGCGGTGCTCAGGTCGCCTCCGACGTGGCCGAGCTGATCGAGTCGGGTGCGTACGAGATCGTCGTCGCGACCCGCGACCACCACATCGATCCCGGATCGCACTTTTCCAAGACACCAGATTTCATCGACTCGTGGCCACCGCACTGCGTGGTCGGCACCGCCGGCGAGGAGTTCCACTCACCGCTGGAGCCGTCGATGTTCACCGAGATCTTCTTCAAGGGCGAGTACGCCGCCGCCTACTCTGGCTTCGAAGGTGCCTCAACCGGCGGGACGAGGCTCGGCGACTGGTTGCGTGATGCCGGCATCGAGTCGGTGGACGTGTGCGGGATCGCGACCGACTACTGCGTGCGCGCAACAGCGCTCGACGCCCCGGCCGAAGGATTCGGAGTGACAGTGCTCGGCGACCTCACTGCCGCAGTGTCAGCGGACAACCTGCCGCACGTGCAGTCGGAATTCGCTGCGGCCGGCATCGCCACCGGTTAGAGCAGCTCCTTCGCCAACAGCTCGAGTGTGCGAACGCGACCCGGAGCCGTACGTGGATCAGCGCCTCGACGTGCCGACGCGACAGGATTGACCATGACCTCGTCGACACCAAATCCCTCAGCAAGCTCGCGGATTTGGGCAGCCGCTTCGGCTGGAGTGCCGACAACTGCCCGCGAGAGGCCAGCTTCGACCAATTCCTGCTGCTGTGGGTGCAAGGTCTGCCGCTGCGCGTCCTCGACGAGGTCAAGAGCGCTGAGTGGCTGGCCGGTGCGCAGCCGCGCCATCAGCTGCAGGTTGGGCAACATCAGCGCGGCAGCCTCCTCGGCGCTGTCCGAGACGGTCGCGTTGACCGTCAGGAATGTCACCGGTTCAGGCGTGAGCTCGCTGGGCTGGAACTCGTTGCGATAGACCTCGAGCGCTTCGGCCGTGCCGTGACCCGAGAAGTGGTGAGCGAACACGTACGGCAAACCCTTTGCCGCGGCCAGATGTGCTGAGTGCATCGAGGAGCCGAGCAGCCACATGCGCGGCTCGCTGCTCGCCGATGGCGTCGCTTTCAGAACGTAGTTCTGGCGCGGGACCGTAACCCGGACGCCGTCGGTGCCCATGAGCGCCATGACGTCGTCGAGGTACTGCGGGAAATTCTCGATGTCAGAGTCGTCGCGGCCCGCCGCTCCGCGCAGCGCCATCGACGTCACCGGATCGGAGCCCGGCGCCCTCCCGATCCCGAGATCAATCCTGTTGGGATGGGCCGCTTCCAGCAGCGCAAACTGCTCAGCCACAGCCAACGGAGCGTGATTGGGCAGCATCACGCCACCCGAGCCGAGCCGAATCGAGTCAGTCATCGCGGCAAGGTGCGCGATCAGCACGGGCGGGGACGTCGCCGCCACCGCTGGCATGTTGTGGTGCTCGGCGACCCAGAACCTGGTGAAACCGAGTCGATCTGCGGCTTGGGCCATCGCTACCGTCGCGGCAAGCGCGTCGCCGGTCGTCTGGTCAGTTCGAACGGGCACGAGATCCAGCACAGAAAGTCTCACCCATGAGTCAACAAGTCGAGTCGGTCAAACCTTCCGCACCACTGACGCCGTCGGTCACCGCTGGGAAGTGACGCCCCAGTAGCCCTAGCGGTCCGGCGCTCCTTTCCGCGACAATCTCCCGAGATCATCCAACAACCCATCGGAGACAGCCCATGAACACAGTCAACAAGTCCACCGCCAATTGGCGCCTGCTCGGAGGAGGCGGTCTTGCGCTCGGCGGCTTCCTGTACGCCCTCGCCAACCTGTTGAACAAGAACGGTGACAAGGACGTCTTTTGGATGACCGTGATCGGTATCGCCATCGCCGGTGTCGCGTTCTTCTTCGTCGGATACGGCGAGACCGGAAGCAATGGCGCGGTCGGCGCAAGCTCAACCGGCAAGCTCGCGTTGTACATCACGGCTGGGTTGTTCCTGCTTCGCGCGCTCCTGCTGATACTCCAAGATGGCGGGTCCGACATTGACTCGTCGATCTTCGACGTCATCCAGCTTGCAACCATCGTCGCGCTGGCATGGTCGGCGTACGAGATCTCGAAGAAGGGTGTGGCCAAGGGAAATGCAGCCATCGCGTTGTTCGTCGTGGCAGCCTGGGCCGCCCTCATCCAGATCCTGGACTGGTCCGACAACCTCGATTGGTGGCAGTTCTTCGTCCTGGGGCTCACCCTCCTCGGCACCGGAATCCTGTACGTGCTCAACGACTAGGGAGCTCAAGCAAGAAGGGCCGCCCGTCCGGGCGGCCCTTCTTGCTTGGTCAGGTGATCTTTGCGACCGTGCCACTGGTCGAGAAGGTCACGGTGCGGGTAACCGTCTTGCCAGCGCTTGACTTGGCGCAGTACGTGAACTTGGCACCGAGACGCGAGTGCGGCTGACCCGCTTTGAGCAAAACATTCTTGACTGTCGTGCCCTTGCCGATTGACTTGATCACCGAGTCAGGCTTGAGCGCCAACGGATCGCGACAGGCGTCGTTGCTGACTCCTTCGGCCCGCTCCCACATCTCGAGGTATGCCTCTGAGCCACGAGCCATGTCATCGGCGATCGCCGCACCACCCTGTTTGCGGAGGTCCTCGATCCAGTCCGGGTAGAGGCCATAGTGCGAGACGCCGTCAACGTTGATGTCATAGACGCGCTGGCCGCTGACCTGCTTGTCGATCTTCACCCCGCCGAGGCCCGTGAACGGGTAGGTGACCTTGTTGGGTGCATTGGCACCGCGTGGGTTGCCCTGCGCGCCGAGCCCGTTGATGTCAGCGCCGTAGCCGATGCCGAAGTAGAAGCGCGGGTCAGCCCACGTCAGGTGCTTCTTCCATTTCGTGACAAATCCCGCGCTGTCGCCGGCGTACGGGGTGATGATTCCGCCGGCCTTGTAGATGCGCGGGTACGCATCGGGCGTCGACCAGGAGTGACTCGAGATCACCCCGGGGTAGTCAAGGCGTTCAGTCACATCGAGCGATGCCTTGCGAGCTTCGACGCTCATGTGGTCAGGGTCGAACAACATGTGTCGTTTGGCCAAGCCCTCGATCGTGTGGTCACCCAACGACGTGAGGCCGCGCGCGTTGCACTGCGGACCGGCCGGATAGAGCGGCAGCTTGATCGGCAGCGCCAAACTTGCCACTGCACCGAACAGGGCGTCCTGCTCAGGAGTGATCGTCGGCGCCGCAAGCTGCTCGTTGTCGGCCACTTCCGGGTCAGGATTGGTGCACTTGCGCATGTCCCAGAAGGACCCGGTCTCAAGGAAGTTGGCGGCGTTCACGAGCGGTCCGATCGTGCCTGAGTCACCAGCGACACCTGAGAGTGCATTGTCGAACTTGTTGACGAGCTCCATCTGGCGTACGCCCATCGTATGGACGTCGTCGAGCTGCTTGTCGATCTGTGCCGCACTGCACTGTGGCTGGCCGAGCTTGGTCGAACAGCCGAACGGCACGCTTGTCTCCATGCCCATGATCACGGCAAGCTTTCCCTGGTTGATCACCTGGCGAGCCTCGAACGGGTCGCCGACGATGCGATACCAACCCTTGCCCGGACCGCCGTTCTGTGCGTCGATGTATCGCTCGAGCTTGCGCATGTCAGAAGCCTGGAGCCGCATCGATGTCATGTCGTCGCACGAGTTGCGCTTGAGCGGATAGATCGTGCACAGCTGGTTGTTCTCGACCAGCAGGTTGACCAGGATGCGCTGGCCTCCGCGCCATGAACGCTCTAGCCATTTGTAGTAGGTGCCCTCGTGGGTCAGAGAGTTGGGTGCGGGCCAGTCCTTGAACGTCGGCCAGCCGACGGTGTCATGCGGGGCAACCGGCACGCCACCCTTGAGGAAGTTCTCGACGACAGCGCCGCTGCCGCCCGTGAGGGTGTGGTCCGGGCAGTCCGTGAGGGCGGTCTTGACACCGTACGGAGACCACGGACGACCACAGTGCAGCTGACCGCCGAGGAACTCAAATGCCATGCCGTGGGTGTGTCCGTCGAGGTACCCGCGTACCTCCTGAAATGACGTCTTCCCACCGAACGGGTTGCCCGTGACGTTGACGCTGACTTCGGGCCACTCCGCGCAACCCGTCGTGACCTTAAGTGCGAAGGGCGTGGCCGAGCCGCTGCGCAGTGTCGCGTTTGCGCCGACCCCGAGTGCCGTCTTCTTCGACGGCAACGTGAATGTGAACGTCGAACCAACTCGCTCGACGGTCCAGTCACCGCTTGCCGACGGGGTGCTCGAAGCACTGACTGCTCCGAGAAGTCCCACCGAGACAAACTTTTCCGGATTGACGTACAGCAGATAGGTGCCCAGGTCTGTTGCCTGGAAATGGATCGGCTCAGCTGAGGTGATGGTCGCGGCCGACGCCGAGTAGCCCAAGCCAGCCTTGGTGACCCACTTGCCGTTGCTCGTCGACTGCAGCGCGTAGCAACCGCCCGCCATCGCGTAGCGGTCCTTCGGGACGGCCGCACGCGCGGCCGGAGATGGAGTCTTGATCAGGGTTGGGTCGGCCTCGAGACGTTGCGCCTCGACAGCCGTCATTCCGGCGAATGACTCCAGCGCTGTCGTCGGGTCCGACGTGCCTGAGGCAAGTGCCGCACGAGAGATGGAGTTCTTGGTCGCAGGATCGTTGTGGGAGTGCGGTTTGGACTCATCGACAACAGTCGACGTGGCCGTTGGGGTCGTGCCGCCATGGAACTGCTGCGTCCAGGCCGCATACGCGGGAAATGTCCCGACCGTGAGCGCGACCGTGACGACTGCGATCGAGATGGGCCAGAAATGGCGGTGGCGCAAGATTCGTGACATGTGTTCCCTCTCCCGGATACCCAGCAGTCACAACGAGAGGCGCCGCACAAAAGTCACGCGGAGTTACATCGGGTCCACACGGTCAGGAGATGGCAGACCTGTCGCGCATCTCAGTCCCCTTCGAACCCGCGGTGCCTCGCTCGGTGGACGGAAATGTGCCGAGCCGCTCGACGATGAACCCGCCAGGATAGGACTTCACTCGTTTGAGCTCGTTCGCGTGCAGCGGCGTGCGCCGGGCCGGCATGAACCGCACGACGCGGCCACGCATACGAAGGCTCGCACGCGCAATCCAGACCACCGGCCGTGACGGCACCTTGTAGCCGAAGGCATTGAGCAGATGGGCGTCCATCAAGGCCCGGCTGAACAGATTGGTGCCCTTGGCGAAGATCCGCGGATAGAACGACACCAGCAGCTTGAGGGTCGCATCGGCGACTGCCCGCGCCTTGTCGTCGTAGCCGAAGTGCTCGACTTCGTAAGCGTTGAGCAGCTCTTCGAATTCCTCGAAGTCGGCGGGGATGTCGGTGATGCCCATCAGCTGGCCCATGCGCTGGTAGTAGCGCACCGACGCGAGCTTCTCGATCTCGGTTCCCCGTCGCCAGCCGTAGTCACGAATCCAGCGCTGCGGGATCACGACGAATGTCGCGAGCACATATCGCATGTCGTTGTTCGAGATGTCGTAGCTGCCATGCATCTGGTTCATGCGACGCACGGCAGAACGACCCTTGGGTGACTCCATGCCCTCATCCAGCACCGACTCGAGCACCAACGCCGTGTCATCGTGTCGTCGCTGGGTGTTGGTCGTGAATTCACCGGTGTCGTACAGCAGCTGTCCAATTGACGGCACCGCGTAGGTCCGAAAGAGCGCGAAGCTCAAAGACTGCTGAATGTCCCACGGGAACTCGTGATAGGACACGAGCCGTGAGATTTCCTCGAAGTCGGTCTCCGGGTCAAGTTGAGCGATCTGACGTTGCCAGTGATCACGTTTGATGCGCTCGCTCATGCTTGTGGACTCTAACGTGACAGCGACACTGTCACAATGCTTGGCGGAGGAAGTCCACAATGTCGTCAAGCGCCCGCTTGGCGACCGGTACGACGCCCGGCAGGCTCATGAATCCGTGTATTGCTCCTTGGTACTCCGCATAGCGAACGGGCACGCCGTCAGCTACGAGTGCGTCACGATAGTGGGCACCGTTGTCCAGCAGCGGGTCATGTTCGGCGGTGAGGATGAAGGCCTTTGGCAGGTCGGCATGCGACTCCGCGCGGATCGGGGAAGCGCGGAAGTCTTCGGTTCCGTACGCGTCACCGAGGTAAAGGTGGGCGAAAGCCCGCATGTTGCGCGAAGTCAGCACCGGCGCATCGGCGTTCCGGATCTCCGACGGCCACTTGTCGTACATCTCGACGCCCGGGTAGATGAGCACCTGCGCACGAATGGAAGGGCCTCCGGCATTGCGAGCCAGGAGTGCGACCACGGCGGCAAGGTTCGCACCAGCGCTGTCGCCCATCAGCGCAATGCGCTCACTGCTGATGCCGAGATCGTCAGCGTTCTTGACGACCCATCCAACCGCCTCCTGACAATCCTCGGGGCCAGCAGGAAACACGTCCTCAGGTGCCAACCGATAGTCCGGCGATATGACGACAACGTTGTTGCGCGCGGCGACCCGGCTTGCAAGCCATCCAGATTGCTCGGGGTTGCCCTGTACCCAACCGCCACCGTGGAAGTTGATGACGCACGGCAGTGGGGCGATCGAGCCCTTGGGACGGTAGACGATGGCGCGGCGAGTCCCTCCCCACTCAACGATCTCGACCTCGACACCCTTGTCGACAGAGCCGAAGACCCAGCGCCCTATCGGCGAGCTCTGCAGCTTTCGACGGTCAGCCCTCAGCTGTGCGAAATCCTTGGCTTCCTCCACCGGCGTCGAGATGCGGGTGAGGAGAGCCCCGAAAATTCTGGTACGGAGAGCCATCGAGCTCAACAGCGTGCCTTTCCAGTTTGTCGCCCTTGTAGCGAAAGGTGTCGGCGACCTTGCGGCGACCGTCGATCAGTGTTGCGGTGTCGCCGGAGTTGTTCCACACATCGTCGGCTGCACGTACTGGATCGATTGCCCGCCGCGTCGACCCGGCTGGTTCCCTTTGACGACAGGCTTGTGAGCGTACCTCCGCCGGGGATCACCGGCTTTGGCATCCGGTACTGGCCATGGCCTGCCTCGTCGGTCACGCCAAGCCGTCATAGGCCTGACGATCCTCGGGCACGACCTTCAACAGGCTCGAAGCCTTGTGGAAGGACGTCACGGCGACTCCGGTCGCTGGCTGGCCGGCGGGGCGGACGACGGAGTTGGAACGGCAGTCGGAGCGGCGCTGGAAGCTACGCGTCCGGCTTCACCGTGATGTCTAGCCGGAGGCCTTGAGCGCCCAGGAGCGCAGCGCATCGATGCGCTCCTGCAGTTCGACCGCTGATGCGGCTGTGGCCGCAGGACCTCCACACGCTTGGCGAAGGCGGCTGTGGGTCACCCCATGAGGGGTACCTGTCCGGTGATGCCACGCGCCGACCAAGGCGTGCAGCTCCTTGCGAAGCGATGCACGCCGCTCGAACGCAACATCGGCCGCTGGAGCACCCTTCGGGCCGACCTTGGCTCGCTTGTTCCGCGACTTGCGAAGCAGCTCGGCGACCTGGTCGTGGTCGAGCAGTCCCGGAATGCCGAGGAAGTCGAGCTCGCCATCATCATCGGCGAACACGTCATAGCCGAACTCACCACCTTCATAGACGAGCCGGTCGAACGATGCGTCGCTGCCGAGGGCCCGATATTCGCCGAGCTGGTCCGACGCTCGTTCGTCCTGCTGTGCGCGCGCCATGAGCTCGGCCTCGGCAGCAAACAGATCCGCCTCATCGGCCACGGGTCGCCCGATGACATGATCGCGCTGCGCCTCAAGGTCAGCCGCGAGCGCCAGCAGCACCGGGACGCTCGGGACGAAGATCGATGCCGTCTCTCCGCGCCGACGCGTACGTACGAATCGGCCGACGGCCTGGGCAAAGTAGAGCGGAGTTGCGGTCGTCGTCGCGTAGACGCCCACGGAGAGGCGCGGGATGTCGACCCCCTCGCTGACCATGCGAACGGCGACCATCCACGGAGTCATGCCGGCGGAGAAGTCCGCAATGCGGTCACTGGAGCCGGGCTCGTCCGACAGCACGATTGTCGGATCGGTGCCGGTGATCTGGGTCAGCACCTCGGCGTACTGGCGGGCAGCTTCCTGGTCGCTGGCAATCACGAGGCCACCCGCATCAGGCACGTCGCGGCGCACCTCCATCAACCGCGTGTGCGCCGCCCGAAGGACGGCTGGGATCCAAGAGCCGTGAGGGTCGAGAGCAGTTCGCAGCGCCTGTGCAGTCGCAGCTCGGTCAAGTGGTTCCCCCAACCGTGCCGCGACCTCATCGCCCGCCCGAGTGCGCCAGTGCATCTGACCCGAGTACGCCATGAAGAGCACTGGGCGCACGACTCCGTCGCGCAGAGCGCGACCGTAGCCGTAGGAGAAGTCGGCGACGCTGGAGACCGAGCCGTCATCTCCCGGCGCGTAGGACACGAACGGAATCGGGTTGTCGTCGGAACGGAACGGCGTACCGGTGA
>MTKY01051506.1_pt1 | contig 14647 bp, 10 predicted proteins | sample 1042731 | NCBI WGS metagenome assembly MTKY01 (sample SAMN06212206, study PRJNA360538) | anaerobic digester metagenome | biome: Wastewater treatment plant; material: sludge; isolation source: anaerobic digester fed with sludge from wastewater treatment plant | place: Denmark: WWTP Soeholt ... | reverse complement strand
AATAGTTACGACGTGTGTATAAATCAGGTCGGCCTGGCTGTTGGGCATCAAGCGCAGGCCGTACCACTGACCGGGGCCGCCCACGCTGGGGCCGTCGCCGTTGGTGTCGCCGCCATGCGCGTCGTCGCTCCAACTGGTGATGACGACCGGAGCAGCTTCCGTCCCCTGCGCGCGCAACACGCCCTTGACCACAAAAGCGCAGTTGCTATCGTAAGTGGAGTAACAGTTGCCGCCGAATTGGACGATAGCGCCAGCTTCAAGGGTGAGGGTCACGGCGGGGTCAACAATCACGTTGCAGTTGTGGGCGGTGTAAACGTTGCCTGCGGTCCAGGTGGTGTCAACCGTGACGTTGCCGCAGGCGTCAATCACGGCTTGTGGGTGCGCGGGCGCGTAGGGCGGTGAATGCGAATGAAGTTGCACTGCTAAAGTGGAGGGTACCAGCACTAACAGGATTAGCAACAGCGCCAAAATAAACACTTTGCCATAATTGTAGTTATTCATCGTCTGCCTCCTTACTGAGTTGAGCGATTGTTTTTGCGTGGTGCGTAGCGTGAACGGTAAAAAGGCTTTCGCCAGACCGTTACTTTCGCCGGTACCCATACGCCCCGATGCCGGGTTGCGCGTCGGGGGGGTGCCGTCGAAATCGGTATTCACGTCTGCGCTCGCCCTGGCGTCTCGTATGGCGGACGTGGGGGCCGATGCGATAGTTGTCGCCGGGCGCATGCTCGAAGGTCGGATCGCCGTACACATCGTAGGTTCGGGCAACGCTGGCATCGGCGTGTGTTATGTTATTATCATACCACAGCGTGTGATCGAAAACAAGTGTCTCTTTCGCCGCTATAGGGCTTATCAACGCTCAAACCGAACTCAACCAGACCAGACCGCGATCTATGGCTGTTTCTTACCATTTTGCACCACTTTACGCCATTTTAGCCAGAGCGTTGATAAGCCCTATAAGATAACAGGTACCCATAGCTGGGGGGTCTCCTGATTCAGTGCCTGGATGAAAGCGCCTGCTTGCCTTGCGCGTGATCGGCAGTAGAATATCGCGAAAGGTCAAGGTCAATTGACAGTGTGTAATTGCGTAATGTTTGTGACCGCCTACGATTGGGAGCGCTACCTCGACTTTGCTGACCTGCACCCGAAACATGCCTGAGGCCACATAAAAAGGCCGAGAGCTGAAATGCTCTCGGCCTTACACAAGGAGGAAGATTGACTCTCTCTAGCTGTCTTTAGCATACCACTTTGTCCTTGACTTTACTTGACGCTAACCTTACGCCCATCCATTGAAAACCTTACGCTGGTGGATGAATTGTTATGGCGCACTGCCAATTTTGCACAGTTTGTTGTCTGTGCTACAATCGAATCAGGCTAAAGACTCTTGACCCAATGCACTTAGGAGTTGTGAATATGCCCATCCTCGTTGCCTTACTCGGTTTGGCCGTCGGCGCGTTGGCCTCACACGTTGCTGAAGCGGTGGTGGTAAAGCGACCTTTGGCAAAACCTGTCTGCTCGTTTTGCACCACGCCGTATTCCCCGGTGCAGTGGAGCGCCACACTGGCCCTCGTTGCCGGACAAGGGCGTTGTCGTGCGTGTGGCAAATTCTCCCGTTGGCCACGCCTTATTGGCGAACTCTTCACCGCGCTCAGTTGGGGACTGTTGGTGGGATTGAACGGCCTGCACTTGCGGGTGATCTTCGCCATGCTCACCGTCATTCCCCTTACGATGATTATGGTGACGGATCTCGAAACCAAGCGCGTGCCCAACCTCGTCATGCTACCCGCTATCGGCATTTTGTTGGTAATTGGGATAATTTTCGGCCCGGCTCTGCCCACGCTCACGGCCTGGAAATGGTGGTATGCGCCGGCCGGCGGTCTTGTGGCCTTCATCATCTTGCGCATCTTTGTGACGGCGGGTGTAGCTGCTTTCGGCCCTGGCGCGATGGGCGAAGGCGACATCACCCTGGCGACCTATACCGGTTTGGTGGTTGGCTTTCCCCTGATCATCATCTCACTGCTGTTGATGATTGCCTTTGGCGGCATCGGGGCTGCCGGCGTCGTCATCGCCCGCAAAGGCTCGCTGAAAACGGCGATCCCCTATGGGCCGTTCATCATCCTGGGCTGTGTGACCACCATGCTCTGGGGGCCACAAATCCTGCACTGGTTCCTCACCTGACCACATCCGTAACTCGCAATTCGTAACTCGCAAGGGAGTGTTATGACCTACACATTACGCAATCCCCATCTCGAAGGGAATTCGTTCTTCTGGGAGGGCGGGCTGGTGGGCGTGCTACTCTCACACGGCTATACGGCGACGACGGCGGAAGTTCGGCTGCTCGGCCGCTTCCTGCACGAGCACGGCTACACCGTCTCCGGCCCGCTGCTGCCCGGTCACGGCACGACGCCGCAAGACATGAATCGCTGCCGCTGGCAGACGTGGGCAGAGGCGTTCGAGTCCGCCTACCGCGACCTGGCGGCGCGCTGTGAGCGTGTCTTCGTGGGCGGCGAATCGATGGGTGGCCTGTTGGCACTTTACCTGGCGAGCCAGCATCCTGAAGTCGCCGGTGTCATGGCTTACGCGGCTGCACTCGTCGTGCCCTCCAGCTTTGCGCAGACTTTTTTGCTGCCACTGCTGGCTCCGTTGGGCGTGATCTTGCAGAAAAGGCCGGGTGCGCCGAACACCGCCGACGCGCGCTGGCAGGGATATGATCAAAATCCGTTGCGCGCCACACAGCAGTTGTTCGCCTTGCAAGCCGCGACCCGTGCGCGTTTGTCTGAGATCACACGGCCCATTCTGATCGTACAAGGCCGTCTGGATACTTCAGTCGATGCCTCGGCGCCGGACGTGATCTATCACAGGGTCCGTTCGACCGAAAAACATCTGTATTGGTTCGAGCATTCCACACATTGCGTCTTGCTCGATCAAGAATGGGAAGACGTTGCGGCGCTGACGCTGCGTTTCATGGAAGGGAAGTTGTGATTCTTTCTGGAGGGTGCTATGCCATCTGAAGCGGACCTCAAAGTGTTACAAGCTGACCCGTCGCCGTTTTTCCTGCAGGGCGGTTTGGTCGGAGTGTTGCTGCTGCATGGATTCACCGGCACGCCGCGGGAAATGTGGCCTTTGGGGACGTATTTGCACGAACGCGGCCTCACCGTCTCCGCGCCGTTGTTACCCGGGCACGGTGCCACCCTCGCAGAGATGAATCGAGTCAACTGGCGCGATTGGGTCTCAGGTGTGGAAGTCGCTTATGCTCATCTCAAACAGACGACCACACGATGGTTCCTTGGTGGCTTCTCGATGGGATCGTTGTTGACTCTGTGGATGGCCGCGCACCACGATGACATCGCCGGTATCGCGCTCTATGCGCCAGCCCTACGAATTGCGGACTGGCGTCTCAACTTGACGCCGTTGTTCAGACCTTTTATCCGCAGTTATCCCCAATCCGGTGAATCCGATCTGCATGATCTTGAGGCTGCACGGTGGATGGGAGGATTCTCGCGTTATCCGGTGGGGGCAGCGGCGGAGTTGTGGCATCTGCATCGCCACGTGCTGCGTGATGTATCCTATGTGAGAACACCGGCGCTGGTGGTTTATGCGGAAGGGGATCGCTCGATTCACCCTTCCAGTGGGCCGGAGACGGTACGCCGTCTCTCGCAGCAAACTTCGGTCGAAACCCTGGTTTTGCGCGACTCTGGCCATGCTGTCGTCGCTGATCGGGAATGGGAAACTGTCGCCGAGGCCACCTATCGCTTTGTGCAGCGCCACGCGGAAGGCACTTGAAATGAAAAAGGCTCCTGCACCAGGAGCCTTTCTTGGCGGAGAGGATGGGATTTGAACCCATGGAGCCTTTCGGCTCACGCGCTCTCCAGGCGCGCGCATTAGACCGGACTATGCTACCTCTCCACGAGTGCGGAGATTATAGCATAACCAGACGATTTTACAAGCTTTATGTTGTGAAAAAGCGTCCCGACTTCACAAGTCGGGACGCTGGCTGTCTTGTTAGGCTGCGACAGGAGCTGTCTTGAGTATCGGTGGCTCGACAGGCTCCGCTGCTGTCGGCGCCGGCGTGGGTTTGTCAGCGCGCTTGGGTAATGGCCGTCCTTCGAAGGCGGCTGTGAATTCTTCTGCAGATAGTGTCTCGCGCTCCATCAGGTAATCGACGATGCGATCCATCTGCTCGCGGTGTTCCTGTATAACTGTTTTCGCACGCTCGTAGGCGCGTGTGACGATCTGGCGTACCTCTTCGTCGATCTGGTGGGCCACGGCTTCGCTGTAGTCACGTTGCTCGCCGATTTCCTTGCCCAGGAAGACCAGTTCCTCCTTGCGCCCGTAGACCAGCGGGCCGAGCGAATCGTTCATCCCAAAGCGTGTGACCATGGCACGGGCCATCTTGGTGACCTTTTCCAGATCGCTGGAAGCGCCGGTACTGGCCTCGCTAAAAACGATCTCCTCGGCAGCGCGCCCGCCGAGCGCATAGGCAATATCGTCTTCGATCTTGCTGCGCAAGAGCACGTAGCGATCCTCTTCCGGCAGGGCGATGGTGTAGCCGCCGGCCATGCCGCGCGCCACAATCGACACTTTGCGCACCGGATCGCACTTGGGGAGCACGTGAGCGACCAGGGCGTGCCCGGTTTCGTGGTAGGCGAACACCCGCAGTTCCTCCGGGGAGATCAGCCGGCTGCGCCGTTCTGGCCCGGCGATGACGCGCTCTATGGCTTCGTTGAACTCGCTCATCCCCACGCGCCGCCGTCCCCGTCGCGCAGCGAGGATGGCAGCTTCGTTGACCACGTTTTCGATATCTGCTCCGACCAGCCCCGGCGTGGATTGCGCCAGTTCGGTGAGGTCGACCTCGGCGGCGATGGGTTTGCCGCGTGTGTGGACGCGGAATATCGCTTCGCGCCCGCGTATGTCAGGTTGATCCAGGATAATGCGCCGGTCGAAGCGCCCTGGACGCAGCAGCGCCGGATCGAGGATGTCGGGCCGGTTGGTGGCGGCGACGACGATGACGTTGGTGTCGGTGTCGAAGCCATCCATCTCCACCAGAATCTGGTTGAGCGTCTGCTCGCGCTCGTCGTGCGAACCGCCCAATCCAGCGCCGCGATACCGCCCTACCGCATCGATCTCATCGACGAAGACGATGCACGGGCTGTGCCGCTTGGCCTGGTCGAACAGATCGCGCACGCGGCTGGCGCCCACGCCGACGAACATCTCGACGAATTCGGAACCGGAGATGCTGAAGAAGGGCACACCCGCTTCTCCGGCGACGGCTTTAGCGAGGAGCGTCTTCCCGGTGCCCGGCGATCCCATCAGCAGCATACCTTTGGGGATGCGCGCCCCGAGGTTGATGAATTTCTGCGGTTCTTTGAGGAATTCGACGATTTCCTTGAGTTCTTCTTTGGATTCTTCGATGCCCGCCACGTCTTCGAAAGTGACGGTCGGCCGGTCGCCGGAGAACATCCGCGCCCGGCTTTTGCCGAAGGAGAGCGCCTGGTTGTTAGCGCCCTGGAACTGCCGGATAAAGAAGAAGAAAAAGACGCCAAGCACGATCATCCCCACGGCAGTGATCCCGAAGTTGATCAGTGTGTTCCAATCTGTCGGCTCGGCGAACTCGATTTTGGTCTGCCGGAGCACCGCCTCTTCCAGGCCCAGGGCTTGCAATTGCTCTATCAGCGACGACTCGCGGCCTTTCCGCGAGAGGACCGGCTGCTCCGCCGTTCCGGCGCCAGACGCTGTCTTTTCTTTGTAAACGACCTCCAGCATATCGCCACGTACTGTGATGGTGTCGATCTTGCCAGCCTCTATGTCATCGGCGATCTCGTTGAGCGGAACGGTCGAGGGGGTTGTTCCATTGGATAGATAACTATAGACCAGGAACAACACCGCTGCAGCCACAATAAGGTAAACAAAACTACCGTTACCTTGTTTAGATTTCATGATCGAAAACCTCCTCAGCCCCTTACGGGCCAATCCCCCACGCTATTCTGCGACGTGTATGTTACCACACCGCCTCAGGTTCTTGCAAGGGTATTATACCAGAAAACCGCAGAAATAAGACCACTCTAGTTGTCCTCTTCCCGGCTATTTTACCTGAATAGTGACGATGAAAATGGTGTCATCGGTAACCTGTGTCTGTCCAGCGTCGACGACCGGCATCCGGCCTTCCGGAATGTAGAGGCCCGCGCGGATCTGATATGTGCCCGCGGGCGTGTTCTGGGGAATCAAGACCTGATGGGGGTCATTGACGATCTCGCCAGGCGCCCAGGTGTTGGTGGGGCGGAGACCGTTCATCGGTTCGATGTCTTGTTGTGCGACGGCGGCACTGTAATCCAGCTTGAGCACGTGGATAAAGACCTTGTATGATGACGGGATGGTCTGTAACGCTTGCCAGCGGAACGTGAGACCAATGGTATCACCGGGCCGGTAGGTCAGTTGCGAGATGCGCGCGTCTTCCAACATCACCTGGTTGTCTAGATTCACCTGCAAAAGAATCGGCAGATTTGTCCCGCCGCTGACGGTGAGCGTGATCGTATCGCCGGCGCGTACCTCGGTTCCTGGCTCCGGCATCTGCTTGAGGATGATCCCGGCGGGTTCGGTGCTCCAAACCTGATCGGGGTAGACAAGCAGCCCGTCGGCCTCCAATCCAGCCCGTACATTGACGCTTTGATCGTTAAGATCGAGACCAACGACGTTTGGCAGGATGAGCGCACGGCCCTTTGCCAGCACCACGCTCACGACCGTATCCGCCGGGACGCGGTTGCCAGGCGTGGGCGTCTGTTCCAGGACTGCACCGGGTCGCGCGTCGGTGCTTTCCTTCTCACCAAGGACTTCCAGGCGCAGTTTCTGGCCTTCGAGCAACCGCTGCGCATCCGGCGCGCTCAATCCCGTGAGATTGGGCACACTGACGATTTCGGCGTTGGCGGCAACCGTGGCAGTCGGTGGAACGACGCTTGCAGTCGGCACGACGCCCTGCTGAAAGTACCATTTGCCAACAAAGATATACAGCGGAATCAGTCCAATGACGGCGATGGCAGCCAGACCAATCAACGCCCAAAGCTTGTAATCCGGCCCGATGTGTATGTCGATGGGCTGCGTGCTCTCAGCCTCTTCAGTCGAGACACTGATAGCGGGGGGCGGTGTTAACATTGGGTCGGTATACCCCACGCCGACGGCAGCTTGGGCTTGAGTCTGCTCCACGCCCTGTTGGAGGTAGGCACTCACGGCCATGCCGAGTTGATCCGCGGTGTGGTAGCGCGCCGCCGGGTCCTTGGAGAGCGCCCGACGGACGAGTTGTTCCAGGCCAGGCGGTATGCGTGGATTCAGCGACCGCAGCGGCACGGGTTCTTCCTGGATGTGTTTCAAGGCCAGCGCGGTGGGATCGGGATCGTGAAAAGGCGGCACGCCGGTGAGCATTTCGTACAACATCACGCCAATGCTGTAGACGTCGGTGGCAGGGGTGGGCTGCTTGCCCATCGCCTGTTCCGGGGCGATGTAATGCGGGCTGCCCCACACCACGTCTTCCGGTTCCTCCTGGGGGACATGTTCTTCACCCTGGAATGCCCGCGCGATGCCGAAATCGGCTACTTTGGCCTGGCCTTCATACGTCACCAGGATATTATGTGGTTTCAAGTCACAATGTACGATGCCCGCGCGGTGCGCCAGCCCGACGCCCGCGCAGATCTGGCGCGTCAGATTGAGCGCCTGATTCACGGAAAGGGGGCCATCGCGGCGGATGGACGTCTTGAGGTCCTCACCTTCGACAATTTCCATAACGATGTACGGATGGTTGCCTTCATCCTCCCCAACGTCGTAGATGCGCACGATGTTGGGATGATCCAGCTTCGCCGCCGCCCGCGCTTCGCCCAGGAAGCGCTCGCGAAACGCGGGATCGCTGGCGAACGGTTCGCGCAGGAACTTCACCGCGACGGTACGTTCCAGCAACAGGTCTTCGCCGCGGAAAACGGTCGCCATCCCTCCCGCGCCGACCAGCTCGACGAGGCGATAGCGTTGATTGAGAATGGTAGGTTTCATACCTTGTCGTCTCCTTGAATCTGAGGGTATTCTACCGCAATGGAGGCAAATGGCAATTTGCCACCTACCTGGAAAATACTACAATGAGATTTCAGTGTAAGGAGGAAGAGTGATGAAACGTTGCCCATTTTGCGCTGAGGAAATCCAAGACGATGCCATCAAGTGCCGTTATTGCGGCGAATTCCTGGATGGTCGCGCGCGGAGCGTCGGCCCGGCTTTCTACGCCTTTGGTTATCCGAACTTTGAATATCGTTCATCCATTGAGATTTTTGGATTGCCGCTTATCCATACCGCCCAGGGCATTGACCCTAAAACCGGTATGCCACGGGTGGCGAAAGGAACCATCGCTATCGGTTCCTTAGCTATCGGCATGTTGGCAATCAGCGGGCTGGCCGTGGGCGTGTTTACACTTGGCGGTTTGTCGTTGGGAGTGGCGGCATTGGGCGGCATCGCGATTGGCCTGGCCGGAGCGTTCGGTGGACTGGTGTTCGGCGGCTATCTGGCAACTGGCGGCGTTGCGCTTTCACTGGTTTATGCGCTCGGTGGATTGGCGCTCGCGCCGCACGCCCTCGGCGGCAACCGGCTCGATCCGGAGATGCTGCGGATGTTCGAACGCTGGTTCAATCAAGGATAGCCGATGCAGACCAGGCGCACACAAGTCCGCGCCGAACGCCTCATTAATCGTGAGACGTTCATTCGTCCGTGGCCGGAACTGGGCTTGATCGTCGCCGATAGCTCTTACGACCCCGCCCCAAGTTTGGTCATCGAAGCCGGCGCAGTGGTGGAGATGGACGGCGTGCGTCGCGAAGACTTCGACATGCTCGACCGTTTCATCGTCGCCCACAGCCTCGACCTCGATGTGGCCGTAGAGGCGATGGCGACGCCTTCCCGCGACATCGCGCGGATGCTGGTGGATATCGATGTGAGCCGCGACGCCGTGCTGCGCCTCACGCGCGGCTGCACCGCTGCCAAGCTCGTGGATATCGTCCGCCACCTGAATGTCCTCGAAATGATGGTGGGCCTGACGAAACTGCGCGCCCGGCGCACGCCCGCGAATCAGGCCCACGTCACCAACCGCAAGGAGCATCCCGCGCTCCTCGCCGCCGACGCCGCCGAGGCCGCGCTGCGCGGCTTTGCCGAAGTCGAAACAACCGTCGGGGTTAGCCGTTACGCGCCGCTCAACGCGCTGGCGATTCTCGTCGGCTCGCAGATCGGGCGGGGTGGGGTGCTCACGCAGTGCTCCGTCGAAGAGGCCACCAACCTGCGCCTGGGTTTTCGCGGATTGACCACATACTCGGAAACGCTCTCCGTTTACGGCACGGAGCGCGCCTTCGTAGATGGCGACGACACTCCGTGGTCGAAGGCGTTTCTCAATGCGGCCTATGCCAGCCGTGGCGTCAAGACGCGCTTCACGTCGGGGACCGGCGCCGAGGCGTTGATGGGCCACGCGGGGGGCAAGTCGATGCTCTACCTGGAAGCGCGTTGCCTGCTCGTCACGCGCGGCGCGGGCAGCCAGGGAACGCAGAACGGCTCGATCAGTTGCGTCGCGCTGCCCGAAGCGCTGCCAGGCGGCGTCCGCGCCGTGCTGGCGGAGAACCTCCTCGCGATGATGCTCGGCCTCGAAGTAGCGGCGGGCAACGACGCGCTGGCGTCGCACTCCGAGATGCGCAAGAGCGCCAAGTTGATGCTGCAATTCATCCCCGGTACGGACTTCGTTACGTCGGGCTACAGTTCGATTCCGCGCTACGACAATATGTTCGGCGGCGGCAACTTCGACGCGACCGAGCTGGACGACTGGTACGTAATCCAGCGCGATATGCAGGTCGATGGCGGCATTCATCCTCTGACGGAACCGGACATCCTGCATGTGCGCGAGCGCGCGGCGCGGGCGGTGCAGGCCGTCTTCGACGCCTTCGATTTCGCCAGCATCAGTGAGGTGGAGGTGCAGTCCGCGATCACCGCTTTCACCAGCGAGGACATGCCCGACCGCGACAGGGTGGCGGATATCAAGGCTGCGCAGATGCTGCTCAACGGTCCGATTACCGTGTTGGAGGTCATCAAGGCGCTGGCAGAAGCCGGCTATCACGATGCCGCGTCGAACCTGCTGGAAATGCAGCGCCAGCGCGTCATCGGCGACTATTTACAACCGGCAGGCATCTTCGCGGCAGGCTTTCATGTCCTCAGCGCCCTCACCGATCCCAACGATTACGCCGGCCCCGGCACAGGCTACCGCGTCGAAGGCGAACGCTGGGAGCAGTTGCAGAACATTCCGCAGGCATGGAATCCGCGCGAATGGCGAATGGCGAATGGCGAATGGGCGAATGAGCGAATGGGTGAATCGGCGAATGAGCGAATGGGTGAACCGGCGCATCCAAAATCTAAAATCCAAAATCTAAAATCGGGATGGCTTGAGGATGTGGGCTTGGCGCGGATTGGCACAGACACCGAAGTCGTCATTGCCATTGGGCCGGCGTTTGGGACGGCGATTCAGGAGGCAATCAGTGGGTTGGATTTGCGGGATGTGCTTGGCGCGATGCTGGCCGGGATTGCGGAGGAGGGGGCGCCCGCGCGGATCGTGCGGGTGCACCATACCTCGGACTGCGCCTTCATCGGGCACGCGGGCGCGCAGCTCAGCGGCTCCGGCGTCGCCATCGGCATCCAGTCGAAGGGCACGACCGTCATCCACCAGCGCGACCTGGCGCCGTTAGAAAACCTGGAACTCTTCTCGATGGCGCCGAATATGACGCTGGAGACCTACCGCCAGATCGGGCGCAACGCCGCGCGCTACGCGCAGCGCAAACCGACGTCGCCCGCGCCCGTCAAGATCGACAACACCGCCCGCCTGCGCCTGATCGTGCAGACGACGCTGCTCCATCACTGCGAGACGGAGATGGTGGAGGATAGGCCGCCGGCGGAATTAAGATTTTGTGATTGAAGATGGGGTGATTTAGGAGTTCCCATGTGGGATTCCACACCAACGAGGATGAAAAGGATTTCCTCAACGGATTCAGGAATTTAACGGATATTTTTCCGTTGAATCCGTTCGATCCGTTGAGGCTATTTTTGAAGGAGGGTTGATGATGATTTCTCGCAGCAAAGCTGTCTTGCAACGTCCCGAATTTTCGATGCACCGTGCGTTGTACAAGTCGATGGGCTACAGCGACTACGATTTGGAGCGCCCGTTGATCGGCGTCGCCAACTCGTGGAACCGTGTCGTACCGGGGCATTACAACCTGAATCTGGTCTCGGAATACGTCAAGCAGGGGATTTTCCAGGCCGGGGGCACGCCGGTGGAATTCGGCGTGATGGCCCCATGCGATGGGATCGCGCAGGGGCACATCGGGATGCACTACATCCTCCCCAGCCGCGATTTGATCGCCAATGACGTGGAGATGATGGTGCAGGCGCACCAATTCGACGCCGTCGTGCTGCTGTGTTCGTGCGACAAGATCGCGCCGGGGATGCTGATGGCGGCGGCGCGCCTGGACGTGCCCGCCATCGTCGTGGTTGGCGGCCCGATGGAGGGCGGCTGCATCTTCGACGATCGCCCGGCGGATACGACCTCGCTCACCGAAGGGTTGGGCATGTTGCGGGCCGGCAAAATCGACGAGCAGACCTACACCCACCTGGAAGACGCCGCTGCGCCCACATGCGGTTCATGCTCGTTCCTGGGGACGGCGAACACGATGTGTTGCATCGCCGAAGCGCTGGGGATGAGTCTGCCGGGCAGCGCCACGATCCCGGCGACGCACGCGGACCGGTTGCGTTCGGCGCAGGCGGCCGGGCGGCAGATCGTTGCATTGGTGGAGCAGGGCATCACCGCGCGGATGATCATCAACCAGAAGGGCATCGAGAACGCCGTGCGTCTGGGGACGGCCATCGGCGGCTCGACCAATATGGCGCTGCATCTCCCTGCCATCGCTTATGAGGCCGATCTTGACCTGTCCATGGATGATTTCGAAGTGCTGGCGCGCTCCACGCCGCACATCGCCAGGATGAACCCGGCGGCTCCGCTCAACGTGCCCGACTTCCACGCGGCGGGCGGCGTCCCGGCGGTGATGAAGGAACTGCTGCCTCTGTTGCACGGTGATGCGCTGACCGTGAGCGGTAGGACGGCGGCGGAGAACGTCGCCGGCGCCGTGACGCGCGATCCGCGCATCATCAAGACATTCGCTGAGCCATGGGGGATGGGCGGCGTCGCCGTTTTGCGCGGCAACCTCGCGCCGCATACCGCTATCACCAAACCGGCAGCGATCAAACCGGAGATGCACGCCTTCACGGGCCAGGCGCGCTGCTTCGATTCCGAGGAAGCGGCGAACCACGCCATCCTCGACGGTAAGGTGCAGCCGGGGGAGGTCGTCGTCATCCGCTACGAGGGGCCGAAGGGCGGGCCGGGGATGCGCGAGATGTACATCGCGATGAAGCTGCTCTACGGGCGCGGGCTGGCGCTGAGCACGGCTCTCGTCACCGATGGCCGTTTCTCAGGGACGAACAACGGCTGTTTCGTGGGCCACGTCTCGCCGGAGGCGGCGGAGGGCGGGCCGCTCGCGGTGGTCGAGGACGGCGACACGATCACCATCGACATTCCCAATCGCGGGCTACACCTGCACGTCACCGACAGTGAGATTGCTGCGCGGCTGGCGAAGTGGCAGCGCCCGGAGCCGAAGATCAAGCGCGGCTATCTGGCGTTGTACAGCCGTCTGGCGGAGTCGGCAGATAAAGGGGCGATCATCCGGCACAAATGAAACAGAAGACGATCTATAGTGCAACAGGCCAGTCGCTCGATGCCTTGAATATGGAAGCCGTCCTGGCAGGTCAGTTGACGACGGAAGACTTCCGCATCAGCGCGGAGACGCTGCGCGCGCAAGCCGATGCCGCCGATGCCGCGGGGTACGCTCCCCTGGCGGAGAACTTCCGCCGCGCCGCCGAATTGACTGACATCTCCAACGAGGAGGTGCTGGCGATGTACAACACGCTGCGGCCCGGTCGCACGACGTACCGCGAATTGCTCGCGCTCGCCGAACGCCTCGAACGTGATCATGCGGCCCCGTTAACCTCCGCCCTCGTGCGCGAAGCGGCGGAGGTTTACCTGGCGCGCGGCCTTGTCGAAGCGGCATCAAGCAAGAAATAGATTAAGCAGATTTGAATCTGCTTAATCTGCTTAATCTGCTAAATCTGCTGACAGAATCTTATGTGAGTTTTGCCAGCGCCGCGCGGACGGGCGGGAAATCCGCCAGCGCGCCGGGCTGCGCCGCGCCCCACACCGTACACAGATGCCCCAACATCCGCTCCCCGCGATACTGCTGCGCGTAGTCGATCAGCCGCTCCGTGGATTCGACGTTGCGCCAGCCGCCGGGCAAGACGCGGAAGCCTTTCTCCAGGAACAACGGGATCGACGGATAGCCATCGCACAGCTCGTAGTGCCAATCGCAGATGATGATGTCGGTGGGGATCATATCGATGGCGGGGTGGGTGCCGTTCGCAGCGGCCTCCCACTCACCGTAACCGGTAGTCTCCGCATCCAGCAAACGGTCGCCCCACATCAGCATCTCGACGCCGCGTTTATCGACGAGGTGCGCGTGGTAGTCGTTCACCGCTTGCGCGAACAGCCGCGCCGGATCGTGGCCTTTGCAGCGTGGGCAGTGCTCCGAGGCGATGAGGAAGACTTCATCCATCCCCACGTGAAGCGCATCGGCCTCGAAAACGTCGATCAACTCATCGAACAGCTCGAAGATGATCGGGTTGACCTCCGGGTGCTGCGGGCACCAACTGCGGCAGTAGATGTTCTCGTTGTCCGGGAACTGGCCCGGCGTTTCGTCGAACTGTGGATACTGGATCAGCAGCGGGAACGTAGTTTCGCTCCACGATTGGTGGCCCAGGCATTGGAACTGTGGGATCAGCCGGACGCCGTGCGCGCGGCAGACCTTGACCAGCGCGCGCACACGATCTGCCGTGATTGGGTTTGCGGCGCGCAATTCCGGGTGGGAGACGTAAGCGTAGCTGTAGTTGATCTCCGTCATCAGCACGTTGATGCCTATGCCGGCCAGGGTGGGGACTTCGCCTGCCAGCGCGTCCATCTGCGCGTTGTCACCGACAATCAAATGGATGCCCAGCCAGGGAGCGGCGCTTTTTGTGGTTACGTTTGTCATCGGTTTACCTCCTTAAAAGTGGGATGGCGGATTGTAATCCGCCGCAAGCACAACTTATAGTGTGAGTATAGCACCAAGTTCCACAGGGTCAAAGGCAAAAATCGGGCAAAACAAGACGGCCCGCCGAATAACGCGGGCCGTTCGTGATACCCCTGCCGCGATTTGAACGCGGGCCACCGGCTTCGGAGGCCGATGCTCTATCCAACTGAGCTACAGGGGCGGGTAACTAAAGTGAATTTTACCACAAAACTTAAAAATGGGCGAATGAGCGAATGGGCGAATGAGCGAATGGGCGAATGGGCGAATGGGCGAATCAGCGAATGGGCGAATGAGCGAATGGGCGAATCAGCGAATCAGCGAGTCGGCGAATCTACTTCTCTATCTTCACTCTTTACTCTTTACTCTTTACTCTTTACTCTTTACTCTTTACTCTTCATTCTTCACTCTTCATTCTTCACTCTTCATTCTTC
>MTKY01053938.1_pt1 | contig 14654 bp, 12 predicted proteins | sample 1042731 | NCBI WGS metagenome assembly MTKY01 (sample SAMN06212206, study PRJNA360538) | anaerobic digester metagenome | biome: Wastewater treatment plant; material: sludge; isolation source: anaerobic digester fed with sludge from wastewater treatment plant | place: Denmark: WWTP Soeholt ... | reverse complement strand
GCGCGCGCTCGGGGGCGCGCCCGTGAGCAGGCTGCGCTCGCGCGCCTGGCGATCTTGCAGCACATCGCGCAGCACCGTCAGCATGGGCCAGCCCGTAAGGCGCGCCAGCCGCACGAGCTCTTCGAGCGTGTCGAGATCCCAAGCATGGAGCCGGTCTACGAGGCTGCTGAACACCTGCTGGGTGGCCACGGCGTCGGCCAGAGCGCGATGGGCATCTTGCAGTTCGATGCCCAGCATCTCGGCCAGCGTGCCAAGGGCATAGTTCTGGGCGTTGGGCAGCAGGATAGTGGCCAGCTCAAAGGTGTCGAGGGGCAGGTTGTTGAGCACCAGACCTTGCTTGCGCAAAAAGAGCAGGTCGTTCTCGATGTTGTGGCCCACGATGGGATGGCTGCGCACAAAGCGCAGGATCGGCCCGCGCAGCTCCTCGAGGGCCGGCGCGCGGCGCACATCCTCCTGGGTAATGCCGCTCAGTTGCTCGATCTTGAGCGAGATACGCCGGTCGGTGTGCACAAAAGAGCTGTAGGTTTCGAGCACCTCGCCATCGCGGAACAGCACCAGGCCGATCTCGGTCACTTGGTCGCGCTGCCGGTCGAGGCCAGTGAGCTCCAGGTCGAGGGCTACATAGGTCTGAGCCATCTGACATCCATCTTTGCTGAGGAGTGCCTGCTGATTATAGCAGGCCCGCGCGGCCCCTACCAACCGCCGGCAACCGGGCGCAGCGTGGCGTCAGGGCGCTGCTGGCGGGCGATCTTTGACAGGCTGTGCCAGCCATGCGATACTGGCCGCTGCATCATCACCGCTCGGAGAGACCCCATGCTGCGTATCGGCGATCAACGTCTGGCCCCCAAGCTCGTCGTGTTTGACAAAGACGGCACGCTGATCGCCTTTGACGCGATGTGGCACGCCTGGTATGACCGCCTCATCGCCTCGCTGCAGTCGCGATTGACGTTCACGGCTGAGGCGCTCCTGGGCCTGGCCGGCACGCTGGGCTATGCAGCCGATACGGGCGAGTGGGATCCTCAAGGGCCGCTCACGCTGGCGTCAACCATCGAGGTCGAGCTGCTGGTGGCCAGCCAGCTCTACCGCTACTTGGGCCTCACCTGGAACGAGGCGCTCGAACAGGTGCTGTTGGCCGCCCAGGATGCGCGTGGCGAGCTCTTTCGCCAGGACCTGCTCGAGCCGCTCGGTGATATCGCCGCCCTGCTGAGCGCGCTGCGGGCCGTGGGCCTCAAGGTGGCGTTGGCCACCGCCGACACGCGCGTGCCCACGCAGCACGCCCTCGATGCGCTGGACATCGCCGACCTGTTCGACACGGTCGTGTGCGGCGATGATGGCATCGCCGTCAAGCCGGCGCCAGATATGGGGCTCGAAGTGTGCCGACGCCTGGGCGTGGCCCCAGCCGAGGCGGTCATGATCGGCGACACCACCTCTGACCTGCAGATGGCTCGCAAAGCGGGCTTTGGCTGGGCGGTGGCGGTGGCCACGGGCGCCTCTACCCGCGACGATCTGGCGCCGCTGGCCGACCTGGTCATCTCTGGGCTGCACGAGATCGAGGTGCTGCCTTGACCGAGCGAACGCCTCGCTATGGCGGCTACATCTTTGATCTCGACGGCACCATCTACCTGGGCGAACAGCTGATCGCAGGCGCCCAAGAGACGGTGGCCTGGCTGCGACGGCACGGCCGACCGGTCGTCTTCCTCTCGAACAAGCCCCTGGAGCCGCGCAGCGCCTATGCCGCCAAGCTGACGCGACTGGGCATTCGCGCCACCGAACAGGACGTGGTGAACTCGACGCAGGCGTTGATGGCCTATCTGCGCGCCGAGCGCCCTGGAGCGCGGCTGTATGTCATCGGCGAGCCCGCCCTGCTGGCCGAGTTTCAGGCTGAGGGGTTCGTGCTCACCGAAGCGCTGGGCGAGATCGACATCGTGGTGGCCGCCTTTGACCGCACCCTCACCTACGCCAAGCTCAACACGGCCTACCAGGCCCTCATGCGGGGAGCCGGCTTTGTGGCCACCAACAGCGACCGTTCTTGTCCCATCGAGGGCGGGGCCATTCCCGACTGTGCCGGCGTGATCGCCTTTCTGGAGGCCACCACTGGCCGCGCCTGTGAGCTGATCGCCGGCAAGCCTTCGCCGCTGATCCTCAGCGCCGCCCTGAGCCGGCTGGGCGTGCCCCGTGACGCCGTGCTGATGGTGGGCGACCGTCTCGGCACCGACATTCGCATGGGCACCGAGCTGGGCCTCGACACGGCGCTGGTGCTCACCGGCGTTACCACTCGTGAGATGCTGGCCGACAGCCCAGCCCACCCCGTGCATATCCTCGACAGCGTCGCCGACATCCCCTGAAGCCATCGCATCTAGGCTGTTTGGCCGATTTGCATCTCGATTCTGAATGCTGTATATTGGTGCGTAGTTGGCAGTCTGTGCCGGTGAGTGCTAACTGTCACAGGGTATAGCGTGGCGCGCCGGCTGGCGACGCGCGACGGCAGAATCACACTGGGAGGTTGGTAGACATGTCGATGAACTTGAAGCCGTTGGGCAACAGAATCGTTGTCGAGCCCTCTGAGGGCGAGGCCAAGACGGCTTCGGGCATCATCCTGCCCGAGACCGCCAAGGAAAAGCCGCAAGAGGGCGTGGTCGTGGCTGCTGGCCCCGGCCGCCGTCTGGATAGCGGCGAGCGCGAGCCGCTGGACGTCAAGGTTGGCGACAAGGTGCTCTATGCCAAGTACGGCGGCACCGAAGTCAAGGTGGGCGGCAAGACGCTGCTCATCCTGCGCGAAGACGACGTTCTGGCCGTCATCGGCGAATAGCCTTAGCCACATCATCAGGAGGTAAGCTGGAAATGGCCAAGCAGTTGCAGTTTTCCGACGAGGCTCGTCGTAGCCTCAAGAAGGGTCTCGACATGCTCGCCCAGGCGGTGGGCACCACCCTTGGCCCCAAGGGCCGCAACGTGGCCCTCGACAAGAAATGGGGCGCCCCCACTGTCACCCATGACGGCGTGACCGTTGCCAAAGAGATCGAGCTGGAAGACCCCTACGAGAACATGGGCGCCCAGCTCTTGAAAGAGGCCGCCACCAAGACGAACGACGTGGCCGGTGATGGCACCACGACCGCCACCGTTCTGGCCCAGGCCATCGTCAACGAAGGCATGAAGAACGTCGCCGCTGGCGCCAATGCCATGCTGCTCAAGCACGGCATCGAGGCCGCCAGTGAGGCGGTGGTGAACTATATCAAAGACTCGGCCCGCTCCGTCGATACTCGCGAGGACATCGCCAACGTCGCCGCCATCTCGGCCGCCGACAAAGAGATCGGCAACCTGATCGCCGAGGTCATGGACAAGGTCGGCAAGGACGGCGTCATCACCGTCGAAGAGTCCAAGGGCCTCGAGTTCGAGATCGAGTATGTCGAGGGCATGCAGTTCGATCGCGGCTACATCTCCCCCTACTTTATTACCAATGCCGAGACGGGCGAGGCCGCGCTCGAGGACCCCTACGTGCTCGTGCACGACAAAAAGATCTCCTCTGCTGCTGACATGGTGCCCCTCCTCGAGAAGATGGTCCAGTCTGGCCGCCGCAACCTGCTGGTGGTCGCTGAGGACATCGAGGGCGAGGCCCTGGCCACGCTGGTGCTCAACAAGCTGCGCGGCGTCATGAACGTCGTGGGCGTCAAGGCCCCCGCCTTTGGCGACCGCCGCAAGGAAATGCTGCGCGACATCGCCATCCTCACCGGTGGCCAGGTGATCACCGAAGAGATGGGCCGCAAGCTCGAGACCGCTCAGTTGAGCGACCTGGGCAGCGCCCGCCGGGTGGTCGTCGACAAGGACAACACCACCGTCATCGAAGGCATGGGCTCCGAGGCCGAGATCAAGGGCCGCATCGAGCAGATCAAGGCCCAGATCGAGAGCACCACGTCCGACTATGACCGCGAAAAGCTGCAGGAGCGCCTGGCCAAGCTCTCGGGCGGCGTTGCCATCATCCGTGTTGGCGCGGCCACCGAGGTCGAACTGAAAGAGAAAAAGCACCGCGTCGAGGACGCCCTGTCGGCCACCCGCGCGGCGGTTGAAGAGGGCATCGTGGCTGGTGGTGGCGTGACCCTGATCAACGCCATCTCGGTGCTCGACAACGTCAAGCTGCCTCTGGGCGACCAGAACACCGGCGCCCAGATCTTCCGCCTGGCCCTTGAGCGGCCCATGCGCGGCATCGTCGAGAACGCCGGCCTGGACGGCGCTGTGGTGATCGCCGAGATCCGCCGCCGCCAGAAGGAGACGGGCGATTCCGCCATCGGGTTCGACGTGCTGGCCAACGAGTACGTGGACATGTACGCGGCCGGCATCATCGACCCGTGCAAGGTGACCCGTTCGGCCGTGGAGAACGCCGCGTCGATCGCGGCCATGATCCTGTCGACCGAAGCCCTGGTCACCGACATCCCCGAGCCCGAGCCCCCCGCTCCGGCCACGCCGCCAGGCGGCGGGATGTACTAGTCCCGGTGAATAGCAGAGGCCCCCGCAAGGGGGCCTCTTATTGTATCGGGTGGCTGCCTTGGGGCGCAGGCCGCAGGTTGCCAGCTGCTATTTGGTGGTGATCTTGATAGTGCGCGGCTTCATCTCCTCTTGCTTGGGGAGGACCAGCGTGAGCACGCCCCGATCAAAGGTCGCTTCGGCCTTGTCAGCCTGCACCGGAATGTTCAGCCGCAGCACGCGCTGAAACTTGCCGTAGGGACGCTCCTGTGCGGCATAGTCGACGTTCTCCACCGGGCCGGGCACCTCGCCTTTGATGGTCAGTGTCTCGCCCTCGATGGTGATCTCGACGCCCTCAGGCTTGACGCCCGGGACCGATGCCATGATCACCAGCTCCTCATCGGTGGTGTATACATCGATGGGCAGCTCGCAGCGAGCCTCGGCCACCGTCCACCGTGGACCTGAGCGCACCATGCTGTCTTCAAACAGCCGATCCATGGCCTCTCGCAGGTTCATCAGATCCTTGAATGGCTCCCAACGTACCATAGACATGGTCGTTACCTCCGCAATGCGTAATGCTACTTGGCAGTGATTTGCACGGTCTTGGGTTTGACCTCTTCCGGCTTGGGAAGGGTCAGTGTCAACACGCCATTCTCGAACTCAGCCTTGGCCTCGCCGGTCACGCCATGGGGCAGCGCAATCGACCGCTGAAAGCTCGCCGTGCGGCGCTCACGGTGGATATAGTTGCGCTTCTCCTCTTCCCTCTCTGACCGCGCCTCGCCCTTGATGGTGAGGGTGTCGCCCAGCAGTGTGACATGAATATCCTCGGCTGCAAAGCCGGGCACCGCTGCCCTCACCACCACCGTGTCTTCGGTCTCGTACAGGTCCAGGGCAGGGCGCTGCTCGCCGGCTTCGCCGAGACCGACGCGGTAAAAGGCATCGTCAAAGAGGCGATCAACGGCCCGCTGCAGCGTCCACAGGCTGCCAAACGGCGTACGAACAGGCAATCGCTCCATCGGTTCACCTCCACTATGAATGAGTTATCGACCGCCCCTAGTATACCAGGGGTGATAGCCTATGTCAAGTCCTTCTTATAGGCAAATCATCTCAAAGTTGAGTCTATCTCTATCAACTTACTTGACGAAACCCTTGGTGATGCGCTATAATGGCTGCGAGATACAGAGCTCGTGAGCTGCGGAGTCGTTCTGCATGGATTACAAAGACTACTATCGCATCCTGGGTGTCAAGAAGGGGGCCTCGGAAGACGAGATCCGCAAGGCGTATCGCAAGCTGGCCCGCAAGCACCACCCCGATGTGAACCCCAACGATCCCGAGAGCGAGCAGCGCTTTAAAGAGATCAACGAGGCCTACGAGGTGCTGCAGGATCCTGAAAAGCGCGCCAAATATGACCGCCTCGGCGCCAACTGGCAGCAGTATCAGCAAACCGGCGGCGACCCCGCCGACTTTGACTGGACCCAGTGGTTCGGCGGCGCCGGCGCAGCGCCAGGAGGCGGCCGCGTCTATACCGAGCAGTTCGACCTGAACGACCTGTTCGGCAACAGCGGCTATTCGGACTTTTTCCAGCGCATCTTTGGCGACCTGCGGGGCGCGAGGGCGCGGGCTGGGGGCGCCTCGTACAGCCAGGCCGGGCAAGACCTGGAGCAAAAGGTCGACGTGAGCCTCGAAGAGGCTTATCAGGGCACCATGCGCATTCTGCAGGTCAATGGGCGGCGACTCGAGATTCGCATTCCGCCCGGCGTCAAAGAGGGTTCACGCGTGCGCCTGGCCGGCGAGAGCCTGCCAGGCGGCAACGGCGGTCGCGCCGGCGACATCATCCTGCGCATCGCGGTGCTGCCTCACGAGCGCTATCGCCGCGAGGGCAACGATCTGCACGTCACCCAGCCCGTCGATCTCTATACCATGGTGCTGGGCGGCGAGGTGGTCGTCGACACCCTCAAAGGCAGGGTGTCGCTCACCGTGCCGGCAGAGACGCGCGCCGGGCAGACCTTTAGGCTGCGGGGCCGAGGCATGCCGGTGCTACGCCGTGAAGGCGAGTTCGGCGACCTGATTGTTGAGGTGGCGCCGGCTTTGCCGCGCAACCTGAGCGACGAGGAAAAGGATCTCTTTCGTCAGTTGGCCAGGCTACGAGCCTAGGCGGCGAGTTGAGGCGCACATATGACACATAGCATTCGCGTGGCCGTGATCGTGTTGGTTCTAATCGCGCTGGTTGGGTGCACGTTGCCGCTGCGCCTTGCCAACAGCCTGGCGACATCGGTGGGAGAGGCCACGACGGGCCAGAGCGCCCAGCAGGCGCCCCCCACGCCCAGCCCTGCACCCACCAGGCAGCCGCTGCTGCCTGCGGCGCAGGTTGAGGCCGGCCAGGGCGCAGCTCCCAGCGTAGCCGACGAGGAGGGCGACCAGGCGTTTGATGCCGACGAGCTCCTGACCATCGAAGTGTACGAGCGCGTCAGCCCCTCGGTCGTCTATATCACCAGTCGCGTCATCACCATGGGGTACTTTGGCGCTTATCCGTCTGAAGGCTCGGGCTCGGGCTTTGTGATCGACCAGCAGGGCCACATCGTCACCAACAACCATGTCGTCGAGGGCGCCGACAGCATCGAAGTGCTCTTGTTCGACGGCACCAACATCGCGGCGTCGGTGGTAGGGGTCGATCCGGAGAACGATCTGGCCGTCCTCAAGGTGGATGTGAGCTCCGACAAGCTCATGCCCGTGGATACCAGCTTTGACGGCGAGCTGCGCGTGGGGCAGCGCGCCATCGCCATCGGCAACCCCTTTGGCCTCGGCTGGACGTTGACGACGGGCGTGATCAGCTCGCTGGGGCGGCCGCTGCAAGAGTCCAACGGTCTGACGGTCTATAACGTGATCCAGACCGATGCGGCCATCAACCCGGGCAACTCGGGGGGGCCGCTGCTCAATTCGCGCGGTCAGCTCATCGGCGTCAACACCGCCATCCGTTCGGGGGCCGACAATATCGGCTTTGCGGTGCCCATCTCGACCGTCAAGCGCATCGTGCCCGAGCTGATCGCCAACGGGCGCTATCCGCACCCCTCCATCGGGGCGGTGGGCTATAGCATCTTTCCCGAGTTTGCCGACCGGTTCGAACTGCCGGTGGACCACGGAATGCTGATCGTGCGCGTCGACGCCGATGGCGCTGCCGACGCAGCCGGCCTGCGCGGCGCCACGCGCCAGGCCTATGTGGGGCGCACGCCCATCTACCTTGGCGGCGATATCATCGTCGGCCTGAACGAATATCACATCGACAGCAACGAGACCCTGCTCGAGGTGCTCGAGACCAAGATGCGCGTTGGCGATGAGGTGACGCTCACCTACTACCGCGATGGCCAGCAACAGCAGGCCACTGCCGTGCTGGGCGAGCAGGCGTCAGACTAGCAACCGTAGCCAGACACAGAGGAAGAGCCTATGGATGACAACAGACTGCCCGAAGACGAACCGATCTATGTGATCAGCGTTGCAGCCAGGCTGGTGTGCATGCATCCGCAGACCCTTCGGTATTATGACCGCATCGGCCTGATGCGGCCGAGTCGCACGTCGGGGCGCACCCGCCTCTACTCGCGCAGCGATGTCGATCGCCTCCTCAAGATCAGCCGGCTCACCGATGACCTTGGCGTCAACCTGGCCGGCGTCGAGGTGATTCTGAACATGACCGAGCGCATGGAAGAGCTGCAGAACGAGCTCGATCGCATGCGCGAGCAGGCCGAGGCCGAGATCGCCAGGCTACGACAGCGGCTGCGCGACGCGTTGGGCCATGAGGAAGAACAAGAGACTGTCATCAATGTGCGTGTCCGCGAGATCAAAGCAGGCGTCGAGGAGGATGCCCCATGACCGCGAACAGTGTTCTGCAAGAGCTGGCCGCCTACCGCAGCGTCAACAACATTCTAAGCATCTATCTGGACACCGACCTGAGGAGCAAATCCAAAGAGGCCGTGCGCCTGATGCTGCGCGATCGTCTGCGCGGCATAGAGCAGCACGTGCCAGCCGGGCTGTTGCAGCGTTTGGCCGACTATCTCGACTTTGAGTTCGACTGGCGTCCCCGCGGGCTGGCCCTCTTTGTCAGCGAGGAGCTGTGGCAGGTGATGCCCTTGCCGGTTGCTGTGCCGGCGCAGGCCGTGTGGGCGGCGCAGGCCTATGTGCGGCCCCTGTCAGACGTCATCGACCGCTTTGGCGCCTACAATGTCGCCCTGATCGACCGCCAGAGCCTGCGTGTCTTTGCGGTGCGCATGGGCGAAATCCAGGCGCAGACCGAGGCGCTGGGCGAGGCGCTCAAGCGCCACAGGCAAGGGGGTTGGTCGGCGCAGATCTACCAGCGCAGGCAAGACAACCTGGCCATACACAACCTCAGGCAGGCCGCCGAGGCGCTCGAAGCGTTCACCGAGCAGGCCGGCGTGCACCGGCTGGTGCTGGGCGGCAGCCCCGATGTGCTGGTGCAGTTTCGCGAGGTGCTGCCGCGTCACCTGCAAGAGCAGATCGTGGGCGAGTTCGTCGCCGACATCTCGGCCTCGACGCACAAGGCGCTGCAGCTCTCGCTCGACGTGGCGCAGCAGGCCGATCTGGCGCAAGAGCAGGCGTTGGTCCAAGAGGCCATCACCGCCGCGAACAAAGGCGGCCAGGGCGTGATCGGCATGGCCGACACCGTCTACGCGCTGCATCAGGGCCGCGCGCGGCTGCTGCTGGTCAGCGACACGTTCCACGGACAGGCGCAGGTGTGCGGCCATTGCGGCAGTGTCAGCGTCGAGGCGGCCGCAACGTCGCCTGGCGAGTGTCCGCTATGCGGCCACGATGCCGTGGTGGCGGTGGACGATGTGGCCAACCTGGCCGTGCGCAAGGCCCTCGAAACCGGCGCTACGGTCAACATTGTGCGCAACAATGCCGAACTCGACGAGGCCGGCGGGATGGCCGCCCTATTGCGTTACTGACGACAACCTACTGTTGGAGCAAGCATAGATGTCGATGGATCTGAACCGCTATACCGAAAAGGCCCGCGAGGCCATCATCCAGGCGCAAGACCTGGCGCAGCGCGATAACCACAGCCAGGTGCTGGTGGAGCATCTGCTGGTGGCGCTGCTAGAGCAGCACGACGGCGTGGTGCCTCAGATACTGCTGCAGATGGACGTGCCGCCGCGCGCTCTGTTGCAGCGCCTAACCCAAGAGCTGGCGCGCCAGCCCAAGGCCTATGGCGCCGCGCAGGTCTATCTTTCGCGCGAGCTGGCGCGGGTGATGGCGGCCGCTGAAGAGCACGCGCAGCGCATGCGCGATGACTATATCTCCACCGAGCACCTGCTGCTGGCCATCATGGATGCCCCTGGCGCCGCCAGCGAGGCCCTGCGCGGCGTTGGTGTTACGCCCGAGCTGCTGTTGCGGTTGCTCTCGGCCGTCCGCGGCGGCCAGCGTGTCACCGACACCTCGCCCGAGGGCACCTACCAGGCGCTGGCCAAGTATGCTCGCGACGTCACCGAGCAGGCCCGCCGCAACAAGCTCGACCCGGTCATCGGCCGCGATGAAGAGATTCGTCGCGTGGTGCAGGTGCTCTCGCGCCGCACCAAGAACAACCCGGTGCTGGTGGGCGAGGCCGGCGTGGGCAAAACGGCCATCCTCGAGGGGCTGGCCATCCGCATCGTCAAGGGCGACGTGCCCAAGGGCTTGCGCGACAAGCGCGTGGTCTCGCTCGACCTGGGCGCGCTGGTGGCCGGCGCCAAATATCGTGGCGAGTTCGAAGAGCGCCTCAAGGCGGTGCTCAAAGAGGTGCAGGATTCGGACGGGCAGATCATCCTGTTCATCGACGAGTTGCACACCGTGGTGGGCGCCGGCGCTGCCGAGGGCTCGCTGGACGCTTCGAACATGCTCAAGCCCCTGCTCTCACGCGGCGAGTTGCACTGCATCGGCGCCACCACCATCAACGAGTACCGCAAGTACATCGAAAAGGACCCGGCGCTCGAGCGTCGCTTCCAGCCGATCTTTGTCGATGCGCCCAGCGTCGAGGAGACCATCAGCATCCTGCGCGGCCTCAAAGAGCGCTATGAGGTGCACCATGGCGTGCGCATCCAGGATGGCGCCCTGATCGCCGCGGCCACACTGTCAGACCGCTACATCGCCGACCGCTTTCTGCCCGACAAGGCCATCGACCTGGCGGACGAGGCGGCTGCGCGCCTGCGTATGGAGATCGACAGCTCGCCCGTCGAGATCGACGAACGCGAGCGTCGCCTGGTGCAACTGCAGATCGAAGAGCAGGCGCTCAGCCAGGAGCGCGACGATGCCTCCAAGGAGCGCCTCGAGCGCATCCGCCAGGAGATCGCTGGCCTCAAAGAGGAACTGGCCGCCCTGCGAGCGCGCTATGAGCGCGAGCGGCAGGCCATCAGCGAGGTGCAAGAGGCGCAGGCCCGCCTCGAAGAGCTGCGCGGCGACGCCGAACGCGCCGAGCGCGACGGCAACTATGAGCTCGCGGCCAGGCTGCGCTATGGCGACATCCGCGAACTGGAGCAGCGCCTGGCCCAACTCGAACAGCACAGCCAAGACCAGGCCATGCTGCAGCAAGAGGTCACCGAGCAGGATATCGCGCACATCGTCTCGCGCTGGACGGGCATTCCCGTCACGCGCCTGCTCGAGGGCGAGATCGAAAAGCTCATCCACATGGAAGAGCGCCTGCACGACCGTGTGGTGGGTCAAGACGAGGCCATCCGCGCCGTGTCGAATGCTGTACGACGGTCGCGTGCGGGCCTGCAAGAGCACCAGCGGCCCATCGGCAGCTTTATCTTCATGGGGCCCACCGGCGTCGGCAAGACCGAGCTGGCACGCGCCCTGGCCGAGTTCCTGTTCGATGACGAGCGCGCCATCATCCGCCTGGATATGAGCGAGTATCAAGAGCGCCACACCGTGGCCCGCATGATCGGCGCTCCGCCGGGCTATGTGGGCTATGACGAGGGGGGTCAGCTCACCGAAGCGGTGAGGCGACGACCCTATGCGGTGGTGCTCTTTGACGAGATGGAAAAGGCCCATGCCGAGGTGTTCAACGTGTTGCTGCAGATCCTCGACGAGGGCCGCCTGACCGACGGCAAGGGCCGCACGGTCAGCTTTAGCAACACCGTGGTGATCATGACGTCCAACATCGGCAGCCAGTGGATCAGTGAACTCGGCGGCCGCGACGATGCCCTGATGCGCCAGCGGGTGACCGAGGCGCTGCGACAGCGCTTTCCGCCCGAGTTTCTGAACCGCATCGATGAGACGATCATCTTTCACGCCCTCACGCGCGAACACATCGCGCAGATCGTGGATATCCAGCTACACCGGCTGGCCGCACTGCTGGGCGAGCGTGGGCTGGCCCTCGAGGTGACGCCGGCCGCCAGGCAGGCGCTGGCCGACGAGGGCTATGATCCGGTATATGGCGCCCGGCCGCTCAAGCGCACCATTCAGCGCCGCGTCCAAGACGCCCTGGCGCTCGAGCTGCTGCAAGGCCGCTATGCCGAGGGCGATACCATAGTCGTCGATCACGACGGGAATGGCTTTGCATTCCGCGCCGCCGAACCAGCGGCGGCCAACACGCCGGCTCAGGCCGGCCCGTCATCCCATACATAGAGGTGACCATGTTCAACTTTGAGCGATTCTCTGAGCAGGCGCAACGCCTGGTGCAGCGCGCCTATGAGGTGATGGTGCGCCATCGCCACGCGCAGCTCGATGCCGAGCACCTGGCCCTGGCCATGCTCGAGATCCCCGATGACACCGTACACGGGGCGCTGGATGAACTGAGCGTCGACCGCGACCAACTGCGCAACCAGCTCGAAGAGCTGCTGCAGGCCGGCGTGGTCTCGGCCTCGGGTGTGATCCAGCCCCAGCAACTGTACATCACGCCGCAGGTGCACCGCCTGTTGCAGCTCGCCACCGAAGAGGCGGCGCGCCTCGGCGACAAGCTCATCTCGACGCAGCACATCATGCTGGGCCTGCTCAAGGGCGGTTCGTCGCGTGTCGCCAGGCTGTTCGCCGATGCGGGCATCACCTACGAGGCGTTCGACGCGGCCCTGCGCCAGGCTGGCCCGGCCAAGGGCGCAGAAAGCCCGGCGTCGCTGGATGATCTCAAGACCCTGAAAAAGTACAGCAGAGACCTCACTACAGCCGCCAAAGAGGGCAAGCTCGACCCGGTCATCGGCCGCGATGCCGAGATTCTGCGGGTGCTGCAGGTGCTCTCACGGCGCACCAAGAACAACCCTGTGCTGATCGGCGAGGCTGGCGTGGGCAAGACGGCCATCGTCGAGGGGCTGGCGTCCAAGATCGTGGCGGGTGACGTGCCCGAGCCGCTGATGAACCGTCGTGTGCTCTCGCTCGACCTGGGCGCCATGCTGGCCGGGGCGCGCTTTCGTGGCGAGTTCGAGGAGCGGCTCAAGGCCGTCCTCGACGAGGTCAAGCAGGCCGAAGGCCGCGTGATCCTGTTCATCGACGAGCTGCACACGGTGGTGGGGGCGGGCGCCGCCCAGGGCGCCATCGATGCCTCGAACATGATGAAGCCGGCCCTGGCGCGCGGCGAGCTGCAATGCATCGGCGCCACCACCATGGACGAGTACACCCAATACATCGAGCGCGATGCTGCCCTCGAGCGCCGCTTTGCGCCCGTCTATGTCGAAGAGCCCACCGTTGAGGACACCATCGCCATGCTCAAGGGGGTGCGCGATCGCTACGAGGCGCACCATCAGGTCAAGATCACCGAGGGGGCGCTGGTGGCCGCGGCGCGCCTGTCTGACCGCTATGTGCGCGGCCGCCGCCTGCCCGACAAGGCCATCGACCTGATCGACGAGGCCTCGTCGCGCTTGCGCATCAAGATCCACAGCCTGCCGCCCGATCTCAAAGAGCTCAAGCTCGAGCTGCTGCGCCTGGCGAACGAAGAAGAGCAGGCCGGCAACGAGCGCGACTATGAGCGGGCTGCGCAGCTCAAGGCGAGCCGCCTCCAAAAAGAGATCGAATACAACGCCCAGCGCGCGGCCTGGCAGGCCGAGCACGGCATCGACGAGACGGTCGACGAGGAAGACATCGCCGAGATCATCCATACGTGGACGGGCATCCCCGTCAGCCGTATGCAAGAGACCGAGACGGTGCGCCTGCTCGACATGGAAGAGGCGCTCAAGCAGCGCGTGGTGGGCCAGGATGAGGCCGTCGCGGCCGTGGCCGATGCCATCCGCCGTGCACGCTCGGGCCTCAAAGACCCGCGCCGCCCGATCGGCAGCTTTATCTTCCTGGGGTCGTCGGGTGTCGGCAAGACCGAACTGGCCAAAGCCCTGGCCGAGTTCCTGTTCGATGACCAGGATGCCCTCATTCAGGTGGACATGAGCGAGTATGGCGAGCGCCACACCGTCTCGCGGCTGGTGGGCGCGCCGCCAGGCTATGTGGGCTATGACTCGGGCGGCCAGCTCACCGAGGCCGTGCGGCGTCGGCCCTATCGGGTGATCCTGTTCGACGAGATCGAAAAGGCCCATCCTGACGTGTGGAACGCCCTGCTGCAGATCCTCGAAGAGGGCCGGCTGACCGATGGCCATGGCCGCGTGGTGGACTTTCGCAACACGGTGATCATCATGACCTCGAACATCGGCACGCGACTGGCCAGCCGCAAGAGTGGGCCGATCGGCTTTCCGGGCATCAGCGCCCTCTCGCACGAGGAGCAGTTCGAGGACGAGATCGGCGAGTCGCTCAAGCGCACCTTCCGCCCCGAGTTTCTGAACCGCATCGACGAGACGATCATCTTCCATGTGCTCACCGAGGACGACATGGTCAAGATCGTCGACATCCAGCTCCACGAGATCGAGGCGCGTCTGGCCGACCAGGATCTCAAGATCCAGGTGAGCGATGCTGCCAAGCGTTGGCTGGCGGCCAAGGGCTACGACCCCAGCTTTGGGGCGCGCCCGCTGCGCCGTGCCATCCAGCGCTACCTCGAGACGCCGCTCTCGCAGCGGCTGCTGCAGGCGCCCTTTGCGCCCGGCAGCACCGTGCATGTGGAGCTCGACGCGGCCGAGGATCGCCTGCTGGTGGGCGAGGCCCCCGCGCCTGCAGACGCGGCCGCCGAGGCGGCCCGCGAGGCGGCCGACCAACCGGTGCAAGAGGTAACGGCGTGACGGGCGCCACGCCGGTGAACGCAAGGACCCGCCAGCTCCTGCAGGGGCTGGCGGGCCATCCTACCATCGGGG
>MTKY01064435.1_pt1 | contig 14660 bp, 9 predicted proteins | sample 1042731 | NCBI WGS metagenome assembly MTKY01 (sample SAMN06212206, study PRJNA360538) | anaerobic digester metagenome | biome: Wastewater treatment plant; material: sludge; isolation source: anaerobic digester fed with sludge from wastewater treatment plant | place: Denmark: WWTP Soeholt ... | reverse complement strand
CCAGCTTGAGCATGGGCGCCGGTGTGGTGACCACCCGCGGCAATGTGCACTATGTCGCAACGGAATATGGCGTAGCTTATCTGCACGGCAAGAGTTTGCGCGAGCGCGCCGTGGCCTTGATCCAGATCGCACATCCCAAGTTCCGCGAGCAACTGCTGGCGGAGGCCAAAAAGATGCACTATCTCTATGAGGACCAGATTATCCCCGAGACGGTCTACCCTGTGGAGATGGAGCACACGGAGCAATTCGACGGTCTGGAACTGTTCTTCCGCCCGGTCAAGCCGAGCGACGAGCGGCTCTTCCAGGAATACCTCTACAAACTGTCCGAACGCTCGGTATACCTGCGCTTTTTCCAGGTACGCCGTGACTTCCCGCACGAGTTGGCGCAGGAGATGGTGGCCTCCGACTACGACCGCAATATGGGGATTGTGGGAACTTTGGGCACGTCCGACACCGCGCCGATTATCGCTGCCGGGCACTGGATGATGGACTACAATGAAAACATGGCTGAAATCGCTTTTTCGGTGATCGACGAGCACCAACGCAAAGGCATCGGCACGCATCTGCTCCATTTCCTGATACGTATCGCCAAAGAACGCGGTATCCACGGGTTCCGCGCCAACGTGATCGCTGGAAATATGGCAATGATGCGCGTCTTCCAACGTAGCGGCTGTGTCCTGCACACAGACTATGAAGGCGGAGAAATTTCCTTGTCGTTCCGGTTCGACGAGAAAGTCGATAGCCGTCCGGGACGTCGCTAAGTTATAGGCAGTGTTTGGAGTGTGACACTGTCGCGAAGGGTCATTTTGCCACGGAGACACGGAGAACGCCGGGTTCCTCTCGAACTCTTTTTGCGCCCTCTGTGCCTCGGTGGTTACTAATAGCAAGCAGGAGGGAGTTATGAAAGCACTCTACATCACCTCGGTACAACGCTTTAGCGGCAAGACAGCGTTCTGCCTGGCGCTAGGCCAACGCCTGCAACAAGAAGGTTACAAGGTGGGGTACTTCAAGCCGGTTTCGACGTACCCGTGGGAGCCGCTGCCAGGGCGCGTCTACGATGAAGATGCCACGTTCATCCACCGCATCCTGGGGATCACCGATCCCCTGGTTAACATGGTCGGTGTGGTGTTAGCGCCCTCGTTGGTGATGGAATTGCGCTGTGGCTGCATCGACCGCGACCTGATGCCGCAAATCGAGGCCGCCTACCAGCGGGTTGCGGTGGGCAAGGACATCATGCTGATCGAAGGGGGCGCTTCGCTGCGCGAGGGTCTGAGCCTGGAGGTCGATCCAGTCTCAGTCGCCAACCGCCTGGATGTCCCGGTGCTGGCGATGATCCGCTACCGCAATCCGGTCAGCATGGGCGACGCCTGCGTGGACGCCCAGCGGCAGTTCCGCGAACGCCTTGTTGGATTAGCTATCAACGCCGTTCCCGACGCCGAAATCCCGGGATTGCAGGAGTGTTTCTCGTGCATGGAAGGACGGGAAATCTCCATTTTGGGGGTCTTGCCGCTCCGCGAACAATTGCAATCCATCAGCGTGGGCGAGATTGCCGATGTGCTCGACGCTGAACCTCTCGTGTGCGCGGACAAACGCGATGCCCTCGTCGAAAACCTGATGGTTGGCGCGATGAGCGCCGAGCAGGCGCTACCGCGCATGCGTCGTATACCCGGCACCAAGGCCGTCATTACCGGCGGCGATCGGACCGACATCCAGTTGGTGGCGCTGGAAACCGCGACACAGTGCTTGATCCTCACCGGACATCTACGCCCGGTGCCCGAAGTGCTGCGCCGCGCTGAAGAACTGGGCGTGCCGGTTTTGTTGACCCGCAAGAACACGATGGAGACGGTGGATGCCATCGACGACGTGTTCGGCAAGACGCGCCTGGGGCAAAAAGCCAAACTGGACCAATTCGAGGCTTTGCTTGAGGAACACTTCGACTTCGCCCGGCTGTATGCGAGTCTGGGATTAGAGCACAAAGCCTAAAGTTAAAAGTTAAAAGTTAAAAGTTGAAAGTTGAAAGTTGAAAGTTGCAAGTTATAATTCGCGTGTAGAACGCGAACTATAACTTGCAACTTTTGTGTTTAGTCAACGGATCGAACGGATAGGACGGATTTTTCTTACGATTCGTGGAGATTGGTGTAGATCCGTGGTTTCAGGAGGACGAACGTGGATTTTGAAGTCTTGAACGGGCTGTTACGCCCAGAATCGGTAGCCGTCATCGGCGCATCCAATACGCCCGGCAAGATCGGCTACCTGGCCGTGAAAAATCTGATCGATTGCAATTATCCGGGACGAGTCTATCCCATCAACCCCAAAGAGACTGAGATCCAGGGCCTGCTGGCCTATCCCTCCGTGCTGGACGTACCGGGCGAGATCGACGCTGCGATGTTGATCGTGCCTGCCGAACGAACGATCGCCGTGACCGAGGAATGTGGGCGCAAGGGCGTCAAAGGGCTGATCGTGGTGGCCTCCGGCTACAGCGAAATCGGTCGCAAAGACCTGGAAGATGAACTGGTCGCTGTGGCGCGGCGCTACGGGATGCGCCTGTTGGGACCGAACATCGTGGGCATCATGTGCAACTCCGACAAGTGCAACGCCTCGTTCGGGCCGTTCATGCCGCTGCCGGGCAAGGCCGCGATGATCTCCCAAAGCGGCGCGCTGCTCATTGCAATGACGGTGGCGAGCTACGTCCGCAACGTCGGCTTCGACCGGATGATCTCCGTGGGCAATATGGCCGACGTGAACTTCGGCGATCTGGTGGAGTGGCTGGACCGGGACGAGCAGACGACGTGCATCACGATTTACGTCGAAGGCTTCCAGAATGGGCGGCGTTTCCTGGAGATCGCCCGCCGGGCGCGCAAACCCATCGTTGCGCTCAAGTCAGGCAATTCGGCGCACGGTGCGGCGGCGGCGGCTTCGCACACTGGCGCGATGGCCGGCAAGGGCAAGGTCTACGATGCCGCGCTACAACAGGCCGGCGTGGTGCGCGCCTCGGACCTGAACAACCTGTTCGACCGCACACTGGCGCTCTCGTTGCAGCCACCGATGGCAGGCAGCAACCTGATGATCATCTCCAACGGCGGCGGCGTGGGCGTGTTGGCGGCAGACGCCGCCGAGCGGTTCGGCATCCCGCTGCGCTTTGCGCCGGACGATTTGCAGGCTGCGTTGCGCGCCTACGTGCCGGAGATCGGCTCGGTGAAAAACCCCGCCGACCTGACCGGCATGGGCGGTTGGCCGGAGTATCTGGCAACGGTCAAGACAGCGTTGCAGCATCCGTGGGTGCACGGGCTGGTCGTCCTTTTCTGCGAGACGCAGCGCAACGATCCGATGGATATTGCGGCAGCGATCAAACGCGCGGTGGACGAGTCGGGCGTAACCGACAAACCCATCGCCGTGTCGTTCATCGGCGGGGCGGAGGCCGAACGCGCGATGAAGTGGCTGGTGGAGAACGGATTGCCTACTTACGGGGCGCCGGACATCGCCGTGAACGCCATCGCCGCACTGCACGAATACGCCTGCTATTGTGAGCTGGCGACAGAGACATTCACGCTATGCCGCGACGTCGATCCCGCCACTGCGCGGGTCATCATCGCGCAGGCGCGCGCGGCGGGCCGGATCTACCTCAGCGAGATCGAGTCCAAGAAAGTGTTCGCCGCCTACGGCCTGCCCGTAGTGGCCACTGAACTGGCCAAGACGGAGGATGAGGCCGTACAATTGGCCGACACGATGGGCTATCCCGTCGTGCTGAAAATCATGTCGCCGGACATCCTGCACAAATCGGATGCCGGGGGGGTGAAGGTCAACCTGTGCGCGGCGGACGAGGTGCGCGCCGCGTACCGCGCCATTCTCGCCAGCGCCCGCGCCTACAAACCCGATGCGCGCATCGAAGGCGTGGCCGTCCAGCAGATGGCGCCGTCCGGCACGGAGGTCATTCTGGGATCGATCAACGATCCCACCTTCGGCCCCACAGTGATGTTTGGCCTGGGCGGTATCTTCATCGAAATCCTCAAAGACGTGACCTTCCGCGTCGCGCCCATCTCGGCGGAGCACGCGCTGGCGATGCTCGCCGACATCCAGGGCGCGCCATTGCTGGCCGGCGCGCGCGGCGAAGCCCCCCGCGACCGTGTCGCGCTCGCCGAAGCGCTGAGCCGCTACTCGCAGATGATCATGGATTTGGGCGATGACATCGCCGAATCGGACGCCAATCCCGTGCTGGTGTATGCAGAGGGGCAAGGGCTGAAGGTCGTGGATGCACGCATCATTTTAACCACACGATAACTCGACCCGATAACGTCGAGCGCAAGCAGGCCGTGTCCAATAACACGGCCTGTTTCATTATCGTGTCCTTTAGTACTTGTTTAATCTCCCTCCCCGCATACAATGAATGTAATAAAGTGTGAGTATTATTGGTGGAAACGTGGCAGAACATATAACCGACGGACACCTTGCCCAGAATGACGAGGAACGGTCGTTCTCCGAGCGCCTGGCGTTGCTCACGATGGTGTCCAACGAACTCTCGAAGGCCAAGACACTCGATGAACTTTGCCGCCGCGCCGTGGAAGCCGGGCGGGAACAACTGGGGTTCGACCGCGTCGCACTGTTTTTTGTCACCGCAGACCATGGCACGATGATCGGGACGTATGGGACCGACAACGATGGGCAGACGACGGACGAGCGATCGGAGCGTCATGCCATCATCGCTCCCTCTGGATTGCACACAGTCGTTTCCGGCGCAGCGCCGTTCCGGCTCTACAAAAATGCTCCTGTATTCCGCGGAGATGGCGAACAGGTAGGCGCAGGTGACCGGATCGCCGTGGGGCTGTGGAACGGCGAAACCGTGATCGGCTTCCTGAGTATGGATAATTTCATCCGCCGGCGGCCCTTTACCGACCGCGATTGCGAAATCGCGCGGTTGTATGCCTCTACCGTGGGTCATCTCTGCACGCTCAAACGCGCGCAAGATGAACTGGCGCAGTTCGCCGCCACGTTGGAGCAGCGTGTTGCCGAACTGACAAAGGAACGGTTCAGAGATATTTTCGAGAACTCACCCATCGGCATTTACCAAACTACCCCTGAGGGTCGTTTCTTGACGGCCAATCCAGCCTTCATCCGCATGTTGGGCTACACCTCCTTCGAACAATTAGCGCAGCACAACTTGAACAGCGACGATTACTTCCCCGACTACCCCCGCACAGCGTTCAGGCAGCGTGTGGAGTCCGAGGGCCGCATCATCGGGCTGGAAGCCACCTGGACGAGAAAAGATGGATCGCGCCTGATTGTACGCGAGAGCGCCCGTACCGTGTGTGACGCTGAGGGGCATGTCCTGTATTACGAAGGGACGGCAGAGGACATCACCGCCTGGGTGCAGGGCGAAAAAGAACGCGCGCGCCTGCTGGCTGAAGTGCAAGAACAGGCGCAGCAGATTCAACGCATCATCGACACCGTGCCGGATGGTGTGCTTGTGCTGGACAGCCAGAATAGGGTGCTGCTCATCAATCCAGCAGGGAAAAAAGACTTGCAGATGCTGGCCAATGTGGACGAGGGTGACGTTTTGGATTCCCTGGGCGGACATCCGCTCGGCGAATTTTTAGCCTGGTCCGAGGAACGCCTGTGGCAGGAAATCGAAACGCAAGATCAAATCCTGGAAGTGATTGCGCGTCCCATTCAGGCGAATACGACCGCCCCGCACTGGCTGCTCGTCATCCGCGATGTGACCCAACAGCGCAAGATCGAGAGCCACGTGCAACGCCAACAGCAATTGGCGGTGGTGGGCCAGTTGGCCGCCGGCATCGCCCACGACTTCAATAACATCCTGGCGGTGATGATGCTCTACAGCCAGATGGCGCTGCGCGCGGTAGATTTGCCCGGCCATCTCCGCGACCGTCTGACAATCGTGCACCAACAAGGTCAGCGCGCCGCCGAGTTGATCAACCAGATTTTGGATTTCAGCCGCAGCACCCCGCTCGACCAGCGCCCGCTGGATTTGGCGCCGCTCCTGAAAGAACAGATGAAATTGTGGGAGCGCACGTTGCCAGAGAGCATCCACATCGACATGCAGGAAGATGCCGAGGATTACATCATCAACGCCGACCCCACGCGCATCCGGCAGATGTTGATGAACCTGGTCGTCAACGCGCGCGACGCGATGCCAGAGGGCGGCGCGCTCACCGTCCGCCTGGAACGTATCCGCTTGCGCACCGGTGAAATCCCGCCGCTGCCAGAACTAACTGTCGGAGAGTGGGTTCGCATCGCGGTATCCGATACCGGAACCGGCATCTCCACCGACGTCCTGCCGCACATTTACGAACCGTTTTATACGACCAAAGCGCCCGACAAGGGGACCGGTCTGGGATTGGCGCAGGTCTTTGGTATCGTGGCGCTGCACGGGGGAGCAATCGACGTGCAGACGCAAGCGGGGATAGGGACCACGTTTCTCATTTACCTGCCCGCGTTGGTGCCCGCAGGCCGCGCGCCGCACCATCTCGATATCGCCGAGATACATTTCGGGCATCAGGAAACCATATTGGTCATAGAAGACAACTCCGACGTGCGCGCCACGTTGGTGGAGAGTCTGAAGCAGTTGAACTATCGCGTCTTGGAGGCCCGCCATGGACAGGAAGCGCTGGCGCTCTACGAGCAACACCATCAAGACATCGACCTGGTGATGAGCGACTGGATTATGCCGGAGATGGGCGGGCGCGAACTGGTGCAAGCCTTGCGCGCGCGGGGGCTGAACAAGTCCATTTTGATCCTGTCCGGCCATCCACTGGACCCGCAGGCAGACGACCTGCAAGCCACCGGCGTCGTCTGGCTACAAAAGCCGCTGGGCCTGGAGCGTCTGGCGCGCGGCGTGGCCGAGGCTTTGGCCCGCTAACGGGGCGTTATTTTTCCGTTACAGCCCCCGTAGCAACGTCCATCAGCCATTCGAGGCCATCGTTGTCGCGCAACAACAACTGGTTTTCGGCGGTCCATTCCACCGTGATGAACAACCGCCGGTCTTCGGAGAGCAGTGGGGTTGGCGTCAGTGCGACGGTTTCTACGTACACAATGGACGTGGCGTCCGCCCAATTTGTCGTGCAAGGCCGGAGGGCCAACGTCAGCGCCAGGGCAGCCCCGTCTGGCGACCATACGATGTGTCCGGCCTGATAATCCTGGTCTGATTCGAGTTTCATCTCACGCTCGTTCCCGGTCGTCAGGTCGCGTATGACCAGCCCGCGCTCTCTATAAGCAATATAGGCAAGTGTGGCTTCGTCCGGTGAGAGCGCCAACCAAAACCCCACATCTGGCGCCAGTTCCTCGACGTCCCCGTTGCCCAAATTCAATCTGTGCAAATCCGACCCGTTGACGAACACCGAGCAACCGCCTGGAACCACCTGGTTGGTGAAATACAAGTGCTGTCCATCACGAGACCATTGCAAGGCTTGTGGAATCGTGTACCCCATCAGCCATTCCGCCCATCCGTCCACAACGACCCATTCGAGGGTCCCTTTTGTTTGGGATACTTTCAATTGCGCGTAATAGGTTTCTGCATCGCTGCCGGTTGGGAGTTTTACGGTTGTCTGCGCGTTCCAGCGTCCATCTGGGGATACAGAAGACCAGGTCTGTAGTTCGAACTCTGCGGCGCCTGGCGTTGCTGTCGGCCTCTCTCGCGCCGGTGCGCTCGACGGCCTGACGGTTGGCATGGTTGTGGGCGGCGGCGTCGCTGTAGGGGCTATCGTTACGGTTGGTGTTTGTGTAGGGATTTCCACAGGTAAGGTATCCGTCGTCGCTGTAGGTGAAGGTCCAGTGGCCTGAGTACATCCCACAAGCAACAGAAAAAGCATCATCGTTGCCAAAGCCTGTTGTCTTCTCATATCACCCTCCTTCGCTTTAGCGGTACGGCGCCCATGATTGAACAGGTTTTGCAGCTTCGAGCAACGCCGAAGTGGAAAACCCTTTGCTCTCCACGGCTAAAAACAACCCGGTGCGTATAGGCATTTTTGGCGCAGAGTTCCCCCCGGTTCCCTCCTTCACTCAAGCGAGCCGTAGACCACACCGGTAACTATAATCGAAGGGGACGCCCTGTCAATCTCAGCGGCGCTTTCGTTGTGACAGCGTGATTTGCCGGACGTGAGTTTTGCCACTTGTGCATTTTCCCCATTTTTAGATACAATACGAACCATGCGACAAAAGGATCATCTGATCAGAAAATACCAGACTATTTCGGAGGACATCTATGACTGACAAGAAAACCGTCCCTGCGGACATCGACATTGCTCAGGCCGCCGCGATCCGCCCGATCCGCGAAATCGCCGCGCCACTGGGGCTGACGGAAGACGACCTGGAACTGTACGGCAAATACAAGGCCAAAGTCCACCTCGACGTGCGCGAGAAGTTCGCGGCGCGGCCCAACGCAAAGTACGTCGACGTGACCGCCATCACCCCCACCCCGCTCGGTGAGGGGAAAACGACGACCACCGTCGGCTTGACGCAGGCGCTGGGCGCGCTCGGCTACAACAGCATCGCCGCCATCCGCCAACCGTCGATGGGGCCGACGTTCGGCATCAAAGGCGGGGCGGCCGGCGGCGGCTACAGCCAGATCATCCCGATGGAGGACTTCAACTTGCACCTCACCGGCGACATCCACGCGGTCAGTGTGGCGCACAACCTGTGCGCCGCCGCTATCGACGGACGGCTGCATCACGAAGGCCGTTGGAGCGACAGCTATTTCGAGAAAATCGGGCTGACCCGGCTCAACATCGACCCGTACTCCATCACCTGGAACCGCATCGTGGATATGAACGACCGGGTGATGCGCAACATCATCGTCGGCCTGGGCGGCATCGAAGACGGGCCAATGCGCCAGACGGGCTTCGACATCGCCGTCGCCAGCGAGCTGATGGCGATCCTCGCGCTTACCACCGGTCTGGACGACATGCGGCAGCGCATCGGACGCATCGTCATCGGCACGGATACGAAGAAACACCCCATCACTGCTGAGGACCTGGGCGTGGCTGGCGCGATGACCGTTCTGATGAAAGACGCCATCATGCCCAACCTGCTGCAAACGCTCGAGGGACAGCCGGCCTTCGTCCACGCGGGGCCGTTCGCCAACATCGCGCACGGCAACTCGTCGGTCATCGCCGATCAGATCGGCGTGAAGGTGGGCGATTTCCTGGTCACGGAGTCGGGCTTTGGGGCCGACATCGGCATGGAGAAGTTCTTCGACATCAAGTGCCGCACGTCCGGTTTGATCCCCAACGTGGTGGTCCTGGTCGCCACGGTGCGCGCGCTCAAGATGCACGGCGGCGGGCCGAAGGTCGTCGCCGGGCGGGCGCTGGACAAAGCGTATACCCAGGAAAACCTGGAATTGCTGCAGCGCGGCGTCGCCAACCTGGAGGCCAACATCAAGATCGCGCGCAAGTTCGGCATCCCCGTCGTCGTCGCCATCAACGCCTTCCACACCGATACCGAAGCCGAGTGGGCCATCATGCGTGAGGCGGCGCTGCGCGCGGGCGCGTTCGACGCCGCCGTCACTTCGCACTGGGCCGACGGCGGGCAAGGCGCGTTGAAGCTGGGCGAGGCGGTGGCCAAAGCCGCCGAAGAGCCGTCCGACTTCCGCTTCCTCTACGACGTGGCGCAGCCCATCAAAGAAAAGATCGAAATTCTGGCGCGTGAGGTCTATGGGGCCGATGGCGTGGATTACAGCCCGGAGGCTAAGGACAAAATCAAACTCTACACCGACCTGGGCTACGACAAGACGCCGATCTGTATGGCGAAAACGCACCTCTCATTCAGCCACGACCCGGCGCTCAAGGGCGTGCCAAAGGGGTACACCTTCCCCATCCGCGACATCCGCGCGAGCATGGGCGCCGGCTTCCTCTACCCGCTGGCGGGCGAGATGCGCACCATGCCCGGCCTGCCCAGCCGGCCCGTGTTCATGGACATCGACATTGTAGACGGCAAGATTGTAGGGTTGTCGTAAACGAGTGAAGAGTAAAGAGTAAAGAGTAAAGAGTGAAGGAAGGTAAGAGTCTTGCAACCCGCTACTCTTAACTCGCAACTCGCTACTCATTTCTACAAGGAGCATAACACATGACAGCACAACTCATTGACGGTAACGCAATCGCTAAAGCGATTCACGATGAATTGACCCTCGAGGTCGCGGCGCTGAAGGAGCGGGGCGTGACACCCGGCCTGGCGACGGTGCTCGTGGGCGACAATACAGCCTCACAGACCTACGTGCGGATGAAGCAGAAGCGCTGCGGCGAAGTGGGCATCTACTCGGAAGGCCACGAGCTGCCCGCCGAGGCTACGCAGGAAGAGGTCGAGGCGCTGGTGCGGAAGCTCAACGCCGACCCGGCGATCAACGGTATCCTCGTGCAACTGCCCCTGCCCGACCATCTGGACGAGGAGGCCATCCTTAGCGCCATCAGTCTGGAAAAGGACGTGGACGGTTTCCACCCCATCAACATCGGGCGGTTGGCGATGAAGGGCCGCGAGGCGTTGTTTGCGCCCTGCACGCCGGCGGGCGTGATCGAGCTGCTCGACCGGTTGGAACTGCCCATCAAGGGCAAAGAGGCGGTGGTGCTGGGGCGTAGCAACATCGTCGGCCTGCCGGTTTCGATGCTGCTGCTCAAACGCGACGCCACCGTCACCATCTGCCATTCGCGCAGCCGCGACCTGCCCGCCATCACCCGCCGCGCCGACATCCTCGTGGCGGCGGTGGGGCGCGCGGAGATGGTGAAGGCCGACTGGGTGAAGCCCGGCGCGGTCGTCATCGACGTGGGCATCAACCGCGTGGACGATCCGAACGCCAAACGCGGCTACCGGCTCGTGGGTGACGTGGACTTCGAGTCGGTCAAGGAGGTCGCCGGCTGGCTCACCCCCGTCCCCGGCGGCGTCGGCCCGATGACAATTGCGATGTTGTTGAAGAATACGGTCACAGGGGCGAAACGGGCGCTCAAGTAGACTCCCCGATCACCCTTAACAATTACATCGTCGGAAACAAGCGCAAAGGCAGGCTTGTTTCCGGCGACGTGTGTTATAATAGCCAGTCAACCCGATTCAGATAAATCGGGCCAAGAGAACAAACCCAACAAGGGCTGGTTTCAGCCCGCGGGGCTTTGCGCTTTTGGCGCGACGGCTTCAGCTTCGCGCCCCAGCCAAGGAGGGAGACGATGACCGAAATACACGCAAAACCCGTTGTGGCGATCATTGGCGCGGGACCGGCCGGTCTGTTTGGGGCCTACAGTCTCGTCGAACAGGGCGCGCGCATCGTGCTGCTCAACCGCGACATCAAACCCGGCGGCCTGGCCGAGTACGGCATCTACTACGACAAGTACAGCATCAAGGAAGGGCTGCGCAAGCAGTTCCGCAAGATTTTGGCCTCGCCAGATATTACCTACTACGGCAACGTCCGCGTGGCCGAAGACGGCGACGTGACACTGGCGGAGCTGCGGCAGATGGGGTTCGCTGCTATTATGGTCGCAGTGGGCGCGCAGGGGACCAAGCGACTCGGCCTGCCCGGTGAGGACCTGCGGGGCGTCTACGACTCCAAGCCGTTGATGTACCACTACAACGATCTGCCGCCGTACAGCGAACAGGAATTCACCATCGGCAAGCGCGTGGCAGTGGTCGGCGTGGGCAACACAATGGCCGACATCGCGCACTGGCTCACCCGCGACGTGCGCGTGGATGAAGTCATCGGCGTGGCGCGGCGCGGTCCGGCGGAGGTGAAATTTGCTCGCCAGGAGCTAACGTACATCGCGGCCAACTTCGACCTGGAGGCGCTTGAGGCGGAATTCGCGCGCGTGGCGGACCGGATGCACGCGGTAGGACAGAACCCGGACGAAGCAAAGGGTTTCCTCCTCTCGGCGTTGTCGCACAAGGTACTGGAGCCGGTCTCCACGACGCGCATCCACTTCCGCTTCCTCTCATCCCCCAGACGCATCCTGGGCGACGCCGAAGGTAACGTGGTCGGCCTGGAGCTGGATGACACGGAGCTGATCCTGCAAGCCGATGGCGATACCCGCGCGCGCCGCCTGGATACGCACCACGTGCTGGATGTGGACACCGTCGTTTTCTGCATCGGCGACCGGGTGAGCAACCGGTTCGGCCTGCCGGTGCAGTGGAACGAGTTTGTGAAGGACGAGAACCCGCGCTATCCGGTGGACCACGAGAGCTACGAGGTCTACGACCCGGAAGCCAACGCGCCAATCGAGGGCATCTTCGTCGCCGGATGGGCGCGCAAGGCCAGCAAGGGCCAGGTGGGACTGGCGCGCAAGGACGCCTACAACTGCGCGGAAGCCGTGATGCGCTACATCGGCGATGCGCCCGGCTATGATGCGGGCGCGGCGGAGAAGCTCGATGCGCGGCTGGCGCAGCTCAACAAGCCGTTGGTGCGTAAAGACGACTGGCGCCGGCTGGAAGCCATCGAGCAACAGAAGGCTGCCGAGTTGGGGGTGGAACTGTTCAAGTTCAAGAGCAATGTGGAGATGTTGGAGGCAATGGGGTTGAAGTAGACGTTTCTACCCTAACGCATTTTTCCACATAGCAGGCTCGAAATCCACCGCAAAAGGGTTGATGAAGCGCACATCCTCAATCCGCGCCCCAGGATTGAAATCCTCACTAAGGATTGTGGGAAGACCGTGCAGTCGGGCCACAGCCCATATCTGCGCATCCCAAAAGTGAAGCTGGTACAGCCGCGCGCCGCGTACAGCTTCCAGTACGACCTTTTCAGTCACGGGCAGCACCGGCCATTGAGAAACAAAGCCCCAGAGTTGCGCTTCAGCTTCCGCCATAGTCAAAGGTGGAACCAGTTTGCGCGTCACTGTGGCGAAAAACTCCGATAGCGTTTGGGCGCTGATCGCGCCGACTCGCACAGTGCGGATGTAGCTTAAAAGATCAATAGCGCGGCGCTGTTTGGCGGGGTAGGCTTGGTCATAGGCATAGACCAGCACGTTGGTATCAATCAGAACGTTGCCCATACCGGCTCAACCGCTCTTCGTAAAGTTCATCGCGCGTCCATGTACGCCCGCCGGAGACCGCCCCTTGCGCATAGCGTGCTTCCATGAAGGCCAGTGTCTCGTCCCAGGCTTTCTGCGCCTGTCTTTGCCGTGCGGTTTCGGATAACAGCATGTCTATCGCCTCCTGAATGATGTCGGCCTCTGTCGTGCTACGTTCCGCCGCAAGACGCTTGATCTGTACATCCTGTCGGGATTTCAGGTAGACCTGCCTGCGAACCATCGCTGCATCGCCTGCCGTGTTCTCCGCCCAGTTCGATGCGGCGCTTTCTCGCACCCTATTCTGCGTCATATCGGCGTAAGCACGCTCCAAATCAGGATACGAGATATGTGGACGAACAAGGTCTTCGATGAAATTGCTGATTTTGCGTGGGCCAACGACGCGATACAGACCTTCATAGACTTGTTCATCTATGGTAATGGTTAATTTCCTTTGCGCCATAGCACTCCTCACAGAACTACACGTGTTTTACACGTATAATACCACGATTGTCTGAAACCGTCAACGCTATCACGAGGATAAACACTGGAGGCGCTCCGGTTGAGCGCCTCCAGGTTACGGTTGACTAACGAAGGTTTGTCATCGTGCGAGCAATCTACTCCTCCACCACAAACTGCCCGCCGTCGCTCCGCCCAAACACCTCCGGGAAGTACATCTGGGACGCCGTCGTCGGAATCACGTTGAAGGTCCCCGGGACGCTGGCGCGCATGATGTAGCTGTACTCGTAAGTCCCGCGCGGCAGGTAAGTGGCGAAGAGCGCCACTTTCTCGTCGCGGATCTCCGAGTGCGAGAACCACCACCACCCCCAACCGTACCAGCGATACCAGGCGTCTTCTTCTTCCAGGGTGAGGTTGTGTACGCCGGGCCGCTCGCCGACGACGCTCGTGGTGTTGAGGGTGACGTCCACTGCCTCGCAGCCCGCCGGCAGCGGGTCTTCGAGCATAACGTAGTGCAGGTCGGTGGGCGCGACGACAGTGAGTTTCACGCGAATCACGTCGCCGACCTGCGCGCGGTCGATGCGAACGTCTGGGGCGTCCACGAGGCTGTACTGCCGCGCGACGACGATGCCGCGATCCAGCGCCTTCACCTGATCGACGGGCAGGAAATAGCGCAGGTGGGCGGTGTAGTAAAGCTGGCCTTCGCCGGTTTGCCCGCTTGCGGCGGGTAGGCGCTCGATGAACAGGCGGTTGCCCTCTTCCACCAACAGTTGCGCAATAGCGACGGTGAGTTTCCGGCTTTCTGTGATATTGTCCCTGTTGTAGTCGTCCTGTAGCAACGTCTCGCCGTTCAGCGTGACCCTGTAGCTGAAGTCGCCGCGCAGCTCACCCGTGGCGCGCATATAGGCGACCAACCCCATCAGCGACCACGCCGTAGACTGCGTCGTGCCCCAATAGCCTTCCTTGCGGACGGCCATCAGCCAGCGCGCAACGTTGGGCAGCAGATCGCTCTCGGGGTTGTGGCGGGACAGCGCCCAGAGCACGGCGGCGGTGGTGCGGATGTCGGTGTTCATATTCCAATAGTCGGGCTGCGCCTCTTCCCAGTGCGTACCGGTAGCGCTGTAGATCGCGGCCCCGTTGAGGTCGGAGAGCAGCGTATCCACGCGGCTGCGCATACCCGGGTCGAGCAGGCCGAAAGCGACCGCCAGTATCGCCCGC
>MTKY01054558.1_pt1 | contig 14660 bp, 12 predicted proteins | sample 1042731 | NCBI WGS metagenome assembly MTKY01 (sample SAMN06212206, study PRJNA360538) | anaerobic digester metagenome | biome: Wastewater treatment plant; material: sludge; isolation source: anaerobic digester fed with sludge from wastewater treatment plant | place: Denmark: WWTP Soeholt ... | reverse complement strand
CCGCCACCGGGCGTTGCCGTCGGAGTGGTCGGCTTCAGCGCCGACGGCTCCGGCAACTTGTGCTCCCACCGAAGTGATCCGTCGCTCAGCGCAAGGCCCATGACGACGGTGTCACCGGCACGGGCGAAAACCGTCCCGCCGGCGATGCTCAACGGCCCCTTGACAGGCTTGCCGACACCAACGGTTGGGTACCGCCAGATGATATTGCCGTCGTTGCTGTCGAGGCAGTACACGACGCCGTCATGGCTGCCAACGAACACCCTGCGATCGGCGACGGCGGGCCTGCCGGAGATCAGGCCGCCGGCAGTGAACGTCCAGCGTCGCACGCCGCGACGGCCATCGAAGGCCATGAGCTTGTTGCCGGCGGAAACGACGACCTTCTGGCGCTCAGCCACAGGAGAGGCGAAGACATACTCCGCTCCCAGTTGGGCGCGCCAGATCTGCTGCCCGGTGCGCGACTCGAGGCCGTAGAGGTACCCGTCCCCCGAAGCCACGTAGATGGCGTCGCGGTCGTAGCACGGGGTGCCACGCACGGGGCCCTGGGTCTGGAACTGCCATAGCAGTGTGTGGTCGTCAGCCCGCAACGCGTAGACCCGCCCGTCCTCGGAGGCGAAGTAGAGGAGACCGGACATGTACAGAGGCGCGGAACGGACTTTGCCGCCGGTCGGCAACTGCCACTTGCGACTGCCGGTCTTGGCGTCGGCGGCGTAGAGGTTGTTGTTGTCGGCGCCGAAATACAGCATACCCTTGTGCAACAGCGGAGTGCTGTACAGGTTCGCTCCGACGTTGAGTTCCCATGCGGAAGCGCCGGTCCGACGATCTACGGCATACATCTTCTCCCCCGCCGGGAAGTAGACCATGTCGGGCCCCACCGCCGCGGAGCCGACGGCGTTGATCGCCTGGTCGATCTCCGGTGTGTGGCGCCAACTGAGCACCAGCGGCACCTCGAGTTCGTCAGGGCTCACGCCACTGTGCCCGGGATCATAGCCGGCCATGTACGTCCACTCGAGAGCGTCCTGGCCGAATGATGGCATGGCGACCAGGCACAGCGCCACCAGCATGACCAGCGTTCCGGCGTATCTGCAATTCATTGCCCTTCCCCCTACCGATTGCATCGCGTTTCTGTGTGGAAGGTGCGACGTCATCCGAACTGCGCTACTACGGTCGGTAATACATCATTACTATAGCCGGCGAGCCCATCTCCCAAACGCCCGCGCGGCGTGGGCGCGGCCCCCTGCGTACGCGGCGGGATGCCACCCAACTGCACCCAGACCGGTCGGCGGAGGTAACGCGATGCGGCAAGGCGCACATCCTCCGGCGTCACATTGACGACGTTCTGTTCAATCCGCGATAGCAGTTCCGGGCCCTCGCCCGGCGCGAGCGTCTCGTAGAGAGCAAGCGTCTCGGCGGCGATCAGATTATGCTGCTCAGTGAGCATGCGGTTCCCCGCGACGTAGTTGACCGCCCGACGAGTCTCTTCGGGCGTCGGCGCCGACTGCTGCACGCTGCGCAACTGCTCGATGATGAGCCCGTACACACTGCCGGCGCGTTCGAGATCACACTGAGCCCTCAGCGACAGGACACTGAAGCTCGCCGTAGCCTCGACTTCCGCCCCCACACTATAGGTGAGCGCTGCGTCGCCGCGCAGACTGCGCCACAGCCGTGATCCCTCGCCGCCCGCAAGCACGGCCCACATCACTTGCACGGCCGCGAAGTCGCCGTGGGTAGGAGCGGGACCGCGGGCAGATAACAGCACGCTGGCTGCGTCGCCGGCCCACGGCCGATGGATGTAGATGGCCTCCCGCTCCGGCAGTGAACTCCGCTGCCGTTGCACCCCGGGCCCCGGGAGCACGCTGCCAAGGGCCGAGGCAATTGCGCGAACGCATCCGTCGTTGTTGAGCGGACCGCTGACGGCGATCACACAGTTGTTGGGCCGCACAAAGGCCTGATGCAGTTGGCGCAACTCCCGTTGCCCGATGGCCTGCACGGAGACCGAGGTGCCCTCGACCGGCCACGCGTACGGGGTCCCCCGGAATGCATATCCATCGGCAAGCTCCTGGGCCCACGTGTCGGACGTCTCGCCGATGGCCGTAAGCGTGTGCAACTGCGCCGTCTTTGCAGCCGGCATCCGCTCCCAGTCAAAGTCGCCGCCAAAGACGATCTCTCGCAGCGGCGGCAGGTACTCGGCAAAGCCCTCAGCCAGACCTACCATATTGATTACGAGACAGTCTCGCCTGACGCCTGTATCGGCCACCGCGCCCATCTCGGCCAGTTGGCTCAGTGGCGCATGCCCGTTCTCGTCGGGACGGCGCTGGAGAAGCATGCGGGCGAGCAGGCTCCGGATGCCCGCGGTCCTGGCGTTTTCAAGGGACGCAGGGAGATCAACACAAACCGAGACGCCCACCGTCTGGGCCGCAGGGTTCGCCCTGAACAGAACCACAGCCCCGTTGGCGAGTCGCGTCCGGTGCATCTCGGGCGCGGCCCCGCAGTGCACAGGCCCTACAGACTGCAGGAGCAGCACAAGCAGCGTGCAGGCGGCAAGACGCGTCAGTCGGCGACTCTCAGACGGCAGCAGCGGCCCGATGCCGGGCATCATGATCAGTGGTCCTACCCGCCGGCTCCCAGTCGTTCGAGACCTTGTGTCGCCTCATGGTTGTCGGGATCGGCGCTGACGGCCTCCGTGTAGGCAGCGACCGCATCGTGCGGCCGCCCCATTCGCTCGTACATCTGGGCCATCTGCACGTAGATCTGCCCGTCGGAGATCTCATTGGGTGATGACTGCAGCGCCGTCTCGAGCGCGACGACGGCCGCCCTGTACTGCTCTTTCGCCTCGTATGCGCGCGAGATCTGCCTGAGCGCGTCAACAAAGGCCGGCTGCAGAGCCAGCGCTCTGTTCAACGACTCGATCTCCTTGTCGTAGAGATTCGAGTGGTGGTAGGTGTGCGCTATCAGGTAGTGTACGCGGGCGCGGTCGGCAGCCGTGTTGGCAATAGCTGCCTCCGGAATGCACTCGAGGGCCCGCTGGTACTCGGCTCGCGCGCGGTACCATGATTCCATCTGGAAGTACACGTTCCCAAGTTCCAGGTACGCGTCTGGTCGCGTGTCGTCGACCCGGATGGCTTTCGAGAACTGGTCGACGGCCGAGGCCATGCGCTGGCGGTAGTAGAAGTCCGCAAGCCCTCCCACCAGCAGGGCATCGTAGTTGCGGCTGTCGAGGGCGAGCGCCGTCTGCGCCTCCTCGATCGCCTCCTGCGGCCTCTCAGCGCCGAGGTAGGCCCGCGCGAGCGCCGCGCGGATTTCGGCGTTGTTCGGCTCGAGCTTGACGGCCTTCTCCAGCATGGAGACTGCGTCCGTGAAGCTGCCGATATCGGTCTGTGTCACTCCGAGGTGCAGCATCGCCGGGACGTGGTCGCGCTGGAGTTCGAGCGCCTTGTTAAACGAGGCGATCGCTTCATCGTAGGTGTGAGAGACAACTCCCAGCCCCGGCATGCTGACGTAGGTCCGAGCCTGGAACAGGTATATGCGCCCCTGCGCCGCGTGCGCGGGAGCGTAGTTCTCATTGATCTTGAGGGCTTCCTGGATGCTGGCGATCGCCGCGTCGACGACGCCGATGCACTGGAACAGCAGGCCCTGCTTGTTGAACAACTCAGACGCTTCGGCCAGGTAGGCGAGCGCGATGTCGGTGTGCGGAGCGGGGTCCGCGGCGTTGCCCCCCTCTTCCAGGTCCAGACGGAGCCGGTAGGCGGACCGGGCCTGGGCCCAGTTGCCGGCCTTGAACTGAGCATCACCCCATGCCTTGTTGAGTTGCGGCCAGAGGTGGAGTTCAGAGACGAAGGTAGCCGCATTGCCGTAGTGCTGCGCCAAGTACTCCTCTGTCAGGCCCTTCTGGCGCTGCTCGACAACGCTGAGTTCGCCCTTCTCAAGTCGGTTGTGCAGTGACTGGTATTCACGGCACAACTCGCTCGCGCGCTTGAAATGCTCGACGGCGTCCGCGTACTGCCCGATCGCGGTCTCCGCGAGCCCCAGATAGTACAGACACTCGACGTGCAGGGGCTCGAGGCGGGCGAGGTCTCTCAGTCTCTCAATTGCGCGCGAGTAGTCGCCCTTGAGGTAGCGAACGCGCCCGAGTGCCATCTGCACCTCGGCGAGGTCACGCCCGCGGCGAAGGCGCAGTTCCTCCTCATACACCTGCACGGCTTCCTCGTAGGCGCCCTGCATCTCGTAGATCTCGCCTACGTGCAGACGGATTCCAGGCCGCTGAGGGTTGATCTCCACGGCGTGCTGGAAGGCATCGAGTGCTGCTTTCAGGTCGGGGGTGGGCATCCTGAGGTGAGCGCGGCCCAGGTAGTACCAGGCCGACTCGAGCCCGGGATTGGCCTTGACGACCGCTCCCAGTGTGCTGATCGCCCGCTCGTACTGGCCGTCCTCGAAGAGCTGAACACCGTCGCTGAAACCTCTGCCACCGGCCTGCGCCCAGCAGCAGACGGGTACTGCGGCCAACCCTATCACTACGAGCAGCGCGATAGGCACCGAAATGAGTCGCTTTCCACTCATCCGGGACTCTCCCTTCGACCTGTCTCCAACAGCTTTCAGGCGGTCGAATTATATGGTATCATCTTCGCCATTGTCAACGCAACACAACCGGCGCGCCAACAGGCTCAGTCACCTTCGCCAAAGGGGTCGCCAAGCCCTCCAGAACACCGGATATCTCGTGCGCAGTCACGAACAAGCCCACCCGGAGTGACCATGGCAGACCAGCGTCCATCCCGTTCAGTCCAGCATCTGACGAACCGCCTGCAGCGCATCGAGGGGCAGGTCCGCGGCATCCAGCGGATGGTCGCGGATGGCCGCGAACCGGAGGAAGTGCTCATCCAGATCAGTGCCGTACTCGCCGCGACGCGCAGACTCGCGGGCATCGTCGCTCGAGAAGCCATCGAGGACGCTCTGGATGCCGACTCAGGCGGTCTGAGCGACCGCATCGGCGGTATCATCGAGGCCTTCAGCCGTCTGGATTGAGCGGCCCGCGGGCTCTTGCGCTGCCGCGGCGGGCCTGCTACGATGTGCGCGACGTCGGCGCGGCCGGTAACAGCGGAGACTGCCCGGATGTCCGCTGTGCACACGGCGTGATGCTCATCCCATGGACGGTGCCACGATCAGAATTCTAGTCACCGGGGCAGCCGGGATGCTCGGCACTGCCCTTTTGAGAACCGTCGGACCACGCATCGAGTGCATCGCGGCTACGCGCCTGGACGCCGATCTCGCGTCCGCGCCTCAGGTCGATTCGCTCTTGAGCCGACATAGGCCTCGGTGTGTCATCCACGCCGCCGCCTACGCGGACGTCGACGGCTGCACGCGCGACCCCGAACGCGCGATGCGCGACAACGCGCTGGCATCGGCGGTGCTGGCAGCGGCCTGCGCGGCACACGGGGCCAGACTCGTCATGGTCAGCACCGACTATGTCTTCTCGGGAGAGAAGACGGTGCCATACGGTGTCGACGACGCGCCGGACCCGGTCAACGTGTATGGAGAGAGCAAGGCCCGTGCGGAGGCGGAACTCGCCCGCGCGGTGTCTGACTACCTGATTGTGCGGACCCAGTGGCTCTACGGCCCCGGCGGCAGGAGCTTTGTTGCGGCAATACTCAAGCGCGCGGCAGAGGGTTCGCCGCTTCGCGTTGTCGATGACGAGTTCGGCTCGCCCACCTGCACCGACGATCTGGCGCGAGCGCTGTGGCAGGCGGCGGTCTCAGCCGAGACCGGGGTCATGCATGTCACCAACTCGGGTGTATGCAGCCGTCTCGAGCTGGCGCGCGCAGCACTGGAGTGCGCCGGAATGGATGGGGTAACCGTCGAGGCGATACACTCGTCCGAATGGCCGAGTCCGACGCGCCGGCCGCTCCGGGCGATTCTGGACACGCGACGCTGGAGCGACACCGGCCATGAGCCTCTGGCCCACTGGCGTGACGCGCTGGCAGCCTGCGTGCCCGCGCTCTGTAAGGAACTCACCATCAACTGACCCGCACGGGCTCTACATGCCCGGTGCGGAGCCCGAATCGGAAAGGAACGCCACACACCATGGATTTCGATATCGCCAATGCAGAGCTTGTTGACCGGGGCCGCCTGCGTGTCGAGTGGGCGGAGACGCAGATGCCGGTGCTGCGACAGATACGTGAGCGCTTCAGCGTCGAGCGGCCTCTCGCGGGCCAGCGTATCGCCGCATGCCTGCACGTCACCACCGAGACGGCGAACCTGATGTCAACGCTCGTCGCCGGCGGCGCCGAGGTGCGCCTGTGCGCATCCAATCCGCTCAGCACGCAGGACGATGTTGCCGCATGGCTGGTCGAGGACCTCGGCATCGGCACCTTCGCCGTGCACGGCGAGGACCGGGACCGCTACTACAGGCACATCCACGCGGTGCTCGATTTCGCTCCGACAATCACAATAGACGACGGCGCGGACGTCATCTCAACCCTGCATTCGGAGCGGCAGGACCTCATCCCCGGCATCGTCGCGGGGATGGAGGAGACCACGACGGGCGTCATCAGATTGCGCGCGATGGCGGCCGACGGGGCGCTCAAGTACCCGCTCATCGCGGTGAATGACGCCAACACCAAGCGGCTGTTCGACAACTACTACGGCACCGGACAATCGACCATTGACGGCATCCTGCGGGCGACCAACATACTGCTCGCGGGCCGCAACGTCGTCGTCTGTGGATACGGCCAGTGCGGCCGCGGAGTGGCCACTCGCGCGCACGGCATGGGGGCCTCCGTGATCGTGTGCGAGGTCGATCCGTTGCAGGCCCTGCAGGCAGCGCTGGACGGCTACAGGGTGATGCCGATCTCCGACGCGGCGGCCGTGGGCCACGTCTTCGTGACTGTGACAGGCGACTGCGGGGTCATTCGCGGGGAGCACTTCGACCGCATGCAGGATGGCGCGATTCTCTGCAATTCGGGCCACTTCGACGTCGAGATCGACCTCGTGGCACTGAGCGAGATGGCAACATCGAGGCGTCGCATCCGCCATGAGACCGACGAGTATCTGATGCCCGACGGGCGCCGCATCTACATTCTGGGCGAGGGGCGCCTTGTGAACCTTGCATCGGCGGAGGGCCATCCGGCCTCGGTCATGGACATGAGCTTCGCCAACCAGGCGCTGTGCTCGGAGTACGTGGCCAAGAACAAGCTCTCGGTCGACGTGCACACCGTGCCTGCGGAGATTGACGCCGAGGTCGCCCGACTCAAGCTGGCCTCGATGGGTGTACGCATCGACACCCTGACACCCGAGCAGGAGAAGTACCTGAGCAGTTGGCAATCGGGCACCTGATATGCGGCGCATGTGCGCGGGTGAAGGGCAATGCTTCTCATCGTCGTGACCTGTGCGGCGGCCGCGCTGGCCTGCGCGGCCGCCATATTCATGTTTGAGCGATGGCGCCTGGCGCGGCCCGGTGGGCCGTACGCGGCCGCCGACTTCACGGGCATCGTGCTGCTCGTGGCAACAGCAGTCGGCTGGCTTCCGTGGCCATCCTCGGACCGCGTGCTGCTGTGGGCATGCATCGCACTACTGGTGATCCAGGGCGCTATCACCGATCATATGAAGGCCATTCGCGGCCTGCGCGCGCTTGCCGCCATCGCGGTTGCGTGGGTCCTGTGGGGCGCCGACATCGGCATTCACACCGTCAAACTCCCGTTCTCGCACAGCTTCGTCAACCTTGGCAGCGCGGGGCTGCTTGTGGGGATGATCTGGCTGGCGGTCTGCGGGTCGATCTTCGCCCGTGTGGGCACCATCCCGCGGGTATCGCTGGGGACCGGGGCCCTGACGGCACTCACTTTCCTCGCCGTTGCCGCCCTGCAGCCCGCCAATGCGTCCAATTTCTCCGTATCGGTCGCCGCCTCCGTGGCGGTCATCTGCCTGGCGCAACTGCCCTTCACGCGTTACCTGACGACCGGCGGGGCTACGGGCGGAGCATACGCGTTGGGCGTAGTCATAGGCGTCGTCGCGATATCCGGGGCGCTGAAGAACACCGCGTTTCTCGTGGCATTGCTGCCGCTGCTGGTCATCAGTGTGCCGCTGTTCGCGACCGTCTATTCCTGGCTTGCCGACCTGCTGCACGGGCGCGGTCGCGGCTTCTTCGAGCATCGCCACCAACACCTGCACGAGATTCTGCTTGCCCAGGGCTATAGCGAAAAGCAGATGAGCATCGTGCTGCTTCTCGGTGAGACCATTGTGTGCGTGCTGGCGGTGATGCTCGTATGGCTGATCAAGGTCAGCTTCATAGTCAAGCTGCTGCTGGTGGTCGTGGGGCTGGCCGCTGCGCTTGTGATTCCCTACGTGCTCCTGCGCATGATGCGGCCTGCCAACCCACCCGAACGCGCCCCTGAATACGACATACTCGGCGTCCGCGTGCACAGGGTGACCATGGAGCAGGCGATGGAGCGCGCGGCCGAGTTCATCAGGGAGGACCGCCCCCACATCATCGTCACGACCGACGCGGGCGGTATCATCCGGGCCCGCGATGATGAGCGCGTGCGCGAGATCATGAACAACGCCGACCTCGTCACGGCCGACGGCGCGGGCGTGGTGCTCGCGGCAAGACTGCTCAACCTCGGAATCGATACGCGCGTCGCGGGCTGTGACATGGTCGAGGAGATCTCCAGGGTGGCTGCCGCGCATGACCGCTCGGTCTTCCTGCTCGGCGCAGCGCCCGGTGTGGCCGAGAAGGCCGCGGAGAAGCTCCAGGAGCGCGTCCCGGGCCTGGAGATCGCCGGCACGCAGGACGGCTACTTCAAGCCCGAGCAGGAGCCCGAGATCATCGCCCGCATACGGCAGAGCCGCCCCGCGGCGCTCTTCGTCGCGCTCGGCGCACCGCGGCAGGAGATGTGGATCGTCGAACACATGGAGCAACTCGGCGTACCGGTCTGTATCGGCATCGGGGGCAGCCTCGATGTGATCTCCGGCCTCAAACAGCGCGCGCCGGTCTGGATGCAGAAGTGCGGGCTCGAGTGGCTCTACAGGTCGGTGAAGGAGCCCGCGCGCTTCCGGCGACTCGGCGCTCTGCCGCGCATCCTGTACCTGACTGCTATCGAGGTGCTGCGGGCGCCGGCGGAGCCGCTTGCCGGGGCCGCCCCACAAACACCAACGCCTCCACCGCCCCAGGAGTGATGACTATGTCCGAGCCCGTGCTCATCGTCGGCTCGCTGGCAATCGATGATATCGAGACGCCGTTCGGCAAGATGAATGACATCGTCGGCGGTGCCGGCTACTACGCCTCGATCGCCGCGGGGCTGTTCTCCCCCGTTCGCCTCGTCGGCGTCGTCGGTGAGGACTTCCCACCGAGCGCACTCGAGCTGCTCGAAGGCCGCGGAGTTGATCTCGAGGGCGTGGAGATCGTGCCGGGCGGCAAGTCGTTCCGCTGGGCGGGCCGCTACCACACCGACATGAACGCCCGCGACACACTCGATACGCAACTCAACGTGTTCGCCGACTTCAGCCCGATCCTGCCGCAGAGCTACCGGGACTCGCGCTATGTTTTCCTCGCCAACATTATGCCGGAGTTGCAGCTTTCGGTGCTGGATCAGATATCGCCGGGCGCGTTCGTCGCCTGTGACACGATGAACTTCTGGATCGAGGGCAGCCGCGAGAAGCTCACGGAGGTGCTCAGCCGCGTTGACCTGGTGCTGATGAACGACGGGGAGGTCCGGCAGTTCGCCGGCAACCCGAATATCACGCAGGCGGCGGAGACGATCCTCGAACTCGGCCCGAGCTACGTGGGGGTGAAGATGGGCGAGTACGGCGCGGCTCTGATCTCGGAGACCTCCCGCTTCCATCTCCCCTGCTGCCCACTGCGGCACTTCGAGGACCCGACAGGCGCGGGCGACTCATTTGCCGGGGGCCTGATGGGCTACCTGGCCTGGGCGAACTCGACCGACGAGTCCCACCTCCGCACGGCGGTTGCATTCGGCACGATTGCGGCTTCATTCACCTGTGAGACATTCGGTCCGGAGGCTCTTCTCTCGACCACCCCCGAGGCCATCTACGAGCGGTATGAAACCCTCGCCACAATCACCGAGTTCAGCCCCTGCCCGACCGACGCCTGCCGCGTGGTGGGGTAGGCGGGGGAATGGTCGATGACCCGCCACCATTGAACGGCTGGGCAGCACTGACATGACGCGTACAGGCCACGTCCGTGGCAGGGGGTGTCGACGATGAGACGGTCCATTGCGTGCATGCTGCTCGTCTGCCTGGCATCCGGGGCCGTCGTACTCGCACAGACAGCCGGGGCTCCGGCATTCGCCGATCCGAGCGGTCTCTGGGTCGGGCAGGCAACCTCACTTGAGAACGACGGCCCGTGTTGCGTAAACATGACCCTTGAGGTGATGGGGCAGGCGGCCCGGGGCGTCATCGAGTGGGTGAGCTTCGAGGGGAACGGACAAGGGCTCAAAGGCTTCGACGGGAGCTGGGACGCCGCCACGGGCCGGGCCACCATTCGCGAACACGCGCTGTTCGCGGGTGAACCGGTGGGCGACGAGACCACCATCGCGCTGCAGATATCGGGCGCCGATGCCAACGTCGCGTGGGGGACAATCGAGGTCGGGGGTGTTACGCAGGGCAGCTTCCATCTCACCAGGGCCGGAGACCGCGCCGTCCAGAACGGCCTATCGGGGCTGTGGCAGAGCCTGCCCGGGCTGGACAACCCCGCGTTCGTGCTCACATTCGCCGAGGACGGTCATGGGTTCGCGGGCCAGGGCTCGTACCTGGACCGGGAGAAGCGGACACTCGTCCCGATCAGTGCCACAGCCGAGCCGGTCCAGGACCTGGCTGACACCTGGGCAGTCGCCATCCGGTTCGGCGAGAGCGCTCCGCAGCCGGCGCGGTACACGTGCGAGCTTGATCTAACCGGCTACGCGGCACGGCTTGCTGCCGCCGATGGCGCCACCGCCCTGCTGGTGCATCGTTTGTCCGGATCGTCGGCCTCCGGGCAATCACCAGCGGCAGGCGCGGAGAATGGGCAATGGTCGGGCCTGTGCGTCGGCGTCAGCGATGGCGACACAATCACCGTTATGCGCGATGGGGTCGAGGTGCGCGTCCGCTTCAACGGTGTCGACGCGCCGGAGCGGGACCAGCCGTTCTCATCGGTCGCACGGCAGTTCACCTCAGACTGCGTCCACGGCAAGATCGTGTCTATCTCCCCCACCGACATCGACCAGTACGGGCGCACCGTCGCCGATGTCTACATGCCAGACGGTCGCAGCCTCAATGAGGCGCTGGTGGCTGCCGGATTGGCCTGGTGGTTTCGCCGGTACGCCCCCGACAATGCCCGACTACAGGCACTGCAAACGGAGGCATGGCGCGCGAAACGGGGCCTCTGGGCTGACGCAAACCCCATCGCCCCATGGGAGTTCCGCCAGGCGCGGTGAGCCCGCGTCTGCCCGAGCGGCTGCTCACGGGCGATTGAGTGGGCGGGCCGACAAGCGACGCACCATCCGCGCGCGGCCGGCAGGGGCGAGTGCGACGAGTGAAGGAGAATCTGCATGGCCTTCGACCTCTACCTCGGTATCGACTATAGCGGTGCGGAGACTGCCGGGTCACGCCTCAAGGGCCTGCAGGTCTATGAGGCCGGTGACGGCCCGCCCCAACGGCTCATCGCGGTGCCGGAGGAAGGGAAGACCCACTGGAACTGGTCGCGCATGGGTGTCGCGCAGCACCTGATCGACCTCGCCATGGGTGGCGCCAGGTTCATCGCCGGCATCGACCACGGCTTCAGCTTCCCATTCAGCTACTTCCGACGGCACAACCTGCGCACGTGGGATGAGTTCCTGGCCGACTTCGTGGAGCACTGGCCGACACACGAGCCCGCGACATACGTGGACTTCATCAGGGAAGCGAACCCGCCGCGCAAGGGGGCGCCCAATGAGTTCAGGCTGTGCGAGCGGTGGACAAGCTCGGCCAAGTCGGTCTTTCAGTTCGACGTGCAGGGTCAAGTCGCCACGTCCACGCATGCAGGCATACCGTGGCTGTGGCACATCCGCAACGAGGTCGGCGACCGCGTCCACTTCTGGCCCTTCGACGGCTGGGAGATACCCGAGGGCAAGTCCTGCATCGCCGAGGTGTACCCCTCGATCCTGCGCAACCGCTACGGGCGGGAGGGCCGCACCACCGATCAGCAGGACGCCTACTCGGTCGCCCGCTGGCTCAAGGAGACCTCTGAGCGGGGCATCCTCGACCGCTACTTGCACCCACCGCTCACTGAGTCCGAGCGAGACATCGCCGCACTCGAGGGCTGGATACTGGGTGTAGCATAGTCGTCCCCGGCAATCGGCACACCGGCTCCTGTCTCGCATCGCCCCGCACCAGCGCACTCTATTGACACGCTGTCGCCTATGTAAGACAATCCCCGTATCGAACTACATATCGACTTACGGAGCGCTTCGATGGCGGAGACAACCGTTTCGAGCAAGTACCAGGTCGTGATACCCAAGGAAGTACGCGAGCGGCTCCGGATCAAGCCGGGACAGAAGCTCTCGGTGATCGCCAAGGGCGGCATTATCCACCTGGTGCCGGTATTGGGCCTCGATGAGCTGCAGGGATTCGTCAGGGGCATTGATACCAGCAACCTGCGCGAGAAGGCAGACCGCTTCTGATGGTCCTCGACACATCAGGCTGGATCGAGATATTCACGGATGGGCCGCTTGCATCTGAGTTCCGGGCGCGGCTCGACCAGGCGGCGCGTGTCCTCGTGCCCACTATCGTGCTCTATGACGTCTACAAGGTCATCCGCAGGCAGGTGTCGGAGCAGGAAGCGCTGGTGGCCGTTGCGCATCTGCGTGCTCACCAGGTGGTGCCGCTCGATGACCAGTTGGCGCTTGAGGCGGCCGACCTCAGCCTTCAGCACAGTCTGGCGATGGCTGACGCCGTGGTCTACGCTACAGCGCGCGGCCACGGCGCGGAGTTGCTCACCAGCGACCGGGACTTCGCAGAGCTGCCCGGAGTAGTGTATCTGGAGAAGCCTGTCCAGGGGTGAGGCGACACAGGGAGCCGTTAGCGCCTCTCCCCGCGCGTCCTGCAATGGTACCCGTTTTCACGGTTTCACCGGCTCCGGCCGGCCGGTGAAGGCGTACAGCGTGGCCGCGCCCGTACACCCCAGTGCTGCATGTGTGGCGCTTGGACGCGACGCGTCTCCCCCCTGGGCATCGAGGGCATCGGGCCCATGGTCGTCTCAGACGGTGAGAACGATGCTCAGAGCGGAGAGACCCCACACTGCACTTGTCCAGTGCTGCGGCGGGCAACCGTAGCGAGGTCATCCGTGCCCGCCGTGACCACCTGCCGCGGAGCCACGAATGCGGGTATGAATCATCTTGACCCTTCTCCCACAGGGAGTACAATGGGCTCTCGAGGGCCGGATGCGCAGGGCGCGGGCCCGGCAGTCTCACATCAGTGCCGGGGCGTTTCGAGTACTCGGCTCTCGTTACCCGATCTCTACAGACAGCGCGGCGGGGTGGTGGTGTGTCTTGCCCGGTGGCCTCGACGGCTGCGCGGGCAGCACACAGGGGCGAGGGAGAGTGTTCGCGATGGTCGGTACCGAACTCATTCCCTATCCGGACCCGGCCGTACCGGTCAGGATCATCCGACATCTGGGCACGTTCGAGCGGGATGCCTACCCCACTCACGTGCACGAGGACGTTACGTGGGAGCTGTGCTACGTCGTCGAGCGGCAGGTGACCGCGGTCATCGAGGGGCGCCTGGTGACGTTAGGCCCGGGTGAAGCGCTGGTCATCCGCCCGGACGAGCCCCACGGCTTCGACGCGTGGACGGGCAAGCACCTGACGCTGATGTTCCGCCAGCCGTTGCTCGAGGACACCCCGGTTCATGTTCCGCGACGGGGGCTTGCGGGCCTCACGGTGGCCGACAGGGCGCTCCCCGAGCACGTGGTAGTGGCTTCGCAGCGCCGCGCGCGGGTGGAGCACGTACTGGAACTGCTCCGGCAGGAGACGTTCGGCGATGACCCGACGCGCTACGCGATGTGCAGCCTGCTGCTGGCGCAACTGCTCATCGAGCTTGCCCGCAGTGTGGGGGCCGAGGCGAGTGATGCCCACGCCGGTCCGAGCGCCACGGCGCGGCTGACTGTCGAGCAGTTCTGCGATGAGCTGCGCGCCAACCTCGACCACCCCTGGACGCTGTCGGAGATGGTTACCCGCAGCGGCTACGGCGCGAGCCAGTTGAGCCTGCTCTTCCGTCAGGTCACTTCCGTCAGCCCGTGCCGGTGGCTGTGCGAGGAGCGCATCCGCCGCGCGCGCGAGCTGCTCGTGACGTCGGATCAAAACATCTCCGATATCGCCTTCACCGTTGGCTTCGGCAGCCTGTGCCAGTTCGGGCGCATGTTCAGCGAGGTCGTGGGAACAAGCCCCGGCCGCTACCGAGCCCTCATGCAGTCCAGAGGCTCCCCGTAGGATCTGCAGGCCCCGACGCAGGATTCACACAGCCGGCCGCCGCGCGATTGAGTACCATTGCACTGTCGGAGGAGCAGATGCTCCATCGGCATCGAGTGCACTGTCACTACTCTGCGCGCGGAAGGTTGGGATACCATGGACCGACGCGGTTTCACTCTCATCGAACTGCTGGTCGTCATCGCCATCATGTGACCCCTGAAGAAGCCCCCTTTTGAG
>MTKY01052587.1_pt1 | contig 14669 bp, 7 predicted proteins | sample 1042731 | NCBI WGS metagenome assembly MTKY01 (sample SAMN06212206, study PRJNA360538) | anaerobic digester metagenome | biome: Wastewater treatment plant; material: sludge; isolation source: anaerobic digester fed with sludge from wastewater treatment plant | place: Denmark: WWTP Soeholt ... | reverse complement strand
ATCCGGCGGGGCGAGATCGGCGGGGCGCTCCGGTAGCTCGAACAGTGGCGGACAGACGGTCAGCAGGCGCGGCACGCGGTCGGCGTGCTTGACGGCCAGGCGAGCCGCTATCGCCGCGCCCAGGTCGTGCCCGACCAGCGCCGCCTTGACGATCCCCAGCCGGCTCATGAACCCGGCTACCAACTCCACCTGCGCGGCGAAATCGTAGCGCGACGGATTGCGCGCAGAATCCCCGAAGCCCCACAAGTCGAGCGCATAGACGCGGTATTTCATGCTGAGGTGCTGCATGGCTGGCACCCAGTAGCGCCACGAGCCAAGCCAGCCGTGCACCAAGATAACCGGGCGGCCACGCCCCAGCACTTCGTAGTGCACCAGTTCGTTGTCTATCGTAATTGCGCTCATGCCGCGTCTCGTAGGCAGCCAGGCTCCGATCAGGTGGTCTTCGACTTCGCCAGAATCTCGTTGACTCGCGCGTTCAGATGATCCGGCGCGAACGGCTTGAGGATGTAGTCGTAGGCCCCCGCTTCCATGCCGGACTCCATCTCGTTCTGCTGGCCTTTGGCCGACAGGAAGACGATGGGGGTGTCTTTCAGCCCGTCGAGGGCCTTGATCGCGCGGCACGCTTCGTAGCCGGTCATGCGTGGCATACGCACGTCGAGCAGGATGAGGTCGGGCTTGTGCTGGGGGGCCAGCTCAACCACCTCAGTCCCGTTGCGCGCCGTGATCACTTCATGGCCGCCGAACTTCAGCGTGAATTCGATCAAGTCGCGGATGTCGCGTTCGTCCTCGGCAATCAGTATGCGAGCCATCGGCAGAACCATCACTCTCCACTAGCCTGCGCTGCTTTGTCCAGCGCCTCGCTGTCCGGTGCGTGTGCGGGCAGCATCACATAGAATGTCGTCCCCTGCCCAACCTGACTGTCGAACCAGATGCGGCCCTGGTGAAACTCTACCAGCTCGCGCACGATAGACAGTCCCAGCCCGGTGCCGGGGGTGTCGAGCACCATTTCCTGCGTGTCTTCGCCGCGAAAGAACCGCTCGAAGATGCGCCCGGTAGCTTCTGGCGGGATGCCGATGCCGGTATCCGTGACCGAGAGAAGCACCTGGCCCGCCGGCTCGTCGCGGCGAGCGGATAGGGTGATGGTGCCGTCCTCCGGTGTGTAGTTGAAGGCGTTGTCGGCCAGGTTGGTCAGAATCTGGGCCACCTTGTCATGGTCGCCCCACACGGTCAATTCTGGGTCGGCGGGCACGTCCGTGACGATGTGCATAGCGCGCCCCTCGTCTTCGCAGCGACCACGCAGGTGCACCGCCGTCCGCTCAACCACACCGGGCACTTCCACCAGGCCGAAGCGCATCTCGACGCGCCCCTGGTCAATGCGCGAGATGTCGAGCAGATCGTTGACCAGCTTGGTCAGGCGGTCGGCGTTGTGCTTGATCGTCTCCAGGAAGCTACGTTGCTGCGGACCCATGTCACCGGCAGCGCCCAGCAGCAGCAAGTCGGCGTAGCCCTTGATCGAAGTCATGGGCGTGCGTAGCTCGTGCGAGACCGTCGCCACGAACTCGCTCTTGAGCCGGTCTACTTCGACTTCGCGCGTGATGTCGCGGAAGACGGACACCGTGCCGAGGAACTGGTCGCCCAGGACGACCGGCGACAGGCGCACGCTGATCACGCGCTTGTCTTCTAGCTCCAGCCGCTCCTCCAGGAACTCGCCCGGCTCGCAGCTTAACGGATCGCGCTGCCAGCGCTGCACGGCGCTGGCCCAGCGCGCGCGTCCCGCCCCGTACAGCCCGGCCACATCTGCCGTCGGGCGATCCAGCACGGCCTCGATTGGCAGCCCCAGGATGCGCGACGCCGTCTGGTTGAAGACGATGATCTCGCCGTGCTCGTTGGCGACCATCACCCCGTCCGCCACCGAGTCCAGGATGGCCGCGCTCTTGGTCGCTTCGACCTGTTCCTGGCGCAGCAGGGCACCCAGCCGGTCTGCCTGGTCGCGGATCAGCCCGTATAGCTCGGCGTTGTTCATGGCATTGGCGACCTGGTGCGCTGCCGCCGTCACCAGCCGCAGGTGCTCCTGGCCGAAGACGGCGGGCTGGTCGCTGTAGAGAGCAATCGCGCCCAGGATGTCCTCGTTGGTTTCGATCAGGGAGACCAGCGCTGCGTGTGGCGCTGGGCCGGTCGTGTCAAGTTGCAGCCAGCGCGAGTCGGTCTGCACGTCGTCCACGACGACCGGCTTGCGATGGCGCACGGCCCAACCGGTCAATCCCTCACCGGGGGCCAGCGACGGCACGCTCTCCTCGCCTTCGAGCGCCACCTCCTCACCCGCCGCACCGAAGCGCGCGCGGAAGACCAGCCGCTCGGTGTCCGCATCCACCTGCAAGATCGCGCCCTGCACCGCACCGACTGCGCGGGCGACCATCTCTAGCGCGCGGTTGAGCAGGCGCTCCATGTCCAGGCTGGTGGCCAGCTCGGTGGTGATGCCGTACAGCGTGGCAAGCTGCTGGCGCTCCTGCTCCAGCTCGGCGGTGCGCTCGCGGACGTGCTGCTCCAGCTCTTCGGCCAGTTCCAGCGTTTGCTGGAAGAGCCGCGTGCTCTGCACGGCGATGCTAAGCTGCGCGCCGATGGTGGTCAGGGTGCGCTGGTCGTTGAGCGAGAAGGCCAGCGGATCGCGGTCGTCGCGCACAGCCAGCACGCCGATCACGTCGTCACCGGCCAGCAGCGGCACGCCCAGGAAGCAGCGCGCAGTGGGCATCATCGTCTCAATCGCCAGGCTGCGCCGCACGGTCTCCAGCGTCTCGCCAACCAGCAACAACGGCGCTTTGTGCTGGATGATCGCCGAGAACTCGTCGCTGCCCAGCGGGCGCGGCGGCTCGTCCAGCGGGCGGTCTTCCGTCACCAGGGTAGCCAGCGGGAAGCTGATCTGCCCGCTCTCGCTGTCGTGCAGCGCCACATACAGCCGCTCGGCGTCGGTCAGGCTGGGCAGCAGCGCGTCAATCACCGCCAGCAATTCGTCCAGCGTGTCCGCCGACGACAGCCCGCGCGACATCTCGTTGATCACGTACAGTTCTTCGACCGTGCGCCGCGTCTCGGTTTGCAGGCGCGCGTTCTCAATGGAGATGGCCGCCTGGCTGGCCAGGGCCTGGGCCAGACGCAGCGCGCCCGGCGGGAACCTGCGCACCGGATCAAGAAGCTCGACCTCGACCAGACCGATGGAGATGTCGTTGACCACCAGGGGGATGAGCATCCGCGTCGCCGCCGCGTGACGGGCCATCAGGTCGCGCTCGCCGGGCGGCAGGTTCTCCTGGTTGGCGCGGACGACGATTAGCTCGCGCTCGCGCAGCGCCCTGGCGCGCAGCGGGTAGGGGGCCAGGCTGTACACGTCGCCGGGCTGCTCGGCCAGCCCGCCCTCAGGCCGGGCGCTGATCTCGCCGCGCACGGTCAGCGTGTCGTTCACGTCATCCCACAAGTAGACCGCGCAGGTATCCGCGTCCAGCGCGCTGAGCATCTGCACCGTCACGCGGCGGGTCACTTCGTTGAGGTCGAGCGTGACCGCCGTCGCCTGCGCCGACTCGAAGAGCGTCTCTAGCTCGCGCGTGCGCAGCGCCGTCTGTTCGAACAGGGCCGCGTTCTGCACGGCAACAGCCGCCTGGCTGGCGATGGTCTGGGCCAGCTCGATCTGCTCGTCGGTGAAGACGCGATCCGCTGCCAGCGCATCCAGGCGCAGCACGCCGATCACCTGGCCGCCCGCGACCAGCGGCACAAGCAGCGAGCGCTGCACGTCATCGCGGCGCATCCACAGCCGGGCCGACTCGTACAGGTCGCCGCCGCTCTCGCGCTCGACCACCAGCGGGATCAAGTCCTCCTGCACGCGGCGCAGCGCCGCATCAGCGGCCAGGTCAATGACTTGCTCCGGCGGGGCGTCGCCGCGCGGGTATTCGACGATGACCATGCCCCGGCTGCGCTCCGCGTCCACGTGCAGCGCCGCGCCCTCGCTGACGCCGAGCGAGATCGCCGTCTCGCGCAGGGCAATCTCGAAGATGTTCTCCAGGTCGAGCGTTTGGGCCAGCGCCAGGGCCACGCGGTTGAGCAGGGCCATGCGCTGCGCCTGCGCGTCCAGCGCGGTAGCGCGCTCCTGCGCCCTGGCGAACAGGCGCACGTTCTCCAGCGACACCGCCGACAGATTAGCCAGCCGCTGGATGAGGTCGCGGTTCTCCTCAAAGCCGAAGGCGTTCTCTAGCTCTGTGCCCAGGCGCAGCACGCCAATGGCCTGCACGCCGGAGATCATCGGCACGAGCAGCGTGGTGCGCTCGCCGCTCTCGTACCACGCGCGCAGGTCGGCGTACTGCGCGCGGGCGGCCTCGTTGCCCTCAAGCTGGTAGAAATAGGCCGTCGCCAGGCGGAATGCTTCCCAGGTCGCTGTGCCGGCGGCGTCGAGCACCACGTCACGCGCCACATCAATCACCGGGCCACCGATCACATCGGCGCGGTAGACCTCAAAGTGCGCGGCGGTCTCGTCGTAGATGGCGGCGCTCATGCGCGTGAAGGGCACCAGCCGCGCCAACCCGCGCGCCACAGCCGCAACCACCTGCTCCGGGCGGATGGAGGCCGATACCGCTTCCATCACCTCGTTGAGACGCTGTTCCTGCTCGGCGGCGCGGACTGTCTCCTGGGTGAGGCGCGTCGTCTCGATGGCCGCCGCCGCCTGCGACGCGAACAGCTCAAAGGGCAGCAGCGAGGCTTCGCTCGGCGTGCGCCCGTCCGCCGGGCTGTCCATAGCGATGATGCCGATGATGCGCTGCTGGTCGTGGCCGATCAGCGGCAGGTAGACCACATCGAGCGGGTGCCAGCGGTCGGCGGGGGTGGGGGGCGCGGCGTCGGCTCGCTCTTTGAGCACGTTGGCGCGCACCCAGGGATGGTTGTAGCGCAGATAGTAGCCTGCGCCCAGCTTGAGGTCGTAGAAGCGCAGGTCGTTGATCCAGCGCCGCCATACGGCGGCGGGGATGATCTCATTCTGCAAGCGGGCCGCTTCGTCGGGCGAGTAGCCCACCTGGATCAGCGCGGTCGGCTCCAGGCGCTCGTCGCGCAGCGTGATCACCACGTGGCCCCAGCCCGCCTCGTGAATGCCTTCGGCGACCACCTGCAAGCGGGTGGGAACGTCCTTCGCCGCCTGAATCTTGCTGGCGACGCGGTGAAGCTGGGCCAGGCGGTCGCGCTCGCGGCGGGTGGCCTCTGCCTCGTGCTGCAGGCGCTCGACCAGGCGGTAGTTCTCGATGCTGAAGGCGGCCTGCCCGGCGAAGATCTCCAGCGCCTCGACGATGGCGAAGGTGGGACGGCGGCCCGACTGCGGCTCGTCCACGCTGATCAGCCCCAACAACTGCCCGCCCATTCCGGTCAGCGGGACGAGCAGCAGGTCGTCGGGGTGCCAGGCGCGCGGGCTGCTGCCCATGCGCTCTTGCAGTACCGAGTACGTGGACAGCCCGGCGGTTAGCTCCTCGCTGCCTTCGGCGGGCAGGAAATAGCTGTTGCTGATGCGATAGCTCTCCTGCATCAGGCTGCGGGCCTGTTCGAGCGGGGGCGTGGTCTGGCGCAGCTCCTCGAACGCGGCCAGCGGCAGCCCGGCCTGGGCCGTGCGGCGCAGCACACCAGCCCCCTCATCGGCGACGCTGATCAGCACGGCGTTGAAGCCTACCGTCTCCTGGATGCTGTGCGCCACCTCTTCGAGCAGTTCTTGCAGGCTGGCTCCGGCGCGGAACATCTCGCCTAGCTCGAAGATGCGGCCCATGCGCTCGGCGCGCACGCGCAGCGCGCGGTTGGCCTCGATCTGCTCCTGGTAGCGGCGTGCGTTGGTGATGGCGACGGTAGCCTGGTCGGTCAGCGCGACGGCGAAATCGGCCACGCTCTGGTTGAAGATGCCCGGCTGCGTGCTGTAGAGGTGGATGAGGCCAATCACCTGGTCACCGAAGGTGATCGGCACGACCAGGGCGGAGCGCGCGCTGGCCGGGCGCGCCTGGAGCCTGCTGCTCTGGTAATCGTCTACCGTCAGCACCTCGCCGCCGAGGATCGCCGCCCGCTCAACCGGGGCCAGGTCGCGCAGCACGCGCCCCTCGCCGACGCGCCGCTGGATCACCGGCTCGTCAGTGCGCGCCCACTCGTCGCGGTCGGCCAGCAGGACGATGCTTGCGGCGCTGGCGTCCGTCGAGCGCAGGGCCTCCTGGCGGATGACATCGAGGATGCGATCCAGTTCCAGCGTGCGGCTTAGCTCGTGAGTGACGCGGCCAAGCGCGTTCAGTTCTTGCACGCGGGCGTGCAGGTCCTGGTCGCTGGTCGTGCCCATGCGCATCCGGTCTACCATCGCCGCGACCTGGGTGGCAATCGCCGCCAGCAGGTCTACGTCGCCTTCATCGTAGAGGACGCCGGTCGTGCGGTTGGCGACGGTAAGCTCGCCGATGCAGCGATCCTGGATGATGAGCGGCACCTGCACCCAGTCGCGCAGCGCGAAGCGCTCGATCAGCGGGCGGTACTGGGGCAGCACGCGCCCGTCCGCTGGCAGGTTGTGGCTGAGCAAGGGCTGCCGCGAGACGAGCACGCTCTGCTCAAAGCCGGGCGCGTAGGCGTCAATGCGGTAGGGGGCGTCGAGCGCGGCACCCCACACGTGCTGCGGGTCGAGCACGAGCGCCCCGCTGCTCTCCTCGACCAGCGCCAGCGCCACACAGCCGGACTGCGAGACGTTGGCGATGGCGATGAGCACTTCCTCGACGGTCTCCCCGGTGGGGACGCCGTGCGTGGTCATGGCGGCGATGGCGCGCAGCCCTTCGGCTTCGTGCGTGCGGCGCTGCATCTCGCCGTACAGGCGGGCGTTGTCAATGAGCATGGCCGCCTGCCCGGCAAAGACGGCCAGCAGTTGCGCGTCGTCCTCGCTGAAGCCGCGCCCATCGCGCCGGTCGGCTACCTGGATGATGCCCAGCCGTCCCCCTCGGGACTCCAGCGCCGCCACGACCGTCTGGCGCATCCCCATTTCGGCGGCCAGCGCGCCCAGCGCCGTCTCCACCGCCGCCGGATCGCCCTGCAAGTCGTTGCACAGCCAGGTGTCGCGCTCCTGCCACAGCCGCGCAACCGGACTCTCCGGCGGGGAAGGCACCTGGTAGAAGCGCACGCGCTCTTCGTCGTCCATGCCGAAGAAAGGTCGCTGGCTGACCAAAACCTGCTCCTCGCTGTCATAGAGCAGGATGCCGCATAGCTCCGTGTCAAGCTGGGCGGCGATGCGCGCCGTGATCTGGGCGTATAGCTCGGCGGGGTTGCGCAGCGCACCGCTGGCCTGGGCGATCTGCTGCAAGCCGCCCAGGGCGTGCGCGCGGCGCTGAGCCTGCTCGTAGAGGCGCGCGTTGTCCAGCAGGGCCGCCGCCTGAGCGGACAGCGCGACCAACTGGCGCAGGTCGTCCTCGTCGAAGCGACCTTCTTCGCGCGCGTTGGCGACCAGCAGCACGCCCACACGCCGCGCGCCAGCGGCCAGCGGGATCAGGGCCAGGCTGTGAATGGTGATGGCCGTGGTCAGCTCGCTCAGGCCCAGAGCGCGCAGCAGGTCTTCGCCCGGCTCGTTGGTCAGCCAGGCGACTTCTTCGCGCCAGACGCGGGCCAGGTCTCCCTCGCCGGAAAGGGAGACGCGGTGCCCGGCGATGCGCGCATCCGGCACGCCGTGAAAAGGCAGTTGGGCGGACAAGACCTGCTGCTCCTCGTCGTAGAGCAGCACGCCGCACATCTCGGCCCGCACCAGGGCCGCCACGCGCCCGGTAAGCTGCGCGATCATGGCTGGGGTGTCGCCCAGCCAGCCGAACGTCTCGGCGACCTGCTGCACACCGCCTAGCTCGTGCAGGCGTTGGGACTGCGCCTGGGCGAAGCGCGCCATCTGGAACGCTGCTGCCACCTGCCCGGCGACCGCCTCCAGCAAAGCCAGGTCGCGCCGCCCAAACGCGCCGCGCGCATGGTGCGATAGCTCCAGCGTGCCCACACAGCGATCCCCGGCCAGCAGCGGCACGCCGACGTAGCTTTGGAATCCGGCGATTGCCGCGTTGGGCTGTACGTCGCTGCGCGCGCTCACATCGTCAATGCGCAGCGGTTGGCGGTACATGGCGATCCAGCCCGTGTAGCCCTCGCCCGGCGCGTAGACCGCCCCGCCTGCTTCGAGATCGAGCGGGATCAGCCCGCCCGTCTCGGCGCGGCGTGCGCCGCCCACCGAGCGCAGCCGGTCGCCTTCCGCGTCGGCCAGGGTGATCTCCGCCGCGTCGAAGGTGATGACCGGCTCCAGGCTGGCCAGGACGGCCTCTACCAGCGCCGGAAGGTCGGCATTGGCTGCTGCCCGACTGACATCTTCAGCAATGGACAGGGCACGCAGCGGATCGAACTCGACCGGAGCGGCCAGCGCGTCGCCGGTTAGCTCGCGCAGCAGCAAGACCATGCGCTCGCCGTCCGGGGAGGGGATGGTGTGGGAGATGGCCTCAACCTGGCGCGGGCCAACGCGCAGTGCCGCCCGGCCCGGACGGGCGAGCAGATCGTACAGCGTCCCGGCGGGGCGCACCTGGCGGGCCATGATGGTCAGGGAGGGCGTCTCGCCGTCCAGCCCGAACCAGCGGCGCGCCGGCTCGTTGGCAAAGACGATGTGCCCGCGCCCTTCGGCCACGATGATCGCTTCGTTGCTGGGCGGCAGGCTCACCGGCACGACGGGCCGCGCCAGGGCCTCGTGCCCGGCGTCCAGGCCGCGCTGCGCCTGGCGCACCAGAACGAAGAGCCAGGCGAAGAACACCAGGCCAATGAGGATCAGGGAGACTTCAAGCATCTGTCATCGCTCGCGCACTCTTTGGCTCCGTTGAGCGGTCGAGGGCGAAAGGCGCGCGGCGCGCTACCACTCGGTGGTGACTGTTGCCTGCGCGCCGGCGCCCCCATGCCGGCGGCTCTCGGCAGCCATCTCGGTGATCTCGCGGATGTCGGCGAACTGCCGCGTCACGTTGCTGACCCAGCCGATAGCCAGGGCCATCAAGGGCACCTTTTCGTTGTCTTTCATCATAAAGCCGCGTTCGCGATCAATGAAGGAGTAGTGCATCTGGACTTCTTCGGCGAAGCGGTCGGCCAGGCGCTTGAGTATCGCCTCGGCCTTACCGGAATAGGTGATGAGCACAAAGTTATCGCTGCCCGCGTGCCCGGCGAAGTCTTCCGGCGTGCCCAGCTCGTCGAGCACCTCGCCCGCTAACAGCGCCATGAAGCGCAGCACGTCGTTGGCCGCCACGAACCCGTAGACATCCTTGAAGGCATCGTAGTGCTGTAGCTTGATGTCCAGGTATGCCCAGGTCTTGTCTTCGCGCATGATCTCGCGCAGCTTCTCTTCGATCAGGCCGCTGCTGGGCAGGCCGCTGTTGGGGTCGGTGTAGTGGTCGCGCGCGGCGCGCTCGATCTGGTTCTTGACGCGCAGCTTCAGCTCCTCGATGTCGAACGGCTTGGTGATGTAATCGTCGGCTCCCAGTTCCAGGCCAGCGATCTTGTCGCTGCGCTCGTCTTTTTGCGTCAGGAAGATGATCGGGATGTGGCTGGTGCGCGTCGTCGAGCGGAGCAGGCGGCAGACATCGTAGCCGTTCATGTCGGGCAGCATGATGTCCAGCACGATAAGCTGGGGAAGCTGCTTGCGCGTAAGCTGCAATGCGTCACCGCCGCGCGGCGCGACCTGAACCTCGTAGCCCTGCCCGCTGAAGTAAATGCGCAGCATGTTAGAGATGTCGAAGTCGTCTTCCACGACCAGGATTCTGCCCTTGCCCATCCCTCTGCATCCTTCCCATAGGTGGGGCCGCGTCTGGCAAGCGAAAAAGACCGCGCGCTGATGGCGTGCGCCGCGCCGGAGCCTGGCGCGCACCATGCAGAGTCGCTGGCAGCCCCACTATACCATGAGAACGCGGATAGGACAGCCGCAGCCCCACAGGCCAGCCCACAAGAGGCAGTCTGACCAGGCTGGTTTCACACAATTTTCACAAGACTTCCGCCAGGGGCACGCCGCCGCTACGCTCGTCGCGCCCGCTCGCGCACGGCGGCGATCTGCGCGGCAGTGACCGCGCGCTCGAAGCTGCGAAAGCCGCTCAAACGGAATCCATGCCGTGCGGCAAGCGCGCCAATCTCCTCCACCTGGGCCAGCGTAATCTGCTCGCCTACGCTGTAGTCTTCATAGCGCCCTTCCAGGGCCAGGGCCATCGTCTCGGCCATGCAGGCATAGGCTTTGCCCGGCGGGAACCCGAAATTGAAGCCGAAGTCTACCGGCCCCGGCACCTCGACCATGCCGCCGTCAATGACCAGCACATCGTCGCGTACTTCGGCCACGCGCCGCGCCACGTCGCGCGGACGGGCCACGTCGCACACCACCGCGCCCGGCTTGAGGTGCTCCGGCTCGATCACGGCGGTTGTGGCGCTGGTCACGGCCAGAACCAGGTCGGCCTTGCTGATCGCGCCCAGGTCGGTTCCGCTGCGCACGCGCGCCAGGTGCCCGCTGCATTGAGCGTGCACTTCCGCCAGCATTGTTGGGCGAAGCCCGATCAGGATTAGCTCCGCCACTTCGCGGGCCAGGATTTGCGCGCACACCCGCCCGATCACGCCGGTCGCCCCCACGACCGCCGCAGTGGACTCGCCCATGCTCAGACCCATCTGGCGTGCCGCTTCGCGCACCGCTTCGATGGCCATATAGACCGTGTAGGCGTCGCCGTTGGTGACCGGAATGTCCAGCCGCCGGGCAATCGTCTCACCAGCGTCGCCCACCACCGACGTGTACGCGCCCAGCCCCAGGATGCGCGCGCCCAGCCGCTCGGCCAGGTGCCCGCAGGCCACGATCTTGCGGTACACCGTCTCTACCGGCAGGCTGAGCATGGTCTTGGGCGTGAACGGGCAGGCGATGAACCACCCGTGCGCCTCCTTGCCCGTCGCCACCGAGCGCACGCCAGTGATCTCGGAAATGTACACGGGCGGGAAGAAACGCGAGAAGAAGTTGATCTGCCCCTCGCTCAGCAGCTTGCCCAGCAGCGGGTACTTGCGGGCAACGTCGGTTTTGGGGTCAATCGGGTGAATGATGAAGGCGAAGGAGTCGGGATCGCTCATGGCTTCAGGCTGGCCTACCATGGCTCCAGGAACGCTTCTTCGGACCCGGCCACACGGGGATAGCGCCGCCGGTGCTGCTTGGCGACGGAGACGCGCACCTTGTGGTGATCGCTCTCCTCGTAGCTGACGCTGCGGTTGATCACCCGGCGCTCCGGCGAGGCGAACAGCACCACGTCCGACTCGATCACACGGGCGGGCATGACCACCAGCCCCGACCCCAGGCGCGCGTTGTGGCCGACGCAGCTTCCCAGGACGGGCTGACCGGTGTCTTCCAACTGGTCGTAGGCGTTGAGCGCGCGCAGCGGCACGGGCAGCAGGTTGAAGTCGGTGAAGGTCGTGCCCGCACCCACGAAGCTATTGCGCCCGATGACGCCCATCTGGATGCACGTGTTCTGGGCGATGATCGAGTATTCCATGATCGTGGACATGAACAGCGCCGCCCGGAAGGGCAGGAAGCAGTGCCCGCCCACCACGCTGAGCATGATCTGGCAGCCCTGGGCGACGTTGACGTTGTCGCCAATGATCGAGTTGTCTATGACCACGCCCGGCCCAATGGCGCAGTTGCGCCCGATGGTCGTCGGGCCGAGGATGACCGCCGACGGGTCAATGGTCGTGCCCTCGCCCACCTTGACAACCACCGAGGAAGTGAGCACCTGCTTCTGCTCGACGATGGCCCGCCAGAGCAGGCGCAGCGCCAGCAGATTGTGCTCGGTGACGCGCTTCTCGAAACGCTTGCCGCGCGAGAACACGCCCAGGATGATGTTGGCGAAATAGAGATGCACCCAGCTATCAATGGATAGGCAGGTGCGCTCGGTGAGCAGGTGCGTCAGGTCGAGGTCGCGCGCTATCTCGCCCTCGGTCGCGGCGGGGCGCAGGTTAGCCATCGAGTCCGGCACGTTGTAGTAGCCGATCTCCTTGCAATCGCTGGCGATGGGCACAAGCTGCCACTTGTGCGGCTCGGCGTAGCCAGCGGGGAAGTACCACAGGTCGAGCGGGTAATAGAGCGGCGCGCCGTCGCTGCCGCCGACCGGCCTGAGCCGCGACAGGGGGACGGCGTACTTCATCCAGGCGGCGTCCTCGGCGGGCAGCGCCGCCCGGCAGGGGACGCCGCTGGCACGCGCCTGGTCGTAGAACACGCTGAAGAATTCCTCGTCGAAGTACAGGTTGTCGCGGTAGACGATCAGCTCGTCGCCGCGCTCGGCCAGCCGGGCCACGTCGTGAATCGAAGCCAGGGGCGGCTCGACGCTGGCCGGGCCGCACAGCGCATCGAGCACGTCGGCGTGGTGAATCTTGAGCGGCTTGTTGAGGATGCTCAGATCGCGCGCTGGCTCGTTGAACGGCGCGATCAGATGATTCTCCTCGATCACGAACCGGCGCAGCTTGCGGAACCGGCGCATCGTCTCACCTCGCTCGGAGCTACGGTCGTCAGTAGTCAGTCGTCAGTGATTGGTTGTTGGTTATCAGTATCGCGCAGCCGGGGCCAGAGGGCAATTCGGCGGGGGCGTTGCGCCGAAAAAGACTTCCGAAGTTTTGGAAACTTCGGAAGTCTGGTGTCGGAGCGCCTGCGTCCGGCATTACCTCACCCCCGCTCGGCGCTAACGCGCCTCGCCGCCCCCTCTCCGCGTCGGAGAGGGGGCAAGCCGAGCGTAGCGAGGCTGGGGGTGAGGTCTATTCGGAAATCCTGACAGGGGAGCATCGCCGCGCCCCCCACAACACAGCACGCCGCCTAAGCGGAATGCCGTCGCTCCTCGGCGATCTCCGCCTCCAGCCGCGCGATCTCGTCCTGTTGCCCGCGCAGGGCGCGGTAGCGCACGGCCATCCACACAACCATCAGCGCCAGGATGAAGGCCATCGCCGCATAGCCCAGCGCCATGTACTCCACGTACTTGCCAAAATCGAAGTCCATCGTCTCAGTCCTCCCCGCCTGTTACCCGGCCTGGATAATCCGCAATCCGCAATTTGCAGTCCGCAATTCGCTCTTGTCCTCCGGGTCTATAGCTCCGACAGCACTTCGAGCTTGCGGCGCATGACGTGCTGGGTCAGGTTCTCCAGGCGGATGCGGTGCCAGACCAGCACCACCGTGATCACGGTGAAGGAGAACAGGTTGAAGAAGAGTGTGTCGCGGATGCGCCCGGTCACTTGGAAGCTGCCCGTCGGGTCGGCCTGGGTGGGGCCGGCCACGACCGGATGGATCGTGTCGGGGCGCACGCGAATGATGATGATCGTGAACAGCACGCTGGCGAAGGCAATGATGCCGTACACCGCCGCGAAACGCTGCCGCCGCTCCGGGTCTTCGATGCCGGAGCGCAGCATCAGGTAGGCGGCGTAGGCTAGCCACATGATGGCGACGCTGGTCAGGCGCGGGTCCCACGTCCACCACGTGTTCCAGATGGGGCGCGCCCAGGTCATGCCGGTGACGACGGTGATCGCGGCCATGCCCAGTCCGATCTCGACGTTAGCCAGCCCGAAGATGTCCCAACGCAGGTTGCGCGTGCGCAGGTAGGCGATCCCGGCCACGACCGTCGCCCCGAAGGCGATGAACGATCCCAGGAACGACCCCAGGTGCACGTAGAAGATGCGCTGCGCGGCACCTTGCTGGCGCTCCGGCCCCACCCAGAACAGGGCCAGGTAGAGGCCAACGACGAACAGCACAGCGGCGGCAATGGTCAGCCCGCGCAGCAGGCGGGTGCGTGATTCTGAATACGTCATAGAATGATGCTCCTTGGCAACAGCGATCAGCTTTCAGCGGTCAGCCGTCAGCAAGAACGTTCGAGGTCTTGTTTTCGGCTGAAAGCTGATCACTCCTCCACCACGTAATCGAACAGGCCGTAGCCCGCCGCCAGGAAGATCACGTCGGCCACGACCAGCAGTTGAATCCAGGGGAGCCAGTCATCGCGCGGCAGCCCTTCCAGGATGGCAGTGCTGGCGCGCACGGCGCTGATCAGCACGGGCAGCACGACCGGCATCAGGATGATCGGCAGCATGGCCTCGCGGGCACGGGCGTGCACGCTCATGCTGGAAAGCAGCGTCCCCGCCGTCGTGAAGCCGATGGTGCCCAGCAGCACGACGACAACCAGCAGCGGCTTGAGCAGCGTCACATTGAACAGGACGGTGAGTAGCGCCAGCAGCACCAGGGCGATGACCAGCACAAAGAGCAGGTTGCCGATCATCTTGCCGAAGAACAGCGCGCTGCGGTCAATGGGAGCCAGCAGCAGCGCGTCCAGGCTGCCGCGATCCTTCTCGGCGGCCAGGCTGCGGCTCAGGCCGATCAGCCCGGCGAAGACAATCGTCACCCACAGCACTCCGGCGACGGTCGTCTGGCGCGCCTCTTTGTCCAGCTCCAGGGCCAGGCTGAAGACCATCACCGTCATGAAGGTGAAGAGCACCATGCTGTTGATTAGCTCGCGGCTGCGTAGCTCGGCGCGCAGGTCTTTCCAGACCACCGCGCCCACCGCGTGCCAGAACGGGGTCAGCGGGCGGCGTCTGCGCGCGGCTGGGGCGGCAGGGCGGGCACGGTGAGTACACGGAGCTCGATGCGCCGGGCCGCATGG
>MTKY01052624.1_pt1 | contig 14674 bp, 9 predicted proteins | sample 1042731 | NCBI WGS metagenome assembly MTKY01 (sample SAMN06212206, study PRJNA360538) | anaerobic digester metagenome | biome: Wastewater treatment plant; material: sludge; isolation source: anaerobic digester fed with sludge from wastewater treatment plant | place: Denmark: WWTP Soeholt ... | reverse complement strand
AATCGTTTCTTTCATTGAGCTACAATTTCGACGGGGCGCGAATCTATACGCTGTCCAAATTGCATATAACATCAAACTTGCATCATTCGCCCCTGACAAATCTAACCATACTACAAACTCCGAACACGATAAATACTACGAAGGTGAAAGATGTGTGGCAATAGAGTGGCATCAAAGGGGAAGGCAACCAAGGAAGGGCGTAACATTACTGAACTTTCAACCAATACCCCCGTCCGCGCGCGTTCTTCACAAAACGTGTTTCACTATCATCGCTGCCCACAGCCAACCGCCGCCGCAGCCGTGAAACTAATTTTCGCAAGTTTTGTTCGCCGTAGCTTTTATCCGCTTCCCACGAGGATTTTGGCCAAATACTCTCGACAAGCTCGTCCTGCTCCACGATCTGCGGCGCATGCCGATAGAGTGTTTCCAGCAGCTTAAACTCCTGCGGCGATAGCGCCGGTATCAACTGCTGTCCGTCAACCCACACGTGACCGTCGCCCAATGATACATGCAAGCCCGTCCCCAGCGGCATACTGGGCGCGGCGTCAGCCGGCGTCGAAAACGGCGCAACGCTCGCTTGGCGCTCGGTTTCCAATTGCTGCCGAAAATCAATCAGCGTCTCTGTCACATCCACGCTATCGATCAACGTGTCGCTGGTGCGGCGCACGTGGTGGATGATTAAGGCCTGGCACAACCGCAGCAACGTGCGCGGCGAACCTTCGCAGGCGTCCAAGAGGCGATCCATCACCCGGCCTTTTGCTGCCGAGGTGCATAAATCCTCGAGCCGCATCACTGCGTCACGGCTATAATAGGCCAGCCGTTGTTGCACCACATCTCGTAGCGCCTCGCGACCCCAGGTGATACTGCGCACACACAGACGGTCCGGGCGTAAATCCACGATCCCTCGTAGCGCCTCGCCAACTTCGGCGGGCAGAAAGAACTTGAAAGCCACGTGCGGCGTTTCCAGCACCGTCCGCTCGCTGACCAGCGGTTGCAGCAATGCCGCTGCTTGTGGGCCGAGCGAGGTCTCATCGACGCAATCCACCAGGATGTAGAGCGATTTGTAGGTGTTCTGAGGCGTCTGACCAAGCTTCAACACCAACTCGGAAAGCGTGTTCAGGGTTTCTAGGGGTGAAAGCGCGTCCCAATCCAATTGGAGGGGCTGCGCCGCAATAATCTGCGACAACTTCAACTGTGCAATCGGATCACCAAAAGCATGAGCGTACCCCGCCATAAGCCTGCATCCCGTCTCATCCAGGTGATCGAAGTAAATAGCCGGAACCTCATCCACCAAAGCCTTGACAATAGCGCGTATCACACTGCGCAGGTGATGACGCGCGGTAATTCTGGTCACATCTCCTTGCACAGCTTCGATCAACAGCCCGAAATCGTAATAATGTACCGGCAAAACCTGGCGGCGGAATTTCCCGTGGGTACATTCGTAAGCTACCATATGGCGCGTGGCTGTTTTTCCTTCACCGCGTCCGGCCATGAGGAACGCTGTTTGCGGGTGCAGCGGAGAACCCAAAACATCGTACAGATAAGGGCAATCCACGAAGAAAAGCGGGAGATACTCGTGCTCGCGCTCAGCCTCGTAAAGCGCAAAAGGGTCGCTCTCGAACCTAAAACGCTCCAGCCACCGCCCAAAACGATAGCTGAACCCGAGTGTCTTCGAACTTCCCATCTTAACCCGCCTTTGATTGTATGGTCACACTTTTATCACAGAATACCACAACTCGCAGCTCTCTGCAAGCGCTTGACAATTCACCGCTCCCGACGATAATATCAGGTAACGCTCAATACCCTAAAGGCGCTGACGAGGAAAAGTACGCAGGTAGCAACTGCCAGGGAAGTGGAACCACGGACTGAGAGTTCCACTCAGCGAAAACCTGCCGAAGTTCGCCTCTGAGCCGACCGCTCAACGGGATGCGTCCCCAGTAGGCGGCTCCGCGAGCCTGGCGTTATCGAGGCTATCCATCGCCATAAGGCCGTGGAGACAAGGAGGCCCTCTATTCACAGGGCAAGCGAGGTGGTATCGCGGGAGTCTTGCGCTCTCGTCCTGGCAAGGGACGGGGGCGTTTTTGTTTATAGTAAGCGGTAACTGGTAACTGGTGATTAAGGACTGGGTATTTCCTAATTACCAATCCCCGATTACCGATTACCAATTCCTGAACCTGGAGGAGACTATGAACTTATTCGAAGCACTGGAACAGGCTTATCAGACGGCCCAGACTGCGCTGGAAGACGCCAAAGACGCCGGGACGTTGGAAACCTGGTACGCCGATACGTTGGGGCGCAAAGGCGTCATCACGTTGCAGGTGCGCAGCGTCGGGCAATTGCCCGCCGAGGATCGCCCGGCGTTTGGCAAGCGCGTCAACGAAATCAAGCAGGCGCTCGAAGCGGCGTACACCGCGCAGGCCCAGGTTGTCAAAACCGCCGAGTTGGCCCGCGCGTTGGAGGCCGGCGCCATCGACGTGACGCTGCCGGGCCGCCCGGCGACGCCCGGACACCTGCACCTCACCACCCAAACGCTGCGGCAGATCTACAGCATCTTCGGGCGTATGGGTTTCGAAGTCTACGAAGCGCCGGACGTAGAGCTGGAGAGCTACAACTTCGACCTGCTCAACATCCCAGAGTACCACCCGGCGCGCGATATGTGGGACACGTTCTGGGTGCAGCAGGTCCGCAACAGCCCGGCGCGGCTGCTCCTGCGCACACACACCTCGCCGGGGCAGGTGCGCGCTATGCGCGAGCGCGCGAACACAGGACGTTCGGCTCCCGAGCCGATCCGCGTGATCCTGCCGGGCAAATGCTACCGCTACGAGCAAATCACCGCGCGCAGCGAGCACCAGTTCTACCAGGTGGAAGGGTTGGCCGTGGGCAAGAACATCACGATGACCGACCTCATCGGGACGCTGACCCAGTTCACCAACATGTTCTACGGGGCGGGGCACAAAATGCGCGTTCGCAGTTCGTACTTCCCTTTCACGGAGCCGAGCATCGAAGCGGATATGAGTTGCATTCTCTGCGGCGGGAAAGGCTGCCGGGTCTGCAAATACACCGGCTGGCTGGAAATCGCCGGCGCGGGGATGGTACACCCGGTCGTGCTCAAGAACGGCGGCTACGATCCCGACGAATGGAGCGGCTTCGCCTTCGGTACCGGCGTCGAGCGGCCGGCGATGTTAAAATACAGCGTCAACGACATCCGGTATTTTTACGGCAACGATTTAAGGTTTTTGCGGCAGTTTTAGTGAAGAGAAATGAGTAAAGAGAAATGAGTAAAGAGAAATGAGTAAAGAGAAATGAGTAAAGAGAAATGAGTAAAGAGAAATGAGTAAAGAGAAATGAGTAAAGAGAAATGAGTGAGGAGAGAGGGCAGGTGGGTTGATGGAAGAGGAGCAAGGGTATCAGGGGCTTGACGACCTCATTGCTTGGCAAAAGGCGCGCGATTTAATGAATTTTGTGCATCGGAAAGTTGCACCAGTGTTGCCGCCTGAAGAGAAGTGGGATCTCACTTCACAAATTCGCCGGGCGTCGAAAAGCGTAATGGCCAATATCGCAGAAGGACATGGCCGCTACTATTACCAGGAAACCATCCATTTCTGCTATCTTGCTCGCGGCTCATTGATGGAGGTCTACAGCCATCTTGTTACAGCTCGTGATTTGGGATATATTTCAGATGCATTGCTTACAGAAGGCAATGCTATTATCCTTCATGCAAGACGAACATTGAATGGCTTCATCAACTATTTGGCGAAAAGTAAGCGCGGCGGCAACCTCCCTGGCGGTAGATTGCGCGAGGTCTTACTTGACTATGAGATTGCACCATTACCTGACGATCAATAAACTCAACCCTTTACTCATTACTCTTTACTCTTTACTCTTTACTCTTTACCTGATCCATAAGGAGACGACAATGCGTATACCCTTATCCTGGTTAAACGATTATGTCAGTGTTAAGGACATTCCGATAAACGAGTTGCGCTCGCGGCTGGATTTGGCGGGCCTGGAAGTCGAGACGATTGAAGCCATCGGCTACCCTGAAGCGGAACTGCCGTGGGACCCTGATACAGTCATCACCGGCGAGGTGCTATCCGTGCGGGCGCATCCCGACGCCGACCGGCTGGTGCTCGTCGAGGTCAACTACGGGGGCGACAAAACCGAGGTCGTCGTGACGGGCGCGCCGAGTTTGTGCGAGCGCAAAGGAGAGACCGGGCTGCACCTCAAAGTGGTTTTCGCCTGGGAAGGCGCGACGCTCTACGACGGTCACAAGGAGGGCTGGACGAAGGCCAGGCTCAAGCCCACCAAAATCCGCGGCGTCCCCTCGCGGGCGATGGTGTGCTCCGAGAAAGAGCTGGGCCTCGCCGAAGAACAGACCGACATCATCTACCTGCCCGACGACACGCCGGTCGGCGTACCGGTGGTGGAGGTGTTGGGCGACTACGTCCTGGATTTTCAGGTCAAGGGGCCGTTCGGGCACCTGCAATCGGTCTACGGCGTCGCCCGCGAGGTGGCGGCAATCTTCGACCGTCCGCTCGAGCGCGCGCCCGTCGAGGCTATGCAGCGGCTTGGGCTGCGCGTGGTGGAGCAAGCCGGCTTCGTCGATCTCGAAATCGCCGACCCCGACCTGTGCCCGCGCTACACGGCGACGATGGTTCGCGGCGTGCAAATCGCGCCATCCCCACTGTGGATGCAGATGCGGCTCAGCCGCGCCGGGATGCGCCCCATCAACAATGTCGTGGACATCACCAACTACGTGATGCTGGAATCGGGCCAGCCGCTCCACGCCTTCGACTACGCCGACGTCCGCCCGCGCCCGGGGCAGCAGCAACCCGCCATCATCGTGCGCCGCGCCGCTCAGGGCGAGCAGATGGCGACGCTCGACGGCGAACTGCGCACCTACGACACTGAGACTCTGCTCATCACCGATGGCGGCGGGCCGGTAGCCATCGGCGGCGTGATGGGCGGCCTGGACAGTGAGGTAAAGGACCACACCCAGGACATCCTGTTGGAAGCCGCGAACTTCAACTTCATCAACGTCCGCCGCACTTGCCAGGCCCTCAAACTCACCACCGAGGCCGCGATGCGATTTGGTAAGCGCGTGGATCCTGAGTTGGCGCTGATTGCAGCAGCGCGCGCCGCCGAGTTGATGACGGAACTCGCGGGCGCGCGCGTCGACGCCGTCGTCGGCGACCTCTACCCCGGCAAGCCGGAACCGCGCGCCATCCACTACAACCCGGCGCTCGCCGACCGCATCCTGGGCCTCGCCATCCCGCCGGAAGAGCAACTGCGGATCCTGACCTCGCTGGAATTCGGCGTAGACGTGATGGAAAGCCAGCCGGCGTCGGACAACCGGAATCAGGACGCCGTGTGGCGTGTGACCGCCCCATCCTACCGCCTGGACGTCAGCCTGCCGGTCGATTTAGTGGAAGAAATCGGGCGCATCTGGGGCTACGACCGGTTCCCCGTCACGCTCATCGAAGAAGAACTGCCGCCCCTGCGCCGCAACGTCTCCCTGGAAGAAGAAGACCGCGTCCGCGACATCCTGGTGGGGTTAGGCTTGGACGAGGTCATCACCTACTCCCTGATCGATCCCGAAGATGAAGCGAGGATTTTCGCGCCGCGCCAGCGCCCTGATCTAACGACGACGTTCGAATTGCCCGGGGAGCGTGTGCTATTGAAGAACCACCTTGCGCCGGAGCGTTCGCAGATGCGGCGGACGTTGCTGCCGGGCGCGCTGCGGACCGCGTGGAGCAATCTGCGCTTCCTGGAACGCATTGCCATTTTCGAAGTGGGGCACGTGCATTTCCGGATGCGCGATCCCAATGACGATACCGCCGACACCGGCGTAGACGAACCGCGTCGCCTGTGCGTTCTCCTCACCGGCCCGCGCCAGGGACGTTGGCACGCGCCGACAGACCGCGCGGCGATGGATTACTTCGACCTCAAGGGCATCGTCGAGGCGCTCCTGCGCTCACTGGCGCTAGAGGATAAAGTCCAGTGGGCGAAAGGGCAGCACCCGGCCTTCCATCCGGGACGCTGCGCCGCCGTGACCGTGAACGACCAACCGCTCGGCGTGGTGGGCGAACTGCACCCGCTGGTGCGCGAGGCGTTCGACCTGCCGGAGCAACCGGTCATCCTGCTGGAATGGGACCTGGACGCGCTGCTCGACGCCGCGCGCGAGGCCGACGCCGGGAAGAAAATCGGCGCAATCTCGAATTACCCGCCGGTATACGAAGACCTGGCCCTGGTGGTGGATGAGAGCCTGCCCGCCGCCGAGGTGCAACGCGCGATTCTGGACGCGGGACGTCCACTGGTCACGCAAGCGTTGCTCTTCGACGTGTACCAGGGCGAGCAGGTGGGCGCGGGCCGCAAGAGCCTGGCCTTCGCGCTCACGTACCAATCGCCGGGCAAACCGCTGGACGAGCGCGACGTCGCCAAACTGCGCGAGCGCATCATCAAACTGGTGCAGAAACAGCTCAACGCCACGTTGCGCGGCGCATAGGTTCTACGGCAATTGTGTGACGGTAATTTTTCTCAACGGATTCAACGAAATTTAACAGATATTTTTCCGTTGAGGTTATTCTTAATGGAGGTTTTCTATGCAAAAGCAAAGTCTTAACGAGCAATGGCGTTTTCACTTTGGCGATCCGCACGAGTGGTGGGGACACATCGGCGACGTCTCCACCTGGCGCGAGGTCAATCTGCCCCACGATTGGAGCGTCGAATTAGACCGCGCGGCGGACAACCCGAGCGGCGCATCCGGCGGCTTCTTTACAATGGGGCGCGGCTGGTATCACAAAACCTTCGACGCGCCGGAGACCTGGCGCGGAAAGAAGGTGTTTGTCGAATTCGAGGGCGTCTACATGAACGCCGAAGTGTGGCTCAACGGTACGCTGCTCGGTCGCCATCCGTATGGCTACACCAGCTTCGTGTACGATCTCACGCCGTACCTCAACGTGGGCGGGGAGAATGTGTTGCGCGTGATGGTCGATAACAGCCACCAGGGCAACAGCCGCTGGTACTCCGGCTCCGGCATCTACCGTCACGTGTGGCTGATGGCGGCCGATCCGGTTCACGTCGTCGCGTGGGGCGTTTACGTCACCACGCCGGAAGTCTCAGCGGATAGGGCGCAGGTGCAGGTGGAGACGTCGGTAGTGAACGAGACAGCCCTGGCTTGCGACGCCGTCGTCCGCACGAGCGTCGTCGCGCCGAACGGCGCCGTGGTCGGCGCGACGGAAACCGGGATGAGGCTAGACCCTGGCGACATGCAGGTCTACCGGCAAAACATCGAGGTGGCGCAACCGGCGCTGTGGTCGCCGGAGACGCCGTGGCTGTACTGGCTGGAGACGGTGGTGATGGCCGGCGACCGCATCGTAGACACCGCCAGCACGCCATTCGGCATCCGCAGCCTGCACTTCGACGCGCGGACCGGCTTCCAGCTCAACGGGCAGCCGGCGCTGCTCAAGGGCGGGTGCGTGCATCACGACAACGGCGTGGTGGGCGCGGCGGCCTATCCCCGCTCGGAGGAGCGCAAGGTCGAAATCCTCAAAGCCAGCGGCTACAACGCGATCCGCTGTGCGCACAATCCGCCCTCGCCGGCGTTTTTGGATGCGTGCGACCGGCTGGGGATGTTGGTGATCGACGAAGCCTTCGATTGTTGGCGCGTGGGCAAGAACCCGGGCGACTATCACGCCAGCTTCGACGATTGGTGGCAGCGCGATCTGGATAGTATGCTCTACCGCGACCGCAACCATCCGAGCATCATTATGTGGAGCATCGGCAACGAAGTCCACGAGCGCGCCGGAGAATCGAACGGCGTGGCGCTGGCGCACATGCTGGCCGATCGCGTGCGCGCGGTGGATCCGACACGCCCTGTCACGGCAGCGATCAATGACGGGCACAATGCGTGGCCGTGGGAACAGACCGACGACGTATTTGCCGCGCTGGACGTCGGCGGCTACAACTACCTGCAACGTCAATACCGCTCAGACCACGAGCGCCGCCCGGAGCGGGTGATGTACGGCTCGGAATCCACAGCTAAGGAAGCTTTCGAGCACTGGATGGACGTGCTGGATTTACCCTACGTCATCGGCGATTTCGTCTGGACGTCGCTGGATTACTTGGGCGAGGCCGGGATCGGTCGGGTATACTTCGAGGATGAGCCGTTCAACTTCCTCGGCAAGTACCCCTGGAACCAGGCCAACTGCGGCGATCTCGATCTGTGCGGCTTCAAGCGCCCGCAATCCTACTACCGCGACGTGCTGTGGGGGAGCGGCGACCCGCTTTACATTGCCGTCCATTACCCCGTCCCCGCCGGCAAAACGCCGAAGACGACGTACTGGGGCTGGCCGGACGTCGATGCGAACTGGACGTGGCCGGGCCGGGAGGGAGAGACCTTCCAGGTGGATGTCTATTCCGCGTGCGAGCAGGTAGAGCTATTCCTCAACGGCGCTTCGCTCGGCGCGCAACCGACCACACGGGAGGAGCGTTTCACGGCGACATTCGCCGTCCCCTACGCGCCCGGTACGCTCAAGGCCGTCGGATACAAAGACGGGCAGGCCGTCGCCGAGCGCGAGCTTTGCACCGTCGCTGCGCCGGCCGGCCTCCGGCTCACACCCGACCGCGACTGGCTCAAGGCCGAGGCCGGCGATCTCAGCTTCGTCACCGTCGAAGTGGTGGATGCGGAAGGGCGAATGCACCCGCAAGCCGCTCACCCGATCTTCTTCACAGTGATGGGCGCAGGGTCGCTGCTCGCCGTCGGCAACGGCAATCCGGCCAGCGAGGAGGCCTACCAGGGCAATCAACGCCGCGCCTATCGCGGACGGTGCCTGGCAGTGGTGAAAGCCTCCGGCGAACCGGGCGAAATCCGCCTGCGCGCCCAGGCCGATGGGCTGGAGGCGGCGGAAGTGGTTATCCAGGTGGGCGGTTGACAGACTCTTGCTGTTCAGTTGTTTCCGCTGGATCGCAATCCAGCGGCGGATTATGATCCGCCGTAAGCATGATATGAACGTAGCACGGCCCCGCTGTTATAGCGGGGCCGTGTTTTTGTGTTTCACACGTTCTTGATGTGCGTCAGGTCGCCATCTGTCGCGGCTTTCAGGATCGGCCCCATGAAATCATCCACCGTATCCGCCGTGAACGGCACGGGCATATTCTGCAGCTTCATCTTGAGCTGCGGGTCTTTGGCAGCGACGAGCGCCCGCGTAATGTGCGCCGGGGTGAAGCCGGGGACCTCGTCCAGCCGGGTGGGGAAGCCGATGCGCCGGGCAAAAGCAAACATCGCTTCGGCCACGGCAACGCCCAAGTCACGCCCGTGGAGGCGGCTGACGTCGCCGGTGGTCAGGCCGGCGTCCGCGTAGATGCGGGCCAGCGCCCGCAACGGCGCTTCGATAGCCGGGGCGAAGAAGACGGTGTAGTAGGGGTTCATCAGCGCGCAAGCCCGCCCGTGGCTGAGGATGTCCACAAGCGAAAAGCTGGTGAGGTGCCCGCCGCTCGTCCCGCCGAGCATAATGGCGTAGCCGCCCAGGTCGGTCGCCAGGCACAGCGCCTCGCGGGCCTCGGCGTCGCGCGGATGTTCCAGCGCGCGCGGCAGATAGTTCACCACCAGGCCGATGACGGTCTCGGCGACGGCTTCGATCTGCGCATAGTTGGGCTTGCCGACCGCGCCGTACAGCACTTCCAGCGCGTGGGAGATGCCATCCAGCGCGCCGTCGGTCGTGAGCGCGGGGGGCGCGCCGTAAGTCACGGTGTAGTCGAAGAGAGGCGCAACGGGGACGATGGCGTCATCTACGATGAGTTTCTTCTGGCCGCTCGCCGTGTCGGTGATGTTGGCGTATTTGGTGAGGTGCGCGGCGGAACTGGCCGCTGTCTGGATGGCAACGTGCGGGGTGAGCGTTTTGCCGCTGGCTTGGAGCGCCGTCGTCACCAGCCCCGTACCGAAGTAGTCGTCGATCTCGCCGCCGAGCGTCCGCAAAACTTCGGCGGCTTTTGTCGCATCGGTGGGGCTGCCGCCGCCAAAGCTGACGATGACGTCGGGATCGAACGCCCTGAGCGCGTCGGCGATGCGGAACAGGTCCTCGCGGGGCGCGTTGGGCGCTGCGCCGGGCACTTCACCCACCAGCGCCACACCGGATTGGGCCAACGCCTCGCGGATGGTCTGCACGAAGGCGTCGCTGCCGGGGAACGTGCTGCGCACCAACACCGCGCGTTTTCCCCACGTCGCCGCAATCGCACCGGCGCGCGGGAGCACGTTCGTCCCGAAAATATAGCGGTCACCTTTGAAATCGCGCAATAGCGCCCGCGCTCGTGTAAATTTTGGCATTGTGAACCTCCGGTAAGTCTGATCGCCGTTAGTCGGATAGGTATAGGGTACACCAAAGGGGGAGTTTTTCAAGATGCGGCAATCCCCTATCTCCCCGGCCTTTAGGCCACATTCGTGAAAAGCTCATTGACAATTGATGTGGTGTTCATGCCACAGGCGGGCATCACGGCGTCGGTGAAGGAAGATGCTTATCGCCAGAAGGCGCTGCGGACGTTCTTCAAGTTTGGGCGTGTCGAAGCGATTCCGGTGCAGCTCAAGAAATTCCTGATCATTTTGGAGCAGCTGGCCGAGGAGTTCGAGCCGGGGCGCACGTACACTGAGCGCGAGGTCAACCAGGCGCTCGTCGAATTCAACGATGACGTGGCGATGCTGCGGCGCGGTCTCATCGATGCCGGTCTGCTGGAACGGGAGAACAGCATCTACTGGCGGGTGATGGATGCTAAAACGGAAGCGCCGCCTGCTGCTTGACGGCGCAAACTCTGGCAGAATCGCCGGGCGAAGTTGGGCCCGGCGATTTCGTTAATTTTCCGCACGCAGCCACCGCGAAACGTCTGCTATGACGCGCTCGTGTTGCGCGAAGAACAGGAAATGATCTTCTTCTGGGTAGACGATGAACTTCACCGCTACGCCGCCGCGTTCCAGACGTCTGGCGCGCTCGGTCACATACGCCGCCGGGACGCGCTCATCGGCCTGACCGGTGACAATCAACACCGGACGTCCGGCCCAGGCAGACTGAAACGTGACCCGATCGACAACCTCCGTCGCCATCACCAGTGAAATGAAAATCAGACCGCGGAAGCGTTCGGGCGCGCCGTCCGCCAGCAGCGAGACGCCCAGACCACCGTTCGACAGACCCGCCAGATAGAGCCGGGTTTCGTCGAGTTCGACGACAGTTTGCGCATCTGCCAGCGCCTTCAGGATTGCATCCGTTCCCCCTGGCTCCCGCCAGTTGCCGAAGCCAAAACTCGGCGCGATGATGACGTAACCCAGTTCCTCCGCCAGACTCGACCATACCCACGTGTACGTTTTGAAATTCCCCATGCTCCCGTGCAGAAAAACGATAGCCGGTAATGGCGTCGCAGGCCGGTTGCGGGGGATGTAGAGGTAGTAGTGTCCGGCGTCGTAGGGCTGTCCGAATAAATCGGCATAGGCCCATCCCATGGCCGAACCGAGCGCGCGGAAATCGGGGGCGCGTTCCATTTCACGATATAAGTCGAGCGTAAATCCTTTGACGCGCCTGGCCTGTTCGTGGGTAAAGATCGCGTCGAGATAGGGCATGACCGTGAAACCCAGGTTGATCTGTTCGATTTCGGGCACGATGTTGCTGATGGTGTAACGCGGAAACCGGGCGCCGGTCGTGAAGCGTTGGCTTACCGGCGAGTCGGGACCGGCGTCGCCGGAAGGAGTGGCGAGCAAAACGCCGGTCAGGATGGCGAGCGCCGCCAGCGTCAAACCACCGCTGATCCATCCCCACAGCGACCGCTTGTGGCGTTGTGTGTGGTGCAGGGCAAGCGTGACCGGCAAGCCGATCAATGCCAGGCCGCCGCAGGCCCCCCAACGTCCCCAGGCCGTCGCGGCATGAAGCAACAACCATAGCGACATAGCCGCCCCCAGGAATGTCAGGCAACCGCAAAGCAGGAAAAGCAAGCACTTGAGGAACTTTGTCATGACCGGACTCGCCAGAGATCGGGACTGTGTATTCACCGGCGTTTCTGTTTGAGCCGCAGGCTCTCGTTCAGATGAACGAGGTTGTGGCGGGTGGGGAACATCAACAGCAGTTCGGCGAGAGTGCGACGGCCCCAGTACTCAACGATACCGCGCGCAGCTTCGACCACCGCGCCCTCATCCTGATTGCATAATTTTATTCCAGGAACTTCTTCAGCGCGCCAAATGTGACCGAATCGTGGATGTCCTCGACGAACTTGACGTTCTCCAATGAGCCGCTGGCAATCGAACCGCGCAGGATGATGGGTGTGAGGTCCACATCCATCGCACCCCGGTACGTGGACGTGACGCAATATTCCGCGCAGAAACCGGTGATGATGACGGTATCCACACCCAGGTTATGCAGCGTTTCAGTCAACGGCGTCTTGTTGAAAGAGTTGCTGTAAGTTTTATGAATGTGAGTATCCGACGACAAGATGTGTATGGATGCCGGCGTGTCGAACCCCTCCTGTCCCGGAACGAGGTTATCGTCTTCATCTATGTGTTGGACACAAATTACCGGCAGTTGTTTATCCCTGAATAGCTTGATGGCGGCATTGATGTAATCAATCGCGTCGTTGAGGGATTGGGTCATCACCGGATTGAGGCCGAAAAAGGCTTTTTGAACGTCGATGACTAACAAAGCGGGTTTCATGGTTCCTCCTGCTCACTCTGAAATATTATCCGCGATGGGTAGTAGTGTTATTTCCTCGATGAAGTTGTAGTGTTTGTCATTGCGTGTCAGTAGCGGTAAATGTTTGGCCCACGCAGTAGCGGCGATCAAGGCATCAGATGTTTTGAGTGGAGTATGCGGATATTTTTGTAGAAGCTCTGAGGCTGCTACAGCAATCGCAGCATCCACTTCCAGGACTCGAATATGACGCAACAGACGCATAATACGTTTGCGTTCACCGTCCGATAGCCCTTGTTTGTTAAGGAGTTCTTTGCGTGTAACGCTTGAGCAATACAGGCGATTCTCTCCTGACCAAATCAGGCGTTTAGCCCACGGAAGTCCCTTCAACCAGTCTATCAGGATATCTGTGTCTACCAGGTAACTTACTGTTGCCATTGTGACAGCGCTTCAATCATTTCTTGCAGAGATCCATCTTCGGCTTCTCGGATACGATTGACGTAATCGACACTATCTATATCCATAGCGTCTCGCGCAAACATGCCAAATCCTAAATCCTCTGGTGTTAAATATGTGTGCGCCGGAAGGTTAAAATAGCGATCGATAGCCGATTGAGGAATACGGTAAGCGCGCCCCAAACGCATCGCTGGCAGCGTACCACTGTGGATCAACTGCCGGATAGTGCGCCGTGTCACTCGAAAAATGGAAGCGACTTCGGTAACTGTGTAGACTCTTTCATAGTATATTTCTTGTGTTTGCATTGTCTATTCCTCTGACTTCCATTATAACCTGAATCACAATAATGCGGTTAACACGGCATTCTGCGCGCGCAGCAGGTGTAACTATTCAGGTGGGACGCACTTTTACGCCTGCAATTATAGTAGGAAGCGCAAAAATTGCCGTTTTGGGTTCAGTTAAGTGCGTCCCACCTCAAGGCTGAATAGTTACCACGAATCTACACCAATTTCCACGCATAGGCAAAATTAGCGGTGTATTCCGGGTAACGTGCAAATGGCCTCGATGCTGGCCTTGAAATCCAGGTCGGACGGCGGCGCGTAACCGATGGCGTTCAAATAGGTCAGCGTCGCTTCGACGTGGTGCAGGTTGTTGAGCAGCGGTTCGGTGTACTGGATTGCGCCAAATTCCGCTTGGCGGATGTGGTGCTGCTGGCCGACATGGTTGTTCCAGTCCACGCCTTCAGTGAGGAAGCCGCGCGCGCCGTAGTGATGGCGGGCGGCGGCCGAGAGCACCCCCCAGGCGACGTCGCGGTGCGCTTCGTCGCCGCGCTCCAGCCACGCCTCCAGATGCGCCTGGGCAACCTCGGCGTTTTCCCACAGATAGGCAGTGTCCCAGCTTTCCTCCATCCAGAACAAGCCCTGCGTGAAGACGCCGTTGCGGTTATCGTCCATTCGATAGCGCTGTATCGCAGGCAAGGCGACTTCGTAGGCGAAGGCGCGCCATTCGGGACGGTCGAGCAAATCGGCGACCTGGCGCAGGATGCGGAAGGCGCAGGCGTAGGCGACGTTTTCGTGATCGTCGAAGGTATCGTGGTTGATGCTGCCCCACAGTCCGCCGGCGCTGACAAACGCATCGCCGAGCGTGCGGGCAAGGTCGAGTTTTCCCGTCATCGCCCACAACTGGAGTAAGAACAGCCCGTCGGCGCTGTGCTCGAAGATGGAATCAGGCAAGCCGTGCGGGGAGAGTGAGTAGGCTTCCCCCGCGACGGTGATGCGGCGCGGCGTCCAGCCGGAGTCGAGCAAGGGGGTGCGTTCGGCCAGCCAATCCGCGAGACGGCGCGCGGTCTGCGTGAGCACGGCGCGGCGCGCGGGCATATCGCGCGCCAGTTCGAGCATCTGCACACCGATCTTCGCCAGCGATCCGGGGCAGAGCCAGTCGTCGTTGTGGGTGTAGTTGAGGCAAAAGCGCCGCTCGACGGTGTGCCAATAGGGCAGAATCAGTCCATCGGGTTGGACAAACCCGTCGTTGAGCACGTGATCGACGAGACGCAGGGCCTG
>MTKY01052858.1_pt1 | contig 14675 bp, 16 predicted proteins | sample 1042731 | NCBI WGS metagenome assembly MTKY01 (sample SAMN06212206, study PRJNA360538) | anaerobic digester metagenome | biome: Wastewater treatment plant; material: sludge; isolation source: anaerobic digester fed with sludge from wastewater treatment plant | place: Denmark: WWTP Soeholt ... | reverse complement strand
GGGGGGGAGGCGGCACGGCAGCCCGCTGGCCGGCCCCGGCGGACAGCGTGGAAGATACATCGACAACACCCCGGGGAGCCGGGCGCCCCGCGCTGCGTTGAGGGGACTGGAAGACGGACGGCGTCGCTTCGCTAACTGGCGCCGCCGTAGCCGGGATAGGCGATGTCGTCGGGGGCGCCGGCCGGTTTTGTGGTTCTGTCGGCATACTTCCGCACCAGCACGGAGACCACGACATCATTGGATGTGCCGATGACGAGGGTCCAGTTGTTCTTACCGTACGTGATGGGCGGCGAAACCTCGTAGACACCGCCTTTGCCGCCCGTCAACTGCAGGTGCTGGAAGTTCTGTTGTTTGAAAATGGCTTGCACCTGATCGGCGGGAGTGCCCAGTTGGATGAGGTTTCGGAACTGTCGGAGTTCCTTGGTGTACGCGCGGCCGCTGGTGGCCTGTTTGATCATGCTTTCGTCGCTTGTCAGATCGACTGCGATCACCAGCACCAGCGCGCACGCCACGACCCCGAGCAGGATAAAGAAGAAGTTCTTGTTTTCAAACATGGCCGCTCCCTCGTCTCATGCTTCCACGCTGCAATTCGAATATTACCGCGAAGTCCCCGGGGTGTCAAGACATGGAGGGAACCTCAATTGCTGGGGACCGCGCCCCTGGGCGTCCTCCGGCGCATCGGCGGATTGACGCATCCTTCGGCGCCAATCGGGTATTAATGGGCAAACCGCCGCGCCGGCGGTGTGGCCTGGGACTGCCGGGAGCCTCATGCCGTGACGTGTTCCCGCGGATTTTTGCATACGGTCCGGAGAGTCCGGCATGATCAAGGTCTTTCCGGGTGCAAACCCGCCCGAGTGCCCGTTCCCTGAACCGGCAGGTGCAACGCAAGGGGTCAACATGCTTCGTCAGAACAGGTGGCTGGTTTTTTTCTATGCCGCGGCCGTGTGTGCGGCCGCTGCGGATGCGGACGTGCTCTATCTCCGCAATGGCGATCGCGTCAGTGGAACGCTTGTCGGTCTCGGTGAAGCGACGGTGCGTTTTCAGGGCGTGTACACGGCCGAATTCAGCGTGCCCTGGTCCGAGGTGCTCGCGCTGACCACCGATGCAGAGGTGGACTTGGTGCTTCGCGACAGCGGGGCCGTGTCGGGCCGGCTGATCCTGCTGGATGACAAGCAGGGGCTGGCGTTCGAAAGCGAAGTCAGGCAGCTTGCGCACGACGACATTGTCACCATCGCGGTGCCGGGGCTGGCGATGGCCGCGGAAGCGCCGCCCGAAGCCGCGGCGGAGCCTGCTCCGGCCGAAGCCGCCCCCGCGCCAAAATGGTCGGGCACGGTCTCGGCGGGCGCCACGTGGCACAAAGGCGCGACCGATGCCTTCGACGCGGTGACAGGGGTGGCCGTCACCCGCCAGTGGCCCAAGGACAGCCTGACGCTCAAGTCGGAGGCGGCCTACGGGGAAGTCGAGTCTCAGAAAAACGCCCAGCGCATCCTGGGCGAATTGAAATGGCAGCATTACTGGACGGAACGGTTCTATTTCTATGGACTGGGCGGCGCCGAGCATGATGCCGGACGGCAGCTGGATCTGCGTCTGCGCGCCAACGTCGGTCTGGGCCGGGAGTTCATCCAGAACGAACGGCGCAAACTCTCGCTGGAGGCCGGCGTGGGCTATCGCCGCGAGTACTGGCTGGAGTACGACCTCATCCAGGAACGGCTGGCCGAGGACGCCAGCCGGGACGCGCGCCGCGCCCGGCTCACCCAATACCTGGGCGAGATCGGCGGCCTGACCGGGCTGCACCTGATCGAGGCCAGTCTGCGCTACCTGCGCGACGTGAAGAGTCTCGAGTTCGACAACGACACCCACACCGAAGACAGCATTAATGTACACGCGTCGAGCCATTACGAGCAGCAGGTGTTTACCCGAAGCCTGTTTACATCCGATCTGACCTACGAACCCGATGTCGACGACCTGTCGAGTTTTCGACTGCTGTCGGATCTGGGGTTCCTCACCCCGCTCTCGGAGAAGATGAGCCTCAAAATGCGGCTGAATTCCGAGTACGACAGCGACACCGGGGGAGTGGATGCCGAGAATTGGGAACACAAATTCATGACCGGCCTGGAGTACAAGTTCTAGGCCGCTTCGGGTGTGAGACCAGCGCCCGTGCCGGTCATCCGAACGGGGACACGTAGTCGCGCCGCGGACGGCGCTTGGAACATGTCCCCGTTCTGCTCTGGTGTGAGACCGGCGGCCCCGCTGATTCAGGATATCCGGCGGCGCGGTTCGAGAATATCCGGAATTAATTGACTGAACAGATCGTTGGGGCTATAATTCTTTGTTGTATCAAACTTTTTAAGGAAGACAAAGAAGATGCCGGAGGAACGGCTCAGCGCCAGCCTCGAAGACTATCTGGAAGCGATTTTCCATGTGGTTGAGGCAAAACAGGCGTCCCGGGCGAAAGACATCGCGGACCGGCTGAATGTCAACAGTTCATCGGTCACGAGCGCGCTGCATGCCCTGAAAGAACGCGGCCTGGTGAACTATGAGCCGTATGATCTGGTGACCCTGACCCCCGAGGGCCTGCGCCGGGCCAAACAGGTGGTTCGGGGCCACGAGGCCTTGCGCAGCTTTTTTGTGGACGTGCTGGGCGTGGAGAACAGCGAGGCGGAAGCGGCCGCGTGCGGGATGGAACACGCGATGTCGCCGCTGGTTCTCGATCGGCTGGTTCGCTTTGTCGAGTTTGTAGGCACGGCGCCCGGCGCGCGGTTTCAGTGGGACGAAGATGAAGGCGATTTCCGCAACGGCACGTCCGATGGGCGGGATTGACCGTAGCGGGGCGAGTGAGTATGGAAACACGCATTGCGAAGCATACTGCGCAGACCCGCATGTTGAGTGAGACGCGGGGCGACGAAACCGTGCGTGTCGTGCGGCTGCATGGCGGGCGCGGATTCAAGGAGACCCTGGCGGACCTCGGGGTCTTGCCGGGCACGGTGCTCCGGGTGGTTGCCGCGGGGGCCTGTGGTCCGCTGGTCGTCAGGTGCCGGGGCAGCCGCATCGCGATTGGGCGGGGCATGGCGGAACGCGTCGAGGTAGTCTAGGCGAGTTCGCAGGCCGGACCGGGTGTTCGTGCAGACGGCCCGGCACACCAGGTATGCAGGCCGATTTTTCGAACGTTTTCCGTGGATAGCGTTCGTTGCAGGAAACACATGAGCACGAAGACGCTCTTTGACCTCGTCAGCGGAGACCGGGCGCGCATTGTGCGCATCCGTGGAGAAGGCGCTCCCGGACTTCGTCAGCGCTTGCTCGACATGGGCATTACGCGCGGCACCGAGTTGGTGGTGGAGCGCCATGCGCCGCTGGGAGATCCGGTCGAGATCAGTCTCAAGGGATATTCGCTTGCCCTGCGCATGAACGAGGCCAGGCACATCGAAATTGAGGAATTGTGACGTGGCGGGCATCGCGATTGCAGGCAACCCCAACGCCGGCAAGACCTCCCTGTTCAATCACCTTACCGGGGCGGCCCAGAGCGTGGGCAACTATCCCGGGGTAACGGTGGAGCGCAAAGAGGGCGTGGCCCGGCTCAACGGGCGGCGGGTCAGCGTGGTGGATCTTCCCGGGACCTATTCGCTGACGGCGTATTCGCAGGAAGAGCTGGTGGCCCGCAATTTCATCATCGAGGACGGCCCCGACCTGGTGGTGGACGTGCTCGACGCGTCGAACCTCGAGCGCCATCTGTACCTGGCCATCCAGATCATGGAGATGGGGGCCCCGCTGCTGCTCGCGCTTAACATGGTGGACGTGGCCAAGCGCCGCGGACTCGACATCGACCACGCCAAATTGTCGGAGCTGCTGGGGGTCCCGGTCGTGCCGACGGTGGGCAGCAAGGGCACGGGGATCAAGGAACTGCTTCAGCGCTGCATCGACGCGATTGACGGCAAGGTGTCCGTATCGCCGCGCGCCGTAACCTACGGCCATGAAGTGGACGAAGAAGTCGACACGCTGGCGGAACTCGCACGCGGGGTGACGCCTCTGGCAGCGCGGTACAGTCCGCGCTGGCTGGCGGTAAAGCTGCTCGAGGGCGATCCCGAGGTCGAGAAAAAAGTGGTCGAGCTTGGAGGCCAGGCGGCGCCGGCCCTTCTGGAGGCGGCGCGGAAAGCCGTGAAAGCCATCGAGCGGCATTGCGGCGACGACTGCTCGACGGTGATTGCCGAGCGCCGGTACGGGTACGCGGCGGGCATCATGAAAGAGTGCGTGACCCTCACCGGCGAGGCCCGCGAGATGAACACGGACCGCATCGACATGATCGTGTGCAACCGGTTCCTGGGGCCGTTGATTCTGGTCGGGGTGGTGGCGGCGCTGTTTTTCACAGTGTTCAAAGTGTCGACCGAGTGGGCGTGGGTCCCGTGGTTCGGGGGGTGGTATGCGCCGGTCGACTGGGTGGAGTGGTTTTTCGAGCGTCTGGCCGAAGCGGTGGCGGGCCTGGAACCGCGCGCGCCGATCCTGCATTCGCTGATTAGCGATGCGCTGATTGCGGGCGTGGGCGGGGTGCTGGGGTTTGTACCGCTCATTTTCACCATGTTTTTCCTCATCTCCGCCCTGGAAGATTCGGGCTACATCGCGCGCGTGGCATTCATTCTGGATCGCGTGCTTCAGACCTTCGGCCTGCAGGGAAAGTCGATTCTGGCCATGATCGTGTCGGGCGGCCTGGGCGCCGGCGGGTGCGCGGTGCCGGGGGTCCTGGCCACCCGGACCCTGCGCGAAGAGAAAGACCGCCTGATCACGATGCTGGTGGCGCCGTTCATGAATTGCGGAGCGAAACTGCCGGTCTACGCGATGCTGATCGCGGCGTTCTTCCCGCATCGCCACACGCAGATGATGCTGTTGTTGTGGGCGTTTTCGTGGGTGGTGGCGCTGTGCGCCGCATGGGTGCTGCGCAAATTCGTGATCCGGGGCGAGCAGACCCCCTTCGTGATGGAATTGCCGCCGTATCACGTGCCGGTGCTGCGCAGCCTGCTCCTGCACACCTGGGATCGCACGTGGATGTACGTGAAGAAGGCCGGAACCATCATCCTGGCCATCAATGTGCTCTTGTGGGCGCTGATGTATTTCCCGCAACCGCCCGATGCGGCGAACGGGAACGCAACGCCCCAGGCCGTCGCTCCGCCGCACGCGAGCGAAGCGGAGCAGGCCGCGGATGCCCTTGCACACAGTTACGCGGGGCGGTTCGGGCGCGCGCTCGAACCGGTCACGCAGTATGCGGGATTTGACTGGCGCACCAACATCGCGCTGGTCGGGGGGTTCATGGCAAAAGAGGTGGTCGTGGGCACCCTCGGAACCGTGATGGCCATGGGCGATGTGGATCCCGGGCAATCGGAAACGCTTTCCCAGCGGCTGGCCGGGGACCCGGCGTGGAATCCGCTGAAAGGGTTTGCCCTGATGATCTTTGTGATGGTGTATGCGCCGTGCTTTGTCTGCATGGCCGTGATCTGGCGGGAGAGCGGGTCGTGGAAGTGGGCGCTGTTCTCCACGGTGTATTCCACCATCATCGCGTTTGTGTTGACGGTGCTGATCTACCAGGGGGGCCTCGTGCTGGGTCTCGGGGCGCCCCAGGGCAGTTGAACGGCAGACCGGACGCCCGGGCCGCCATCAAGCCCTGCCGCTTTATGCTGATCAGGGTCAGTGGCGGGTGGCGGGTTGTCCGAGGGAGTGTGTGGAATGCTTGAATTGCTGGTCGTTGGAATCATCGTGTGCGCCGCGGCGTTTACCGCAGGATGGTGGCTGCGCAGAAGCGCGCAGGGACGGAGTTGTCACGATACCTGCGGCATCGACGCACACGGCTGTCCCCTGTCGGGGGAACATGAGGCCGGTGGGGCCTGTTCGCTTCCCCCGGAGGTCTGCTGCGGGAAACATGCTTCGGGAAAACCGGCCGCGCGATGACGGGGCCAGGCAGAGGAGACGCAGTATGAATTTCCAGGGCGTGATACTGGGCGCGATGGCGTTTCTGACGATCGGCGTTTTTCATCCCGTGGTGATCAAGGGGGAGTATTACTTCGGGGCGCGCATCTGGCCCATCTTTCTGGTGCTGGGCCTCGTGTGCGTGGCCCTCTCGCTGCTGGTGGACAACACCTACGGTTCGGTGACGCTCGGGGTCGTCGGGTTTTCCTCGCTGTGGACCATCCACGAGATCAAGGAGCAGGAGGTCCGCGTGGCCCGGGGCTGGTTCCCGAAGAACCCCAACCGGTCGAAATAGCGCATTAACCGGCGCATCGAACGAACAAAGCAGCCGGGCTGGCTCGGCGAGCCCGGGCGCGACGTCTCCTTGAACCCGTGAACGCGCGTTCGCCCGTTTCCTTCTTTCCTGAGCACCGTGTTGCGAAGACGCCGCGGGACGGGTATCCTGCGTTTGTGGAAACAACGCACAGGGAAAGGAAGGAACGCGATGCGACGCACGGCTCATCTTCAATTCACGCTCTTCGCGGTATTCGGTTTGTGCATCGGGGCATTCGCGGCGGAACAGACGCCCGTGAACCCGTTTGCGTTGCCGGGCGCCTGGTATAAGGCCAACCTCCATACCCACACCACGCAATCGGATGGCGATGTGGACCTCCCGGTACGCGTGGAACAGTACAAGTCGCACGGCTACGACATTCTCGCGGTGACGGACCACGAGAAGACCAGTGAGGTCGCGCCGTTCTGTACCGAGGATTTCCTCCTCATCAGCGGCATGGAGACGCACCCGAAGTCGCCGAATCCCTCGATGGTCTATCATCTCTTGTGCATCAATGTGCCCGTGGGCATGGCGTTCGAGAAAGAGACCCCCATGGAAGAACGCCTGAAGGCCATGCGCGACGCGGGCGCCTATGTCATCGCCGCGCATCCCTACTGGTGCGGATTCACCCTCGAGGAGCTGCTGCCGCTGAAGGAGCATGGAGTCAGCGCCGTGGAGGTCTACAATTCGACGTGCCGGTTCAACGGCCGGGCCGACAGCTCGGTGCACTGGGACCAGTTGCTGGCCAAGGGGTGGCGGATTCCCGCCGTGGCCGTTGACGATGTGCATGGCGACAATGCCCTGCGCATGGGGTGGACCATGATTAAGGCGGAAACATTGACGCTTGAGGCGATCATGGCGGCGCTGCGCGCGGGGGCCTATTACGCCTCGACGGGACCCGAGTTCACGGACCTGCGGGTCGAGGGGGACACCGTGGTGGTGGAGTGTTCTCCGGCGCGGAAGATCCAGTTTTACGCGCCCGCGCCCAACGGCGCACAGGTCCTCGCCGATGCGGAACCGCTCACGAAAGGCGAGTTTGTCATGAAACGCACGCTGGCCTACGTGCGGGTCGAGATCACTGACGCCGACGGCAAACAGGCGTGGTCGCCGGTGCTGTATTTCGAATAAGGGGGCCGGCGTTACGGCGTTTCGCGCAGACAATCGAAGACGCGCTCTTCGCCGCCGCGGTAGAGCAGGTTGTCGTCCACCTCGAGGGTGCCCTCGGCGGAAAGGGGGATGAAGCGGCCCTCGGCCCGGGCGTATTCCGTCCCGTCTTCGTCAATGATCCAGCCGCGCGCGGTGCTGACGCGCCGGTTGGCCTTGACGGTTTCCGCGCAGGCTGTCATGAGGCGGTTCGCGGGAACGGGTTTGAGGTAGCGCACGGTGAGTTCACCCGTAAAACACATGCGGTGGATCTCGCGGGCGACGGCCCATCCCATGCACTCGTCAAGGATCGCGGCGACGATGCCGCCGTGTACCACATTGTCAAATCCGCAATGGTGTTGCTGGCCCGTGAACGGGGCCTTGACGACGCCCTCCTCGACATAAAAGCGGGTCTGGATCCCCGCGGGGTTCTCTTCCCCGCAGATGAAACAGGGTTTGGAATTCGGCAAATAGGTGATTCCGCTGTTACTCACACTTTTCCCTTTCGTCGCGCTTCTGGCCGCCGTTGCTGTCGCAGGTTGCGTCGCGCCGGCGCCCGGCAAGGGCCGCGAGGGCGTAGCGGTGCTTGGCGAACCACCGGTACGCGGCGGGCGACGCATGGCGAATGCCCGGCAGCCGCAATATCCTGGCCAGCCAGCGCCAGCCTGTCATCAAGTCCATCAACGGGGGCAGCGCCTGTTCGCCCGAGTAGACCCGGCCGTCCTGCGTCACCAGCTGCATCGCGGCCAGGCACTGTTCGCGGGAGATCTCCGGAAAGCGCCGCGCGCGGTCCTCGTGCTGGCACGGGAGCGTTTCGAGGGCGCCGTGCCGGGCGTGTTTCATGGCCCATGCGGCGGCCCGGCGGCAGAACGGGCACTCCCCGTCGTAAATGAGCGTCGCTCGACTCATTGTCCGGTTATCCTACGTGGTGCGGCTGCCGCGGCTCAACTTTCCCCCGCGTTCGTGGATTGCATTCACGGCCCGTGATCGTTACCTTCTGGAGACAACACTGCTGGAGAATGGCGTACTCATGCAACTCGAGTTTTCGTGGAATGACGCGCACATGCTGCACACGGCGCTGGAACGGCGCTCGGGGTTGCAGCTCGATCTCACCCTGACCGACAACACCCACAATGTGCTTTCGGTCCGGCCGAACCGCGTCTCCGGGCGCGTCACGGTGCGGCTCCATCACATGTTCCTCGCCGCGGACGCCAGGGTGCTGGACGCCCTGGCGGCGTGGATCAGCCGGCCGAAAGCCCGGCAGGCGGGGGAGGTCCTGGACGCCTTCATCCGGGAAAACCGGCACCGGATCCGGCAGGCGCCGCGCCGGCCCCGGGGTGTCCGGGTGCGGACACGGGGGCAGTGCTTTGACCTGAAGCAGTTGTTTGAGGACGTGAATCAGCGCCATTTCCAGGGGAGCATCGAAGCGGCCATTACGTGGGGGCAGATGCCCACCGTACGGCGGCGCCGATCGATCCGGTTTGGCAGCTACAGCCATGAGTTGAAACTGATACGCATCCATCCGCTCCTGGATCAGCCGTTTGTGCCGCGGTATTTTGTGCGGTACGTCGTGTTTCATGAAATGCTGCACGCCCACCTGGGCATTTCCGAAACCGAGAGCGGCCGCCGCCGAATTCATACGCCTGAATTCCGGGCGCTCGAGGAGGTCTATCCCGACTACGAGCGGGCGTTGGCGTGGCAGGAGAATCGCGACCATCTGGGGCGTCTCCTGCGGTAGGTCCCGCCGCCCGCGGCCCGGCGCAGATCCGGACCCGGACGCGACGGGCGTTGCCGCCCAGCGCTGTCCCATATTTTGTGGTTGAAGCGGCCGCCGGTATACTATGGATAGGGTTCGAGGGCAGCTCTGGCTGCTGCGCACGGCCGCGCAGGGCCGGGAGATCGCATCGGACACGCGGCACGCGCCAGACGGGACGCCGCCGTTCCACCGGGCAGCGCCGGGTCCGCGGTACCTCCGCCGGACGCTTGTCTGGCGGAAATGGCAGGAATAGAATGACTTAGCCGGGAATGCCGCGCGCGAGTGGGCGGCCGGTTCGATGCAAAGTGAGAAAGTTGTGACGTTCAGCACGACGGATTGTAACGTGAATGGGTGGCGAGGTGAGTAGCGCTGCGTTCAGGAGTGCTGACTTGCACGCCAACCGGGTACACTGCGTGGACGAGGTCCAGAAGACGGACGAAGAACTCATGGTTGCCCTCCGCGGGGGTGACCGGGAGGCCTTGGCCGAACTGGTGCGGAGGTATCAAAATGATATCTTCCGGTTCTGTCTGCACTATCTTCGGGATTTCGAGCTGGCCCGGGAACTCGCGCAGGAAACCTTCGTTCGGGTCTACGTGGCGCGCCAGCGCTTCGATGAGACCCGGAAGTTCCGTCCGTGGGTGCTTTGCATCGCCCGCAACCTCAGCCTGAACGAGTTGAAGCGCAAGAAGTCCGTGCACATGGAGTCCCTTGAGGAATATGCCAGCGCGGCCCGCGACGACGACGGCGAACTGCACCGCTCGTCGGATGGCATACCCGACCAGGAACTCATGGAGCAGGAGCGTCGCGAGGCGCTGGCACGGTTGCTGGACTTTCTGGACGGGGAATCCCGCGAAATCGTGATTCTGCGGTTTTTCCAGAAAATGTCCGCGCGGGACATCGCTGAGGTGGTCGGCAGCACCGAAGGCGCCGTGCGCACGCGGCTTCATCGCATTTTAAAATCGCTCCGCGAGAAGAGTCTCGTGGTGAAGGATCATCTGTGAGAGATCGTGAGTATGACATAACGCTGGACGCATTGGCCGACAGCCTGGAAGGGAAGCTCTCCGAAGCGCAGGCGGCGGAAGTGCGGGATGCCCTGGCGGCGTCGGCCGAGATCCGGGCCGATTATCTCTGGCTGCAGGGCGTGGCGCACGACCTCGAGGCTATCGGGGCGCAGGTGATCAAAGGCGCGCCGGAGATCGATGTCGTGGATGCCGTTCTGCGCGCCGTGGACAGGGCGGCCGCCTCCGAGAAGACGGTGCATCTGGAAGAGCGGAAACCGGCGCGTCCGTCGTTCGCGCTCTGGGGCGCGGTGGCGCTGGCGGCGGCGGCGGTTGTGGTCATCATGGGGCTGGTGTTCGAGTTCGGCATCTTCGGGCCGTCCGAGCCGTCCGCGCCGGTGGCCTCCCAGGGCCCGGCCCGCCCGCCCGTACCCGACGAGCGGGTGGCGGTGATCCCGCCGGGCGAGACGCCCGGTTCGGAGCGTCTGGACGAGGCGATGGAGCGGCTCGCGCAGGAGGTTGCGGAAAAGCTGGACACGCCCTCGAAGCATGCGGACCGGGGCGGTTTTCTTGCCACGGCCGCGCCGGTGCTCGGCGACGTGACACAGGACGACGTGGTGGCCCTGCGGCAGGCGGCGGTATCCGACCCGGGCGCGTGGGTGCGGCTGAAACGCATGGCGACGCTCGATGCCGCGACGGCGGCGGAAGTGGTTTCGAATCCCGACGTCTCGCCGGATGCCATTGTCGGAGCCGCGGCCTCGCTGCCGGACGAAATGGCCCGCCAGTGGCTGGTGACCGCGGTCGGGCGGATGGAGCAGCAGAAACCGTACGCGAGGCTGGCCCTCGCGACAACCTATGTGGCAGAGGCGCACGACGCGCCTGCGCCGGACCAGCCGGCGCCCGCGCTTTTCGATGGAATGAGCGAAAACGATTTGCGAGCGTTCCTCCTTGAAATGGCGGCCCTCCAGGAAGTCGATCCCGAAAATGCCCTGCTGGATGCATTGCAGGCGGGTGCCCTGCTGCGCCTGGGCGATACGGAAGGGGCGCTCGCCGCGCTCGCGAACCTGGGGGGCAAAGACCTGGCCACCGCGTATGGGCTCGATGCCGCCCGGTCGCAGCAACTGGCACTGGCCGCGGCCGGCATGTCCGAGGAATCCGCGCGCATGTTGAGCGCGGTGCTGGCGGGTTCCGACCAGTACAATATGCTTTGCGATTTGGCACGCGATCTGTTACAATCCGGACAAGCCTATGAGGCTCAAGGTGATCCGGATACTGCGCGGCAGATTTACGAAGCCACCCAGCGCCTGGGGGAGCAGGTGACCGGAAACGCCCAGCTCAGCGAAGAGTCACTTGCGGGCGTCGACATCCAACGGATGGCGATGGAAGGCTTGGAATCCTTGTATGCCGAGAGTGACCTCGCGGGTGAGATGGAACGGTTGACGACCTCTGCGCTGGCCCTGGTCAGCCAGATCAACAGCCTGGGGGGAATGCTGGAGGCGTTGGACCAGTTATTCCTTGGCGGAGGAGACAGCAGTTTTTGGAACCAGCTCTCCGAACAGATACTTCAGTTTGGAGATCTGTCCGTTTTTGAGAGTGCGCCATGATGTCGGGATGGGTGTGCCGGCGGGATGCAAAAAAGGGGTTCACTTATCGCGGCAAAACATGTAGAATGATGCCGACGATTCCACCGAAGCGGTGGATTTTGTTGGGGATAAACCCGGAAATTCTGGGTGGACGCCAAAGTACCGACGAAACAGGAAGGAGGTGAAACGCCACATGAAGCACATCACGAACGTGTCGAAGCCTGCCAAGGCCGCGCAGACCGCATGGGTCAGCCTGAAAGAAGTTCTTTGGCCGGGCGAATCCCTGGACGGCGACCAGCCGTTCTGGATTCTCGGCGGGATCAATGACTATCTGACGAAGTAAGTGCACGAGCGTGAAGCCCAATCACGGGGTCGTGTGCGAAACAGCGGAAGGAGAGTGGGCGTACGTGGTTTTCACCTTGGTTAGTCCACTCCGGGAGTTTCCGTGAAGCGGCGGCCCGCTGTGGGTGCCTGATGCAGGGAATGTGAGCTTTCGAGCCCGCATTCGGCAGGGTTGCGTACGGCGGGGAAACGCTCAAGAAAGGGTACGGAGAAATGAAACATCTGAAGAAAGTCACCAAGCCGTCGAAGGCGGCGGTCTGGAATTGGCCGGGAGAGCTCTTGGATCAGAAGCAAGGCTGGATTGATGCCTTCCCCAACCTGGTCCAAGGGAAATGGCTACCAGACACTGACGACTGAGCATTTGTCGTGGCGGGGCGCCAAGCGCCCCGCAGCAGTGAGTCTGGTTTGGTGTGCGCCACGAGGTGCGCAGACTGTGGAGGGAGGTTAAACCCCATGAAGCATATCGCTCGCGTTTAGAAAGCGACGCCGGCAAAAGCACAGACGATCGACCTCAAGTCGCTTCTGTTCGAGCCGGGTATCCTTGGTTTCAACGAAATGGCTGACTTCGCCACGTGGAGCGCGAACACCGTCGCGGGTTGGTTCGGTTACACGGTCGCCCCGGCCAAGTCCGGTGTGAGTCCCGAAGCGCTTTTCTAAGCTGACTTCGGAAAGCCAGAATATTGACGGCTTTGCGTCCGCGAGCCGGAACAGCGGTGTAGTGTTCCGGCTCGTGGGCGTTTTTTATCTATGCGGGCGGCGGCATACGCCCGGCGCGGTTTGCTTTTTCCCGCGGGAGCAAATCCCCCCCTCGCTCGTGTTAGGATAGGGAAGCCTGAGCGAGCCGGTGCGGCGCAGCCGGGCCCGGAGAACCAACCATTCGGAGGTAAAACCGTGGAGAATTTCGAATACTTCAATCCCACGCGAATCGTCTTTGGAAAAGGCACGATCGCGAAGGTGGCCGGGCTGGTGCCGAAAGACAGGCCGGTTCTGATGACCTACGGCGGCGGCTCGATCAAGCGCAACGGGGTCTACGAGCAGACCAAGGCGGCGCTCAAGGGGTTTGACGTGAAGGAATTCGGGGGAATTGAGCCCAATCCCCGGTACGAAACGTTGATGCAAGCCGTGGAACTGGGGCGCCGCGAAAACATCGGTTTTCTGCTGTCGGTCGGCGGCGGCTCGGTGCTGGACGGCACAAAGTTCATCGCGGCCGCCATGTGTTTTACGGGCAGCGAGCCGTGGGACATCCTCGCCAAACGCGCGAAGGTCGAAGATGCCGTGCCGCTGGGCGGCATCCTCACGCTTCCCGCCACGGGTTCCGAGTCCAACGGCAACGCGGTGGTCTCCCGCGAGTCGACCCGCGAGAAGCTGGCCTTTTACAGCGAGAAGGTCTATCCGCGGTTCTCGATCCTGGATCCCGAGACCACGTTTACGCTGCCGCCGCGTCAGACCGCCAACGGGGTGGTCGATGCCTTCATCCATGTGATGGAACAATACATGACCTACCCGGTCAACGCCCCGCTTCAGGACCGGCAGGCCGAAGGGATCCTGCTGACGCTCGTGGAGGAAGGCCCGAAAATCATGGCGCAGCCCGACGACTACGCGACCCGGGCCAACATCATGTGGACGGCAACGCAGGCGCTCAACGGCCTGATCTCGTGCGGCGTGCCTCAGGACTGGGCAACCCACGGAATCGGCCATGAGCTGACGGCCCTGTACGGGCTGGATCATGCGCAGACGCTGGCCGTGATCTTTCCCGCCTTGCTTCGGCACCAGCGCCGGCGAAAGGCACAGAAGATCCTGCAATACGCGGCACGAGTCTGGGGCATCACGGATGGCGCCGAAGAACAGCGCATCGACGCGGCCATTGTCAAGACGGAGGAGTTCTTCCGTTCGCTCGGCGTAAAGACGCGCCTCAGTGAATACGGCATCGCTGAGGGCTACAATGAAGTCGCGAAACGGATCGGCGCCCGCGGCAGCGCCCTGGGCGAACACGGCGATATCGGTCCGGCGGAAATCGACGCCATCCTGGCGCTGTGCGCCGCCTAGCACCAGCAACAGTACCGAAGACGCCCGGCGGGGCGGTCACCGAACGTACAAGGGCTTCCCGCCGGGTGTTTCAGGGATACTCGTGCCGTAGACGCATTCAGACTGAAGGCTCAGGCGGATAGGATGCACCCGTTATGTCCACAATCCACGAGAACCGGCCGGGCGCGAGACGTCCGGTCCTGCGAACCATGATTCGATGGTCAATACGGGCCATCCTGGCGCTGATCGGTATCGCGGTCATCGCGTTCGTGCTGGTATTCCGGGACGCGCTACTCAACCGCTTCGTCCGGTTCCCCGCCGAGGCCAGGGCCTGGCAAGCGCTTCAGGCGCAGCGCCTCGATGTAACGCTCGATGATGGATACACCGACTACCAGGGGGTCTGTCATAGCCACTCCCACATCTCCCACGATTCGCAGGTGCCGTTCGAAGAAATCCAGCGCGTGTTGAAGGAAACAGGGCGCGATTTCATCCTGATGTCCGACCACTGCGTCGACGGGAAAGCGGACTATTCGCTTCAGTGGGACGGCGTGCGCGACGGCATCCTG
>MTKY01051373.1_pt1 | contig 14691 bp, 13 predicted proteins | sample 1042731 | NCBI WGS metagenome assembly MTKY01 (sample SAMN06212206, study PRJNA360538) | anaerobic digester metagenome | biome: Wastewater treatment plant; material: sludge; isolation source: anaerobic digester fed with sludge from wastewater treatment plant | place: Denmark: WWTP Soeholt ... | reverse complement strand
TGGCCATGGCTGCGGCGGCTTGCAACAGCGCCCGCGGATCACGGAGCAGATCGTCCTCGGTCCGACCGGAAGCCGCCGCGAGCTGCGCCAGTATGTCGCGACCGGACTGCGCGAGGGTGCGCATCGCCGCGAATGCCAGCGGCAATGTATCAGCGCCGGGTTTCGCCATACCGGATTCGGACCCGAATACGCCGGCACCCTCCCCGGGTACACCCGCGATCGTCGGCAAAGCCTCGCCTCCCGCCGGCAATTCCTTGCCCTCGCCGGCAACTGGCGGCTTGCCGAGCGCCAGTGCGAGGGTGCTGCTTGCGGGCCCTCCCGCTGACCCCGGCTCAAGCTGACCCTGCGTCGCTGCCTGCACGCCGATGCCGTTTGCCAGCAGCTCGCTGGCGATCGCTTCAGGGGTTATGGGAACGGTGAGGTTTTCCATCGAAAAATTGATATTTAATTCTTTATTTTCTGCAAGTTGCAACTTCTTATTGATATTATTTATATGCTGCGCCAACAACTTCTGAAATCCATCCAGGGCCTCGCTTGCCACGCCTTGCGGCGAGCCACCCGGCACCTGCGACCCCGCATCCAGCGCCATCGTCAACGGTGCACCGAGCAAGCCGGCCACGCCATTCAAAGATACTGATGTCATTCGCGGTATCCAGTGGTTGCGAGATCCCCTCAACCCGCAATGCAACTGCCGCGCCAGCCGCCTTCATACTCCGCGGCTCGCCGGCTGGGACCCGCTGCCCGCCATCACCCGTTCGATCCTGGCCTTGAGGGTGGCTGCCGTGAACGGCTTGACCAGGTAGCCATCGACGCCTGCCTGCATCGCCTCGATGATCTGCGCGCGCTGCGCCTCGGCGCTGAGCATGAGTACGCGCAGGGAGTGCAATCGCGGATCCGCGCGTACCGCACGCAACAGTTCGAGACCATCGAGTTGGGGCAACAGCGCATCGGTAATCAGACAGTCGAAGGAACCGTTCTGCAACAGGGCCAGTGCGGCGCTCCCATCCCCGACCAGCGTCACATCGTGAAAGCCGACACTGTTCAGCGCATGCTGCACTATCCGGCGCATGCTCTCGAAATCGTCCGCCACCAGGATCTTCAGCCCGTTACTCACCGGTATCGACACCACCGGCGCGCAGGTCATCGATTGCACGCTGCTCCCTGCGCTCCGCCACGCGCCGCTCCTGGTCGCGCGCACGCTCGACGAGGTCTCCGAATACACGCATGCGATTGCGCTCCTGCGACCAGTTGCCCGCGTCCCGCGCCAGCTGGGTACGTGCGGTTCGCACGGCTTCCTGCTGGATCTCGATGGTCGAAGCAAGGCTCGCGCGAAACGCGGCCAGCCGACCGAGGTCCGCACCGCTCAGCCCGACGCGCCCGCGCTCGATCCAGCCCGCGGCGTATTCCACATCATAGGACTCGAGCAAGCGGCCCTGCTGCTCTTTTCGCCCCAGGTCCTGGCTGGTCTGCGCCAGGCGCAGCCGGGCCTGGCGCTCGGCCGCTCCGGCCAGGCGCACCAGGGTCTGCAGACGCCGCGAGCGTTTCACGGGGTCTCGACCGGCGCCACCGGCAGCGCGCTGCGCAGTTGCCGGCGTGCGGCCGTCGCTGCGGGACGCACTTCGGCGGGTGCATTGTCAAACTGCATCGCCAGTTGCCGGACGCTGCTCGGGTGATCAACACGCTCATCGAGCCCCTGCTGCAGATAGGCGCGCATCACCGGCATCCGCGCGATCGCCCGATCCGTGTCCTCGTCGCTGCCCGGCGCATAGGCGCCGACGCTGATCAGGTCGCGGTTCTGCTGAAAACGCGCATACAGCTTCTTGAATTCCTGCGCATTGCGCCGGTGCTCGGGGTCGGCAATGGCGGGCATGGCGCGGCTTATCGAGGCCTCGATGTCGACCGCCGGGTAGAGGCCTTCCTCGGCCAGGGTTCGCGACAACACCACGTGGCCGTCGAGTATCGCACGCGCGGCGTCCGCCACCGGATCCTGCATGTCGTCACCCTCGGTAAGCACCGTATAGAACGCGGTGATCGAACCGTGACCGATTTCGCCGTTTCCCGCGCGCTCGACCAGCTCCGGGATGCGCGCAAACACCGACGGCGGATAGCCGCGCGTTGCCGGTGGCTCGCCAACCGCCAGGCCGACCTCGCGCTGTGCGTGCGCAAAACGGGTCAGCGAATCCATCAATAACAGCACGTTGCTGCCGCGATCACGAAAATCCTCGGCGATACGCGTCGCCAGCCGTGCGCTGCGCAGGCGCATCAGCGGCGCATCATCGGCCGGCGAGACCACTACCACCGCGCGCCGCATGCCGTCTGCACCAAGAATATCCTCGACGAATTCGCGCGCCTCGCGCCCGCGCTCGCCGACCAGCGCGACCACGGTCACGTCGGCTTCCGTGAAGCGTGTCATCATGCCCAGCAGCATGCTCTTGCCGACACCGCTGCCGGCGAAAATGCCGAGCCGCTGCCCGCGCCCGACCGTCAGCAAACCGTTCAGCGAGCGCACCCCGACATCGAGCACCTTGCGGATCGGGGCGCGATGCAAGGGGTTGATCGGATGCGCGTCGAGTTCGACGAAGTGCACGCCGTGCAGCGCGCCGCGTCCGTCCAGGGGTTGGCCCGAACCGCCCAGCACCCGGCCCAGCAAGCCATCTCCGGCCGGCACCGTGGACTGCTGCACAAGCGGGCGCACCCGCAGTCCGGGACGCAAGCCCGCGACCCGTTCGGTAGGCATCAGGAACACCCGATCCGCGGCGAATCCCACAACCTCGGCCTGGACCGAGCGTGCTCCCGGCGCGACGATGAGGCAGCGCTGGCCGAGCGCGGCATCGATGCCCACGGCTTCCAGGGTCATCCCGACCACACGGGTCAGGCTGCCTTGCGCAACGGGTGCGCAATCCACCCGCAGCCCGGCCTCCAGCCGCCGCACATACTCCGCAATATCACGGCTCATCTGCCCCGCCTGCATGGAGCTGTGCAAGCATCGCGTCGAGGCGCGCCGACACGCTGTAGTCGATCACCGAATCCCGCGCCTCGACGCGGCAGTCTCCGGGCTCCAGGGAGTCATCGACATCGAGCGGCCAGTTGCGTGCCTCGCCGCCGAATTCCCCGAGCAGTTCCCGATCGGCCGCGCAGACGAACACACGGACGTTGCGGGCGCCAAGCGGCAGCGCGGCGAGCGCCTCGGCCACCACCCGTTCGATACTTTGCGGCTGGGTGCGGAGTTCGCTTCTTATGACCGCGCGCGCAACGCGCGTGGCCAGTGAGAGCATCGCCGCACGCAGTTTTTCTGTCTGATGCTGCAGCGGATTCTGAATGCCGTCGATCAGCGTCGCAAAACGCGTGGCTGCGTCCTCGATGATCCCACGCCCGGCAGCGAGCCCATCGGCGCGTCCCTGGACATGTCCTTCCTGCAGCCCCTTGGCAAAGCCCTCGGCATACCCGTCCTCGCGTCCCTCCTCCGCGGCATCGCGCACGATCGCCTCGAGCTCGCTGGCGCTGATTCCCGCCGCGAAGCGACCGGAGCGGATATTCGCCACCAGTTGCTCTTCGAGAGATTCACGACGCCAGGGCTCGGCCAGCGGCGCCGGCGCAGGACGCTCGCTACGGGCGGCTTCGGCCTTCAGCACCGGGCCCTGCCCGACCGCCGGCAACGACCAGCGGGTATAGGCCAGCGATCGTTGCGCGGGGATGCGCCGCTGGCTCATTCAATGTGCCTGCCATGACGGCGCACAGCTCATATCATGGCCTCCGAACTGCCGCCGAGGCTGATCTCTCCGGCATCCGACATGCGTCGCGCCACGGCGAGAATCTCGCGCTGCGCGTTCTCCACATCGCTCACGCGCACTGGCCCCTTGGCTTCGAGATCCTCCTTGAGCAACTCCCCGGCACGCTTGGACATGTTGCCGAAGATCTTGGCCTTCAGCTCCTCGTCCGCGGCCTTCAGCGCCAGCACCAGCACTTCCGAGGAAACCTCGCGCAACAGCGCCTGGATGCCTCCGGCGTCGACATCCTTGAGGTCGTCAAACACGAACATCATGTCCTGGATGCGACTTCCGAGCACCTCGTCCGACTCCTTGATCTGGTCGAGCAGCGCCTGCTCCGCCGCGCTATCGAGATTGTTCATGATCTCGGCCACGAACTTGACGCCGCCCATCCTCTGGCCCTGCTGCAAACCGCTGCCGCTCAACTCGCCTTCCACGATCTTGTTGAGTTCCTTCAGCGCGGAGGCGTTCAGGGTCTCCATCGTCGCGACGCGCAGCACCAGCTCCGCGCGTGCCGCTTCACTGAAGTAGGTCAGCACCTCGGCCGCCTGGTCGGCGTGCAGATACGACAGGATGACCGCCTGGATCTGGGGGTGTTCACTGCGGATCGTGTTGGCGACCAGCTTCGGGTTCATCCAGCGCAGCGCCTCCAGACCCTTGGTCTTGTCACTCATCAGGATCTGGTCGATCAGGGTATTGGCGCGCTCGTCGCCGAGCGCCTCGATCAGCACGTTGCGAATATAGTTTTCGGTTCCCATGCTGAGACCGGTCGCCGCGCCGACTTCGACCAGGAACTGCTCGAGCACCAGGTTCACATCGTCGACCTTGATATCGTTCATACGGGTCATCTGCGAGCCCACCCGCTGCACCTCCTTGGGCGACAGATAGCGCAGGATGCGTGCGGCGTTGCTCTCACCAACCGACAGCAACAGGATTGCCGCCTGCTCGAGCGGCTTCAGATGCTCGAGCCCCGCCACTTGCTCAGTCATTTTCTCCTACCCACTTGCGCACCACCTGGGCTACCCGCTCGGCATCGCCCTCGACCATCGTCTGCACCGCCGAAAGACGCCGTTCGTACTCGCGCTTGGGTCCGGGCAGCATCAGTTTTTCGTCATCGACGGCCTGTGCAGCTGCAGCCTCGGCGAGCATTTTCTCGACTCGATGGCGCTCTTCGATGGCGCGCAACTGCTTCACGTTGCTGCTCAGCGAACGCAACACCGGGCGTATCACCGCGAGAACCAGCAGCAGTATAAACAACACTCCCACGCTCTGTCTCAGCACCGGGAAAAACCAGGTCTGCTGCCAGAAAGGAATCGAAACGGACTCCTCTTCGCCTTCGGGAACGCTGAAAAACGCGGCATTGACCACGTTCACGCTATCGCCACGCGCGGCATCGTAACCCACCGCATCGCGCACCAGCGTGGTGATGCGCTCGAGCGTCGCCGGATCCCAGGCCACGCTGGAGCGTTCTCCGGTTTCGGCATTGACGCTGCTCTGGTTGTCGAGCACCACCGCCACGCTGAGGCGACGCACCCGCCCGACCTGGTGACGGGTGTAACTGAGCGAACGATCGAGTTCGTAATTCCGGGTCGACTGGCTGCGCACATTGCGCGGCTGCTCGACTGCGACCGCCTCGGTACCGGCTGCCGCGGTCGCGACTTCCGGTGCCGCGCCCGTAGCCGGAGGCTGGTTGCTGAGCGCTCCCGGTATCCCGGCACCGGCATCGCCCGGCAAGCGCTGTTCATCGAGTTTCTGCTCGCTGCGTATCGCCGGAAGGTCCGGGTTGTAGATCTCGTCGGTCTGTTCCACCGCGGTGAAATCCACGTCGGCGGTTACCTCCGCCTTGTAGCGACCGCTGCCGAGCACCGGATCGAGCATGCGCTGGACGCGCTCCACGAGTTGCATCTCCAGCTTCGCGGTGTATTCGAGCTGCTTGTTGGCGGCCGCGGCGTCCGCGTCCTGGCTAAAGTTCGACAGCAGGTTGCCCTTCTGATCGACGATCGTGACCTCGGCAAGCTGCAGATCCGGAACACTGGAGGCGACCAGGTTGCCGATCGCGCGCACCTGGCTCTCCGCCACGCTGCGCCCCGCCAGCACTTCGAGCAGCACCGATGCGCTCGGCTTGCGCTGATCGCGCAGAAACACCGAGCGTTCGGGAATGGCCAGATGCACCCGTGCGCCCTTGACGCTGGTGATGCTCGAAATGGTGCGAGCCAGCTCTCCTTCGAGGCTGCGACGGAAACGCGCGGTCTCCATGAACTGGCTGGTCCCGATACCCTGCTCCTGGTCCAGCAGCTCGAAGCCCGCGGCCGTCTCGGCCGGCATGCCGGCTTCAGCGAGCTTCAACCGTGCATCGTTGATGCGGGCGGCATCGACCAGCAGTATCCCGCTGTTCTCGTCGATGCGATAACGGATCTTGTTCGACTCGAGGACACTGACCACGGCCGCTGCATCGAGGTGCTCGAGGCTGCCGTACAGGGGTCGCAGATCTGCGCCCTGCGACCAGATCACGACCCACACCGCCAGAGCAACGCTGGCCGCCAGCCCGACGATCACACCGATCTGGCGCGGAATCGGCAGGCGCGCGATCCCCTCCAGATAAGGGTTGGCCGGCAATGCCGCCGCCGCTCCCGTCAGGACCGGAAGCTGACTGCCCGCGCCCTGTTCGTTGTCGGCCATGGCTGCCTAACTCCCCCTCGCCCTCAGCCGGTTCAAACCGGCATGCTCATGATTTCCTTGTAGGCATCGACCAGCTTGTTGCGCACCTGGGTCATCGCCTCGAAGGCGACGCCCGATTTCTCGGCAGCTACCATCACCTGCGTCAGGCTAACCCCGGCCTGTCCGCCTTCATAGGAATCGCGCAGGCGGTTGGCCTGTTGCTGGGTATCGTTGACGCTGTCGATGGCACGGCTGAACAATTCCCCGAAGCTCGCCTCCGGCTGCGGACGCTGGAACTGAGCCGGTGCAATGGCCGCCGCAGAAACATCATTGACCGGCCGTTGCAGCTGGGCCTGCACCGCCCGCATCTGTGACAACACCTGGCTGATATCCGCGCGCTCGACCATTTGCTTTCTCCCCTGACCGAAAAATGCCCGAGAACCCGTTCGCGGTCACGAGCGGGCGCACCGACGACGGATATTTGACGATATCGGCATCGACGGAGACTCTTCGGATTGCGGCTGCATAATCCGGGCCAGTTACCGCCAGGAGACAGGCTCTAGATATTCAGGGCACCGATACGTTGCGCCAGCGGGAGTTGCGCACGCAACGAGGCGAAATCAAACAACGCGACATCGGCGAGCTGCGAGGGAGCAACATGGGACAACGCCGAGAAAATCGCCTCCTTGCGCCCGGGATAGCGTCGCTCCCAGTCACGCAACATGTTCTTGATTTCCTGACGCTGCAGGTTTTCCTGCGAGCCGCACAGGTTGCAGGGAATGAGCGGAAAGTCCCGGCATGCGGCGAACGCTGCCAGATCCTCTTCCCTGCAATAGGCGAGCGGCCGGATTACGACATTGTCACCGGCGTCGCTCAACAGCTTGGGCGGCATCGCCTTCAACTTCCCGTTGAAGAACATGTTGAGGAACAGCGTCTCGATAATATCGTCGCGATGATGCCCGAGGGCGATCTTGCTCGCGCCGATCTCGCGGGCAAAGCTGTATAGATTGCCCCGCCGCAGGCGCGAGCACAGACCGCAGGTGGTCTTCCCTTCCGGGATCACCGATTTGACGATGCTGTAGGTATCGCGCTCGAGGATATGGAAAGCCACGCCGATCGATTCGAGGTAGCGCGGCAGCACCTCCTCGGGAAAGCCGGGTTGCTTCTGGTCGAGATTGACCGCGACGATCTCGAATTCGAGGGTGGAGGTCCGCTGCAGGTTCAGCAGGATATCGAGCATTCCGTAGGAATCCTTGCCTCCCGACAGGCACACCATCACGCGATCGCCGCTCTCGATCATGCGGAAATCATCGATCGCACGCGCCACGTTGCGCCGCAGGCGTTTCTGCAACTTGTTGAATTCGGTACGGCTTTTTCGCGGATCCGCCGGCGTCACGACCGTGCTCCCTGTCGGCTTGAACGGGCGCGCATTCTAATGCCAATGGCGCGCCCATGTCCCGCGACCCGGTCACAGTTGCGTGGGGCGATGGCGCGAGCGGGATTCACCCTTTACAATCGCCAGCCTCCAAAGTCCGCTGCCCTCACGGCGGGCAAACGCCAGGCATCCCCACTGCACAGGAACCCGTGATGAAAAAACCCGTTCGTGTAACCGTAACCGGCGCCGCCGGCCAGATCAGCTACAGCCTGCTGTTCCGCATTGCCTCGGGCGCGATGCTTGGGCCCGATCAGCCGGTGATTCTGCATATGCTCGAGATCACTCCGGCGCTCGAAGCGCTGCGCGGTGTCGCGATGGAACTCGATGACTGCGCCTTCCCGCTGCTGGCGGGCATGGTGTGCACCGACCAGGCCGAAGAGGCCTTTCGCGATGCGCAGTATGCACTGCTGGTCGGCGCCCGGCCGCGCGGACCGGGCATGGAGCGCAAGGATCTGCTGGAAGCCAACGCGGCAATTTTCTCGGTACAGGGCAAGGCGATCAATGCCGTGGCCGCGCGCGATATCCGGGTGCTGGTGGTCGGTAACCCGGCCAACACCAATGCCCTGATCGCCCAGCGCAACGCGCCCGACATCGATCCGCGTCGCTTCACCGCGATGACCCGCCTCGATCACAACCGCGCCATGACCCAGCTTGCGGTCAGGACCGGGAGCGATGTGAACGCGGTGAGCCACATGACAATCTGGGGCAACCACTCCTCCACCCAGTACCCGGACCTGTTCAACGCCCGGGTCAACGGCAAGGCGGCACTCGAGTTGGTGGACCAGCAGTGGTACGAGCAAGAGTTCATCCCCACGGTGCAGCAGCGCGGCGCCGCCGTGATCAAGGCGCGTGGCGCCTCGAGTGCGGCATCCGCGGCCAACGCCGCGATCGGCCATATGCGCAGTTGGGCACTCGGCACGCCGGAGAACGACTGGGTCAGCATGGGTGTCTGCAGCGATGGCAGCTATGGCATCCAGAAAGGCTTGATCTTTTCATTCCCCTGCACCTGCCGCGACGGCGACTGGCAGATCGTTCAGGGAGCAGCCGTCAACGACTTCTCGCGTGCCCGCCTGCAGGCAACCGAGAAGGAGCTGGCCGAGGAGCGTGATGCGGTGGCGCATCTGCTGCCCTGAGCAATAGCGCTCCCGCGCCGCCGGCACAGCAATAAAGTCCGACCCGCGAACCACGATGGGTCGGGCTTCACACCTGCCGCGAGCATTTGCCGCTGCGTTGCTCGCCAAGCCGAGGGTCGATTGCCATGACTGCCAACAATGACATCGCCGAGCTTGCTGCGGCGTGGGATCGTTTTTGCGACGATTTGAAAGCGGCAGGCCGCATTCCGCTGCGCGAGCAGGTGCCGCCCTATTCGCTGGATCGTGCCGCCGGATTCCAGCAGATTGCCCGCAACATCTCCCTGGCGCTGCAGTTCAACTACGAATACAAGGACCCGCTGTTCCCCGAGCTGGCTCGCTATTTCGATCCCACCCGCAAGCAGGGCGGTGACAACTCGGACTGCGTCTACGTCGGCGCCCAGATCAACGGCACCGATCTCTACCGGATCAGTGGCGACCGCGGCACCTCGCGCTATTTTTCGGTGGTAGCCGTCGAGACCGGCACAACGCCCTGGGGTGGGCGCGTGGTCAGCACGCTCTACGGACATGAGTTGAAAACCGAAGTCGATGGCAGTTTCGAACTCCTTATCGGCCCCGATCCACAGCCTGGCAACTGGCTGCGCACCACTCCCGGCACCTTTCGCGTCACCATCCGCCAGTATTTCGCCGATTGGGAGAACGAACGCCCGCTGCGCGCGCAGATCGATCGCATCTCGGGACCCGCGCTGCCGCCGCCACAGTTGTCGCCGGCGGGCTTGGCGCAGGGTCTCGGGGACGCCGGGCAGTGGCTGCAGGATTCGATCGAATACTGGCCCGCGATGCTGGAGAAATGGAAGGATTACCCGAATCAATTTCGTTCCTATTGGCAGCTGGAAAAAAACCGGATCGATGCCACACCGGGCGGCGATCCACTGGTCTGTTACTGGCAGCTGCCGCCGGATGAGGCACTGATCATCCGCGTGGTGCCGCCGCAATGCGTGTTTTGGGGTGTGGAGTTCGGCAATTGCTGGTGGGAGACGATGGACTACCGCTATCGACTCTCCAATACCAATATGCACTATGCACGGCTCGAGGACGACGGCGAGCTGATCGTGGTGGTGGCGCATACCGATCCCGGCCTGCCCAACTGGCTGGACTGCTCCGGCTTTGCTGCAGGCTATATCACTTATCGCTGGATGCTGTCGGAACGACAGCCAATCCCCCAATGTACGCAGATCGAGTTCAGCGCGTTGAGCGACCACGTGCCTGCCACGGTCAGACGAATTACTCCGGCGGAGCGCCGCGAGCAGCTCGCCGCGCGCCGGCGCGGCGTGACCAGGCGTTTCGGATACTGACCCTGATCCGCAGATTCCGGGCGCGGATCACCGGCGCAGCGGACGATGATGAGAAGAGCATGATGGATAACCGCGAAATACACTGGACACCACCGCCGAGACCCGACTGGCTGCGGCGCTTCAATGCCGAGGCACTGCACGCGGATATCAGAAACCTGGTGCCGCTGGAGGCCGATGAGCTGATCGGTACCGCCAGGCGCGCCACGGGCTTCAACGATTTCGGCAGCGATGAGTGGCGCGAACCCTTTGAAATCCTGATCAGGTCCCTCAACGAGGAAGCCGAGCTGCATTATTTCGGCAGGCTGATGACACGCAGCGATATTCTGGTCTGGCTGCAGGCGCTGTTGGGCGTCGAGGCGGCGTTCAGGCAGCATCCCGAAATCGCCGATGAAGTCATCGATCGGCCGCTGGTAATCGCCGGCTTGTCACGATCGGGCACCTCGATCCTGTTCGAGCTGTTGTCCCAGGATCCGCAGTTCGGCTCGCCCCGACACTGGGAAATGATGTTCCCCTATCCGCCACCCAAGCGTGCGACTTACGATACTGATCCGCGCATCGAGCGCTGCCAGCAGCTGATCACGCAATGGAGCCGGGTGACCCCAAGCTACGCCACCATGCACGAGATGGATGCACGGCTGCCCAACGAGTGCATCATCGCGCAGTCCTGCACCTTCGTTAGCGAGAATATTCCCTTTTTGTTCCAGGTGCCCAGTTACATGGAATGGCTTTCCACGCGGGCAAACTGGGAGTATCCGTATGCTTTCTACCGGCGGATGCTGCAGCTGTGGCAGTGGCGTAACCCGCGCACGCACTGGCTGTTGAAAGCACCCTCGCACCTCAATTATCTGCCTGTGCTATTCCGAATTTTCCCCGATGCGCGGGTGTTGTTCACTCATCGCGATCCGCTGCGCGCACAGGCGTCGGTGACCAACCTTGCCGGTACCTTTTACTGGATGCGCAGCGACAAGCCGCTGGACGTGACGGCGTTCGAGGGCTTGCTGTCACCGCACCATATGGCGATGCGGCTCGATCGGGTGATCGATTGGCTGGAGCAAGACGCCATTCCCCGACAGCAGTGCTCCAACTCTTTGTATGCGGATCTGGTCGAACAGCCGCTGGTGGCGTTGCGCAGCGTTTACCGCCAGCTCGGGTTGACGTTGACTGTCGAGGTCGAAGCGCGGATGCGCCAATACCTGCGAGATAAACCCAAGGGCAAGTTCGGGCGCCACGAATACGGCCTGGGAGAGAGCGACGAGGTGCGCCGCCAGCGCGAGTATTTTCGGCGCTATCAGCATTATTTCGGCGTACCAGACGAGGCTGCGTAGCACCGCCTCTGACTCTTCGATCTGCGCGCGGCCCCCAATCTCGCGGTTACTGCACGAGGTAGACGCGGGTGGCATTGATCGTCAGCGCCCCGATCCGGGGCTCCTGACCACTGATACGCAGCACCGCGCCCGAGCGCAGGTCGAGGTACATCAGCAACTCGCCGCGCAGCCCCAGCAGGCTGAACTCCGCTTCTTCCGTGGCCTGGCTGCGCGCCGCCACGCGCACCCGCAGGCAGCGGGTCGGGGTACTGATACGCATCGTTTTATCACCCTGCCATTGCCGATGGGGAATACGCAAATCCACCTCGCCATCGGCGCGCATGGTGACCTCGCGCAAAGCCCCGTCATCGTATACCAACCACTCAACGACCGCGTCGCCGCGCTGCACCAACGCCGCGGCGGCCAGCAACAGCGCCAGGGTATCCGTATACGCACGATCACCGATCGGCGCTGTCGGGCTGAAGCCTTCACGTTTTATGCGCCAGCTTGCCGGTTCGGCGTTGGCGTCATCGGCCTCGGCACGTCGCTGCCACCGGTAGATGCCGTCGCGAAGAACACGGCTCGATTTGTAGCGTCCGTAGCCACGCTCATCGATACGCTCCTTCTGCAACAATTGCACGGTGTCGCCATCGAGCCACAACAGCGTCCGCGATTCGGACATCAGAAATGAACTCGCGGCTTCCATGCGCAGCAACGATCCCGGTGGCGCAACGCGGACCTCGTAACCTGGCACCTCGAGCAACTCGGCGCGATCCGCATGGCGCAGCCGCACGCTGGCGGTGGCGCTGAGCAGGAACTTGTGCGCCTCGAAATCGATTCGCGACCAGCCTGGCAAATCTCCGGCTGCAACCGGCAGGGCGCGCAGCATCAGCAGAACCAGCAACGATGCAAGAACGAGGTCGACACCCTGGGTGGCGCGTGCCCTGGCCATCGCACACCGTGGTTCGCGACTGGCGCCGGTCACCCTGCGGATTCTGTCTCCCGATCCCGGATCCATTGCCCTCCCCCCCTTCGATACCACCGGGTTTCAGCGGAATACTATAGATTTGCCGTGGGTTATACTGCCAGCGGCTTCAAGCAGCACAGGATGGCGGACGCGCATGGCGGAAGGCGGGTTGAAAAAACTGATTGGCAGCCTGCTGTCCAGGACGCGCAACGACGAGACCGAGGCGGAACCGGTGGCGGAAACCAGCCAGGCGAGTTTCGAACAGACCGTGATCCGCCTGCAACAGATGGTCGAGGAGCGCAGTTTCGTCGAGGTCCGTTTTCCGGGGCGGGCCGACAACACCTACCAGAGCCTGATCCTGAAAGTCGATCCACTCGAGCGCTACGTGCTGATCGACGAGTTGTTTCCCTCGCACGGCGCCTTTTTCGTCTCCCCCGGCGACGAGGTCGAAATCACCAGCATACGCCGTGGCATACCGGTGCGCTTCAGCACCTGGGTCAAGTCGATCAGCATCACCGAGCAGGACGGCATCCCGGCTTACCGCCTGGCGCTGCCGGATGCGGTCGAAGCGAAACAGCGGCGGCGCAACTTTCGCGTTCCGGTCGATGCCGACGCGGGAGTGCGCTTGCGCATCCGTGACCCGGAAGGCAACAAGCTGCTGTGCACGGTGCTGAACATGTCGCTCGCAGGCGCATGCTTCAGTTGCCAGGGCAACCTCAGCGAGCATCTGCGCACCACCCCGGTGTTGCGTAATTGCACGCTGAGCATACCGGGCGTCGGCGACATCGGTTGCGATCTCGAGGTGCGAAGCTTTGAATTCCGCCGCCAGCCCTATCGCTATACCGTGGTCGGCGTGCTCCTCGACGGACTCAACAGTGGCGCGTCCAAGCTGCTCGAACAGTACCTGGTGATGGTGCAGCGCCAGCAACGCCGCGAAACCACGCGCTCCTGATCAGCCGAGATCGCGCAACACCGTGATCGGTGGCGTGTTCACTACCCGGCGACACGACATCAGGCCCAGCAGCGCCGCCACCGTAGCGCCGCACACCGGTCCGCTCAGCCACAGCAGCGGATGCAGGCGAAAATCCATGTCCATGATCCGCGTCTGGATGTACCAGCCCGCCAACTCGGCACCCATCGTGGCAAGCAGGCCCGCAAACAGCCCCAGCAGCGCGAACTCGATGATCAGGCTGCCGAGCACCAGGCGCCTTCCCGCACCCAGCGCGCGCAGGATCGCGCTTTCCTGGAAGCGTCCATCGAGCCCCGCCTGCACGCTGGCTATCATCACCAGCGCGCCGGACACGAACAGCAGCAGCAACACGAACTCCACCGCCAGCGACAACTGCCTGATGATGCCGCGCAGTTGCGCGAGCAGCGCATCCATCTCGAGCACCGAGATGGTCGGATACTCGCGCACCAGCTCGTTCAGCAGTTCCTTGCGCCCGGGCTCGAGATAGAAACTGGTGAGCCACATGCCGGCGCGCTGTTGCAGCACCTGGCGCGGGAACATCAGGAAGAAGTTCGGCCGCATGCTGTCCCAGTCGAGCTGGCGAATGCTGCTCAACGTGGCCTCGAATCGATCCGCACCGATCTGTATCCCGATGCGATCCCCGAGCTTGAGCCCCAGTGCACGCGCAACGCCCTGCTCCGCCGAAACCTCATCGCGTCCATCGCGGCCCCACCAACGCCCCTGCACGAGACGATTGTCCTCGGGTAGCGTGTCGGACCAGGTGAGATTGAATTCGCGATCGATATTGAGTTCCTCTCCGTCGAGGACCCGCGCCGGTGCGCCGTTGATGGTCAGCACCCGCCCGGGAACCATCGGATACAGTCCCGCATGCACCAGGCCATGTTCGCTCAGGAATGCCTTCAATCCCTCGACCTGGTAAGGCGCGATGTTGACCAGGAAATGGTTGGGGGTGCGTGGCGGCAGTTCGCGCTGCCACTCATCGAGCAGCGCTGTGCGCACCAGCACCATGATCAGCAACAGCATCAGGCACAGCGAGAAAACCAGTATCTGCACGGCATTGAGCGCGGCGTGTCGCTGCAGCGCGGCAAATGCCAGGCGCAATGCGCTCTGGGCCTGCACGCCCGGCAAGCGCGCACGCCGCAGC
>MTKY01022570.1_pt1 | contig 14722 bp, 11 predicted proteins | sample 1042731 | NCBI WGS metagenome assembly MTKY01 (sample SAMN06212206, study PRJNA360538) | anaerobic digester metagenome | biome: Wastewater treatment plant; material: sludge; isolation source: anaerobic digester fed with sludge from wastewater treatment plant | place: Denmark: WWTP Soeholt ... | reverse complement strand
GAGGCGGAGGGGACGGCGATGATGATCAGGACGGCGTGCCCAACGCTCTGGATCGCTGCCCGGGTACCCCCCCGGGTGAGCCGGTCGATGAATTCGGCTGCAGCGTGACTCAGGCGCAGGAAGACGACGACGAGGACGGTGTGCCGAACGCCCAAGATGAATGCCCGAATACACCGATCGGGGAAGAGGTGGATGAGCACGGCTGCTCGTGCAGCCAGCGCGACGAGGACGGCGACGGTGTAAACGACTGCATGGACGAATGTCCCAACACGCCGGCCGGCGTCGTGGTGGGCGAAAACGGCTGCCCCATTGGGCAAGACAGTGATGGCGATGGTATTCCGGACGACATCGACGAGTGCCCCGATACGCCGCCGGGCGAACCTGCGGACGAAACCGGCTGCTCTTGCAGCCAGCGCGACGAGGACGGCGACGGCGTGAACGACTGTGACGACAGATGCCCGGGCACCAGCCCCTCCGTTGAGGTTGACTCCTACGGCTGTCCCGTGTCCAACGGTGGCGGGGGCGGCGGAGGAGGAGGCGGTGGCGGTCGCCGCAGTTCCTGCGGGATCCTGGGCACGGTCAATCTGGTAATGCTGTTTGCAACCCTGACTGCCGTTCGATTGGTCCGTCGGCGATCGGTCCGCAACGGTTCGGCGAACTGAGAAAACGAGAGTCTTCGCGCCCGGCTGTCGGCACGAGGTACGGCCAGGCTCGCGCGACCCGCTGGACGAAACCGAAACGCATCGATCCACACAAGGAGGTTCTGCCAATGATGGGACGTGTTTTCTCGATCATCCTGCTGGCGGTCGTGGCCGGCTGCACGGTCTCCGTGATTCCAGGTGACGGGGGCCCCTCGACCCCGGCAACCACGTCCGTGCGGGTGGCTCATGCGGCGGCGGATGAACTGGCGTTTGACGTATGCGCGTCGGGCGAAGTGATCCTGGAGAACGCCCGCTATGGCCGTGTTACGGACTACGCCACCGCCAGAGCCGGCGCCGTAACCTTCCGCGTGATTGATGCCGGCGGCAGTTGCAACGACGTGATCCAGAGCATCACGTTCGACCTGACGGCGAACCGGGCCTACACCGTGCTCGTGCTGGATGACGTGGAGCCGCTTCCTCTTCTGGACGACACTTCGCCGGTATCTTTCGGGCGGGCCCGCATCCGCGTTATCAACGCCAGCCGGAACTCCCTGGCAATTGACGTCTACGAGCAAGGCGGACTGCGGTTTTTTGATGACATCCGCTATAACGAACCCGGCGACTACGCCTACATCACCGTGCCGGCCGGCACGTACGAATTGACGATCGAGCCGCTGGGCGGGTCCAAAACCCCTATCACGCTCGAACCGACACTGCTGGCAAGAGGCCGGGTGTACACGCTCCTGGTGTTCGGCCGGGTGGACGCCGCCGACGATGCGAATCCGTTCTCGGCCCTCCTGCAGGACGACGGTTACGCCGGGGAGCTGTGATCCTCGCGGCCCGCACCGCGCGCGGGGGGTTTCGCGGCGTCAGCGGCGCTGGAAAATCGCCCGCCAGCCGCCCTTGGGCTGGGTGATGTTGCTGTACGTGGCAAGCCCCGACGTGCGCGTCTCTTCGACCGTCACAAACGCATCCGAATCCACGGTGAGGGCGGTCCGGACCAGCGTGGGCGCGAGTCGCCGCGAGACAGCGGCGAAACAGATCGTTACGGGGCCCTCTCGCCCGCGGCCGCGCAGGGTCGTGACGGGAAACCCGTTGATCCGCAGCGCGTGAGCGATGCTGTGACCTCGATCCCGCGAGATGATCCGAACGATCTGTTGTCCGATGGCCAGCTTGGATTCCAGCCACATGCCCACCCAGTTGCCCGTGGCGAAGCCCCCGGCATACGCGACAATATTGATCGGATGGTCCAGCCGCGTCACCACGCTGGAGACCGCCACGATCCAGATGCTCACCTCGAAGAAACCCAGAATCGGCGCCATGTAGCGAGCGCCCCGGACGACGAAAATCATGCGCACGGTGCCGATCGACACATCGCCGATGCGGCAGACAAAGATGATCAGCGGCAGCCAGGCCGCGTGGCGATCCAGGAATTCTGCGACATTGGGCATTGCGGGGCTCTCTTGTTCCACTATTCCGCCGTAACCTCACGAGTCGAGACGCCGGCCACGGGAGAAGAATGGTACCTATCCGGCGCCGGCGTGCAATCGCGCCCGATGAAACCGGCGGGCGGCCCGGACCGTCACCCCTTGGCTCATCACCGGACGGCCGCTACAGTTCGGGCCGGAATAGACCCGGAGAAACCGCAATGACCCGAATCGCAATTGATCCGAGTGACTGGTTGGGCCACGCCCGGCTTGTTCGCGAAGTGTACGGTCGGCTGACCGCGGAAGGCATCTTGATCGCCGCGGCGGACGAATCCGGCCGACTGAACCCGATGACGATCGGATGGGCTGTCTTCGGGCGCATCTGGGGTCGACCGATGTTCCCCGTACTCGTCCGGCCCTCCCGTTACACGTATCGATGCATCGAGCACACGGGAGACTTCACCGTGAATGTCATGCCTCCGGAACTCGCTGACGTCGTGGGCGCCTGTGGCAAGACTTCCGGGCGAAGCCTCGATAAGATCGCCGCGCACGGGCTGAAGGTTCTGCCCAGCCGCCACATCGGCAGCGGCGGCCTGGCCGAGGCGAACATCGTCTTGGAGTGTCGGGTGGTTCACCGCAATGACGTTCAGCCGCCGAGCTTCGCTCCGGACATCATCGCCAGCTACTACCCGGAGGGAGACTTTCATCGCGTCTATTTTGGACACGTGCTGGGGGTCTCGGTTCGAGAGGGCTTCCTTCAGGACGATTCAGCCTGACCGGACGCCCGCCGCTCATTGCCGACGGGAACCGCGCGCTTATGATGGGCGGCCAGGATAGTCACCGCGGATGTCAGTGATGGTTCTCGGCTCCATTCACACTCGACAGAACAAGTGCGGCCGAATGCGGAACGCCGCTTTTGTGGCGTGCCTGTTGGTGATCCTCGCAAGCGGCGAAATCCGAATGGCCAGAGGCGCTGCGGTTGGGATCAGCGAAACTCGCCCGGCGCAAGAATCCACGGCACGGGAGTTCGTGAATCCGATTTACGAGGGGGCCGACCCTTGGATTGTCCAACACGACGGCCAATACTACCTGTGTCGTTCCGAACAAGACCAAGCCATTTCCGTCTGGAAATCCGGGGCGCTGAGCGACCCCGGTGCCAGGCGAATCGTCTGGGCCGCGCCGAAGCAAGGATGGAACTCCAGGCAGGTCTGGGCTCCGGAACTGCATCGTCTGCGAGGTCGCTGGTACATCTACTACGCCGCCAGCGACGGCCGAAATGAGAACCATCGCATGGGCGTGCTGGAGGCGGCCACCGACGATCCACAGGGGCCGTACGTCGATAAGGGGACGCTCTACACGGGCGACGAAGCCGCCGACCGGACGAACAATCGGTGGGCGATCGACGGCACTCCCCTACAGATCGGCGATCGCCTGTATCTGGTGTGGTCCGGGTGGCCGGAGACTCAGGACGTGCAATATCTGTATATTGCCCCGATGGAAGACCCATGCACGGTATCCGGTAATCGAGTCCGGCTCTGCGACAACGCGACTTACGACTGGGAGCGGGTCGGCGGCACGCCGGCCGGTCGGGGCCTGAACGAAGGCCCGCAGATATTCCGCACGGAAGATCGCGTGTGCATCGTATATTCATGCAGCGGGTCCTGGGAGCCGACGTACAAACTCGGTCTGTTGCACATGGCTGCCGATGCCAACCCGTTGGATCCGGCAAGCTGGACCAAGGCGGACCGTCCGATCTTCCAGGCCACCGATGGGGTTTTTGGTGTCGGGCACGCGTGTTTCGTGAAGTCGCCGGACGGCACAGAGGAGTGGATCGTCTATCACTCGAAGGTGTCGGCGAACCCCGGCTGGGAACGGATTGTCAACATACAACCGTTTGCCCGGACCATCGACGGTTTGCCCGACTTTGGCGACCCGGTGCCTCCGGGCCTGCCTCTGCGGGCGCCGTCCGGAGAGCCGCCCTTCCTTCCCGGCGCAGACTTCGCGGAGACGTTTGAAAGTGGAAACTGGGACCGGTGGCGGTACTTCGGCCCCGGAGGTTCCATCCGGGTGGATTCCGGCTCCCTGATCCTGGGCAGCCTCGCGATGGATCGTGGGGGGCATCGCTATCGCATGGGTGAGAAGGCACTGGTCCGTGGCGTGGAGTATTCGGATCTGTCCGTGCAGGCGCGGGTTCGGATCGAGCGGGGCGAGCGAGACGCCGGGATTCTCTTTCGCGTGCGGCGTCCGTCCGTCGGATACGACGCGCAGCAGGGGTATTTCGCGGGGATCATCCCCGGCACGAAGAAGGTGGTGCTGGGCAAGACGGACGGCACACGGTGGCACGAAATGGCCGTCGTCGACCATCCGGTGGAGGCCGGGCGATGGTACTCGTTGCGGGTCGAAGCGGTTGGCGACCGCATTCGGGTGTTCGTTGATGAAGAACAGAAAGTGAACACACACGACGGCGATTACACGGCCGGCATGGTGGGCGTGCGGGTGGTGGATACGTGCGCACGATTCGATGACTTCCACGTCAGCCCGCAGGCACGGAGCGCGGCCAGGTGACCATTCGGCCGGCCCTACCCCTCGGGGGAATTCTGAAAAATGCGAATGCCGTCCGCATCGCGGCGTTCAGCCAGACGGGCCAATGACCGATATTATCAGTTACGATGCGGATTGCCCTGATTAATCCCTGCCCTGAGACGGATCTGCAACGGCACCGCTATGGTGTCGGGCACCTGGGGCTCGGTTATGTGGCGGCCTGCCTCGTGCATGGGGGGCACGATGTGCGCGGGATCGACGCCAAGACCCACGGGCTCGATCTATCAACCGTCGTACGGCAGGTGCACGGCATCAACCCGAGGCTTGTCGGCGTCACGGCAATGACGCACGAAATCGTCCATGTCGGGAGGCTCGCCGGCGCCATCAAGAAGGTTCTGCCGGAAGCGATCGTCATGGTCGGCGGTCCGCACACAACCGCCTTGCCCGAAGAGACGCTGTCCGAGTTCTCCGCCATTGACGTCGCCGTCCGGGGTGAGGGCGAGCGGACGGCATTCGAGCTGGCAGCCGCCATCGCGGGAGGGAACCCCCGGCACACCTGGGCGTCGATTGCCGGAATCACGTACCGCGACAACGGGCAGATCGTTCGGAACGCGGACCGCCCGTTCATCGAGGAGCTCGACACACTGCCGTTTCCGGCCTGGGAGCGGTTCCCCACGCCTCCCAAAGGGTGGGGGTTGTATGCGGGCCGCGGCTGCCCGTTTCGCTGCGCGTTCTGTCAGCGAGTTCTCGGCAGCCGCATCCGGCTGCGCAGCGTGGACAACGTACTGGCCGAGATTCAGGAACTGGAGGAACGCATCGGTCAGCGAACTTCGTGGTTCCAGGACGAAACGTTCGGCGTGAACCTCCGCTGGACGAACGAGCTGCTGGATCGGCTCATCGAACGTGGCCACCGTCAGGACAGGGTTTGGCACTGGAAGGCCAACTCGCGGGCGAATCTGGCCGACCGCGCACTGTACCGCAAGATGAAACAGGCCGGTTGCACGATGCTCGATTTCGGGATCGAATCCGGGAACCCGTCGATCCTGCGGCGCATTCACAAGAATATCACGTTGAGCCAGGCCCGTCGGGCCATCGCGGCGGCGCGGGCCGCCGGATTGCGGACCAACGCCTTTTTCATCATCGGCCATCCGGGCGAAACATGGTCCACGGCAATGCAAACCGTCCGCTTCGCGCCGATGTGCGGAGCAGACTCGATCGCCGTCGGCGTGATGGTGCCGTATCCGGGCACCGAGATATGGAATATGGCCCGCCGCGGGCAATGGGGTTACCGCCTGACGAGCAGAGACTGGCGGCACTACGACAAGTATTTCGGAAACGCCCTGGAGTCACGGTATCTGACCCACCGCGAAATGGAACTGCTCCAGAGTCTCACCTACTTGTCCTTCTATATCGGCACCGGCCGTTATCGTGAGCTGCTCGAATTCGTCAGCCGGTTTCGTAGAGAGGCCGGGCAGATGGTCCGCCGGCTGCTCGGTCTTGACCACGCGCGGCTTTCGCGACCCCATGCCGCGCCGAACACGCTCCGGCAAGCTCCCCTGGCCGAATCGACACCCGCGCCCCTGGCGTCCGCCGGATGACCTGCTTCTGTCTACTGCGGGAAACCTGTTCGGGATGATGTCCCTTCAGACCTTCCGCCGGGCACTGGATGCCGGAACCCCGCAGTCGAATCGACTTGCGATGCACTGACGCAGGGATTCGGCGAAATCGCCAGAGGGGACTTTAAGGTGGGCGCCATCGGACCCGCTTCCCGTGATTCCGCCAAACGCCTGCCCAGCATCGGATCGGAGAGGGGGGGATTCGAACCCCCGGTACGGCAAGCCGCACACTGGTTTTCGAAACCAGCTCCTTCAGCCACTCGGACACCTCTCCACGTGGCCATCAGCCAATACGTGTACCAGAACCGGGCGGGCGTGTAAAACCCGGGTCCCGGCTCGAATTGTCCGCAGGTGACGGCGGGAGCGGCCTATGGCTCATGGGGGAAGTCTGCGTCGATTTCGGCGCCCGCCAGCTCCACAAGGAACCCCGCGATCCGACCGCACACCAGGTCCAGATACGCCCGGCCTTTCTCCGCGGTTGCCCGCGACGGGTTTCCCACGCCGCAATGGTCACAGGCCTTCGCAAAATCCCGGCTCGTCCAGACCCAGCCCCGACGAAGGGCCTCGAACCGGAATGGCCGGGCTTGGCCGGCATCGGCCACCGGCAGTTCCACCAGGTCCGGATAGAGCGCCATCGCAACGGATGTCTCCATCTCACCCGCGTGGTCGTCCGGCGCGTCGAAGATCTCCGGGTATTTGTCGTATCCGACCTTCCACCAATCGCACAGAAACACGAACATGTCCAGCTCGGATTGGACCTGCCGGATCAGCGGGGCGAACGTGTTGCCCCCATGCCCGTTGAGAATGACCGCTTTGCGAATCCCGTGGCGCCGCAGCGAGACGAGAATATCGCGCACCATCGCGTCCAGGTTCGTTTGCGAGACGTGGATCGTCAGCGGATACGCCATCAGATTGCAATCCACCCCGTATGGCAACGTCGGCAGACACACTACGGATTCGCATCCCGGCCAGGCCAGCTCGCACGCCCGCCGGGCAACCCACGTCGTGTGCCGCAGATCGTTCCCCTCCGGCAGATGCCGGTTGTGCGCTTCGGTGGCTCCGACCGGCAGCACAGCGACCTGATATCGCCGGTTCCGGATCCGGTACAGGTTCGTCGCGCTCAGATCCCATTCGTCGATCATGCGTGCTTCTCCGTAGCCGCATCATAGGCCCCGCCGGCCGGAATTCCCAACGCGCCGCCCCGCGTTCCCGTTGATCCGGACGCCGGGATATGCTAATACGAACCGCATACGGTCGGTCCCGCCGGCCACCTGGGCCGCTTATGCAGCGAAGCGGCGGGGAATCCCTGACGGCGGCCGTGGAGGCAGCTCGCCGGCGCCCCCGTCAACTGGCATCGCACGCCTCGTGTGCCCATATCGCCCGCGGCATGGGGGTGTGCGTCAGAGGTCTCGACCATGAGCGCACCGGACCGATACCTGTGGAGCGGAAACGAGGCTGTCGCACACGCCGCCCTGGACGCCGGCGTCACGCTGGGGACCGGCTATCCCGGCACACCCTCGACGGAGATTCTCGAGCACTTCTCGGCGTTGGGCGGGCGGGGTCAATGGTCGCCCAACGAGAAGGTCGCCCTGGAGGTCGGCCTCGGGGCGGCGTTTGCCCGCGGCCGCGCCCTGGTCACCATGAAACACGTGGGGCTGAACGTAGCCGCCGATCCGCTGTTCACCGCCGCCTATACCGGGGTGTCCGGCGCGCTGGTGCTGATCTCTGCCGACGATCCCGGCATGGCCTCCAGCCAGAACGAGCAGGACAACCGCCGGTACGCCGTGGCGGCGGGCGTGCCCATGTTCGAGCCCTCGGACTCCCAGGAGGCATACGATTTCACCCTCGCGGCCATTGAGACGTCGGAGCGCTGGCACATTCCGGTCATCCTGCGCATGACGACGCGCGTCTGCCATTCGCTGACCGTGGTTCGGCTAGTCTGCCGGCTTGCCGCGCCGCCGTCGACGGCGTTCGAACACGATATTCCCGGCCGGGTCATGATTCCGGCCAACGCCCGACCCGCCCATCGTCGTCTGCGGCAGAAACTGAGCGAGATTCTGGCCTGGAACGAGGCGTCCGGTCCGAATCGTGTGATCGCCGGCGACCGGAACATCGGTCTGATCGCGTCCGGCATTACGTACGTGCATGCCCGCGAGGCCGCCCCGACCGCCAGCATGCTCAAGATCGGCATGACGTATCCATTGCCCATCGAGACCATTCGCCGGTTCGTGGACTCGGTGGATCGCTGCATCGTCCTGGAAGAGGGTGACCCGTACCTGGCCGAGAGCATTCGCGCCGCCGGCATCCGCGTGGAGGACAAGCCCGAGAGCTACCGGTTCGGTGAGTTGAACGTCGCGCGTGTGGGCCGCATTCTGGCGGGCGACGTTTCGCCGGAGCCGGCCGCGCCAAAGGGCAAGCCGCCGGCCCTGTGCAACAACTGTCCCCACCGCGTCGCATTTGAGACGCTGCACGAGATGGACTGCCTGGTAGCGGGCGACATCGGCTGCTATACGCTGGGCGCGCTGCCGCCGTTCAGCGCCATGGACACGTGCGTGTGCATGGGCGCCAGCATCAACGTGGGCCTGGGCATGCGGCACGTGCTCCCGGAAGATCAGGCGCGCCGCGTGGTCAGCGTGATCGGTGACAGCACGTTCGTCCACAGCGGCATCACCGGACTGGCCGAGATGGTCTACAACCGGCCCTCCACGGGGCACGTGGTGATCATCCTGGACAACGGAACCACGGCGATGACCGGCCTGCAGGAGCATGCGGGCACCGGCCGGACGCTGGATCATCAACCGACCGGCAAAATACGCTTCGAGGATCTGGCCCGCAGCATGGGCATCGAGCAGGTACACGTGACTGATCCGTTCGAGCAGCCACAGGAACTCGGCCGCCTGCTGAAAAAGGCCCTGGCGTCCAACGATCTGACGCTCATCATTGCCCGCCAGCCGTGCCTGCTGGCTGCCAGTCGCATCAAACAGTACGAGCGAGCCGCTCAGGAGTCCAAATCCTCGACCGCTGTGCAGAGTGGCAGTTCGGCCTGAGGCGATCGGTGAATCCCGCGCGCCGCTGCGGCGTAGCGGAAAGGAGGATGGTCCACGATGGCCCGTACCGTGACAAATGTCGTTTTCGCCGGCCTGGGAGGCCAGGGCGTGATCAAGGCTTCGGATATTCTGGCGCAGGCCGCCTTCCGGCACGGCCATGACGTCAAGAAGAGCGAAATCCATGGCATGAGCCAGCGCGGCGGCTCGGTCACCAGCGATGTCCGTTTCGGTGACGAAGTGCTCAGCCCGATGGTCCCGGACGGCCGGACGGATTATCTGGTCGTGCTTGCGCCCGAAGAGGTGGAGGCCAATCGGCGGCGGCTGCGCGAGGGCGGCACGCTCATTGCGCCCGACGCCATCGATCCGGCCGCGCTGGCCAACCCCAGAAGCCTGAACGTGGCCCTGCTCGGCGTGCTGAGTGCCCACTTGGACATTCCCGAGTCGCTCTGGCTTGACACGATCCACCAGGCGTTTCCCGAAAAGCTTCATCGCACGAACGACGCCGCCTTCGCGCTGGGCCGAAAGCAGCGCGGCGTGTGAGCGTTTCGCCGCGGGTTCCGGCGGCACCGATGTGACTGCGCGGCCCGTACTGTCCGGCGGCAAAGGCATTGGTTGCGTGCGGTCATGACACAGACGTCGGAAGAAGGGTCGTCGCACATTCCCGCGTTCCGGGAGATGGTGTCCGCGCTCACTCGGGCCTCGAGCCCGCGTGAGGCGTTGGATATCTATGTGGATGGGCTGAAAGAGGCGTACCGTCCCTATGCCCTGTGCGTCCTGGACGTGCGGGGTCTGGAGCCCGGCGCATACCGGATCGAGCGGCTGATCAACGCCGCGGGCGAGGACCGTGTGCCGGGCAGGATCGCGGGGCAGAAGCCGACGCCTGTTTCTCACGGCGGAGCGCTCGGGGACCTGATCGCCGTGCCGGACACCCGGATCGTCCGCGGGCTCCATCTGGACGACGATCCGGTGATCGGCGGACGCCTGCGCGACGCGCGATCCGCGATGCTGGCGCCGAGAACGGACGGAGACCGTATCTGCGGCTGGTCGATCGTTTTTTCCGCGGACGAAGCGGCATTCAGCGCAAGCCGCCTGGACGAACTGGTCATTCGCTCCAGCCTGCTCGGGGCCGCGATGGCCAACCTCCAGGTGGGCGAGCAGCTTCAGCAGGCCAACCGCTGGATCCAGAGCGAGATCGACCGCATCGCCCGGATCCAGTTGGCCATGCTGCCCGAGCCGATGCCGCAGATTCCCCGGCTGTCCATCGCGGCCAGTTACCAGACGTATGACCGGGCGGGCGGGGACTATTACGACATGCTGCCCATCGATCCGGAGCCCGGCCGGTCCCAACAGGATCCTCTCGATCCCTGGTGCATCGTCATCGCCGACGCCTCCGGGCACGGTCCCGCCGGCGCGGTGGTTGTGGCGATGCTGCATGCGATTCTGCATTCGTATCCGAGCCGGACGGCCGATCCCTCGGAAGTGCTGGGCCACGTGAACCGGCATCTGTATGCCAAGCGGGTCGAAGCCTCGTTCGTCACGGCGGTGCTCGGCTTCTTCCATCCGCGGGATCTGACGTTCACGTACGCGCGAGCCGGACATTGCCCGCCCATTCTCAAAGGCCCGACGCCGGAAGATCCGCTGGTTCGCCTGAACGCCGTCGGCGGTTTGCCGCTTTGTGTGAACGAGAGTTTTCAATACGAGAAGGCCACCATTCAGCTCCGCGTGGGCCAGACGCTCGTGCTGTTCACCGACGGGATCACCGACGCGGTCGATCCGGCCAGACGGCACTTCGGCGAGTCGGGGATCGAGCGTGCTCTGGCGAGATGCGGCGGCGAACCGGAATGTGTGGTTCAGTCCGTCCATCACGCCCTTCGCGCTCACGAAGCCGGCCAGCGCCCCACCGACGATCAGACCATCGTGGCGCTGCAGGTGCAGCCGTTGTAGGACGCGTCCCGACACCTCCCGGGCCGATGGAATCGATTTGGCTTCTTTCGCGGTGGCGTCGGTTGTCTGGCGAGACCGGGTCGCGCCAGGATGGGCACGGAACCACGGACTCAGAAACCGGCGCACAAGCTTGACTATCGTTCCGTACCGGTGCGGGAGTCGTCGTCGAAGGCCGTGCCGGAGGCCTCCAGACGGCGGCGAAGGGCCCCGCGACTGATACCCAGAAGGCGGGCGGCGCGGGAGACGTTGCCCCGAGCTTTCTGCATGATTCGCTGGATGAACAGCGTTTCGAGTTCCGGCAGGGTGATGTTCTCCGGGAAAGACTGGCTTGCCGTCTCCGGCGGGGGCGGGGTTACCGCCGTCAAGGCGCCGGGCAGGCCCAGATGCTCCGGCTCGATCCGCCGGTCTGTCAGGAGGATCGCCCGCTCCAGGACGTGGCGAAGCTCTCGGATGTTGCCCGGCCAGTGATAGCGGGCCACGGCGTCCCGGGCCGCCGCGGAGAACTGAGCCAGTGGCCGGCGGTATTTGTGGGCCAGTGCCGTGAGGAAATGGTCGGCAAGGAGAAACACATCGTCGCCGCGCGACCGGAGCGGCGGCAGCTCGATCAGGAAGACGTTGAGTCGGTAATACAGGTCTTCGCGGAACTGCCGGTCCCGGACGCGTTGCACCAGATCCGCGTTGCTGGCCGCCATGATCCGCACGTTCACCGGCAGGTCGCGCGTGCCGCCCACGTGGCGGATCACCTTGCGTTCCAGGGCGGTCAAGAGCTTGGATTGCAGTTCCAGAGGCAGTTCACCCAGTTCGTTGAGGAAAACCGTGCCGCCGGAGGCGATTTCCAGCAGGCCGCGCTTGGAGGTCTTGGCGTCGGTGAATGCCCCGCGTTCGTGGCCGAACAGTTCTGATTCGATCAATTCCCGGGGCAGGGCGGCACAGTCGATGTGAACCAGCGGTTCCTCGCGGAGGGGGCCGATCGCGTGAATGTGGCGAACCAGCAGGTCCTTTCCCGTCCCGGTCTCTCCGACGATGAGCACCGGTGGGAGCTCGGAGGCGACAGTGACGCCCGGGTTGGCCGCTTTGTCGGCCAGGTCCAGGGCCCTTCGCAGGCTGGCGTGCCGGCCGATGATCGGCGCGCCACGACCCGGTTCCGGTTGCGTGCGCTCGAACAACTCCGCCCGGCCGCGCAGGCGCTGAGTTTCCAGATTTCGCTCGATGATGAAGGAGAGCTGGTCCAGGTCGACCGGTTTCTCGACGTAATCATCCGCGCCGTCGCGCATCGCGGTGACGGCATTCGGGATGGAGCCGAAGGCCGTCAGGACGATGATGGGAAACGAGAATCCGTCCCGACGGATTTCGCGGACCAGGTCCAGCCCGTTGCCGTCGGGCAGGCGGATGTCGACGATCATCAGATCGGGTGCGCCGGCCTCCAGATGGGCGCGTGCGTCGGCGAGGGTCTGCGCGCAGCGGCATTCGTGCTGAGCCCGGGCGAGCTGCAGCTCGATGGAGTGCAGCACGGAGGTTTCATCGTCCAGCAGGAGGATCCTGGCCATCGCACGCTCCCACGAAGTCGCGTGTCGGCAATCGGAGCGTTACGCTCGTTCCGCCCCCGGGAGGCGATTCGAAGCGGATTTCGCCCCCGTGAGATTCTACCGCCTTCTTTGCCAGATGCAGCCCGATTCCCGTTCCGCCGGGTTTGGTCGTGAAATAGGGCGCCGCAATCCGATCCCGCACGTCCGCCGGGATGCCCGGACCCTGGTCGCGAACGCTCAGATCGACCCATCGGTCACTGTCGGCGACGGGTGCGGCCGTCAGGAGCACCTGGCCGTTCGGCGGCGAGGCGTCCAGCGCGTTGTCCACGAGCACCTGGATGGCCTGCTCGATGTGACGCGGGTCCACATGGACCATGCACCCGCTGCCGGCCGCCTCGAAGCGCAGTGCAACGCCCCGGCGCGCGGCGTTGGCCTGCTGCGTGGCGAGCACGGCCTCCACCATTTCGCATACGGGCGTTGGCCGGCGGTCGAGTTCCAGCGGTCGGTTCACCAGCAGAAGCAGCTTGAGCCACTGATTCAGCGAGTCCACCGTCTCGACGATCTGACGTTGCCGCTGGTGCTCCATGCCGGATTCGGGCAGAGCGTTCATGGCGGACTGGGCGGAGGCGCGGATGCCGGCCAGCGGGTTGCGAATGTTGTGTGCGACGATGGAGGCCACCGCCCCCAGCGCGGCCAGCCGTTCCTGTTGGACAAGCCGCTTCTGGATTTCCAGCAGAGAGTCGGCCATGCGGTTCATGGCGTGCGACAGGTTCCCCAGCTCGTCCTGCCGGTGAACCTCGATCCGGTGGGAAAGATTGCCCCGGGCGTGCTCGTCGGTGGCGACAGCCAGCGACTCCACGGGCTTGAGGACCCAGTCGCGCACCAGCAGGACGCCGATCGCCGAGAGGAGGAACGCGCCGATCGCATTGGCCGTCAGCAGGGCCGTAATCTGGCTTTGGGTTCGGGTAATGCCGAGAGTAGTTTGCGTGATGGTCCAGTCATCGGAGCGGGCCGCGGAGGCAAGGGCCTCGCGGAGGGTTCTGGCGCATTCGGCGTCCAGATGCTGCCGCAGAACGGCAAGGGCTTCGTCCTTTTCTCCAGCGTCGACGAGACGCAGGAACTCCCCCGTCAGGCGGCGCAGGTCGCCCGCATCCCGTAGGATACGGTCCTGCTGGTCGGAGAGAAGATCATTCTGGCGCTCTCGGATCAGCCGGACACATCGGTCGGCCACATCGTCCGCCATATGCTGGAGCGAAGAGGCCGGTTCGGGGTACGCGCCCGTGGCGTAGGCCGCCAGGTCCAGCATGAGTTCGTTGAGCTGGGTATGGGCGAAGTGGATTTCGTTTGCGCTGTCCATGTGTTGCCGAAACTGGGCAACCGCGCCGTCCAGATAAACCTGGATGCACCATATGGAGACCAGCATGTTGGCCAGGATGGAGACGCCGAAGATGGCCAGAAGAACGCGGAATTTGCTCTGAAGCGACATGGAGCGCGCCGCACCGCCTATCCGGGGTTCTCGAGCGGCGGATGGTAGGCCCAGTCCCAGCTCCCGTCGGCGAAGGGGTCCCGGGTAGTCACTACGAAGCCGCCGACGAAACCGATGTTCATTCGCCCGCGATGCCGCTTGCCGGGATGCCAGAACGAGCCGGTCGAATACGGTGACCGCTCCTTGGTCAGCGGTGGCGCCGCGAACAACGTGTCTATCACGCCGCCTCGCAGTTGCACGGACCGAACGCCGTCGCCGTCGAACATCAGCGGCACCTGCGGACGCTCCAGAACCCGCTCGGGCACCCGCACCGCAGCCAGCATACCGGTTCGGGTAGGCCCTTCAAACAGCCGGCGATTCATCGAGTAGCTGATGTTCTGTTGCGGAACGACGCCGCCCCGGTGCGCCGGAGAACCCTTCAACCGGGACAGTTGCCGCGGGCCGGCCGGGCAGAGGATCGGCTCTTCTCCGGGCTTGAAGTCGATCCGCACTTC
>MTKY01051995.1_pt1 | contig 14747 bp, 5 predicted proteins | sample 1042731 | NCBI WGS metagenome assembly MTKY01 (sample SAMN06212206, study PRJNA360538) | anaerobic digester metagenome | biome: Wastewater treatment plant; material: sludge; isolation source: anaerobic digester fed with sludge from wastewater treatment plant | place: Denmark: WWTP Soeholt ... | reverse complement strand
GATGGGCGGGTGGGGCTTGGCGAACGAGCACCACAGAAAGAAGGGCGCCGTGGGGTCGCGCCGCTCGCGGATATAGTCCACGCACTGCTCGGCGGTCCACGAGGTGAGGGTGAGCGCCTCGGGCACGGTGGCCATGGCGGGGTAGAGCTCGTTTTGGCCCAGGCCGTGGTGCATCGGCTGCAGTTGGCCATAGCCCAGGCGCTGCATGTGGCGGTAATAGTCATCGGGGATGATCAGCTCGTCAAAGCCGTGGCGGGCGCGCTGCGGCGTAAAGTGCATCTTGCCGATGGCGGCGGTCTGATAGCCCAGCGCCCGCAGCAGCGAGGGCAGGGTGCGCTCGCGCTCCATGGCAGGCAGGCTGCTGGTGGCGCCGTTGCCGGGCATCTGGTGGCCGAACACATAGCGGCCGGTCATGATGCCCACGCGCGCCGGCACGCAGATGGGGCAGTCGGCATAGGCGGCGCGAAAGTCGATGCCCTCGCGGCGCAGGTGGTCATAGTGGGGCGTGCGCAGGAAGGACGGCCCGGCCGAGCCCGAGGCGTCAAAGCGCTGCTGGTCGGTGGTGATGAGCAGGATGTTGGGTCGCTGATCGGCCATCTCGCTTACCTCTGCTGCTATGCTGTGGCGCCGGCATTATGGGGCGGCGAGCAGAGGCTGGCAAGGGATGGCGCTCGAGGCCCTCGGCGCCGCCCAGCGCGTCGATGAACTCGAGCGCCGTCGGGTCCACGAACAGCAGCCCACGCACGGCAGCGGGTTGCTGGCAGGCGAGCCCCTGAATCGACAGCCCGCCATACGAGTGCCCCAGGGCCACCACCGAGCGATCGAGCCTGAGCTGTTGGAGACCGCGCCAGAATCCGGCCAGCTCCTCACGGACATCGTAAGGCGGTGTCAGGAAGGTCGCCCTCGCCAACGCCTGCTCGGTCGTAAGCCACGATCGTGGCCCCCGTCTGGCGAGACAGCGCGGGCGTGCCACCACCATCGGCACCGACGCGCAAGCGCGAATGCAGCCGCAAGCGGGCAGGGCTTGAGGCAGACACCCGCCGACACTCGCCAGGACTGGCTGAGGGGGGCGGTGACCTGCCGAGCAAGCCCCGATCTGTCGTCTGTGTTAGGTCCGCGCCATGGGGGCACACAGACTGCGTAGCACACCACCGAGCAGCCCATCGCCGCCTTGCGCGACCAACGGCCGCGCCGCAGCCTTGCCCGGGCGCAGGCGCCGGGAGTACAATCAGATCACGCCGCTGCGCGCCCTGGGGCTGGCCTGGCGACTGGTGCGAGCATAGGGAGCCGGGCAAGCGCACGAGACGCCCCCGGTGAGCCAGGCCCTCGTTCTCTAGACACTCACTCAACCCGCTTTAGCCGACTCACCTGGCGGTGCTGTCTTCGGAGTCCGTGGCAGGCACAGCCATCGCCCCAATCCTGTCGAGGAAACGTTGCCGCCCGACCGACGGCAGCTCCAGATAGCGCACTACGAGGCCCTCGACCTCGAGCTCATCCAGGCGCCGCGCGCACTCGGCCAACAGCTCTTGCACTCTGCAACCCTGCACGTCGTCCAGAAACAGAGGCGCCTCTTGCAGCGCTTTCTGGATGTGGCGCACGCGGTGGGCGTCGGCGTGGCGTATGCTCTCCACCTCAGGACTGTTGGCGCTCATCCACTGCTCTGCGCGCTCACGGCGCAGTTCGCGAATTGTGGCCCCAATGCCTTCGTAGATGGCATCGTTGTCTAGCACGGGACCGTCCTCGCCGAATGCCTGCTCCGTCTCGTGCATCCGTCGGCGCAATACTTCCTCGAATTTCGCAGTGCTTTGTCGAGAGCTCGCAAGCTCCTGGAAGTCCCCGAGCACGCGATCGAGCTGCACTCGAATGTCGTCCAAGTACGACGCGTCAGCGTCTTCACCATCATACAGCCTGCGGACCGCGTCGACCTCATCGAGCGCCCCTTTGATGTCGGCCAAGCTTTTGATGCTACGCTGCACGATGTCTTGGCCTCGCTCGATGATCTTCTGTCTACGCGCCCCGCATTCCAGGGCAACTTTGTCGAGCTGTTTGGCTACCATCTCTAGCTGCGGACGCGTGCTCTGGATGGCCTGCGCTTGTAGCGCCTCGAGTCGCGTACGAAAAGGGGCGAGGCTATTCCGGGCGAGCTTGATGTCCCTCATCGGTGTCCGTTCCGACAGCCGCAGCGATCCCAGCCCGTGCTCCACATCGCTGGCCAACTGCCCGACTGCCAGGACATGGCGATAGTGCATCTCCACTGCGTCACGATGCTGCTTGAGGTCTTCCTGCTCATCGAACAGGCTCAAGTCGGCAAGGTTAATCTCGATGCGTTTCATCGAGCGGATCCAACCCTCCAGCGCAAGGTCGTTGGGTGGATTTTGCCGGGGTAGCCAGGTCGGGAAGAGCGTCTGAACGGCAGTGCGCGCTTCGGCCTCCAGCTTCTCAACCTCAGCAAGCTGCTCTCCGGTCCAGCGCTCGTGCTCCACCAGCATGTCCGCCCTTTGTATGGCGACAATCGAGCCGCTCCACGAGAGCAGGTTCAGGTCGTTGCGCCCCAGCCCAGACACAAGCTTTTCGTTGGCATCCGCCAGCTTCCTGTCCAGGGCATTGAGCTGCACGCTCGCTTCTGCGGCTCTTGTTTCCAGGATCTCGCACCGATAGTGCATATCGGGAGGCACGGGCTGTCGCATCTTGAGCTCGTTGGCCTTCTGTCGGTAGGCCACCTGTTCACGGTAGGTCGGCTCGATCTCCCACTCGTTCAGCAAGCGCTGCCACTCGTTCTTAACCACACCCGAGACCATGATCAGCGCAGTTCGGTCAAGCGCCGACCGCTCGAAAGTATGACGAGGGAGCGCCTCCGGGAGCCAACGCTCGGGAGCGATATCTCGCCCACCATACCGCAGCGCACAGTCCCTCTCGGGTCTCTGCATCAGGAGCGCCAACAGCAGCCCGGCACAAGGCAAGCTACAGCCAAACGGTGGCCTGAGCAGGCCAGAAAAGGCAGCTCCTAGGTTTAGCCCAAGACCAGGATCGCTGCTTTCAAGCAGAGTCTCGAGATGCTCGATCGCATAACGAACGGCCCTATTGGCAGGGAGCGGCCGAATCTTGCCCGTGGCATCGAGCGCCTGCCAGCTCCGATCCAACACCCCCACAGCCCGGTTTTTGGGCGCGGCTGGCAGGGCAGCGATCCATTCGCTATCGAGCTGCCCAAGCACGAGCTGCCGAGTGAGTTGCGCGCAGTGCTCGGCCGCAGCGCCGCGGCTGGTGGTGTAGCCGTCGAACGGGAACGGCACGATGCGGTCATACACGAGCTCAAAGAGGCTCGTCAGGGCTGCCCGCAAGGGAAGGCCCGGCTTGATCGCGCAATGCGTGGCACACACGAGTCCGGCTGTCTCTTGAAGCTCCTCAAACCGCTGACTCAGCTCTTGACCTAGCGAATTCTGCCGATCCGGGATGTAAGCCCGATAAAGATTCCGGTCCTCGCTGGTGAGGTTGGCTAGCACGGCCTCCTCCGCGACCCCGGCTCCCAGAGCGCCGTCACCATCATAGACCAACGCGATGGCGATGGGCGCGCCAGTATTCCAGCCTGGCCCTGCATTCGCCAGCGCGTCTCGCAAGAAGCCCTGAGCCTGGCTGCGCACCAGTGCCAGGTCACTGTCTGTCCCTACGTAGCAGTACAGCAGTTGCCCCTTGGGCGCGTCGATCGCGACGGCAGCCTGCCAGGTGGCCAGTGCCAGACCAATCTGTTGCCGGAGGAGAGACACGTTCGTCGCCCAGACCTTGTAGTTCCACTCTTTGCTCACGATATGGTGACTGGCGCCAAAGTCAGTGGCGATCGTCTCCAGGTCGGGATTCCACTGTTTGAATCGCGTCACGAATAACTCGGCGCGCTCATGCGCAGGGACCGCGGACACTCTCCGGTCGATCTCGGCCTGGAACCTGGCCCTGGGGATGGCATCGCTAATGATCTCGTACTGCTTGAGGCTATCGTTCCACGACAGCACGCCACGGTTGGATTCGAGACTGTGCACGGCGCTGGCGATGGCTGCAAGAGGGCATCCTCCAAACGCCGCCATGGCGCGGTGGAATTCATCGCGCGATGACAGTCGGGCGCCGGCCTTGACGAGCAAGAGGGCGGCCTTGAGGGCGCGGACCTCATCTGCAGCCAACTGGTGGCCGAATTTGGTCAACACGTCGCCGTATGACAGAGCCGTCGCTCCCCGTTGACCCAAGCGCTCAGAGGCCTGGAACTCCTGGATCAATGCCTCGGTGCAAACGTCGACCGGACTCAATGCGTAGCCACGGACGACCTCGTCCTTCTCGCGGGCCGTGATGGCCTCAGCCATGAGAGCGAGCGCGGAGCGCTGCATCAGAGACTGCCCCACTGAAGAGAGGCTGTACAGCAGCCAGGTAGACAGGGGGTGTAGGGGCCAGCAACCCTCGACGATCAGGCGGCGGAATTCGCTCGCACTGCTCCAGAGCGCGTGCCTTTTGGCCCCGGGAAACCAGGATGCCAGCTCAACGTGCAAGGCTGCCGAGTCGGCCGGAGCAGGAACGAGGCGCGCAAGAGCGGCCGGGTCGCGCTTCTCGAGGAGGTTGGCAATCAACGTCTCAAGGTTGGTTGACAGCCTGACCTTGCGGACGACGTCGTACCGCGTGACATAGCGCTGCAAGTCGTCTCGCAACTCGGAGGCGACGCGAGACACATACGTCTTGAGCTCGTACTGGATAAAGCAGAGCATAAAGACTCGCTCGGCGTTGCCTTGCACCGCCTCAAAGAGCTGCTGCAGCGCGCCAGGCCCCGCGACATGAGGCCGCTGAACGGCGAACTCAAGGTAGCGGCCGAACTCGTCGAACAGAATGACGATGCCCGCAAATGGCTTGCCGTCGCCGCAGTAGGCCTGTTGTGCAACACGGATCACGTCGTGGAGCGATTCCTGCCCAGATGCCGTGATCGGTGTGCCGAGCCGACGCTCATGGATGGCGCTCACCTGGGCGAATGCATGGTCGTCCTGGTCACCAAGCAGGCTGATAATCTCGTTGGCGCCACAATCTCCAAACGCCTGGCGAAAGTCCTCAATGAAGGCGTCGTATAAGGCTTCTGTGAAGCGGATCGCAGCCGCGAACCTCGGTCGCAGGTCGTCGAGCGGCTTGGTGTCAAGCCCACGGCGGCGCACGGCAGCTGCCACCCGGCGCACGATCTCACTGCCGAGGTCAAAGTCGCGCATGCCGTTGAGTGTGACCACCAGAAACGGCTGAGCAAGTGACTTGACCATGTCTCGGGTCTGAGACCCGAGGTCGCGATCGGCTACGCTCAGGTTGGACAAGATCACGTCAGTGCGCGGACCATTGGGGTCTGAGAGCAGCCTCGCCAATGTCACCGCGAAGTGAGACTTGCCGGCGCCGTAGCCCGCCACAGCGACGGTAAAGGGCTCGTCAGCAACGCGTCCGGTCAGGCGCTCGAGCAGATCGCGCGTGAAGGTAGCCGTGTCGGTCGGACGTAAGGCCGAGCTTGTGAAGTCATCAGCGCCCACGCCATGGTACGTGGGGCCGTGGAAAGCGAAATGCTGCGCGGCTTCGTCTGCCAGAACGGGGTTTTCATCTAGCCAGCCGATCTCAACGGCTCCACTGAACAACAGGTCTCGACGAAAGCGTACGACACTCGCGAGTTCCACAGCCCAACCTCCGGCTAGATGTGACTTGCGTACAGCCCGGCCCACGCGCTTTGGGCCATAGCACGGCGCTCCAGTACCCAAGGCCGCATCAGGCGATCGACGGAAACCGCGCCAGTCGTCTCAAGCAAGGCGAAGAGGTGGTCGGCGTCAGCGTCATTCCACCCACAAGAGCGAAACCACCCGGTCTCTCGCTCGAGATCTGTGGTGGTGACCTGCATTTGCCCGCCGAAAGAGGCTTCCATCAGCGTGAGCAGCATCGCCGTATGCGCGAACGCAAAGGCCTCGTCCAACGGAGCCTTGCCCCGCTCAAACCCACGATCCGTCTGCCTAAGGACTAGGGCGCGCTCGAGGGCCGAATCCACCAGATAGGTGCGGATGAGAGGGCCCGTGCGATTGCGCCCCGTGCCAAAGGAGAGTACCAGATATGACTCTACCTGCTCACGGTCAAAATGGTCGCCTAGCGCACGCCAGCCGTCGACGAAGACCGCTCGCCACGCCGCTGCGCCGATGTCGCTACGGCAGAGGTTCATGTGTGCCAGCCACTGCGTGAGAGGCTGTCCTAGATACGGATCATTGGCATAGGCAGCGCGGCCAAAAGGCGTGAGTTGTGGCGCTTTGACGCCCCTGGCTGCCTCGGCCAGCTCGACCAGACCCATGCCGCGCGCATAGTCAAGCATTGCCGGCACCTTGCCCGTAGAGCGCCCCATCGGGATGCCTGTATCCGCCCCGATCTCTGCATAGCTGCCGACCTTGCCAAGTGCGGCATAGTGTAGAAGAGCCCCTATCAAGCGCCGGTCGGGCAGAAAAGTGCGGTGGAAGTTTAGGGGGAGCATTCAGTACCTCTGCTCTAGGGTGTCGATACGCACCTTGTAGTATTTGCGCATGTCGAGCTGGCCCCGATCGTTGCGCGAGGGTCCGAGCGAGTAGCACTCGCCTCTGGCGAGCGACGAGAGGCGGCTGATCCATTCTTCGCGCTTCTCGCCGGTGGCATCCGAGAGCACGCGGGCAAATGTGGCGAGCTCGGTATCGGCGGGCTTGAAAAAGAGCTTGTGGCTGGCCTGGAAGAGCCTGTCACGCGCGTCGCTATCCAGGCTGCTGAGCGTCTGTGTGGCCATGATGAGCGAGATGCCGAATTTGCGCCCTTCGGTGAGTAACTGGCCTAGCGGACCATCAAGGCGATGATCGAGGATCTGCACCTCATCGAGGACGATGGCGCGAGGCGCGTCTTTGGTGCCACGTGCTCGATAGTAGCGGTACAGATCGATCAGAGAAAACTCGGTGATCAGGCGCGCTACGTCACGTGAAAAAGTAGCCAGCTGCAGGACGTGACACCGCGACGTGGCGTCGTCATAGAACGCCTCCCAGCTGTCAGGATCCTCACGGCCAAACGGCTTCATATCGACAAAAGGCTGAATCCGCGCCAGGACTGTTGCTGCGGAGCTGCCGGTTGGTCCCCCAGCGTCTCGCAGCTTACCAAGGCCTCCTACCAGAGACTGCAGGTTGAACTCCGCCCGACTCGACGCAATTCCATCGCGAATCACGGTGTGCAGTGCCGCTCTCTGCTGGTCTCCGAGAGCGTACACCTCTCCAAAGACGCCTACTACGCGTTGCGCGGTATTGGCGGGATCTTCGTCGATGACGATACCGTCAAAGTCTGCACTCTGCTGACGAAAGGGGTTGATCGGCAGAGGTTTGCGCCGCACCAGATGCTGTTTGGGAGCAAGACGATCCTTCAGCAGTGACTCGAGCTGGCTTGGAGCGAACCCGTTGGTATAGTCGACGATGACACTGTTCTGGTTGGCTTTGGCCAGCTCACATAGCATGGCCTGGATCGCGTAGGTCTTGCCCGTCCCCGATGACCCAAAGATAAGAATGTGCCGGTTGGGGAGGTCGGCGTGGCCAACCTCCCAGTAGACCTTACGGTTTCCCGGGAGCGTGTGACCCAAGAGAACGCGCTCGGCGGCACCCGTCTTCCCGCGGGATTGGGTAGGTCGGTCTGCAGCCTCGGGTGCCGGGTCGATGGATACAGCGGCCGGATGGTTCGCACTGGGTTCACTCGCTGACGTCCCCGGACCATCACCGGCTAGGCCGGTGCGCATGTCAGTCGTCTCTGGTTGTGGCAAAGAGTCAGTCTCTACTGATCGAAATCCATACGTGATGGGCGTGAGCAGCGCCACAGGGTTCCCATCAGATCGCTCAAGGCAGACACGCCGGATGGTGGCTCCACCGGCGGAGAGTGCTGGCACAAGCAGCTCGAGCTCCCCGATCTGCACTTGGCGCTCCGCTTCGCAGGTCAGCTCGCTGCTGTCCGAGTCGGTCCAGAAAGCGACGACGGCGCCACGCCAGGATATGGTGAACAAACCTTCAGCCAGGCGCTCGAGCGCCGCCAGGGTCTCGTTGTAGCGCGGCTTTGTTACAGCTCCCAGGCTGGCCAATAGGCGATGCAACTGCATCCACCAATAGCGTCGGTCTGGCCTGTCTCGCAGTCCGACGGGCTCATCCTCCCGGCGCGGTTTGAAGCAGTCTGCGAGGTGTCGCAGGCCAGCCGCTACCTGGTTGAACGCTTCGTTCAGATACGCATCCGACCTTTCGGCCAGCTTGCACTCGATCACACTCGCCTGGATATCCAGATACCCGTTGGTGACCCTCGCTTGCAGGTGCAGGAGGTCAGGACGGATCTGTTCGGGCGCCTCATCGAACCAGTGGCGCATCGAGTCGAGCGTCACGAGCTCATCGCAAAAGGCCGTCTGATCGCATTGGAGCATCTTGCGCACCACGGCGTAGCTTACATAGTCGCGCACGTACTCAGAGGGGCCAGTCGCTTTGATCAGCGAGAGGCCAGCGATTCGTGTACCTGTGCTCACAAGTCGCGATGCTACCTTGTCATACTCCTCTGCAGCCCAGAGGCCTAGGCGTGTTGATAGCTGCTGCGCGATACGATCCCTAATGTCGGCCAGAGCATACTGCTCTGTCGAGATGGTGTAGTTGCTCTCGCCGTGCGAGCCGACGCCCGCGCCAAAGCCGATGATTTCGCGCGCACGCTCGTGGTCTTTGCCCCGCCGCAAGAGTGACTCATCCACACTGGGATCGATGCAAACTACCCAACGACTGCTTGCATGCGCCGCATCGATCGTGGCTTTCCAGGGCTCAAAATCACTACTGCTCATGACCAGATGGTTGCCTGCGTCGCCATGTCGCTGCATCCGTGCTAGTACCTCAGAGTACTGGGTGGCCAGCACAAACCGCGCCTGGCTGAGCACCCGATCGCGCTGCAGTGTCCTGGGACCGCCGGTGACCGCGCAGCAGGCCTTCTCAAGCACCGGGAAGAAGCGGTAGTTGGCATCATACGGCACTGCGCCGGTCAACCCCTCAAAACTGTCGCCGGCCGTGCCGATAAAGTCCGTGAAGAACGTGATGTCGAGGGCATCATCGCGTAGCCGTTCTGAGAGCTGCCGCGTGGTGTCGCCTTCCGTCACCACGCGATAGGCGATAGAGATACGGCAGTTCGCATAGTAACGCCTAGCTGTGGACGCTGCCGCATCCTGCCAGCGGTCTCGCCAGGCGTCGAGCCAACGTACTACTGCAGAGTCATCGCGGCCCGCCGAGTAGATTGTGACCTGGAGGCCGTACGTCTGATCCAGGTTCTGCTTCAGGGTCTCCTCGAGGAAGGAATCGATCCCAGCGATTACTGGCTGAATCTCGCGGCCGCAGTAAGCGCCGACCGAAATGCCGTCTTCGGCGCTGGCATTGAGCGTTCGATAGTCAAGCAGCGTGCGATAGACGAGATCGGAAGCGCGAGACTCACGAAAGAGCTCTGCGTCGGTGACCTCCTGTTCGTCACCGTCGTCATAGTCGAGGAGCATGCGAGCGACCATCTGCCCCGCGATCGTCTTGCAGGCGCCCACCAAATGTACGTAGCCATAGCTACGCATGGCGCAGCTCAACTGCTGGCCTTGGTCGAGGGTTCCAGCGATCGGGCGGTTGATCTGTGCCAGATCAGCAATTAGGTTCCACGTGCGTACGGCAAACCTGCGGCGAGAGGCCTGACGCAAGCGCTCCTCAAGACGAACGCAGAAGCTGTCACGCAGGAACGCGTGCTGGTGTCGGATCATATCGAGCACGGCGGGGTGCAGGGGGGTGACCACGGAACCTGTCAGGTATTCCTGCCACTGCCATCCGGCCTGCTGTGCGTTTGGCAGATCTACAACATGGAACGCCTTAAGCATCAAGGAGTGCAGGTTGCTGATGTGGCGCGTGTCGAGGAGCGCGGCACACGACGCCTCGAAGGCAAGCCGGAGGCCGTCATATTGCGTATCGAGTGCTGCAAAGAAGCCGTGTGCCCGGACGGCCTGCCAGAAAAGCTGGAACCGGATCGATAGGTTCCTGAGCGGCGCCAGGGCTGGGTCATTCGGCTCGATGCCGATGGCGCTTAGCAGATCGATGACTCTCCGATCCTGGCTGCCCATGGCCACGCCGAACACGCGCAGGACCTCTTCTTCATCGCGCGCCAGGAATACCTCGGGCATGTGCGGCACGGCAAACGCGGGCAGAGCGTTGCCGGCGCCAGCATAGTAGTCCAGAGTCCAGTCGCAGAGATGTACGAGCAGTCGCGACGGATGATTGGGGGGAAGGCACCACTGGAAGTCGTGCGAGAATGACTTGTCATCATCCTGTGAGACGGTCACGCTGAACTGCAGGGTGGGCTCAGCCGTATGCGTTTTGACATACCCAAAGGCGGCGTCATCTGGCTCAGGGCACAGAAGCGAGCGCAGCTCTACCGATGGCCCGGGGCGGTCTTCGGCGATCTGAATGCCTGCCTCAAGCCACGGATCGAGGCCGCCGAGCACGGCCTGCAAGAAGGCTCTTGCGAGATCCCTATCCGATGCGCCATCGTCCCCGTCGGCGTCGCCTGCGTCAAAATCGTGGCGGAACTGGGTGCTCTTGAGGCTGATCTTGAGCGCCACATCATCTGACGGGGCCGATGCCTTCCAGTGGGTTTCGGAGTAGTCGTCAAGGGTCTGCCAGATAGCGCGCAGGAACACCTCAGGGGGTAGGCCGCGCAGTCTGGTCACCGGCTTTCTGCCATCGCCGGGATCCTTCGGCCTCTTGTATGCAAGGATGTCCTTGTTGATGTGCACAAAATCGGCAGTCAGGAGCCGCTGTCGGTCAGGCTCCGAGCGGGTGTCAACGTACACTCGCAGGGCGCTCAGCAGCTCGCCTTCGGACGCAAAGGCCCCCAGGAGCTCTGGCTCCGGCTCCGCATGTTCCTTCGTCGCATACCCATCGATCGCCTTGATCGCGTTCCTGCGTTGGGTGTCATCGACAAAGCGGCTATAGTTGAAAAAGCTTTGCGCTGGCTCGACAAGCCTGGCAAGCGATAGGCGGCTGTTTGCAGCCAGGCCCATCATGGGAGGGAGGCCAAACGCCGCGAGGTTGCTCACCACGACACGGTAGGCATCTCTGCCGGTGTCGACGCCATCGAGCGACAGCGATTCGAGGTAGCCGCTGATAGCAGCTAGATCGGCCAGACCGAGCGCGTAAACAGTGTTTAGCGCATCGGTGACCTGCTGCAGGGCTGAGGCATGGTCATCCGGGTCCAGCACGGCCTCAAACTTGCGCTGCACCCACGCCTCGACTGACCGATGCAGGAGCGTATGCCAGACTGTACGCTCGTCGAGCCGGAAAAAGTCCTGCAAGCTGGCCTGATCGTCGATGTCGTCGTACCCCGCCAGCATCGTGACCAACGTTCTCTCGCCTGGCAGACGATCGCGGTTACGCAGGCTGGTCAGGTTGTCACCTTCGTTGTACCAATCCTTGACGCGCGCAGCCGCCAGATAGTCCCTATCGCGCACGTCCGTTGACATCTGCCATTTGAGCCCCAGCCGATAGGCGATGCCATAGACAAAGACCACAGGCCCGTTAGTGCGGCGCGCCAGGCGCTCCTCTACCAGGCTGCCTAGCTCTACGAGCAGGCGCGCCCCGTGAGACGGCAGCACATAGCGGTAGGTCTGCTCCCCGGCAGACTGCTCCGCAACATAGTCCGCGATAGTTACTGCCAAGAACTTCACGCGTCCTCTCCCTCCGCCATGAGCGGTGCATAGGTGTTCCTGACGACAGCGCATGCATCTGACAGATCGGTCAAAAAGCCGCTGGCCCGCAGCATCTCTGGCAGCCAGGCGCCATCGCTTGCAGGCGCGGACTTGGCCGCGCCCATCCCCGTCCAGGCGGCCGCCAGCTCGAGTGGGGCCCCCTCAACGGCGATGCCGTAATGCGCGTGCATCCGCGCCAAGAACGACTCATAGGTGCAGCGCTCGCCGGGGGCCAGCAGCGCCAGCACCAGATAGCGCAGCAGCATGTCGGTCATCACAAAGCGCGCGCCGGGACCTCGCTTGGGAATGATCAGCCCCAGGCGTTTGCCGATGCTTAAGAAGAGCTTGTGGCCGTATTTGCTGTCGGCCTCGCGATAGAGGCTCTCTGCAGGGGCCTTGACACTGCGGCTGGCGTTCTCGACCAATGCCGGGTGGCGCAGTGCCTGCTGGATGAGCACCTGCACCTGCTGCACGCTGCGCTGCGAGGCTCGTCGTGCGCGCCGGTCGGCGCTCTCCACCGGCGTAAACACCCAGGCGTAGCCCAACGGGTTTGCTGCCTTGGGCATGTTGTCCGCGTAGCGCACGCTCTGAGCGCACAGGCTGCGTAGCACCTGCAGGGCGCAGCCCGCCATCAGCATGTCAAGCCGCTGGACTGGGCCGAGCGATGCCCGCAGCACCCGGTTCAGTTCGATCGCGAGTAGGTACCCCTCGCGCCAGCTGTCGCGTGGGCACCACTCGCACGCGAGCCAGCCCTGGTCGGCATCGCCCCTGCGCGATAGCAGCCGCTGCGTCTCTGGATCGAGGTTCTCAATGGTCTCCACCAGCCGCTCAAAGGCGGGGGCGCTCGACTGCGTCAAACCGTTGAGGACCGCCTGCAGGCTGGCGTGGAGCTGTCGCGGGTCGGCTTCGGCAGCCGAGACGCTCGCGGGGTCGGCCTGGCGCAGCACGGTCACCAGGTCGGTGATGGCCGCCGGCGCCGTGCCCAGCGCGTTACAAAGCTGCAAGTACAGCAGTTCGCCGCCACGCGCGAGAAATCGATGCCGAGACACTGCGAAGTACTGCCTGAACTGCCCGACGCATTCGTACCAGTCCGAAATGGGGTTCTTCCTTGCGAAAGTATCGTTCCAGATCGTTTCCTGGCTCAGAAGGGCAGGAGACAAGGGGAGAAATGATTGAGCACACCAAGCCCTGTTGAAGCCTGCCCCCTGAAAGCCCTGGAGCAGCTCCTCCAACCAGGTGACGACCTCTACCTGAGGCAGGTCGCCGCTGGCGATGCGCCCGGCCAGCCGCTGCACCAGCGCCGCATGCTGGCGTACGTGCACGTCATGGCGCGTATCTACCCGCGACACGCCGAGGAGCGCCAACAGCTTGAGGTTCAGCCTGACGGGCAGGCGATAGCTGAGCGCCTCGTCGTCTGGCCAGGCGGCCAGCAGCTCTGGTGCAGGCAGTGGCTGGGCAATGGGGCGGCCATCCAGGCGTTTGGCGCATTGCACCACCGCCAGAAACTCGGCCAGCAGCTCCACGTCGGTCTGGTCTGCGATAAAGCGTTTGCCAAACAGCCGGATCGCTGGGTTCACGTCGTCTGTCTGGACACTTGCGAGCCGAGGAAAGGGCTCGGGCAGTGCTGCGCTCACCGGAACACCTCCATCGTGTCAGGGCCAAACTCGACGCGCACGGGCTGCAACTGCCGTTCCTGGCCGACGCGTAACAGCTCGAGCCGTTCGTTAGCGGTGCTGGCCGCCCTCAACAGCTCGGCTTTGAAGCGCTCGAGACGATCATCGTAAAAGGCCGAGACTTCGGTGGCCACCTCGCCGTAGTAGCGTCGCGCTACATGATCAAGAAAGGGCAGATCGAGTGGCAGGCTTGCGCCGCTCTGGCCATGCTGCAGCGCAAGCCGCGACGCGCTGTTCGGCACGGCGCGGTGGCCGGCCTGCAGCGTTACCTCAAACTCAGCGGTGGCAAAGCTGCCAAGCACCACCTGGGTATTACTGCCCAACTGGTTGCGGGCGAGCGTGAGGTACAGGCGATCGGTGCTGCGCCAGGCCTTTTCGGGCAGCTTGACGGCGCAATAGCGCTCCTGGAGCACCTGCAGCACCTGGCAGCGCCACTCTTCTTCTGTGCGAGACGGCAATCGGTGGGTGTCGCGCGTGACGGCGCCATAGCGCAGTAACATGGGCGACCGCAGGAACAGACTCAGAAAGTCATCGCCCTGTGCCCCGTCGAGGGCGCCAAAGAGAAAGACGAGCCTCCGCGCCTGGCGGCGAGCCGCCGCGCTCGGGCGCTCGGTTGCGCCCCGCAGGCGCCGGAACGCCTTCAAGGCGCGCCCGTTGAGCGCAGACACAGGGTCAGGCCCGGCCCACAGCAGCGCCTCTAGGCGGGGATCGAGCAATACACCGAACTCGGCCTGGCGGATCATTCGCACCGGATAGAGCTGCAGCGCTTCGTCGCGCAGCCCAGCGCTGTCCTCGCCGAAAAAGCGGTTTGAGAAGAGGGCGTCCGGCTGCGCGGCCTCGAGGGCCAGCGCGCCCAGGCGGGCCAGGTCAGCGCAAGAGTTGTTGGCGGTGAGGGCATACGCCAGGTGGCCCGTCATCTGGCGCAGCGTGAGGCGCACCCCATACTCATAGAGACGGCGGTAAGCCAAACCCACGCGCTGGAGCACGCGTGCGCTGTGCTCTTGCAATAGCAGGATATTGGCCCGCAGCGGACACTGCCCAGCCAGGCTACAGCGTTCGCAGTCAGCCCAGTTCTCGGCTTGGAGCATGCGCTCCAGCACGGCACAGGCGGTGGCGATGCTGTCGGTGCGGCCGACGTTGAGCAGGTCAAGACGGCCGCCGAGCACAGGCACAATATGATCGGCCTCCAGGGCGCCGAGCAGTTCGCTCTCGATGCCGGCGGCTTGGGCATCGCCCAACTGGCGTGCGGCCTCGAGCAGCGTGCCGGTGTTGGACACAATCAGGTACACCTGGCCGTCGCTGTAGAGCGCCTC
>MTKY01053958.1_pt1 | contig 14755 bp, 12 predicted proteins | sample 1042731 | NCBI WGS metagenome assembly MTKY01 (sample SAMN06212206, study PRJNA360538) | anaerobic digester metagenome | biome: Wastewater treatment plant; material: sludge; isolation source: anaerobic digester fed with sludge from wastewater treatment plant | place: Denmark: WWTP Soeholt ... | reverse complement strand
GCGGTCATGAAGCGGGCGCTGGCCGAGGCGCTGGGGGTGTGAGCGGGGCACCCCCCATCCCCGGCCCTTCCCCCACGAGGGGCGAAGGGACAAAGACGCGCGGGCACTAAGCCCCTCCCTCCTTGTGGGGGAGGGGTTTGGGGTGGGGGGATACTTCAATGGCCCGCAGTCCCCGCGCCTCTTGCCGGGCGACCCACAGCGCGGCGGGCAGCGCCGCCAGCAGGATACCCGTCGCCAGCCAGAACAGCCCGCCGATAGCCACCACCGGCAGCAGCGCGTAAGCGATCAACGGCCCGGCGGCGCTGCCGCCGTCGCCGATGGTGTTGATGATCCCCAGGATGCGCCCCCGGTTGTTCTCCCCGGCATAATCGCCGACAAGGGTCATCACCTGCGTCTGCAAGACGCTGGTGGCGATGGAGCTGAGCATGATCGCCGTCACCACGACGATGCCCCTGCCCCCTGCTGTCAGCGCCATCGAGGCCACTCCCAGCACCAGCGCGAAGATGACCAGCCGCCAGCGGTTGCCGGTCAGGTCGCTGAGCCAGCCGGACAGTGGCGAGGCGAGCAGGCCAAGCGCCTGGCTGCCCGCCGCCATCGCTCCGGTGAAGGTGGACAGGTAGATGATCGTCCCGGCCACGTGCACCGTCTCTCCGACTCGCTCCTCCAGCAGCAGCGGCAGCACCGCGCCCAGGATGCCGATGAAGATCAGCCAGTTGATGCCCAACAAGGCAATGGCCGCCGCCAGCGGCAGCCGCCTGCCGGGCGGCGGAGTGGACGTTCCCGGCTGCACGGGCACGGCGGTGGGCGAGCTTGAAGGGTGCGCGGGCTGCGTCTCCGGCAGCAGCAGCAGCCATAACAGCGCCGCGATCAGGGTGATGCCGGAGCAGACGCGCAGCGCCGCGCTATAGCCGAGCCAGTCGGTCAGCGCGCCGCCAGCCAGCGACGCCCCGCCCGATCCCAGAAAGAACCACATTTGCAGGCGACCCACGAAGCGCCCCCGGTTAGCAAAGCTGGACAGGTCGAGGGCCATCGTGCTGGCGCTCAGCCAGATGCCCGCCCAGGCCGTGCCCCACAACAAGCGCCCGATCAGCAGCGGCCAGAAGCCGGGGACGGTGTAGAGCAGCGACGAGATCGCCCCGAAGAACAGCGACGGCACCGCGATCCTGCGGCGCGGAATGCGCTCGATGAGCACGCCCAGCGGCCCATTGATGAGGATGCGGATCAGGCGGTTGGCGGAGAGCATCAGCCCGACGTTAGCCAGGACGATCCCGGCTTCCTTCGTGTGTGTGGGCAGCACGACGTAGAGCGTCAGGTCGCCGAGCAGCGAGATGGCTACGCCCAGCCCAACAATGTGCAGCGCCCACTCCGGCGCAAGTCGCTGTCGCCAGGCGGTCAGAGCAGGGCTATTCATCGCGCAGAGCTTCCCGGACGGGTTGGCCCTCCCACACCTGAGGGCAGGGAATGCCCAGTAGGTAAGCGATGGTCGCCGCCGTGTCTATGATGCGCACCGGCCCGTTGATGGCGTGTCCTCTCTTGACCGCCGGGCCGTTGAGAATCCAGGGAATGGTCAAGTCTTCCGGCGCATCGGTGCCGTGCGTGAAATCGTGCCCGCCGTGATCGGCCAGCAGCAGCACGGTGTACTCGTCGCGCAGCCCGGCGCGCTGCAGCGCGTCGAGCACGCTGCCCAGCGCGCGATCCATGCGCTCAACCGCCGCGAGATACGGCGCGGACATCCAGCCGGAGGCGTGGCCCACCAGGTCGGATTCGGCCAGGTAGACCACGACGAGATCGGGCTGTTCCTGCAAGAGTAGATCGGCAGCTTGGGCGGCCACAATCTGGTCGGCGTCGGCGGTGACGGCTCCATCGCGGCAATAGCTGACGGTCAGGCTGCCGTGCGCCGAGAGGTCGCGAAGCTGTTCCCAGCTATAGAACATGGCCGTCTGCCGCCCGTTGTGGTGGGCGATATCTATGATGCTGGGGAAGGCGACGGCGGACGGCTGGAAGCTGTTGTCGGTTACACCGTGCCTGGCCGGCGAGACGCCACGAAACATGGACATATGCGTTGGGAGCGTATAGCTGGGCGCGACGGACTGGGCGCACCAGGAGTAAGCCCCGCCCTGCCACAGACTGTCGGTGTGCGGCGTGTGGGCCTGGGCCAGGGCGTCGGGGCGGCAGCCGTCGAAGATGGTGAGAATGGTCTTGTAGATCATGAGATGTGGTCGGGCCTCATCGGTGGGTGGCGGCGCAGGCGAAGCGCCGATCAGGTCGTATCCCCGCCTGTCAAGGCAGCGATATGGATGGTGATGCCCTCACGTTCCAGGGCTTCGCGGTACTCCTGGCTGAGACCATCGTCGGTGACGATGTCGTTCACGGCGGACAGCGGCGCGACGCTGGAGAATGTCTTCAGCCCGAACTTGCGGCTGTCCGTCAGCAGAATCCGGCGCTGGGCGTTGCGGATGATGGTGCGCTTGATCTGGGCGTCGTCTGTGTTGTACTCGGTCAGCCCGGCTTCGAGGTCTACGCCGCCGATGCCGAGGAACGCCTTATCTACGTAGAACTGGCTGAAAGTATACTCGGCGACCGGGCCGATCAGCGAGCGCTCACCGGGGCGCACGACACCGCCGCACAACATCAGGCGGATGTTGGGCTGATCGGTGAGCAGGTTGGCGATGGGCAGGGCGTTGGTCAGCACGGTGATATCGTGCAGGCCGATCAGGTGGCGGGCCAGCTCCAGGGTGGTCGTGCCGATGTCCAGGGCAATGCTGTCGCCCTCGTGGACGAGCGAGGCGGCCAGCCTGCCGATGGCTCGCTTGGCCTCCGGCATCTCGTGGACGCGCGCCAGCACAGGCGGCTCGTAGCTGCGCCCGCGCGCGCTGACCGCCCCGCCGTGAATGCGCCGCAGCAGACTCGCCTGCTCCAGGGTAGTGAAGTCGCGGCGAATGGTCATGTCCGACACGCCAAAGCGCCGGCATAGCTCGGCGACGGTGACAGCGCCCTGCTCGGCGATGATCTGTAAGATGATCTTCTGCCGCTCTTGTGCGATCACAATAGTTGCCTCTTTTCTCCGGCTTCGTGTTATAATGCGAACACGAATCGCTTGCGCTTTATGTTGAATTATGTTGAAATAGACACAAAGCGCCACAAGCGGCTTTCTGCTGCCGCACGCGGGCTAACGCCCGCGCGACGGGATGACCAGCGCATCAATCCAGTTGCGCAGCTCAGCCTCGCGGTAGACAGGATCGAGAATGTCCGGGCCGACGGCGAAGCGCTCGCGCAGCGCCGGGTTGTCCGGGTTGGCGTGCAGGGCGAACATCGCTTCGGCGTAATCCTGCACGTCGGCGGTATTAGCAAAGAAGCCTTCTTTAACAAGTGGTTCGGCGCGGGCGCTCATCAGGCGGGCCATCTCGTAGAAATTGTACTCCGGATGGTACTGCGTGGCCCAGAAGGTGCCGTTCTTGTGCTTGACTTCGAGCGCCTGCACGTGAGTGTGCTCGTTGACGGCCAGCAGCGTAGCCCCGCGCGGCAGCGTGGCGACTTCGTCCAGGTGCATGATGAAGCCGTCGTACACGTCGGGCTTGCCCGCCAGCAGCGGGTGCGTTTTTCCGGCGTCGGTGCGCGTGATGTGGCGGGCGATGCTCCACTCGCGGCCCTTCGGGTTCTTGTGCACTTCGCCGCCGGCGGCGTAAGCGGCCATCTGGATGCCCCAGCAGCTTCCATAGCAGGGGACGCCCGCTTCGAAGATGGCCCGTGCCAGCTCGACCTGGCGCGTCACGCGCGCATCGTCGGTGTGGTAGATGGTCAGGTCAGAGCCGGTCCAGATGTAGGCGTCGTACGAGCGCAGGTTGGTGCCGGTGGGCAGGGCGTTGTCCAGGTCGGCGATGAAGAGCACGTCGAGCGTCGCCTGGGGGACGTAGGAGCGCAGGAAGCGCGCGTACATGTCGTGGGGGTGACCCACATTGGCGGCGTCGAAGCGCTCGCGGCTGGTCTTGGGGTAGCCGTTCAGGATAGCAATCGCGAGTTTCAAGTTTCTGTGCATTGTCTCTTGTTCCTTTTCAAACATAGTCTGTGCAGTTTCGAAAATACATCATGTGCTCGAAAAATACTACCCGTTGTTTCTCGCTGTCGGCAAGACTTCTGAAATCTCGCCTGTGCTGGAAGTCTTTTGCGTCCCACGCCAGCCGAGCCAACCGCGTGCCCGTCCACTCTGTGGTGTTCTGCCCCCCCTGTATCGGCTTCAATACAGTGTTCGCACCGTCATGAGGAAGGTTCACCATGCCCTACGGGTATCATGGCAAGATACTGCACGTCAACCTGACCACTGGCAGCCTGACCGTCGAGGAGCCGGACGAGGTCTTCTACCGCACGTACATGGGCGGCAGCGCGATGGGGCTGTACTACTTGCTCAAGAACTCGCCCCCCGGCACCGAACCGCTGGCTCCCGAAAACACCCTGGCCCTGATGGATAGCGTGCTGACCGGCCTGCCCATTGCCGGGCAGAGCCGCATGTGCGCGACGGCGCGCTCGCCGCTGACCGGCATGGTCGGCGACTCGCAGTGCGGCGGCTTTTGGCCGGCGGAATTGAAGTTCAGCGGGTTCGATGGCATTGTCATCTGGGGCCGCGCGGAGCAGCCTGTCTACCTGTGGGTGCACGACGGCCAGGCCGAGCTACGCGACGCCGCGCACCTGTGGGGCCGCGTGACTCATGACGTGCAGCGCGCGCTGGAGGACGAGCTAGGCGACAGACGCATCCAGGTGCTGGGCATTGGCCCGGCGGGCGAGAATGGCGTTCGCTTCGCGGCGATGATGAACATGTCCAACCGCGCCAACGGGCGTACCGGCATGGGCGCGGTGATGGGCAGCAAGAACCTGAAGGCCATCGCCGTGCGTGGCAGGCAGCGCCCGGAGGTTTTCGACGGCGAGGCGCTCAAGGCCCTGGCGAAGTGGGGCGCGGAGAACACCGAAGACGTGATGGGCGGCATGACCCGGCTGGGCACGACCGGCCTGATCCGCACGCAGCAGGGGCGCGGCGGGCTGCCCGGCTACAACTACGATAGCGGCGTCTTCGATGACTTTGAGGGTCTCAGCGGCCAGACCATGTGCGACACGATCCTCAAGGGCAACGACACCTGTTACGCCTGCACGGTGCGCTGCAAGCGTGTGGTAGAGAACGAGGAAGGCCCCTACAAGCTCGACCCGGCTTACGGCGGGCCGGAGTACGAGTCGCTGAGCATGTTAGGCTCGTACTGCGGCATCTCTGACCTCAAGGCAGTCGCCTACGCCAACCAGTTGTGCAACATGTACGGCATGGACACGATGTCCTGCGGCGCGACCATCGCCTGGGCGATGGACTGTTACGCACACGGGATCATCACCAAAGCGGACACCGGCGGCCTGGCCCTGAATTACGGTGACGGCGAGGTGTTGACTCGCCTGGTGGAGATGATCGCCCGGCGCGAGGGCTTCGGCGACGTGCTGGCTGAGGGGTCGGCCAGGGCCGCGCGGCGCTTCGGCCCCGCCGCCGAAGACCTGCTGATCACCGTCAAGGGATCGGAGATGCCCGCGCACATGCCGCAGGTCAAGCGCAGCCTGGCCCTGATCTACGCCGTCAACCCGTTCGGCGCGGATCATATGTCCAGCGAGCACGACGGCAGCTACACCGAGTACAACGCGCGCATCGCCGAGCTTGGGCTGTTCGACCCGCAGCCGGCACGCGTGCTCAACGCGGAGAAAGTGCGCTACGCCTTCTACACGCAGTGCACCTACAGTATGCTGGACACGCTCGACCTGTGCCAATTTGTGTGGGGGCCGGACTGGCAGCTTTTCAGCCTGAGCCAACTGGTTGAGTTCGTGCGGGCGGTGACCGGCTGGCCGGTGACGGTCTTCGAGCTGCAGAAGCTCGGCGAGCGCCGCCTGAACATGCTGCGTGCCTTCAACGCGCGCGAGGGCTTCGGGCGCGACCAGGACACCATCCCCAAGAAGCTGACCAAGCCGCTCAAGGGTGGGTCGAGCGATGGGCTGTTCGTGACCGTCGAAGAAGTTGAGCGGGCCAAAGACATCTACTACGGCATGGCCGGCTGGGACGTGGCGACGGGGATGCCCGTGCGCGCCAAGCTGGAGGAGCTGGGCATCGGCTGGGTGGCCGGTGAACTGGAGACCGCCTGCGCCGTCCCGGAGGCGGCGAGCGATGACTGAGTCAAGTGCGGGCCTGCTGAGCTGCGAGGCGCTGGCGACTGCCGTTGATCGCGGCGAGATCGCGACGGTGCTGGTCGGCTTCCCCGACATGTACGGGCGGCTGCTCGGCAAGCGTTATGACGCGCGCCACTTCCTGGCGACGGCGGATCACGGCCTGCACTTCTGCGACTACCTGCTCGCCTGCGACCTGGCTATGGACCCCGCGCCCGGCTACCGCTACACCAGTTGGGAGGCGGGCTACCATGACGCCTGGGGTGTGGTGGACTGGGCGACGCTGCGCCGCGCGACATGGCTGGATCGCTCGGCGCTGGTGCTGTGCGATGTGCGCGACCATGCGACGGGCGCACTGGTGCCCATCGCCCCGCGCTCGGTGCTGCGCCGCCAGATCGAGCGGGCTGCGGCGGCGGGCTTCGTCGCGATGGGCGCGACCGAGCTTGAGTTCTTCGTCTTCCAGGAGAGCTACGACTCCGCCCGCGAGAAGCACTACCACGACCTGCGCACCTTCGGCGCGTATATCGAGGACTATCACCTGTTGCAGGGCGGCAAAGTAGAGGGGCTGCTCGGCCCCATCCGCGCCCATCTGCATGACTCCGGCATCCCGGTCGAGTTCAGCAAAGGGGAGTGGGGCGCGGGCCAGGAGGAGATCAACATCCGCTACTGCGACCTGCTGACTATGGGCGACCGGACGGTGGTCTTCAAGCAGATGGCCAAAGAGATCGCCATCCAGCAAGGGCTGGCGCTGACCTTCATGGCCAAGTGGGACGAGCGTCACGCGGGCAGCAGTATGCACCTGCACATGAGCCTGTGGGACGCGAGCCGCGCGCACAATGCGTTCGCCGGGCAGGGTGCGCCAATGGAGGGGCTGCCCGTCGCCGCCAGCGACACCTTCCGCTGGGCGGCGGGCGGGATGATGGCCCATGCCCGCGCGCTGACCCTGTTCTTCGCGCCGACGGTGAACTCGTACAAGCGCTTCCAGGCGGAGTCTTTTGCGCCGACGGCGATCACATGGGGTTACGACAACCGCACGACCGGCTTCCGCATCGTCGGGAGCGGGGATGGGCTGCGCATTGAGTGCCGCATTCCCGGCGCGGACGCCAACCCGTACCTGGCCCAGGCTGCGCTGCTGGCGGCGGCGCTGGACGGGATCGAGCGGCGCATCGAGCCGCCGCCGCTGTTCGGGGGCAATGCCTACGTCCTCAGCGACGTGCCGCGCGTGCCGCGCTCGCTGCCGGAAGCTATTGCCGCCTTCGAGGGCAGCGACCTGGCGCGGACGGCGTTCGGCGAGGACGTGGTCGAGCATTACCTGCACTTCGCGCGCACTGAGCAGCGCAAGGCCGATGAAGTGGTCACCTGCTGGGAGCGCGCGCGTTACTTTGAGCAGATTTAAGCCTGACCTCACCCCCGCTCGGCGCGGTCAGGGGGTGAGGCAAACCGTAGGGGCGTTGCTCTGCTGCGCCCACCGAAGGGCAATTGTTTCTTGCGGCTTGTGCGTATTCACACAGAAGGAGCTTGCAAAGGATTATGCGACTCGAAAACAAGGTAGCTTTGATCACCGGTGCGGGGAGCGGCCTGGGCCGCGAGACGGCGCTGCTCTTCGCCAAAGAGGGCGCGCGCCTGGTGCTCAACGACGTGGTGGCCGAGACCGTCGAGGAGACCGCGCAGATGATCGTCAGCGCGGGCGGCCAGGCGATTGCCGTGCAGGGTAGCGTGGCCGTTGATGCCGATGTCGAGAAGACGGTCAAGGCGGGTGTGGCCAAGTTCGGCAAGGTGGACACGCTCTTCAACAACGCGGGGATCATGCCCAACGAAGATGTCTCCGTGCTGACGATGGAGCAGGACGTGTGGCGGCGCATCCTGGACGTGAACGTGCAGGGCGTGGCGCTGTGCTGCAAGTACGGCATCCCGGAGATCATCAAGGCGGGCGGCGGCGCGGTGGTCAACGTGGCCTCGTTCGTGGCCCTGGTCGGCTGTTCCGTCCCGCAGGACGCTTACACGGCCAGCAAGGGCGCGGTCATCGCTCTGACTCATTCGCTGGCGGTGCAGTTCGGCCCCAAGAAGGTGCGCTCCAACGCCATCTGCCCCGGCCCGATCATCACGCCGCTGATGGAGACGCTCTTCGCCACAGAAGCGGCCAAGATGCTGCGCCTCAACCGTATCCCGATGGGGCGCTTCGGCCAGCCGCCGGATGTGGCCTATGCCGCGCTGTACCTGGCGTCGGACGAGGCGTCGTGGGTGAACGGGGCAAGCCTCGTTGTGGATGGTGGGATCACACACAACTATTTCTAGAATGTGGCGCGATGTTCGTTCAATGTGCGCGAATCAACGTGCGCATGTTGGTTCTTGGTGGCATAACGGCGCGTTTTATCATACAATGGCGGTATGGGCGGAGGACGTGCCGGGAACGGGCTGACTCGCTGCACTGGCAGGTGCTGTCTGTGCCTATCCGCGCGACATCAAGCGTTGTGCATGTCACCTAGGTAGATGACTGTTCTGGATGTGTACGCCATGAGGCGAAAGGAGGCCGCCATCGGCTGAGAATGGGGGACAAGGTTAGTCGGATTTCATGTGTGTAAGCTCAGTTTCAAGTTGTGTTAGGGCGGATTTAGCGCGCGCGGTGTATTCTGAAGGAGTGTGCCGCAAGGGCGCGATTCGTCCGCAGATTACCAGACTTAAGGAGAAGATCGATGAAAAAGCTCGTGTTCCTGTCTATCGCATTGGTCATGGTGATCGCTCTGGCCCTGCCAGCGTCGCCAATCAGCGCGCAGGAAAAGACCAAGATTGATGTCTGGATCGCCTTCCAGGACTATCGCTGGGACTGGGCCAAGGATGTCGCGGCTGAGTTCAATGCGATGTTCCCGCAGTATGAAGTCGTCGTCACCGGCGGCTACAGCTACGAGACCATGTTCGCCCAGGTCGCCGTGGCTGCCGAGCAGGGTCAGCTTCCTGCCGTCGTGCAGTACTTCGAGGCGGCCACGCAGGACGCGCGCGATAGCGGGCTGTTCAAGCCGATCGCCGATGCTCTTGAGGGCCGCACCGAGATCAACGGGCTGAATGTGGACATGGAAGACTACGTCGCCCCGGTGATCGCCTACTACACCCTCGATGGCAAGTTCACCTCCATGCCCTGGAACACCTCCTCGGCGATCATGTTCACGAACATGAATTACCTGCGGGCCGCGGGCTGGGACAAGCCGCCGGCGACGTGGCAAGAGATTGACGCTGCCTGCGAAGCGGTTATGGCCCTGGACAACGCGCCTGAGTACTGCTGGACCTTCCCCAACCACGGCTGGTTCTTCGAGCAGTGGCTGGCCGTTCAGGACGCGCTGTATGTTAACAACGGCAATGGCCGCGAGGAGCGCGCGACCGAAGTAGCCTTCAACAGTGACGCCGGTGTGGCCATCCTGGAATGGCTGGACGACCAGTTCAACAAGGGCTACCTGTACTACAGCGGCGCGCAGGGTGGTGACTCCTGGTCCACCGTTGACCAGGCCTACTCGACGCAGCAGGTCGCTATCGCTGTCTACAGCAGCTCGGACACCACCCTCTACACCGAAATGGGTGAGGAAGGCGGCTTCGAGAGCCTTGCCTCGTTCTACCCCTACAACGGCGAGGTCGGCTGGACGGGCAACCTGATCGGCGGCGCGACGCTGTGGCTGGTGGACGGCCTCGACCCGGCGGTTGAAGAAGGCGCGCTGGCCTTCCTGGTGTACTTCACCAACACCGAGAATGCCGCTGACTGGCACCAGGTCACCGGCTACATCCCGATCCGCATGAGCGCCTACCAGATGCTGATTGACGAAGGCTACTACGAGGCCAATCCGAATCAGACGGTGGCGCTGGAGCAGCTTGCCCAGAGCACGATCACCCCGGCGACCAGCGGCGCGCTGGTGGGCGGCTTCCCGGCCATCCGCAATCTGGTCACTGCCGCGATTGACCGCGTGCTGCTGACCGACGACGACCCGGCAGAAGTCCTCGCACAGGCGGCTGCTGAGTCCAACGTGATCATCGAAGAGTACAACCTGCTGAACGCGCCGTAACCCGACGCGCCTCAGCACCAGTCATGGAGGGGCGGCAGCACGCCGCCCCTCCGCGATCGGGTTTCTTTCTTGTAGCAGAAAGAAAAAACATCATCATGGTCGTCTCTCCCGTAGTTCTTATGATCATGGGTGCGGTAGTGGGCGCCGCTGCTCTGGCATTTGCCTTCCAGCGAGCGGGTGGTCGCCTGCTGTTTGGGCTGGGGCTTGGCGCCATCGCCGGGGCGTTCGGCTCGGCGTTGTTCATGGCGCCGCTGGACTACTGTACCTTCGAGTCCGGGCGCAAGTCCCTGGATCAGACCTTTGGCGTGATCCTGGTGGTGGCCGGCATTGCCCTCGTCGTGACGCCTGTGGGCTGGCTGAGCGGCAAGCTGCTGCGCCGCGAGAGCCTGATGTCCGGCGAGCAGACGCAGGGGACGTTCCGCCACTGGTGGATCGCCCTGCCCTTGCTGGCGCCAACGCTAACCATTCTTGTCCTGTTCCTGTACTACCCCTCGCTGGAGACGCTGCGCCTTTCAACCATGCTGTCGCGGCTGGGAGCACGGCGCGAGGTCTTCGTGTGTGTGGACAACTTCACCCGGCTGGTGGACGATCCCGCCTACGTGGATACGTTCATCCGCACGATGTACATCTCATTCTTCATCGTCGTGCTGAGCATGGGCCTGTCGCTGCTGATTGCCACGATGGCCTACTTGCCGCTGCGCGGCGCGTCCATCTACCGGGTTCTGCTCGTCTGGCCCTACGCCATGTCGCCAGCGGTGGCGGGCATCATCTTCCTGCTGATGTTCAACCCGTCGGGAGGGATGGTTAACTACCTCTTTGGCAAGTGGTTCGGCATCAAGCTGGGCTGGCTCAACGACCCGAAGGTGGCCCCCTGGACAGTCATCCTGGCCAGCGTATGGAAGTCTATGGGCTTCAACATCCTGTTCTACATTGCCGGGCTGCAAAACGTGCCCAAAGACCTGATCGAGGCAGGCGCGATTGATGGCGCGGGAGTGCTGCGGCGCTTCTGGCACATTGTCTGGCCCATGCTCTCGCCGATCACATTCTTCCTGATCGTCACCAATCTGACGTATGCCTTCTTCGAGACGTACGCCACCATTGACTACCTGACACCCGGCGGCGGGCCTCTCCAGTCCACGACGACCATGATGTATCGGGTCATCCAACTGGGCGTGCAGAATAACGACATGGGCAAGGCTGCTGCACAGTCCATCGTGCTCTTCCTGACGGTCATCGGCATGACGATTGTGCTGTTCCGGACCGGCGGGCGGCAGGTCAATTACGGAGTGTGAGGCCATGACTGTTGCTTCACGAGAGACTGCACGTGTGATGCCGGTTCAAGCCTGGAAAAGGACGCTGCGCTCCTGGGTGCCCAAGCGCTGGTATGCGCACCTCATTCTGGTGACCGCCTGCTTCCTGTCCGGTCTTCCGCTGTTCTACGCGCTGCTGGTCAGCACGCAGACCAACGCCGAGGTCTTCCGCTACCAGTTCACGCCGGGCAGTGGCCTGCTATCCAACTGGAATGTGGTTTTCTACGAGCGCCATCTGCATACGTACATGCTCAACAGCGTGGTCATGACCGCCGGCATCACCATCGGCAAGACCATCTTCTCGCTGCTATCTGGCTTGGCGTTTGTCTACTTTCGCTTTCCGGGCAAGTGGCTCGTCTTTGGCTTCGTGTTGATCACGCTGATGATGCCCACCGAGGTGTTGATCATCGCCCTGTTCCGCTTCATTAACGATCTGGAGTGGCAAAACACGTTCTATGCGCTGATCGTGCCCTTTACGGCCAGCGCGACAGGTACCTTCCTGTTTCGCCAACATTTCGCCAGTATCCCGGCGGAGATGTCGGAAGCGGCCCAGCTTGACGGGGCGAATCCGTTGCAGTTCCTGTTTCGGATATTGGTGCCGATGAGCTGGAACACGATCGGGGCGCTGGCGGTAGTCCAGACGATCTACGCCTGGAACATGTACCTGTGGCCCAACATGATCATCTCCGACCCGAACATGCAGACCATCCAGACGGGCATCGGCACGTTGCGTCTCGGCGGTGGGGCGCTGCGCTTCGGCCCGCTGATGCTGGGCACGGTGATCGTCAGTCTGCCACCGGTGATTGTGTTCATCCTGCTGCAGAAGCAGTTCATGAGCGGCTTCACGCTCACGCGGGACAAGTGACTACTTCTGTCGCTTCCTGACGCCGCCGGTTGCCCCGGCGGTGTTTCTTTTGCGGCGTGGGTGGAATCGGGGTGTGCTGTTCGGAATGTCTGTGCAAGGGCGTATGCGGCACGCCTTTGCGCTCTCGTAGGAGCGGGTTTCGAAACCCGCCCCTACGGTGTGTAGCAGACCTGGGAGGAGACTTCCGAAGTCCGTGTCGTTCTACGAGAGCCAGTGGAGCAAAGCCCCTGTCTTTGTGATCGACTAGATCGGTATCCAGCCGGTGACACGCCGGTTCTCAAAGCGGGCCAGGCGAGTGAAGCCCGCCGCCCGCGCCACGTCCAGGGCCACGTCCAGCCCCATGCCCACATCACGGGGCCGGTGACCGTCGCTGCCGATGGTCAGAATCTCGCCGCCCATCTCGCGGTACCAGCGCAACGACTCCGGGCCAGGGTGCACTTCGCTCATCCCGGTGCGCAGCGACCCTGTGTTGATCTCGAGGCCGATGCCATTCTCGATGCACGCCCGCCAGACCGGGCGCACCAGGTCTTCCCACTGGCCGATGTCGAAGCCGCCCACCTCACCATGCCCGACGCGCTTGACTACGTCCGGGTGCGCGAGCACGTCGAACCCGCCGAAGCGAGCCAGCCGCTCTAGCTCAGTGAAGTAGCAGGCGAAGGAGTCGTGCGGGCCGCGCGCGCGAAAGTAGCCCTCGTCAAACACAATCTGATCGCCGACCCAGTGCAGGCTGCCCAGCACGAGATCGTAGGGCCAGGCGGCCAGCACCGGCGACATGTCCGCATGGAACAGGTGATACTCGCCCAGCTCGATCCCGGCGCGAATGGTTAGGCCCTGTGGCGCGAATTCGCGGCGGGCCGCTTCCAGCGCGGCGAAGTACGGCTCCGGGCGGTAGTAGCCGTAGCACAGGTCTTCGGGCCTGGGGTCGAAGTGATCGGTGAAGGCGATCTCAGCGATGCCAAGCCGCACAGCGCGGCGGCACATCTCGGCCATCGTCGTTCGGCAGTCGCAGCTTGCCTCGGTGTGTACGTGATAATCCTGAGGGAGATACCTGTTCGGAGAGGGGTGGTGGGTCATATACAGGGAGAGTCCTCGTTGGTTTGTGTCATCGGTTATCGGTTGTCAGTGGTCGGTGGCCGGTTGAGAGCGGTCAACTGCCGGCTACCGGCCAGCAGTTGTGAGACGCGAGTCTGTCCCCCGCCGCGCTAGCGCCGCGAATAGACGAAGTCCCCTTCGATCAAGCGGATCGGCGTGCCGTCCGGGTCGGCGACCTCGGCCACGCGCACGCCGTAACCCGTGCTCACCGGCGCGCTGCGCACCGCGACTCCGGCGTGAGCCAGCCGCGCGACGATGGCGTCCAGCCCGGCCACGCGCAGCGCAACGTACAGCGGGCCGGGGCGCGTCCCTTCTGCCTCTGCCTTGCCGTCCGCGCCGCTTACCAGCACGAGAGCGCCGCGCCCGGTGTCCAGGTGAGCGAGGGTGCGCGGCGGGTCTTCGCCGGGCAGGTCAATCTGGCCCAGGGGCCGGAAGCCGAGCAGGCCCTGGTAAAAGGCCAGCGCCCGCTCCAGATCGCTCACGGCGATGGCGACGTGATCCAGGCGCTCGATGTGCGGCGCGGGCGTGATCGTCGCCTGGGGCGTAGGGGCCGCGTCGCCGTCATCGCGGGCCAAGGCCGGCGGGGCGGAGGCTTGCTCACCGGCGAAAATCGGCGGCGGGACGCGATCCGGGTTGTCCATGTAGCGCACCATGCGCCGGATCAGGCGGTGGACGGTCTTCGGCTCGCCCGGCACATAGGGCATGATCGGCAGCGAAGCGCTGAGGCCGAGCATCTGGCGAATCTCGTCGGAGGAGAAAGCATCCGGCTCGTGCTGCCGCCCGGCGGCGATGATCAGATTGGCGGCGGGCTGTAGCTCGTGCAGGCGGCGCAGCGCGTTGTGAATGGCGCGCGGAGCCAGAATCTTGACCGCGTCAATGATGGCGATGTAGCCGTCGCAGTTGAGCAGGGCCGCGCCGTGCGCCATCTCATCGCTGAGCTGTTGCACGTACACCGGCTGCGTGGTCAGCGTCGTCAGCTTGGCGAAGCCCAGCGCATCCGGCGCGCCGCCAATGCGCCGCTCCTCCGGCTCCATCGCCCAGACGGTGCGCATGAACTCCTCGGTCGTGATTGGCGAGAGGTAGGGCGAGCCGTCGGTCGCGGCAAGGCGTGGTTGGTCAGGGCAGTAGAAGCCGAATACGGCGATCTTGAGCATGAGCGTCGTCCTCTGCGCCAGGCAGCCCCGGCGGTGCTGGAGTGGATTATACCGCGCCGGGCACAAAAGGGTGGGGGCGGGAGGCGCAAATGCTCCGTCTCAGAC
>MTKY01059181.1_pt1 | contig 14756 bp, 9 predicted proteins | sample 1042731 | NCBI WGS metagenome assembly MTKY01 (sample SAMN06212206, study PRJNA360538) | anaerobic digester metagenome | biome: Wastewater treatment plant; material: sludge; isolation source: anaerobic digester fed with sludge from wastewater treatment plant | place: Denmark: WWTP Soeholt ... | reverse complement strand
AAAACGGGGAAAAACGGTGAATCCGCGAGCACTGAGCACTCCTTGAATTTGACAAAGTGCCCCCCCGAAGCTATACTTTCCATATAGTGAGTATACTGCTAATTCCGAACGCCATCGTGTCGTGCCGGTGAACATTCTCTTTACACCTGGAGGTTAGTATCTCGTGAGCGACCACGAACAAAAGGCTTTCACCACCTTCGAAGCCGCGAAGATCTGTCACGTAACCCACCACAGCATAAAGAACTGGATCAAGCAGGGCTTGATCAAAGCCTCCCGCACCCCCGGCGGCCACTACCGAATCCTCGAAGAAGACCTCGACAGCTTTCGCGAAAAATACGACATGTTTCCGGGCGACAAGGGCCCCATGAAGAAACGCGTCATGATCGTCGATGACGAACCCGAAGTGCTCGCCATGATGGAGAACATCCTCATGGATGAAGGGTTCGAACTGATCAAAGTCAGCAACGCGACCGAAGTCGGCCTGCGCGCCGCTCAGCTCTCGCCCGACCTGATCCTGCTCGATTTCCTGATGCCGGAAATCAACGGATTTGAGGTATCGAAGGCGTTGCGCAATAATGAGCTGACGCGCAGTATCCCGATCATGGCGGTAACGGCCCTCACCAAAGAACAGGACATTGAGCGGATTTTCGAGTGCGGAGCGGACGAGTATCTGGCTAAACCCTTTAGAATCGATCAACTCCTGGAAAAAGTACGCGAGCTGATAGGCCGCGGCCGCATTGTCGAATAACCTCCGCAGCCCGGAGAAATCATGAGCGCTTCTGGCCCGCGCCGGGGAATCGAACGCAAGATCCTCAATACCATCCTGCAGGTTGCGATCCTTCCCCTGATCATTGCCGTGATTGTCGGTTACATCACGGCGCGCGAAGGACAGGGGAATGCCGTGGAGCAATCCCTGCTGACCGCCGCGCGTAAAACCGCCGACGGACTCCGGATTGCGGCCGCGCCCCACCTCCAGAAGCTGGACGCGCTCTCGAAAGACCCGAGAGTCCTGGCGGCCGTGCAGCCCGGCGACAGCGGCGAACCTGCTGCCCTGCAGGATCCCGCCCAGCGCGAACTGCGCGAATACCTCAACAGCCAGATCACCATGATCCTGAGCACCCCCGGAGTGCCTACCATCCTCAGCCTGTACGACGCCGATGGCCGCCTCATCGCGAGCACTCACGAGGAACTGCACACCATCACGAGCGAGGACAACGGTCCGCCGAAATGGAAGGACAGCGGGATCTCCAAGCCGCGATTCCTCGACATCGACGAGATTGCCAGCGCCTATGCGGCGGAAAGCGTCGCGCCCGTCTACCTGAACCCCGGCGAACGGGACGGCCTCGTGGGTTTCGTGTCCCAGATCCTCGACATCACGCCCCTGCTCCTGTTCGCCATGGGAATTGACCCCGCGGGAGCGGCCGAGGAGGCCGAACACGCGGTGTATCAGGTCATCTACACCAGTGAAGGCTACCACCGGACGTCCTATATCGCGCAGGAAGGCGAGCAGGGCCCCCTGAACCTCGATGTCTGCCGGACGGACCCCACCCTTGCCAAGGTCTTGCAAGGGCCGGAGTTTCCCCGCTACGGCACCCTGCGCATTCCCGATTACGTGTCCCGGGAAAACCAGACCGAAGACGTCTTTCTGGCCTACGCCCAGATGTTCGATGACATGGACTTGTACATCGTGGTGTATCGCTCCGCGGCCACGGCCCTGCGCAATATCCACCTGGCCGGGATCATCGCCATCGTCTTCTGCGTCGGGGTCATCGCCATCCTTTGTCTGAACGCCTACCTCAATATTCACAACAGCATCGTGCGCCCCCTGTCGCTCCTGAACGAAGGCGCCCAAATCATCGGCCAGGGCGACCTGGACCTCAAACTGAAGATCGACACGGGCGACGAAATCGAGGAACTGGCCCAGTCGTTCAACAAGATGGCTCTCGCGCTCAAACGCAATATCGGGCAGCTGGAAGATTCGGAAGAGAAGTACCGCGGGCTGGTCACCTGGATGCGCGACGGCGTCTTCCAGACCAACCCCCAGTGGATCCTCGACTTCATGAATCCCGCCGGCGTCGAGATATTCCGTCATCAGAACGTCGAGGAGATCATCGGCCGCAACATCAGCGGCATGTTCTATAACCCCGACGATTTTGCCCAGATCGCCAGCGAACTTCAGCAGAAGGGGTTTATTGAACGGCGCCGGGTCTGGATGCGTCGCCGGGACGAGCGCGCCATCATCGTGGAACTCTCCGCGAACACCATCTACGGCGACGACAACACCGTAATCGGATACGAGGGCATCTTCCGCGATCTGTCCAAGAGCGTCCGCCTCGAACGCGAAGCCCGCGACCGGGCGGAACGCCTCAGCGCGATCAGCCAGATCGCGAATGTCATCAACTCCAGCCTCGAAGCGGGCCGGCTGTACGAAAGCCTGGTCGTCGAGATCAAGCGCCTGATCGATTTCGATTTTGCCAGCCTGGCCCTTCTCGACGAACTCGGCGAGACCTTCGAGATCCGCCAGCTCTGGCCGGAGGCCCGGGTCATCGAGCTGGAAACCGGCGCGGTTCACGACGAAACCTCCTGCGCCGCCTGGGTCGCGCGCGAACGCCAGCGGCTCATGGTCGCCGACCTCACCCGGGACGACGTCCGTTTCAGCAATGCCGAGTTCGCGCCCGATACGCGGAGCTGCCTGTGCGTGCCCCTGTATGCCACGGGACGCATCATCGGAACGCTCAATCTGGGTTCCGAACGCCCCGAGGCGTTCCGCAGACACGACGCCGCGGTGCTGGAACAGGTTGCGCCTCACGTCGCCGTGGCCATCCGCAACGCCAACCTCCTCGAAAACCTCCAGGTCTCGCTCGAAGACGTCACCCTGGCCCGGGAAAAGCTGCACGCGGCCAACGAGGAACTCAAGTCCCTCGACGAGATGAAAACCAATCTCCTGTCCAATGTCTCCCACGAATTGCGCACGCCGCTCGTGGCGGTCATGGGCTACACCGACATGATCTACAACGGCAAGGCCGGGCCGGTCACCGAAACGCAGAAGGAATATCTCGGCATCAGCCTGCGCAACATCGAGAAGCTCGTCACCCTGATCGAGAACCTCCTCGACTTCTCCCGGCTCCACCGCGGCACCGAGACCATTGTCTTTGGCGTGTTCGATCTTGTTGAGTGCGTCAAGGCGAGCATTCAGACCATGAAACCCGTGGCCGATTCCCGCGGCATCGACCTCGTGCTGACCTCCCCCGATGAACCCCTCCTCGTGGAGGGCGACAAGAGCAAGCTGGGCCAGGTCTTCAATAACCTGCTCTCCAACGGCGTCAAGTTCAACCGCAAAGGCGGCAACGTCACCGTCTGCCTCCGCCCCGGAACCGAGGACATCGAGGTCACCGTCACCGACACCGGCATCGGGATTCCCCCGGAAGCGCTTGACAAGGTCTTCACCCGGTTCTACCAGTATGACAGCTCCTCCACCCGGAAATACGGCGGCACGGGCATCGGGCTGTCCATCGCCCAGGACATCGCCCGGCTGCATGGCGGCCGGATCACCGTGACCAGCGAAGTGGGCACGGGAACCACGTTCCGCTTCACGCTGCCGTTCAAGAAGCTCGCAAAGGAGAAGTCCGTCGCTCGGCCCGCGGACGATGAGGCCGCACGCCCCGTCGTCACCGAAATCCTGGTCGAGCTTCTGACCCGGGACAGCGACTTAAGCAACCAGGTGCGGGCGTCGCTCACGTCTGAAGGCGTGAATCTCATCCAGGCAAACGACGTCTCGCAGGCCGTCTCGCTCGCGCGCCGCCACAGCCCCGATTGCATCCTCGTCGATATGAACACCCCGGCGGAAAACGAACGGGTCCTCGATGCCCTCTTGGCGGACGCCACCATCCGGACCCTGCCCATGGTGCTGGTGACCAACGACGAGGATCTGTTCGAGAAATACCGCCCGTTCGTCTCGGCGCGTCTCAAGCGCGAATTCCGAAAGAGCACGCTGCTCAGCAGCATCCACAACGCCGTGAGCCAGCCGGCCGTGCCCGAATCCCCCCTGGGAGGGAAAATCCTCTGCGTTGACGACGACCCTGACATCCTGGTTTTCATGCGGCGCTGCCTGGAAGCCGACGGGTACGAAATCGATGAGTGCGAATCGGGGGAGGAGGCCTTGAATTTCCTGCGCTCGCGGGATTACGCACTGGTCCTCCTCGACATCGCCATGCCCGGCATGGACGGCTGGCAGACCTGCCAGCGCATCAAATCCGACCCCGCCCTTGCCGGCATCAAGGTCTATATGGTCACGGCAAAACCCATTGACGCCAAGAATCCGCTCACCAGGACCTCCGGGTGCGACGGCCTCATCCAGAAGCCTTTCCGCGCAGAGGACATCGTGGAGATCGTTTCCGGACTCGTCAAGCGGCCGCATACTGCCAGAAGGGTCTAGGCCGTGAACGACCATGTGCGGGCCGCGACGCTGGCGCCCAACAGACCTTTCCGCGCCTTCCTCCATTTCAACCGGCCCTACGCCCGGGCCTACACTATCGGGGCGGCGGTGGGCCTCTTCTTCATCACCATCGACCTGTGCATGCCGATGGTGGTCCGGGCCGTCGTTCAGCGCTTCGAAAACCGCACCCTGGATTACCCGTTTCTCCTGTTCTGTCTGGCCCTCTTGCTCATCATTCCCATCTGCTCCGGGCTGGCCCGTTTCGTCCAGCGCATGCTCATCATCAAGGCATCGCGCAAATTCGAGTACGACCTGCGCAATGTCTACTACCGGAAGATCCAGGGGCTGTCGCAGGAGTTCTTCCATTCCCTGCGCACCGGAGACATCATGGCCCGCGCCACCAACGATCTGAACTTTGTGCGCATGTTCGTCGGGCCCGGCGTGATGAACACCGTCAACATGATCCGCCTGCCGTTTACGCTCGCCGCAATGACCTACCTGAGCCCAAAACTCACGGGGATCGCCCTGATTCCCCTGCCGTTCATCTCGCTGGTGGTCTATTTCTTCATGATGTACATGCACCGGCAGTCGAAGCGCGTGCAGGAACAGTTTTCGACCGTCAGCGCGCGCGCGCAGGAAAACCTCGCCGGCGCGCGCGTCGTCCAAGCCTACGGCATCGAAGACCGCGAAATCCGCGACTTCCGCAACGAATCCCGCAAATACATGCGCGCAAGCCTCAAACTCACCCTCATCATGGCGCTCGCGTGGCCCCTGATTGGCACGACCATCGGCGCGTCGGCCCTCATCATTCTGTGGACCGGCGGCGGCATGGTCATCGCGCAGACCCTCAGCCTGGCCGACCTGTCGGCCTTTATCGTCTACCTCGTGATGCTCACCTGGCCGCTCGCGGAATTCGGCTGGGTGCTGACCCTCTACCAGCGTGGCGCCGTCAGCATGTCGCGCATACTCGAGATCCTCACCCGTGAACCCGCCATCAGCGATTCCGGCCTGACCGACCCGCATATCGAATCGCTCGCGGGCGACGTCGCGTTTGATCGGGTCTCGTTCGCCTATAACGGGCAGCCGGTGCTCAAACGCATTTCCGTCGACATCCCGGCGGGCCAGACCGTGGCCATTGTCGGCCCCACCGGCTCGGGAAAATCGACCCTTCTCAGCCTGCTGGCCCGCGAATACGACCCCCAGGACGGCCGGGTCGCCGTGGATGGCCGCGATATCCGGGAATTCCCTCTCCGGGTCCTCCGGCGCCACATCGGGTGCGTCCCCCAGGATCCCTTCCTGTTCTCGGACTCGATCCGGGCGAACCTGACGCTCGGATGTCCCGGGGCGTCTCAGGAAGACCTGGATTGGGCTTGCGACGTCGCTCAGTTCAAAGACACGTTGCAGGAGATGCCCAACGGCTACGACACGCTCCTGGGCGAACGCGGCATCAACCTGTCCGGCGGACAGAAACAGCGGCTCACCATCGCCCGGGCCCTGATCTGCAAGCCCCGGATCCTCATTCTCGACGACGCCCTGTCAAGCGTCGATACAAACACTGAAGAGGAGATCCTGCGCCGGCTCAAAGACGTCATGCGGGAACGCACCAGCATCATCGTGTCCCACCGCATCTCGACCGTCAGCCATGCCGACCGGATTCTGGTCCTGGACGACGGGGCCATCGTGGAGGAGGGCACGCACGACGAACTGGTCGAACGCGGCGGACTCTATGCGGACATGCACCGCCGCCAGTTGCTCGAAAAGGAAATTGAGGAGGCATGAGCGAAGGGTATCACACCGAGGACGAAGTCCAGCAGCGCGCCTACGACCGCCAGCTGATGCGCCGGCTGCTGGGCTACCTGCGCGCGTACCGCCCGGCCATGGCGACCGCGGTGGCGCTCCTTTTGGGCGCGTCGATCCTCGCCAACCTTGCCCCGTATCTCAACAAGGTTGTCCTCGACAACTACATCGGCAACCCGGAACGGATCGCCCTTCAGGAACAGGCGGCCGGCGCCGCGGCCGCACCGGCCCTCGAGGCGCTGATCGCGCACGACCGCCGCGGCCTGGGCGCCATGATCTTCGTCATCGCGTGCCTGATGGTGGGCGAGACCCTGGCGCGCTATCTGCAGAACGTGATCGTGGCCTACGTCGGCCAGAAGACCATGCTCACCATGCGCCTCCAGATCTTCGAACACCTGCAGCGCATGTCGCTCCGGTTTCTCGACCGCAATCCCATCGGCCGCCTGATGACCCGCGTGACGAACGACGTCGAGAAGATCCAGGAGACCATCGTGGCCGGGATGGTGCAGGTCGTCAGCGATCTGCTCACGGTATTCGTCATCCTGGCGTTCATGCTGTGGGTGAACTGGCAGCTCGCCCTCATCATCATGACGACCGTGCCGTTCGTCTTTGTCACCGGCTTTGTGTTTCGCAGATATGCCCGGCGTTCCTACATCGAAATCCGCAAACGCCTCGCCCGCATGAACGCGTACGCCCAGGAAATGGTCGGCGGCATGCGCATCGTCCAGATGTTCACCGCCGAGGAGCCCACCTACGAGGAATACCGACAACGCAATCAGGACCACCGCGACGAGTGGTTCCGGCAGGTCCGCAACTACGCCATCTATTTCCCGGTCGTGGATTTCCTCGGCATGCTCGCCATCGGGCTGATTGTCCTCTATATCGGCGACCGTTTCCTGCGCTTCGGGGATGCCGTAGGCGCCTCCGTGGGCACCCTGTTCGCCTACATCCAGTGGTCTGAACGGTTTTATTCGCCCATCCGCACCATCGCGGACCGCTACAACCTCCTCCTCGAAGCCATGGCCTCTTCCGAACGTATCTTTGAGCTCCTCGACACCGAGGAAGACATCCAGAATGCTCCGGATGCTATCGTACCGGACCGTTTCGCAGGGCGCGTCGAGTTCAACGACGTGTGGTTCGCCTACGAACCCGGCCAGTGGGTTCTCAAAGGAATCAACCTGTCCATCGCCCCGGGGGAACGCATTGCCATTGTCGGACATACCGGAGCGGGCAAAACGACCATCATCAACCTCTTGAGCCGTTATTACGACGTGCAGCGCGGCCGCATCAGCATCGACGGGGTGGATGTCCGCCAGTATGAGAAAACGGCGCTCCGGCGGCGCATCGGCACCGTATTGCAGGACGTGTTTCTGTTTTCCGGCTCCATCGAGCAGAACATCCGCCTGGGCAACGAAGACCTCACCATGGAACGGGTGCACGAGTGCGCGGCCTATGTCAACGCCGCCCGCTTCATCGAGAAGATGCCGGGCGGCTATGCCTACGACGTGGGGGAGCGGGGCAACAACCTCTCCACGGGCCAGCGCCAGCTGCTCGCCTTTGCCCGCACCCTGGCCCACGAACCCCAGATTCTGGTCCTCGACGAGGCCACCTCCAGCGTCGATACCGAAACCGAAGCCCTCATCCAGGACGCCATCCGAAAACTCATGCAGGGCGGGACCTCCATCGTCATCGCCCACCGACTCTCGACCGTTCAGAATGCCGACCGAATCGTCGTTATGCACCACGGCGAGATCCGCGAAACCGGCACGCATCGTGAACTGCTCGAACAGCGCGGACTCTATTACCGGCTGTACCAGCTCCAATACAAGAACCCGTTCGATGCCTCCGAGGTCCGCCGTTCATCCTGAAGTATTATTTCAGCAATGACTTACGTGTTTTGAGTCATTCGCGCCCGGTACAGGGGTTTGATGCCCCTCACGCCGCCTCCTGTAACCCGGCAACCCAAATATCCACGCGAAACGACGTTGTTTCAAAGGTGTTTCAGCCCGCATCGCGCCGTCGTATCCCTGACTGTTCAACCCCCGACACCCTCGGCCCGCGCGCACCCGGTCCGCCGATGGAACGAAGTCCAGGCCCGGGATTACGCGGAGGGGCGGCGCGTCAGGTATACTGCACGGAAACAGCCGGCCCGGGGAGATTCCAATGACGCGTCTTTGGGAACGCCCGGGCGGAGAATGGACCCGGTTCCATGCCGCTGTGGTCAGGGCCGTCTGCGAACTGATGAAAGAACCGGAGGCCGCGGATGTTTCCCCGGCTCCATGACCTGCAACCCATTGGAGCAAGAAGACAGTGAGATACAGCCGACGAACCCCGTTCGTGATGCTGGCCGGCCGGTGCGCTTCGGGACATGCAGCCAGATTGGTGCTGCTCCTGACTCTGGCCGTGTCGTGTTGTTCCGCGGGAGCGCAGGTCGACCGGTTTTACGGCGAGCCCATCGAATTGAAGAGCGACTTCATCTACTTCACCAGTTGGAAATACGTGCGCCAGGGCGGATTTTCCTGGCAGCTCGAGCATGCCTCCGATGCGACAGAAGAAGAAAAGAACGTGGGCGCGTGGCTCGAAGGCGACGGCACGCGTCCGGCGCGGTTTGCGCTCAGCGATATGCCGCGGGGGATCCGGCTCGTTGCCCAGAAGGCGGAAAAACGGCCTTTCCAGCCCGGCCAGCTCGCCGCGCAGGTCTTCGACGAGGGCAAATACAAATCCTGGTACACCATGGGACCCTGCGCCGAGCCGGAACCGTATAGCACCAAGGAGCGCATCCTGCCCGGTTACAACGCCCACATCGCGTATGCGGAATCGGTAGATGGCGTGCACTGGGACCTCCCCAGACTCGGACTGGTCGAGTTCGCGGGCAGCACGGAGAATAACCTCGTGTTCCGGGGCGACCTCAACGGTTCGACGCGGGGATTCCACGGGGGAAGCGTCTTCATCGACCCCTCGTCGGCGGAGGAACGTTACAAAATGTTCTATCTCGGCATCATCACCGACGAGGAGTGGGCCGCCTTCGCCGCGAAATACCCCGATGAAGTCGACACCATGGCCCGCCGGCAGGATGTGGGGGGATTTCGCTGCGTGGTCGCCGTGTTCGGCGCGGTGTCGCCCGACGGCATCCACTGGACCTCCCTGCCGGAACCGCTCATGATCCAGCACGCGGACACCTTGAACACGTGCTATTACGATGTCGACCGCAAGGAATATGTGGCGTATGTGAGGGCGTGGCAGGCCCACGTCAAAGCGCCCGGCATGGAAGCCGTCAATCCCGACGGCTGGATTGCGGCCGGGCGGCGCTCAATCGGGCGCGCCGTCAGCAGGGATTTCCGGCATTTCGGCAAACCCGAGATCGTGGTATCGACGGGCGCCCACATGCCCCCCAGCCACCTGTATTACACCAACGGCAAGACGACCCTTCCCGGCATCCCCGACAACCATGTCATGTTCCCCTGGCGTTGGGAACTCGAGAGCGACGGCGGTTCCACCTGGCTGCTTTCGAGCCCCGACGGCACGGTGTGGTCCCAGGTGCCCGGAGGTCCCGTGGTAGAGACGGGCGCTCCGGGAACCTCCTCGGGCGGTTACGTGGTCTGCAGCGGCAACCTGCTGGAGTATCCCGGAGACATCTGGGGGCTGACCTACGGCGCAAATCCCATTCCGCACAAGTATCCGGGCCGGAACTTCGAAAAACGCCAGGGGCTGTTTCTCGGGGTGCCGGGCGAGGGCGGCCTCGCCACGTGGCCGAAAGGCCGGCTCGTGGCCCTGCAGTGCGACGAAGAAGGCGAGTTCGCCACCCTGGCCGTCGTTCCCCGGGGCAATGCGCTCCGGCTGAATGCGTCGGTCAAGCCCACGGGATACATCCGGGTGGCGGTCAGAAAATTCGGCTCGGGCACCGACATCCCCGGGCGAACGTTTGACGATGCCGACCGGATTGTGGGCGACGGGCTCGCCGTCCCCGTCACGTGGCACGGGGAAGAGCGCCTCAACCATGAAGGCGCCCCGGTGCTGCTCCGGTTTCAGCTGCGCCAGGCGCAGCTCTTCGGGGTCGAGTTTCATTCCTGAACCCGTGGCACATGGCCGTTCCGCGGCACACGCCGTTTCGTGCCGGGCTGAGCGAACGCAAATTTTCTCTTGATCTCGGATGCTATCCTCATTATCATCACGCAACCTCTTTGGACTCCTTTTGCTTGCGCGTTGCTCCAGGCTGGGCGGAACCTGGATGGACGTGGCCGGCAAAAGGAGCCCATGCCATATATGGTCCGTGAAGTCTTGAGGACGGGTATATCCGGACGTAAACCATACGGAGAGAATGATGCTGGAATTCAAGAAAGGCGTGGACATCCTTTCCGACATCGGCGGGATCAACACTATCGAGGAAGCCAGGAAACTGTTCAACGAACAGCTGGATAGCGAGCACCTCTCCAGACTCTCCCGGATCACCCACGAAGACGTCTTGTTGAAGGTCGCCAACGCCATCGCCATGTGCCAGCCGGACAGGGTCATGGTGCTGACAGGCTCCGGCGCGGACAAGGACTTCGTCCGGAAGTACAGCATCGAGAAGGGCGAGGAAACACCTCTGGCGATCCCCGGCCACACTTACCACTTCGACCTGCCCGAAGACCAGGGCCGCCTGCTCAACCAGACCCTGTACATTGTCAATGAGGACGAACAGATCTCGTCCATGGCGCAGAAAGAGTTGCGCAGCGTATCGCATGCGCACATCAAGAAGCACATGACCGGCATTATGAAGGGCAAAGTCATGTTCGTCGGGTTTTACTCCCGCGGCCCGGTCGGCGCCCGGGCCTCGATACCGGCCATCGAAATCTCCAGTTCGACGTACGTGCTGCACTCCGCCGAGCTGCTGTACCGCAACTGCTATGCGGATTTCGACGCCGAAGTCGACCGGCGCGGCGAGTTCTTCACCAACGTCCATCGGAAGGCCCCAACCGCCCGGAAGACATTCCCAACTGCCGTATCTACATGGATCGGTCCTGGCAGACAACCTACTCGATGTTCTGCACATACGCCGGCAACACGCTGCTCATGAAGAAAGGCAACCATCGATTCGCCTCCGACACGGCCATCTACAAGCACATCGGCCGCGAGCTCTCCGAGCACATGTTCATTACCGGCATGACCGGTCCGGGCGCCCGAAAGACCTATTTTGCCGGCGCCGCGCCGTCCGGTTGCGGGAAAACCACCACAGCCATGGTCGGGTCCGATTTCATCGGCGACGACCTGGCGCAACTCTGGATCGCCGATAACGGCACCCTGCGCGCGATCAACCCCGAGATCGGCATCTTCGGCATTCTCGAGGATGTGAACCGGGAGGGGGATCCCCACCTCATGAAGTGTCTGCGCGAGCCGGGCACCGAGGTCATTTTCTCCAACGTGCTCATCGACGAAAACAAGAAACCGCGCTGGGTGGGCGACGGCGAGCCGGTCCCGGAACGCGGCATCAACTTTCAGGGCGAATGGACGCCCGCCATGACGGACGTGCCCATGTCCCACCCGAATTCCCGGTGCACCCTGCTCTCGGAAGCCATCGCCAATCACAACAAGGCGGTCAACGCCGACCCGGCCGGCGTCCCCATCGCCGTGGTCACGTATTCAGGCCGCGACTCCGACACCATGCCCCCGATCTGGGTCGCCAAGACCATGGACGACGGCGTGGTCATCGGCGCGTCCATTGTGTCGAAAGCCACCGCCACCGAGATCGGGGCCTCCGGCATCCGCCGTCAGCCGTGGGCCAATGCGCCGTTCATCCCCGGTAAGCTGGGCGACTACCTGGATGCCCAGTTCAAGTTCTTCAATAATCCCGACCTCCGGAAAAAACCGGTGATTGCGGGCCTGAACTATTTCCTCGCCCGGGAAAACCGGGGCGAAAACCGCACCGGACTCCTTGGCGAGAAGCGAGACGTGCATGTGTGGCTCGGGTGGCTCGAGCTGTACGCGCACGGCGATGTCCAGGCGCTTGAGATCCCCATCGGCCTGATCCCGAAGTATGAGGACCTCAAGAAGATCTTTGAACAGAAGCTTAACAAAGAATACAGCGAAGACCTCTACACGAAGCAGTTCTCGCTATATATCGACAATGTCCTGATGCTGATCGACCTCGAGATTGCGGCCTGGCAGAAGGAAGAGGGTGTCAGCAAGACCATCTTTGACGTCTACGACAGGCAGAAAACCGCGCTCGAAGCGTTGAAGGCCGCCAAAGGTCCCATCATCCGGCCGCAGGACCTCTAAACCGCCCCGCGCACTGGTCACCGCCCGCCCCGGAAACGCCGTGGCGGGCGGTGTTGTGTCTGGCCGGTGCTGTGGCCTGCAGCGCGCAAACGCCCCCTGAACGGGCCCCGGTCTTGTACCGCTGCGGGCGTCTTGCTATGGTTTTGGCGGGAATCAAACAGAGAGGAGCGCGTCTGTGACGGATAAAGGGTTGTTCCTGCAGAACGTCATCGCGGTGATCTGGGATTTTGACCGGACGCTGTCGCCGCAGTACATGCAGAAGCCGTTGTTCGAAGCCTACGACGTCGACGAAAACACGTTCTGGGAGCAGGTTGGCAGGTTGCCCGCCTACTACCGGCAGGCGGGCATTCACGTACAACGGGACACGTGTTACCTGGGCCACATCCTGTCGTATGTGCGGGCGGGGCGGTTCAAGGGCCTTACCAATGCGAGACTGCGGGATCTCGGCAAGAACATCACGTTTTACCGGGGATTGCCCTTCTTTCTTGACCGGCTCAAGACGATTGTCAAGGCGCCGGACTACGCGGAGGGGGATCTCCGGCTGGAGCATTACGTGGTCAGCACGGGTCTGGCGGAGATCATCCGCGGGTCGGAAATCGCGGAGAAACTCGACGGCGTATGGGCCTCGGAATTCATCGAAACGCCCGCCGAACCCGACACCGATCTCGCCGGCGCGCCCGCGCACGGCGAGATCACCCAGATCGCCACGCTGCTCGACAACACGACCAAGACGCGGGCCTTATTCGAAATCAACAAGGGCGTAAACAAAGAGCCCAGCATCACGGTGAACGACGCCATCCCGGAGGAAGAACGCCGCGTGCCGTTCAAGAACATGATCTACGTCGCCGACGGCCCCAGCGACATCCCGTCGTTCTCGGTGGTGCGGAAACACGGAGGCCTGGCGTTCGCGGTCTACAAGCCCCGGTCGCCACGGCACTACGAACAGGCGCTCATGCTCCAGGAGACCGATCGGGTCGACATGATCGGCCCGGCCGACTACCGCGAGGGGTCCTCGACCGACATGTGGTTCCAGTCGCAGATTCGCCGGATCGCGAGCCGCATGCTGGACGAGCGCCGCCGCGCCCTCGAGAGCAAAGTGCGCAAAGAACCCGTGCATCTGGCCGAGATTCAGCGCCAGAAGAAAGTGAAACAGAAGGAAGCGGAGGAGTAGCGCCTCAGACCGGGTCGCCCGGCCAGTCCGCTGGTTTGTCCTCGAACACCGCGAAATGGCTGCGCGGCTCCCGGAGGAGGCGCTTCGCCTCGGCGAGCTGGCCGATGCCGCGGTACCGCGCGTTCACTCCCGCCACGACCGAACCGCAGGCAAGAGCCGTCGCCGGATCATCCCAGCGCATCATGCCGGTCAGGAACCCCGCCGAGAAGCTGTCGCCGCACCCGGTCGTATCCACGGCCTTCACGGGCGGAAGGACACCGATGTCCACGAGATAATAGCCGCCGTCTTTCCGGTGCACCGTGACCGCGCCTTCGGGCCCCAGAGTGACGGTCACGGCCCGCGGCCCCGCCTCGCAGACTTCCCGCGCTGCCTCCGCGAACGCCCGGCGCGTCGTGACATCCCGGTCGAACATCGTGTTGATCTCGAACTCGTTGCATTGGAGCACATCGACGCAAGGGGCCCAGTCGCGCCACTGGCGGAAGCCCACGATATCGCGTTTCCCGTCGTCGTCGAACCGGCTGACGAGATTGTGCACGTCGAGCGAGACGATTCCCCGATACGCCGCCCGGAATGCCCGCAAGGTCTGGAGATCGATCTCCGTGCCGTTGATGAAGTTAAAGTGGACCGCGCCGGCATCCAGGATGCCGTCGAGTTCACCGGCGGTAAACGGCGGCATGCGGTGGCGGACGGTCTCGTCCCGCCAGGAATTCGTCCGCCACGTCAGCGTGACATGGGTCATGGGTCCGCGGCAGGGAACGATGCCGCTGGTGTCGACATGGGGAAGCCGTCTGAACTCCGCGATGGCGGCATCAAACCGGTCCTCGCCGATTTTGGTGAAGGGGACGGCGGCATCGCCGGCATCGAGCACGCTGGCGAAAGCGGCGGCATTGTAGAGAATGCCGCCGAAACTCTCTCGGCGCTCGCCATCGAGAGTCAGGATCTCGTCAAAACATACGGCTCCGAGGATCGCTATCTTCATGGCGCCGCAGTGTAGCCGAAGGCTCCGGGGAAAATCCAGACCCCGCGTTACTGATCGAGACCGCCCAGAGCCTCCAGAATCTGCGGCGTGACGGGGAATTTGCCCGGATACTTGATGAA